>JAABUN010000195.1_pt1 | contig 156946 bp, 137 predicted proteins | sample 5559311 | NCBI WGS metagenome assembly JAABUN01 (sample SAMN10711877, study PRJNA513370) | rock metagenome | isolation source: Antarctica rocks | place: Antarctica: Victoria Land, Siegfried Peak sud
GATCGCCGCCGTCAACGTCGTCTTGCCATGATCGACATGCCCGATCGTGCCCACGTTCACATGCGGCTTCGACCGCTCGAACTTCTGCTTGCCCACGTCTCGCTTCTCCCTGAGCTGCTCGCTCGTCCTCAATATCGTTACACGAAACAGGGAGGCCCCACGAGGAGCCTCCCGCACCGCGGAACACGCTGGAGCCCACACCCGGACTTGAACCGGGGACCTCGTTCTTACCAAGAACGCGCTCTACCGGCTGAGCTATGTGGGCCCAAATCAGAACCACTGTCGCGGCCGCCTGTTCGGTGGGCAGGGACGGATTCGAACCGCCGAAGCTCTCGCACCTGGTTTACAGCCAGGCCCTTTTAACCACTCAGGCACCTGCCCCGGCACCGGTTCCCGTGCTGACCGCTGAGCGGGAGCCGACGATGGGACTCGAACCCGCAACCTGCTGTTTACAAAACAGCTGCTCTGCCAATTGAGCTACGTCGGCACAGAGCACCCTCGGCTTTCTGGCCGCCTGAAAGTATAGGAACCTTCATTTCATCATGTCAAGGCGTCGTGCCCGCGGCAAGGGAGACCGCGGGTGGACTTGCTCGAGCGGGCTAATCCTCACCTTTGGGATCGAGCGCGTCACGAAGTCCATCCCCGATGAAGGTGAAAGACAGGGTGATGAGCCCGACGGCAACACTCGGCGCAATCAGCATCCACACCTGGGAATTGTATGATTTCGAGCCGTCGAGGATCATCTGCCCCCAACTCGTTGGAAACGGAGCATTCAGGTTCACGTCGGGCCGCACCCCGACGCCGAGGTAACTGAGCACTGCCTCCGCGATGATCGCGCCCGGCACGATGAATGCACCCGCCACAATGATCGGTCCCAGAGCATTGGGCAGGATGTGGCGAATGATGACCCTGCCCCTGCTGGCTCCACAGGTCAGCGCGGCCTCGACGAATTCCTTCTCCTTGAGGGAAAGGGTTTCACCTCGCACAAGGCGCGCGACCCCGGTCCAGTTGACGATAGACAGACTGATGAAGAGCAGCACCAGCCCGTTCAGCCACCCGCCAATGAGACTGTCGCCGAACGAGATTTGCACGATGATGGCCAGAAGCAAGGCGGGAAACGCATAAACGACATCGGTAATTCGCATGAGCGCGTCATCGACGCGCCCACCGGCGTATCCCGCGATCAATCCCAGCGGTACCCCGATCAGGAGAATGACGGCCATGGGAATGAAACCGACGATGATCGAGATACGGGTGCCATACACGAGGCGACTGAATACATCTCGCCCGATCGAATCCGTGCCAAGCGGATAGTCCCACGATCCCGTTCGAAGCGGGTTCGCGTCTTCCAGCCACGCTGCCTTCCGATACGTCCCGGACTCCGCAACATCGGTCTTGATCGGATTGTGAGGGGCGATCGCTGGAGCAAACACCGCCACGGCGATCAGGAATCCGAGAAAGAACATTCCAGCCATCGCCATCCGGTTACGGCGAAGCCTGCGCCAGGCGTTGCTCCACAAGCTTCTTGGGGCCCGAACGCGTGACAACGGGCCATCAGAGAGCGATTCGAGATGTGTCGTTGCGGGCGCGAGAACTGCCATGCTTGGACCTCGAAGGTCTGCGGCATCAGTGCCGCGAGCGAATCCGGGGATCGACGAGTCCATAGCTGAGATCGACAAGCACGTTGGCCATTGCGATCAACACAGCGTAGAAGATCGTAATGCCCATAATGACCGAGTAATCACGTCGTCCGATGGATGTCACGAATTCCTTTCCGATGCCTGGAGCGTTGAAAATCGTTTCAATGATGATCGAGCCTGTGATCAGGTCGGCCGCCGCCGGCCCAAGAACCGTGATGACCGGGATCAATGCGTTCCGCAGCATGTGGTGCATGACCACTGGCCGAGCATCGAGTCCCTTGGCGCGAGCAGTCCGGATGTAATCGTGGCGTTTCACCTCCAGCACACTCGATCTCGTCAGCCGGGCAACGTAGGCGGTTGTCCCAAGACCGAGAATTATTCCAGGAAGAATGTAGGCGGTACTGAACACGCCTTGCCACGCCTCTGGGCGTTTGATGGGAGACACGCCAAAGTTCTGGCTGAGGAATATCAGGACAAGCAATCCACTGACGAACGTCGGGATGGAGATCCCGACGGTAGAAATCATGAGACTGGTGTAATCCAGCCAGGTGTTCTGCCGAAGTGCACTGATCACCCCCAACGGCAGGCCAACAAGAACCGCGAAGACAAGACCGACGAGTCCGATCTTCGCCGAGACCGGAAACTGCTCCCGGATGACGTCTTGAACGGATTCCGCTCCACGCGACTGGTAGGTTGGGCCAAGATCTCCCTGGAACACTCCGATCATGTAGCTGAAGAACTGCGTGTCGAACAGCTCTCCGCCCAGCCGAACCGGATTGGCGACTCCCTCCGCCCGCAGGTCTTTCATGCCGTCGATGTTCAACCACTTCGGCTTGTCGAGCCCGAACCGGGCATTGAGTGTTGCCTGTGCGGCCGCTGGGATCGGCTTCTCACGATCCCACGGACCGCCGGGCGCCTGATACATCATGAAGAACGTCACCGCGGCAACGACGAGCACAAGGGGAACGATCCAGAGTATGCGTTTCAGGACAAAACTCGCCATTGGATCACCTGACAATTAGGGGAATCAGCGTCGGGCAGCGCGGTTCACCGGGGTGACAACATGTCTGCTCCAGCTGTCCACGCCGCACCGGCGCTGTCTGTGAAGGATCGTTCCAGGGTAGGGATCCACCAACTGAAGGTACAGGAAAACACGGGCGACCCAAGGGCCGCCCGTGTTTCGCCCTGCTACCGTTCGACGTCCAGAGTCAGCAGGGACGCGAACTGTCCCGGCCATTCGACATCAAGCGCCGTTGCCTCATAGCCAGTGACTTCCGGCTTCACGAGGACATTGTTCGACAGGTTGTACAGGAACGGGCCCGGCACGTCATCGACCAGGATCTGGCTTGCCTGTTCGTAGAGATCGATTCGTTTCGCCTCGTCGGTCTCGACATCGGCCTGGTTCACCAGGGAATCAAACTCTTCGTTGCAGTAGCCGAATCGCTGGGCAAATGTCGCGTCGCACTTCCAGTAGACACTCAGCCAGTTCTGCGGATCCGGATAATCCTGGATCCACCCACCGACCAGCAGCATCTGCGGGAACGTTGAGGGCTCCTTGCGCAGGGCGACCAGTGCCGTGCCCTCGGTTGGCTCAAGGACGATCTCGACACCCAGGACGTCCCGGTAGGCGCCGGCAACCCACTCGGCGCGGGCGGTGTTGGCCGAATCGTCGCTGTTGTAGAAAAGCTTGATCTCTGGAAGACCAGCGGCACCGCCATACGACGACTCGTTCAGAGCCGCCACGGCAGCTTCCGGATCGAACCCGAACTGCTCGGTCTCGATCGCTCCCGGAATGCCTTCAGGAATCCAGCTCAAGGTCGGTGTGCAGTCACCAGAGCGAATGACCGTGCAATATGTCTCGCGGTCGAAGGCGTAGGAGAACGCCTCACGGACCTTTATATCGTTGAACGGTTCCTGAGTCAGATTGAATGAAAGATTATATGTAGACGCTACCGGGTACGAGACCAGCTCGGCGCTCTGAGCCGGGTCGGCCTGGACTGCCGGGAGCTGCTGAGGATCGAGATCGACGATGTCGAGATCGCCCGCATTGTAGGCCTCGAGTGCAACCGCCGTTTCGCCCTGATAGACATACTCGATGCCATCGAGCTTGGGTCGACCGCCCCAGTAGTTCTCATTGGCTTCGAAGGCGATGAGCTGTTCTTCTACGTACTGGGTGATCTGGAAGGGCCCGTTACCGATCTGAAGCGCAGGATCCTTCCACCACTCGGCACCGCCCTGCTCGATGAGTTCCTGCTTGGCCGGGAAGAAGACCCAGAGGCCGGCAATCGTGTGATAGTACGGTGCCGGTTGAACAAGCGTGAGTTCGAGCGTCAGGTCATCGATCGCCTTCACGCCAAGCGCGGCCCTGGTCGTCTCGTAGGCGTCCGACACCGGCGACGCTTCAGGTGTGGCGGCGCCCTCTTCGGACGACGTCAGCGAGGTCGCGAAATCTTCACAGCCGACGATCTCAAAGAGGATCGACTGATACTCGCCGGCTACATTCGGGTCGCAGTTCCGCTCGACCGCATAGCGGAAACGCTCGGCCGTCAGCGGCGAGCCGTCGCTATACGTCAGGCCCTCACGAAGCTTGAACGTGAGAACCGTGCTGTCCTCGTTGTATTCCCACGACTCCGCGGCCGCGGGCACAGTCTGCAAGCTTGAGTCCGAGCGCGTCAAACCCTCGTACGTCAGGGCCAGCACGTCGATCTCATTAGAGAATGAACTTTGCTGTGGATCAACGACATCCGGGTCGGTGACATGGTGGATCCGAAGCACCTTGCCGCCATCCTGGGCGGTGGCGGAGAGCATCGGCACGCTTGGCGCGACAAGCATGAGACCTGCGATCAGCGCGATGAGCAATGATCGGCCGCTGGGAAACCGTCTCACAAGCACATTCCTCCTGCGTTATTTTTGGTTGTCTTTCGCCCGGTGACTGCGTCAGCCTAATTCACACGAAACACAAGCGTCAATCCGTATCGCCATATTCGTCGTCAGATGTCGCTACAACAACGAGCGGGAATCGGCGATCGCCCAGCACCGTGACGGCATTACACCACTGCTCCGCTCGTGGAGACGGCACTAGAGAGCGGCGATGATCGCGTCGGCCATCGCCGAGGTGGTGGCCGCCTTGGCGGGGTCGCGGTCGGCGCGCAGGTCGTACGTCACCTGCGTCCCCTCGCCGATTACCCTCGCGACCGCCCCTTCGACCGACTCCGCCGCCGCCGTCTCGCCCAGATGGCGCAGCATCAGCGCACCGGACAGGATCATCGCGACCGGGTTCGCCTCGTTCTTCCCCGCGTGGCTCGGTGCCGACCCATGAATCGGCTCGAACACCGCCGCGTCCTTCCCAATGTTGCCGCCGGGCGCCACCCCGAGCCCGCCGACCATCCCGGCCACGAGGTCGCTGACAATGTCTCCGTAGAGGTTCGGCAGAACGAGCACATCGTATTGCGATGGCTTCTGCATCAGCTGCATGCACATGTTGTCGACGATCCGGTCGTTGAACTCGATGTCGGGGTTCGCGGTGGCGACCTCCTGGGCGACCTTCAGAAACAGCCCGTCCGAGAATTTCATGATGTTCGCCTTGTGGACGGCGGTGACGAGCTTGCGGCCGTTCTTCCGGGCGTAGTCGAAGGCGTACTCGACGATCCGGCGGGAGCCTCCGGGCGTGATCATCTTGATGCTGATCGCGGCGTCCGGTGCAACTTTCTTCGCGCTGAGGGCGTTGATCGCGGCGATCACCTCGATCGCTTCCGGTGTGCCGGTGTCGAACTCCACGCCGGCGTACGTGTCTTCCATGTTCTCGCGGACGATCACGAGGTCGATGTCGTCGAAGGTCGATTGGACACCAGGGATCGTTTTTCCCGGACGCAGGTTGGCGTAGAGGCTGAGCGCCTGGCGGAGACCGACATTGACACTGCGGAAGCCGCTCCCGACCGGCGTCGTGATCGGCCCCTTGAGCCCGATCCCATTCCGGCGAACCGACTCCAGCGTCGCCTCGGGGAGGACATCGCCGTGCTTCTCGAGCGCATCAAGCCCCGCATCGCAGTAATCCCATTCGAACGTGAGGCCGGTCGCTTCAAGCACGCGACGGGTCGCCTCGGTGACCTCAGGACCGATTCCATCGCCCGGGATCAATGAAACCTGATACGTTGCCATGCCTTCTCCCCTGATGATTGGCGTGCTTTCGCGAGTACGCGGTATTGTCGCATGACATACGTGACGTTCCATGGCGAAGGGGATGATGATGGAGGCAGGCTCTTGACGCAACGTACAAGACCGGTGCTGCTGGCGATCCTCGATGGCTGGGGCCTGGCGCCACCGGGACCGGGAAACGCCGTGACTACGGCCCGAACACCGGTGATGGACGATCTGCTGCGCCGGTATCCGACAGCCACGTTGCGCTGCTCAGGAGAGGATGTCGGCCTGCCGCACGGGCAGATGGGGAACTCTGAGGTCGGGCACCTCAACCTCGGCGCGGGGTTCATCGTCTACCAGTGGATCACGCGGATCGACAAGGCCATCGGCGACGGTTCGTTCGCCGCCAATGCCGCCATCCATGGTGCCTTCCGGAACGCGATGGTGAACGGCGGCACGCTCCACCTCATGGGGCTCGTCAGCGACGGCGGCGTCCACAGCCACACGCGGCACCTGCTGGCGCTGATCGACGCGGCGAAGGCGGCGGGCGTCACCGATCTGGTGGTCCACGCCTTCACCGACGGCCGCGACACCTCTCCTACGAGCGGCGCGGACCAGCTCGCGGTAGTCCAGGCCAGGATGGACGAGCTCGGGCTGGGCCAGTTCGCGACGGTCTCCGGACGCTACTACGCGATGGACCGCGACCATCGGTGGGAGCGAACCAGCGCGGCATTCGACGCGATCGTGCACGGCCAGGGGCATCAAGCCGGGAGCGCGACGAGCGCGGTCAAGGCCGCGTACGAGCGCGGGCGCACCGACGAGTTCATCGAGCCGATGGTGATTCCCGACTCCTCCGGTGCGACCGCCCGACTGCGCCGGGAGGACGCCGTCATCCTCTTCAATTTTCGTTCGGACCGCGGCCGCCAATTGACCGAGTCGCTGTCCGCGACGGACTTTGCGGGCTTCGACCGGGGCGACTACAAGCGTCCGGCGACGATCGTGACCATGACGACGTACGACGTGGCGCTGCCCGTCGAGGTGGCCTTCCCGCCGCACGATGTGCAACAGCCGCTGGCCAAAGCGATCAGCGACGCCGGGCTGACCCAGCTCCACACGGCGGAGACCGAGAAGTACGCGCATGTCACGTTCTTCCTCAATGGGGGCCGGGAAGCGCCGTTCCCCGGCGAAGATCGCCTGCTCGTGCCGTCGCTGAAGGTGGCGACGTACGACTTGCAACCGGAGATGAGCGCCCCCGCCGTCCGCGACGGCGTCGTGGGGTCGCTGGCGTCTGGAGCGCACGACTTCATCATCGTGAACTTCGCGAATTGCGACATGGTGGGCCACACCGGGGTCTTCGACGCGGCGGTGCGGGCCGTCGAGACGGTCGATGGCTGTCTCGGCACGATTCTGGAGGCACTGCGGGCGGCCAATGGCATGGCGATCGTGACGGCGGATCACGGCAACGCGGAAATTATGATCGATCCGGTGAGTGGCGGCCCGTTCACGGCGCACACCACGAATCCGGTGCCCGTCGTTCTGGTTGCGCCGGACGGCCATCCGTTGCGCCACGCTACCTTGCGACAGGACGGTGTGCTGAGCGCCGTCGCGCCGACGATCCTGCACCTGCTCGATCTCGCTCCGCCAGGCGACATGACGCAGACGGGCCTGATCCTCATATGAGCCGCTGTCCTGCTGCCGGTGGCCTTGACCCTTTCGACCCCGGATACGCGGCCAGGTGGCACCCCTGGTGTTGGCGTTCCCGGTTTCCCCTGCCTCCCTGCCCTGCCGAGTTTAACCGAATCATTCCTTGAGGGCGGAGCGGCTTGGGTAGCGGGCGAGGTCGCCGAGCTCTTCCTCGATCCGCAACAACTGGTTGTACTTGGCAACCCGATCCACACGTGACGGCGCGCCGGTCTTGATCTGACCGGCGTTGGTGGCGACGGCGAGGTCGGCAATGAACGTGTCATCCGTCTCGCCGGAGCGGTGCGAGGTCACTGAGCGAAAGCCCGCCCGATGGGCGAGCTCGATGGCATCGAGCGTCTCGGTAAGCGTCCCGATCTGGTTCAGCTTGACCAGGATCGCGTTGCCGGCCTTCTCGTCGATCCCGCGTTGCAACCGTTCGGTGTTGGTAACGTAGAGATCGTCGCCGACGAGCTGGATCGACGAACCGATCTCCGCCGTCAGCGTGGTCCAGGTCGCCCAATCGTCCTCGGCCAGGCCGTCCTCGATCGAGGCGATCGGATACCGGTCGGTCCAGTCCTTTAGGAACGCGCTCATCTCCGCGCCGCTGAGCTTACGGCTCTCGCCTTTGAGGTTGTAGACCCCGCTCTCGTAATACTCGGAGGCTGCCGGGTCGAGGGCGATCACAATGTCGTCGCCGGGGCGATACCCGGCGTGTTCGATCGCCTCCACAATGATCTGGAGCGCTTCCTCGTTGGAACCGAGACTCGGAGCATATCCACCCTCGTCGCCAACGTTGGTGTTCAGCCCGCGAGCCGCCAACGCCCTCTTGAGGGTGTGGAAGATCTCGGTACCCCACCGCAGTCCCTCGCGGAAGTTCGACGCACCGACCGGCATCACCATGAACTCCTGCATGTCGACGCTGGAGCCTTCGGCGTGCTTGCCGCCATTCAGGATGTTCATCATTGGAACGGGCAGGGTGCGGGCGTTGGGACCACCCAGATAGCGATAGAGTGGCATACCACACTCGCTCGCGGCAGCCCTCGCGACCGCAAGCGAGACGCCCAGCATGGCGTTCGCCCCGAGGTTGCTCTTGTTGGGGGAGCCATCGGCGTCTCGCATGGCACCATCGACGCCTGCCTGGTCGAACGCATCCATCCCGACGACGACTTCGGCGAGTGCTCCGTTGACGTTCTCGACCGCCTTGAGCACGCCCTTTCCGCCGTACCGCTTCGCGTCACCATCGCGAAGCTCGATCGCCTCGTAGGCGCCGGTCGATGCGCCGGAGGGCACGGCGGCGCGACCCTCCGCGCCATCGACGAGGACGACATCGACCTCGACGGTCGGGTTGCCCCGAGAATCCAGGATCTCGCGCCCGTAGACCGATTCGACCAGACTGTTCACGCTCTTCTCTCCCACCAGTTCACGTCGATTGACCACCCGTTCGCCAGTATACGGGCAGGCTTCGGTCGATCCGGGCCCTGATTGGTATACTCCGCTTAATCGAAGATTTTGCGGGCGTTGACGGAGACGGGCCGGAGTCGCGGGCGCACGAGAAAGATCCATCACCGACTGCGAGTGGATCGACATCTTGCCCCGGCAATGTCCTGCCGAGCTGGATCATGAACGCGCCTCGCGGGCGTCACGAGTGATCCGGGTTGCTCTTTCGTAACGGAGTCGAGCCGTTCTTCATTGTGGATGGCTTGCGAATGCATCGTTCGCGTGTGGGCGATGAATCAGGGTGGTACCGCGTGGCGACCCCTCGTCCCTGGCGAGGGGGTTCTTTGTGCCTCGGAGGGCTGCCTTCACCGATGCCGCTTGCATGGGCAACCACAACGACGATGCGCAATGGCATGGAGAGCGTGAATGAAGACGGAAGAATCGCACGGGCTGGCGGTGGAGATCGCACGGGTGCGGGAGGAGGCGATCGCACGGCTCGATTCGCTGAAATCTCGCGATGAGGCGACCGCCTGGGAGCGGGACTTCCTCGGAGCGAAAGGCCGGGTCACGGCACTGCTGCGCGGTCTTGGCGCGCTTCCGGCGGAACAGCGACCGGCGGCGGGCCGGGCGGCGCAGGCGGTCCGAAAAGAGCTGGAGGATGCGTCCCGTCCAGTGCGGGAGCGGCTCGACCAGGAGGAGTTGACCCGGCACCTGAACGAGGACGCCGTCGATGTCACGCTGCCCGGCCGGCAGCCTCTCTTCGGCGCCGCGCATCCCGTCTCGTTGATGATCGACGAGTTGATCGAGATCTTCGCGCTGCTCGGGTTCCGGGCCGTGTTCGGACCGGAAGTGGAGACCGGACGCTACAACTTCGACCTGCTGAACATCCCGGCCGATCACCCCGCCCGGGATGTCTGGGACACTATCATCGTCGACGACCCGATCGAAGAGCTCGTGCTGCGAACCCACACCTCGCCGATGCAGGCGCGGACGATGGAGCGAGACGGGCCGCCGATCCGGGTGATTGTGCCGGGCAAGGCGTTCCGGTTCGAGGCGCAGGATGCCTCTCATGAATGGCAGTTCACCCAGCTCGAAGGCCTGGCGGTCGACACCGGGATAACGATGACCGACCTCAAGGGGGTGCTCCAGGAGCTTGCCCGCCAGCTCTTTGGACCGGAGCGGCGAATCCGGTTCCGGTGCGATTTCTTCCCGTTCGTGGAGCCGGGCGTGGAGTTCGCGGTCGACTGCGCGATCTGCGGCGGCAAGGGATGCCGGGTCTGCAAGCAAAGCGGCTGGCTGGAAATGGGAGGCGCGGGAATGGTTCACCCCAGTGTCCTGCGCGGGGTCGGCTACGATCCCGATGTCTACACGGGATTCGCGTTCGGGTTGGGCATCGAGCGGCTGATCATGATGAAATACGGCGTGGACGACATCCGGGGATTCGCCGCCAACGATATCCGCTTTCTCCGCAAGTTCGCGATGGGCACGATGCAGAGTTGAGCGGTACACCAGTGACATCGGCCGGCACGATCGAAGGAACGACATCTCGATGAATGTCCCGTACAGCTGGCTTACGGAACTCGTGCGAACCGATCTCCCGCCCGAGCGGATGGCGCACGAGCTGACGATGTCGGGGATCGAGGCGGAGCACGTCGCGCAGATCGGCGCGGACTGGAATAACGTCTTCGTCGGCGAGGTGATGAGCGTGACGCCGCATCCGGACGCGGACCGGCTCGTGCTGGCCGACGTTGTCGCGGGCGAGCATCGGCTGACGGTGGTGACCGGCGCGCCCAACATCGCCCAGGGCCAAAAGGTCGCGCTGGCACTGGCCGGGGCGCGGCTGATCGACACCCATGCCGAAGGGCTCAAGCACAAGACGCTCAAGCCGGGATCGATCCGGGGAATCCGCTCCGAGGGCATGGTCTGTTCGGAGAAAGAGCTTGGACTTTCGGAAGAGCACGAGGGCATCCTGGTGCTTGAGGACGACGCACCGGTTGGAGCTCCGCTCCAGGAGTGGCTCGGCGACACGGTGATCGAGTTCGAGATCACGCCCAATCTGGTCCACGCCTACTCGATCCGCGGCATTGCCCGCGAAGCCGCGGCGCTCACGAACTCACCGCTGTCGGAGATCGAAACGCTCGACCTGGATTCCGCCCCGGCGTCCACGTCTCTGGTGACGATCGAGGCGAGCGACCTCTGCTCCCGCTACATTGCCGTGGTTATCGACGGCGTATCGGTCGAGCCTTCCCCGGCCTGGCTCGCGCGGCGGCTGACCGCCGCCGGGCTCCGCCCGGTCAACAATCTCGTCGATACCACAAATTATGTGATGCTCGAGGTTGGCCAGCCCCTCCACGCCTTTGACCTTCAATATATCGCGGGTGAGACGATCCGGGTGCGGCGGTCCAAGCCAGGCGAGACACTCGAAACGCTCGACCATCAGGTTCGGACGCTTCCCGACGAGACGCTCCTGATCACCGATGCGACCAAGCCAGTCGCGATCGCCGGTGTGATCGGCGCGCGCAACAGCGAGATCGTCGATTCGACGACGAGCATCCTGCTGGAATCGGCAAACTTTGAGATGACATCGGTGCGGCGCACAGCGCGCGCGCTCAAACTGCGGACCGATGCCTCGGCCCGGTTTGAACGAGGGATCGACCCTGAGCTGGCTGGCGATGGAGCGGCGCGGGCGGCCCGGCTGATCCTCGACCTGTGCCCGGGGGCGTCCGTGCGCCTGGTGCGGGATGTCTACCCGAAGCCCGGGCAAACGCGTTCGATCGCGTTCCCAGTCTCCCGAATCGAGCGCGTCCTTGGGGTTCCGGTGGATCACGATGTGATGCTGGCGGGGCTGACCCGACTTGGCTTCGAGGTCGCGTTGAACAGAGGCGGGGACGAGCTTTCGGTCGTCGTTCCAACATGGCGGAACGATGTTCGCCTCCCTGAAGACGTGATCGAAGAGATTGCCCGGATCGTGGGCTACGACGAGCTTCCGGCCACCTTGCCCACTGGCACGACGCCCGCTGTCGAGCGAGACGCCATGTTCGCGATGGAGCGGAGCGTCCGGAAGCTTTTGGTGGCGGCGGGTGGATACGAAGGTAGAGGGTACGTCTCGCTTCCCATCCTGGACGTCGAGCGCTGGGCGCTTACTCACGAGCGCGGATTCACGCACACGATCGACGCTCGCTCGCTCGTCCGCCTGCGGAACGCGATTCCGGCCGACCACGACATCCTGCGGCCCTCACTGATTCCAGGACTCGTGCGCTCGGTCGGCGAGAACCTCAAGCACGAGCGATCGGTCCGCCTGTTCGAGATCGGGCATGTCTACCTTGGTGCGGGTCGCGGTTTGCAGCCGTCGGAACCTTCGACCCTTGGCATCGCCTTCGCTGGCGGGCGGGCTCCCTTCGATCGGTTCAACTCAGCGCCTGGCGAAGGCGATCAACTCAACTTCTTCGACATGAAAGGGGTCCTGGAGGCGATCCTGCTGCGGCAATCGACCGCCGCGGTTACGTGGAGCGCGCTGGATCATCCGGCGCTTCACCCCGGAAGGGCGGCGGCACTCGCGATCGATGGACAGCGGCTCGGCGTGATCGGCGAGCTGCGACCGGATCTGGCCATCGCCCTGGGGATCGCGGACACACGGATCACCGTTGCCGAGATCGATCTGGCGCGCCTCCTCGACTCCACCGCGAACGCGCGCACGCGAAGCGTGACGGTCGACAAGTTCCTGCCGGTCGAACAGGATTTTGCGGTGATCGTCGATCGAGCGACCGCCGCCGCCGATGTGCGCGAAGCGTTGCTCTCCGGAGCGGGGCCGCTCGTCACCGATGTGGCGCTGTTCGACGTCTTCGAAGGGCCTCAGGTGGGCGAGCACAAGAAGAGCCTGGCGTTTCGCGTCACCTTCACCGCTCCGGACCGGGCGCTGACCGACGCGGAGTTGGCCAAGGGACGCAAGCGGATCGAGAAAACCTTGGCGCAACGGGTCGGAGGATCGCTGCGGACATGACGGATGCCGACCCAACAACGCTTTCGCGCCACGGGATCACGCCATGAACGATGAACGGATTCCGCCAATCGAGACCGTGGCCGGGTTCGCCGCCGCCAGCGGGCGGCTGATGCGGCGCGGGGGTTTCGCGGACACGAGCCTCGCGCCCGCGTTCGCGGAGCGGATCGAGGCCGTGTTCGGCACACGTTTGACCACCCGCGAGGTGGTCGATCGCATCGTCAGCGACGTCGAGCGCGACGGCGATGCCGCCGTCGCGCGGTACACCAAAGCGTTCGACAATCGCGAAAGCGATCGTTTCGAGGTGCCAAAGCGCGACTGGGATGCGGCCTGGGAAGGGCTGGACGACTCGCTGCGGGAGGCGCTGCTGGTGGCCGCCGGGCGGATTACCGCGTTCCACGAGAACCAGACGCGGCCGTCGTGGATCGAGCCGGAGCCGCTTGGCATCTTCGGTCATATCGTGCGGCCGCTCGAACGGATCGGAGTCTACGTTCCTGGCGGATCGGCGGCACTGCCGTCGTCATTGATGATGATCGTGATTCCGGCCAAGGTAGCGGGCGTCCGGGAGATCGTCGTCTCGGCGCCGCCACGCCACCACGGTGGCGTCGAGCCGGTCGTGCTGGCGGCAGCCAGGGTCGCGGGCGTGGATCGGGTGTTCGCGATCGGCGGCGCCCAGGCGATCGCGGCGATGGCGTTCGGGACGGAGACCGTTCCGCACGTCGACAAGATCCTCGGGCCTGGGAACATCTTCGTCACGCTCGCCAAGCAGCGCGTGTTCGGCGCGGTCGACATCGATCAGCTCGCGGGCCCGACCGAGACGATGTTGATCGCGGACGACTCCGCCGATGTCGAGCTGATCGCGGCCGACATGCTGGCCCAAGCCGAACACGACGCGCAAGCATCGGCGATCCTGATTACCACGTCGGCGCGGATCGCGGCCCAGGTTCCAGAAGAAATCGTGCGCCAGCTTGCCGGCCTGGAGCGTCATGAGATCGCACGGGCTTCCCTCCTTCACAACGGGCTCGTCGCGCGTGTCGCCGGGCTGGACGAGGCGGTGAGGCTCGCCAACGGGTATGCGCCGGAGCATCTCTGCCTGCTCGTGAGCGATCCGTGGGCGCTGATTCCCGCGATCGAGAATGCTGGCGGGGTCTTCCTCGGAGAGGGGAGCCCCGAGGCGCTGGGAGACTATGCGGCTGGCCCGAGCCATGTGATGCCCACGGGAGGGACGGCGCGGTTCTCTTCGCCGGTGAACGTCCATGACTTCCAGAAGGTGATCTCGATCATCGGGGCGAACCGGCGGGCGATCGAGGAGCTGGGGCCGGTCACGATCCGTCTGGCCGAGGCGGAGGGTTTGGGCGGGCACGCGGCGTCAATCCGCCGGCGGCTGGAACGCACCTGAATCATTCACGACTGGAAGATCATCCGGAGGGGTCCATTCCAGGGTCTGCCTGCAACCAGTCTTTTTCCACCACTTGAAGGGGCGGATGAGCGGGCTCCGATACCCGGTTGACTTCACCGTGCTTGCCGGCGGGCGCGTGCCCTGAAGCGAAGCGAAGGGGTCCGCCCGAGGCTAAGAGCTAGCGCCAATAGGCGGCCTGCCGCATCGGCGCTCGGCCGATGCGATCGCCTCCTGATTCGTGTCGTGGCCGCCCTCGTGGCGGCCAGGGCAGAGGCCGCCGCGTACCCACCCGACCATACACGTTGACCTCCTGGCGCAAGCTCTAAGCCAGCGAACGTCCCCGGTCGACGGTGGCGGTCCCGAGGACTTCATGGATGAATGATCCGGGCTGCGGGAACTATCGTTATCGTCGCTCAGGTGGATGACGAGCCGAGTTTCTGGAGCGCCGCGAGGACGCGCGCCTCGACCGCCTTGTCACCATCGTCTGGCAGCTCGGAGATCGCGGTGATCGCCTCGGCGCTCGAATAGCCGAGCGCTTGCAGCGCAGCAAGCACTTCCGGCTCGTCGGCACGGACCGGGCGCTCCAGAGCGCTGATCCCTTCTGGAAGCTTGCCCCGAAGATCGAGCATGATCCGGGACGCGGTCCGTTTGCCGATTCCCGAAACGGTCGAGAGCAGGGCGACATCCTCGCGCGAGATCGCTTCGAGCAGGGCGTCGGGCGTGAAGCGGGTGAGCACGGCGCAGGCGAGACGGGGCCCGACGCCATTGACCGCGATCAGCGTCTCGAACCAGAGCAGCTCTGACTCTGACAAGAAGCCGAAGAGCATCTGGGAATCTTCCCGTACCACCATGTAGGTGAACAGCTCGACCTCGTCCCGCGTGTCGCCCAGCTCCGTGATCGTTCGCCCGCTGGTGATGACGCGGTAGATCACGCCATGCACATTGAGCAGGACCGAATCGATCGTCGCTCGATGCACGGTCCCCAGAAGTCCGGCGATCATGTGGCTCCTGTCAACGTGAAGACGCGATCGGCGTTCCCGCCGAGCACATCGCGGCGCGCGGTTTCGCTCAACGACGAGGCGATGGCTCGGTTCAGAAAGCGCTTCTGGTTCAGGAGCGGGTAGTCGGATCCCAGAACGATCCGGCCCGATCCCACCAACTGTTCCACGACAGGAAAGATGTTCCGGGTGTAGAGATAGGTCGACGCGGCAGAATCGTAGACGACATTCGCCGTCAGGCGAGCGACCTCGGGCATCATCTCGTAGAAGGGGAGCCCGCCGCCCCAGTGCGCGGCGACGACCCGCGTGGCCGGCCAGGCTTCGAGAAACTGCAAGATCCGGTCGGGAGTGGCCGTCCCCTTGCCGGGATAGGGATGGCCGACCGGTTCCGAGCAATGGATCAGGATCGGCAAGTCAAGCGCACGGCACGCTTCGATCATTCTCCCAAGCGGAGTCGGGTCGTTCCAGGCGAAGCCCTGAGCGTCCGCGTTCAGCTCACCGATGCCCACCGCTCCGAGCCCGGAGCACCGTGCGATTTCCCCGGCGCATTCGGAGTCGAGCGGATTGACGATCGCGAGCCAAGCGAGGCGTTTCGGGAACCGGGCGTGGACCGCGGCGAGAAAGTCGTTGTGGATGCGGCAGAGCCCCGGATCGCGCCATGGCCATCCGCAGACCACGGACACCGCGATACCGGCTTCGTCCATGCTGGCGATCATCTCCTCCGGAGAGACCATCACGATCGAGGGCGATGCATAGAGCTCGCCAAACCATCCGTCCCGCTCCAGAAACGTCGTGCGGTCGGCGATGATCTCGGCGGGGAACAGATGAGTGTGGGCGTCCACGACACGCATCGACCGGGGCTCCAGCAATGAATGGGGATGCCTGGACACGCCGCCGCCGATTCCGGTTCCGGCATTTCCAGCGATGCCTCTCGCGCCACGCTCAGCCAAGGTAGAAGAACACGCCGAGTGCGATCGCGATCAGGACGATGAGCAGCATCGCGATCGGTAACAGGAGCGGGCTGGTGCGCCGCTGTCCGGCGATTTCGAGCCCGATCTGCTCACGTTGCGCAAAGGCGAGCGACGGGCTCACGGCGACGATCACGGCGGAAACGTTGTCCGCCGCGCCACGCTGGCTCGCCAGGGTGACGAGCTGGGTGGCAGATGCCTGCGCATCGTCGGAGACCACGCTGGTCACGTAATCGTCATTGGTGAGCACGTCGAAGAACCCGTCGCTGCACAGGAGAAGGCGGTCTTCAGGCAGGAGAACGAGCTCGTAGATGCTGGGCATCCGGCGATCGAGCGCCACAGTCGTACCGAGGGACTGAGTAACGATGTTGCGGCGGGGACTGTGCCGCGCGGCTTCTTCGGTGAGCTGACCCTGCGCGACCTGCTCGGCGACAAGGGAGTGATCCTGCGTGATCTGGGTGAGCTGGTTGGCGCGAACGAGGTAGGCGCGGCTGTCACCGATATTGGCGATGGTGACGTACTTGCCGGCAATTACCGCGGCGACCAGGGTCGTGCCCATCGGCCCCCCGTCTGGAGTGAGCGCGGCCTGTTGGAAGATTGCCTCATTGGCCCGGCGATAGGCTTGTTTCAACGCCTGGGCGACATCTTCCGGGCGGTCGCGGGCGAACAGATCGTTGAGCAGCTCGATCGCGGTCTGGCTGGCCACCTCGCCCCGTTGATGCCCACCCATGCCATCGGCGACGGCAAGCAGGAAGCCCGGGCCGGCGCCGGGTTCCTGTTCCGCCAGCTGCGTGACCAGGACGGCGTCTTCGTTCGTTTCGCGGCCGGCGGCGGCGGTCTGACTTCCCACGGAAAGGTGCAATTCGATCGGGGCGACACTCAACATTCCGCTCCAGGGTTCAGGGTGGCTCGACCGGCTTGCACCAGCACTCCATGATTCGATGCCCCATTATCCCCTTTCCCGTCCTCCACAACCAACGCCCCGTGAAGGTCATCGCGGATGATGCTGATAGACTGGAAGCGTAGTCGCGATCCCCCCGCGCGCGAGGTTCCGATTTGGGACGCCACCAATCCAGCACTGACGTATTCATCGGGAAAGAACGCTTGGGATTCGACATCGATCCAGTTTCTTCCTTTCACACGCGGTTCCTCCACTTGAGCTCACAGATGCGCGCGTTGCTTGCCGTGCTGGTGCTGATGCCATTCCTCGCGGCATGCGGCTCGACGGGGAGCGATCCCGATCCGACTCCCGACAGCGTGTCGGTGGAGACGATCCTGGCCTCGGCGAGCACCCGCATCGCGGAAACCCAGTCGATGCGTTTTGGGCTTGCCGTCGAGGGCGATACGTTCATCGACACGACCAACACGATCCTGCTGCTCGCCGCGCGCGGTCAGTTGGCACGTCCCGACAGCGTCGCCGTGGACTTCCAGGTGAGCCTGTTCGGCGCGGGCTCGGTCTCGATCAGGATGGTCAGCATCGGACCCGTTGCATGGACGACGGATCTCCTGACCGGCAACTGGGGCGTTGCGCCAGCGGAGTTCGGCTACAACCCAACCGTGCTGTATGACAACCAGAATGGGCTCGGACCGATGATGGGGCGAATCGAGAATCCGGAACTCCTGGGGACCGAGGATGTGCGGGGGCGAATCGCGCAACACATCAGGGGCGTCGCAACCAAGGAAACGATCGCATTGGTGACGTCCGAGACGATGACCGGATCGGCGATCGCGATCGAGCTCTGGATCGACGCCGAAACTTCCGACCTGCTCCGGGTGAGGTTGGCGGAACCCGCGGACAGCGGCAAGGCCGAACCCGCTGTCTGGACCATGGATCTCACGGACCACGGAAAACAGGTATCGATTGAACCCCCGATCTGAACCGGGGACCGACGGCGGCTCGCTCCGGACGCTGCTGTCATCGCGAAGCATCGTCGCGGCGCTACTGTGCGTGCTCCTGGGGTCGATCGACCTGACTGTCGTGGCAACGGTGGTTCCAGAGCTGATTGGGGATCTGGGAGTCAATACCGCCGATGTGGACCGCTATATCTGGATCGTCAATGGGTACCTGATCGCCTACATCGTGGCCATCCCGCTGCTCGGTAGGATCTCCGATCTGATCGGGAGGCAGCGGGCGTTCATGCTGTGCCTCGCCGTGTTCCTGGTGGGATCCGTGATCTGCGGCTCGGCCGATTCACTGGGCCAACTGATCGCCGGGCGCGTCGTTCAGGGCCTGGGCGGGGGCGGCTTGCTCCCAGTCGCGATCGCGTTGGTCGGCGATCGGGTAGTGCGTCGTCACTACCTTGCTTCGATCGGTGTCGTCAGCGCGGTCGAGACGATCGGATGGGTGCTGGGGCCGATCTATGGCGCGTCGGTCGTCGGGCTGCTGGGCGGCAGGGACGAATCCTGGCGCTGGATCTTCTGGATCAATGTTCCGCTACTGCTGATCGCGCTCGGGTTCGTGCTCCGGGGGTTCTCGGGAATGTTGGTTCCGCCGCGGGTCCACGCCCTTCAATCGCTGGATTTCTCCGGCGCAATCCTGCTTTCGATCTCGCTCGTCACATTCAATCTCGCGCTGGCTTCGGGTGGAGAGTTCGGGACGAACCGGGGGACAGGGTTGCGCGCGATGGGCGGCACCCCGAATCCGCTGGCCGAAATCGTTCCCACCTTGCTCGCGATCTGCGTACTGTCCACGGTACTCCTTGTGATCCGGGAACGGCGGGCTCGGTGCCCCCTCCTGCCGGTCTCGCTTTATCGGAGCGCACGTTTTCGGGGCAACATCATCGCCAATGTGCTGTTGGGGGCGGTCCTGATGGTGACGATGGTGAACATCCCCGTCGTGGTCGCGCTGCTTTCCGCACCCGACGACGTCAGCCGCCGGAGTGCCCTGTTGTTGGCGCCGTTCACGATCTCGATCGCCGCCGCGTCGTTGAGCGCGGGCGCGATCATCGCGCGAGCGGGGCCTGGTGGCGCCTCGCGTGGCGCGGTGCTCCTGGTCGTGACCGGGTGCGCGTCAGTGTTTCTGTTACTCCGAGGAGAATCGCTGTTCTGGATCGCGCCAGGGGTGGCGACCGCGGGAGTGGGCATCGGTCTGTTGCTGCCGCCGTTGGGGGCGGTGGTACTGGAGGCGGCGACGGCGGAGGACCGGGGTGCGGCGGCGGCGTCAGCGCTGATGTTCCGCCTGCTCGGCATGACGGTCGGGGTGTCCACGCTCACGGCGATGGGCATCCGGCGACTGCAGACGCTGACCGGGCGCCTGGATCCGGTGGTCCAGACGGCGGGCGAATCGACCGCGTCCTTTCTGAACCGGCAGCGGGTGTTCATCGAGGAGCAGGCGATCCCACTATCGGTTCAGGTGATCCGGGAGACGTTCCTGGTGGCGGGAGTGATCGCCGCATCCCTGATCGTGCCGTTGCTCATGCTTGCGGGCCGATCGGACTTCAGGAGGGGTGAGACGGAGCCCGGATCCGAGCCCTGAGCGCGGCGAGATTCTCGGCGATCGAGCCCGTCTGGTTGATCACCGCCGAACCGGCCACGATCGTGTCCGCGCCAGCTTCGACCACGGCGGCGATGGTCTCCCGGTTGATACCGCCATCGACCTGCAAACGGCACTCTGGATTGACTTCGTCGATCATGGTGCGGAGGCGCCTGATCCTTGCTGGCATGGTCGGGATGAACGACTGCCCGCCGAAGCCTGGATTGACGGTCATGACGAGGACGCGCCCGAGGAAGGGGAGCACCTCCTCGACGGCGCTGAGCGGCGTCGCGGGATTGATCGCCACGCCGGGTACCATTCCTTCCGCCGACATCTCCTGGACCAGACGGTGGAGATGAGGTGACGCCTCGGCATGCACCGTGAGCCGGTCGGCGCCCGCCTCACGGAAAGCCCGGATCCACCGATCGGGCTCGACGATCATGAGATGGACGTCGATTGGGAGCGAGGTTCCAGCCCTCGTCGCTTCGAGCACGGGCAGCCCGATCGAGATGTTGGGCACGAACCGACCGTCCATGACGTCGAAATGCACGTAATCCGCCGCCGCGGCCTCCATCTCCCGGAGATCGTCGCCGAGGCTCAGGAAGTTGGCGGAGAGCACCGACGGCCCTATCCAGATCCGGTTGTGGTCGGCAGCCGGCGCCAATCGAACTCTCCCCGCGTGGCTCACTCGACGAGGAGGGCCATCCTTCCATCCCCGAATGACGGACACTCTACCAGCATTCTCCCCACCCGATGATTCGATACCGCCATCGCCCTGGCCGGCACCAGCCAGGATTCGTTGTAGCCGGTTCCGACGCGCCACTATAATCGGCGAACACGATGGCACTGATTCGTTCCCGAGAGGACCTTTCGTGAAGCTGCTTTCCCGATTTGAACACGGCATCGAACGGCTCATGGAAGGTACCTCGGGTTCCCTGTTCCGGCAGCAGCTCCAGCCGGCGGAGATCGGCAGGAAGCTCGAACGCACGATGCTCGCGAAGAAGCGGGCGTCGGTCGGGACATCGCTGGTCCCGAACCACTTCGTCGTGCGGCTGCATCCCAAGGACTACCTTCAATTTTCCGACTACAGTCACGGCCTGGCGCGACAGATGGAGGCGTGGCTAGCCCAGGTCGCGACGCGGCGCAACCTCTCGGTGATCGACCGGATCACGGTGCGGATCGAGGAAGATCCGAAGGCGGGACGGCGTTCGCCGGCGATCGACGCGACGATTCGTGATGGCCGGGGAGTGACACGAGCGCGAAGGTCTCCCGTCCCGGCTCCAGTGGAGCCGACCGCGGCGTACCGGGCTGTGTCGCCATCCATGAAAATCGCAATGGTGCTTCAGGTGCTCGAAGGGGTGCTCGAGGGCGAGGAGATTCCGCTGGAGGACGGAACGACGACGGTGGGACGAAGTCCGGACAACGCGATCGTGCTCGACGCCGCCGATGTATCCCGGCGGCACGCGCGGTTCGAGCTCTCCCGTGGCCGGTTGCGGGTCTACGATCTGAACAGCACCAATGGCACGAGAGTCAATGGCGATCCGGTTCGAGTCTCGGATGTCGAAGATGGAGACGAGATCCTGATTGGTGGCCAACGAATGACGGTCAATGTGCGGGCCAGGGGCCGATCCGGCCGTCGGGGGGGCAGGTGAGGTTGGATCTCGGGTTCAACACCTCGACAGTCTCATTCGACTGGTTCATCCTGGCGTTGCGGGTGGCGTTCATCGCGCTCATCTATTTCTTTCTCTACCAGGTCGCGCGGGTCTCGATTCGCGAACTGGTGGCGGTCGGCACCGCCACCCAGAATTCCGATTCGCCGATCATGCCGAGCCCCATGAGCGCCCTTGAAGTCCTCGATCCCGCGGAATCGTCGCTGCCGGAGGGGAGCCGGCTGCCTCTCGAGCATTACACGACGATCGGTCGCCGGGACGACAACGCGATCGTGATCGACGACTCGTTCGTGTCGGGAAATCATGCCGAGATCGTGTTCGATCGCGGAACCTGGTGGTTGAGCGATCCAGGAAGCACGAATGGAACGTTCCTGAACGGTGCTCCCGTCCGCTCCCACGTCCAGATCGCGAACGACGATGTCGTACAATTTGGCCGCGTTACCGTCCGGGTGACTGTCTGATCGGCACCGCTCTTCGTCGCGTCGGCGACCATGACGAAGCCGGGTGCGCATCACTCACCGGAGGCAGAAACTCCCACCAGAAATGCCAGCTCATGGCGCCGCATGAACCGGAGGAACCGTGACCAGCGCGACCGCCTCGCCGCCCAAGGGACCGGCCGTTCCGATCCATGGCTCCCTCTCCCTCATTCTTCCCGCGCATAACGAAGAAGGCAACATCGAGATCGTGGTCCGGCGCACTCTGGCGGTCCTCCCCCTCTTCTGCGACGACTTCGAAATCTTGGTGGTCAACGACGGCAGCCGGGACGGCACCGGAGCAATCATCGATCGGCTCGCGGCAGAGGATTCCCGCGTCCGCCCGATCCATCACGCCATGAATCGCGGGTACGGTGGCGCGCTCAAGACCGGATTCGGTGCATCAGACATGGATTATGTGATGTTCATGGACGCGGATCGGCAGTTCGAGATCGGCGACATTCGTCTCCTGTCACCCTTCGTGCCACTCTTCGACATCGTCGCCGGTTTTCGGATGGAACGGTCGGACCCGATTCACCGAAGGATCAACGCGGAAATCTTCAATATCGCGGTCCGGGTGCTGTTCGGGGTCCACATGCGCGACCTGGATTGCGCATTCAAGATTTTCCGGGGCGATCTCCTGCGGTCGCTCGACCTCACGACCTCGGGCGCGTTGATCAATGCCGAGATGCAGGCCAAGCTGCGGCGCCAGGGCGCCACGCTGGTCCAGATCGGCGTTCCCCACTACGCACGCGTGGCCGGGCAGGCGACCGGCGGGAGCCTCCGGGTCATCCTTCGCGCGATGCGGGAGACGGTCGTCCTTTGGGTCCGGATGCACGGCTATCGCCCGCCAGACTCGGCTCCCGCCCCGCGACCGTACTACGCGCTGGGCGATGCGTTGATCGGAGCCTCGGGGGTGGTCGGCCTGGCGGCGCTGTCCCGATTCTGGAGGAAGCTCAGGCGATGACGCACCCATTGCTGTGGTCGAGCGACGCGACGGATCAGGCGACCCGGCGAATCGCGGGCCGGTGACGCCGGAGATAGTCGGCAACCTCGCTCATGGTGTTGGCGGGGATGATCGGCCGACCGAGCTGGCGGGCGACATCGTCGAGATGCTGGTCGTCGAGGAGGGTGCCGGTCCGGTCCGAGATCGTCGTGCGTGAGATGAAGACTGGGCCGGTCTGGGGATCGTCCTCGAGACCGGTGGTGAGATCACTCCCGCCAAGCAGGCCCGACACATTGATCTCGGGACCGAGATAGCGATTCTCGACAGCGATCGTTTTCAAGATCGCTCCGGTACGCTGGTTGAATGCCGCGACCGCGCTGGTCATCGTCGGCGCGATCAGCGTGCCGCAGGCAACGGTGCCTGCCTGGCCCTGGAGGATTCCCGGGCGGGCCCGATGGAGATAGCGCTCCAGCTCTTCCAGAAAGAATCGCGTGATCCCGATCCCGTCCTCCACCTGAGGAAACCCGCCGTAATGCGCGGTCGGCGGCACCTCTTCCCCCGTCATCAGATAGAACTCGTCGCCCAGGTGAAAGAACGTATCGCCTCGTTCCTGGAGAAAGCGCGCCTGCCACCCTTCCGACTGGCGAATGACCGCGCGTGCTTCTTCGGGCTCGTAGCGCCGGACATGAACGCGCTCCCGCTGTGCATCGGGTAGCACGCGCATGCAGGTCCGGGAGAGCCGCATCTGCTTGCTCTGCCGCTCCTGGCCGTGCTTGCTGAGCCCGACCGGAACCCCGGCGACCGATAGCAGGCGGCTTCCGAACGACGAGAGATCGGCAAGGCTGCGGTCGAGCTCCGGACCGTCGTTGACTCCAGGGATCAGCACGAGCTGCGCATGAAAATCGATACCGGCCACTTCGAGGCGGCGAAGATCGTCCATGATCCCGCCGGCCTTGGGATTGCCCACCAGCGCGACGCGCAGGTCCGGATTAGTCGCATGCACGGAAACGTGCATCGGGCTCATGTGCTGATCCTCGATCCGCCGCCAGTCCTCCTCGGAGAGGTTGGTCAGCGTCACGAACGAGCCGTAGAGCATGGAGTAGCGGAAGTCGTCGTCCATCACGTAGAGCGAGCGGCGCATGCCCTTTGGAATCTGCTTGATGAAACAGAATGGGCAAGCGTTCTCGCAGACCCGGACACCGTCGAAGGTTGGATCGGTGAACGTGATACCCCAGAACTCGTCGCCCTCGAGCTCGAGCTCGTACCGCAAGATCGACCCGGAACGGTCGACGTCGATCGAGACCCGCTCGGACTGCGCGTGGTACTGGAATTCGAGCGCGTCGATCAGAGGATTGCCGTTGACCCCCAGAATCCGGTCCCCTTGCTCGATTCCCAGCTCCATCGCGAACGACCCCGGTGAGACCGCCTGGACGGTACCGGGACTGGTTGGCGCGAGTTCGACACGGCGATGGGAAAGCGGGCTGACGACTGGCATGACGGGAAGGGTCTGCTTTCAAGGTGGGGCCGGAATCGGAGGGGAGAACGTCAGGCGGCTCGGGCGGCGAGCGCGTGCAGATGCCATTCGAAGGCTATCACAACGACCGGTCAGGATTCCAAAGTGGTCTTTCGTTCCAGGACGAGCGACACCCAGTCGTCCATCTGGCGCCGAGTGACGACTCCAGCACCCAGCACCTCGAAAGCGGCGGCAACCTCCGATTCACGGCTCTCGATGATGCCAGCCAGCACCAGCTTGCCGCCGGGGCGGGTCGCGCCGACCAGAGGCTCGGCCAGGTCAATCAGGATGCGGGCGATAATGTTGGCGAGAACGACATCGTACTCGCCCGCGAACGGCTCGCCCTCGCCGGCTGTCCCAAGCCGGACATCGATCAACTCCGCGACTCCATTGCGGACGGCGTTCTCGTTCGCGGCCCGCACCGCGACGGTTTCGACATCGACGGCGTCGGCATGAGCCGCACCAAGCTTCAGCGCCGCGATCGCGAGGATTCCGGATCCGGTGCCGACGTCGAAGACGCGGTCGCCGGGAGACACCACCTGTTCGACCCCCTGCATCGAAAGCTGGGTAGAGGGGTGCAGGCCAGTGCCGAACGCCATCCCCGGGTCGAGCTCCACAACGACATCGCCGACGGTGGCTTCGTACTCCTGCCAGGGCGGGGTGATCACGACCCGGTCGCTGATCCGATGCGCCCGGAAGTGCTCCTTCCAGGCGTTGGCCCAATCCTCCTCCTGGATCGCGGTGACGGTGAGATCGCTGACCCGCCGCATCTGCCCGAGATGCCAGAGGGCATTGCAAATCGCCCCGATTGTATCCGGCTGGAAATCCGAGTCAGCGACGTATGTCCGAACGACGAACGGTCGGTCGAGGGCGATCTCCAGGTGATCGCCATCGCCATCCTGTTCATAGGGTTCGTCGATCGCGATGCCCTCGTTGAACCCGTACCGCGCCAACAGCTCCGAGACGGCTTCGACCGCCTCGGCGTCGGCCTCCACTGAAAGCTCGTGCCAGACACGATCCGGCGCCGTTGTCGCGGCGTTGACCGAGATGCTTTCGTTGGCCCCGTCCGGCTCGATCGTCACAGGAGCACCTTGGTCTGATCGGCGATGTTGAGCTGGTACGGTCGCCCATCGACCGCGGCGTGGCTGCCTATCACCGAATGCTCGATCACGATGCCATCGAGCGACGCGCCATCCTCGACGACGGAATCCCGGACCACGGAATTCCGGACGATCGCACCGGCGCCGATGCTGGCATGGGGACCGATGATCGCGTTCTCGATCCGGGCGGTCCGGTTCACGAACGACGGCGGGATGATCACCGCGCCCGTGCGCTGGGCTGGCGACGGCGGGTCCGCCGACAGCAGATACCGGTTCGTCTGGAGCAGGGCATCGACGTTGCCGCAGTCCTCCCAGATGTCGATGTTGCTCGTAATGAACCGCTTCCCGGCGTCGATCATGAGCTGGATCGCGTCGGCGATGAAGTATTCGCCCCGTGTGCGCAGCTCACGACGAATCTGCTCGTCGATCGCGCTGTAGAGCTCCACGATGTTCGTGAAGTAATAGATTCCGACAGTCGCCTGGGTCGAGACCGGAGTCGACGGCTTTTCGATCAGCTTGGTCACGAGCCCGTTCTCGACGAGCGTCACGCCCAGCGCGGAGGGATCCTCTACCTCTTTGGTGAAGATCACGCCGTCGGTGTCGAGCTCGGCGAGAGCGGTGAAGTCGGCCTCGAAGAGGGCGTCGGGGAAAAGGATCAGGGCCGAGCCATCACAGATGTCCCGGGTGCGGATGATCGCGTCGGTCTGCCCGAGCATCTCCGGCTGCACGACGAACGCGAGCTCGACATCGGGGTACTTCGCCCTGGCCCAGCTTTCGATCTGATCGCCCAGATAGCCGGTGATGAAGACGAGCTTGTTGGGGTTCAGCGGCATGATCCGATCGAGCACATGCTCGAACATCGGCTTGCCGGCGACGCTGACGAGCGGCTTCGGCTTGCTCCACGTCTGAGGACGAAGCCGTGTTCCGAGCCCGGCGACCGGAAAGATCACATCCATCAACGACCTCCTCCATATCGTGCCGCATAAGACGCAAGCCCGATCAGCGACCGCGGCATGCGGACCTTTCCCGCCGGGACTGCGTGGGCACTCGATGCCGTCTCGCGCGATCAGGGCTCGCCGCTTTGTGAAAACGAGATGCCGTCGAGCGCCATGGTGATGACCCGCCGCTCACCGGAAACGCGGGCAGCGTCCACCGAAGTCCGGATGGAAGGTGAATGGAAAGCAGTCAGCGGGAGGCATGCCTGGGCTCCCAGCTGGCGCCATCGGTGGCGCAAAAGAGGTACCCCCAGCGGGATTCGAACCCGCGATCTTCACCTTGAAAGGGTGACGTCCTAGGCCGCTAGACCATGGGGGCGGCGCAGGGGAAGATACGCGCTCGGCGGACGCATTGTCAACCGGGTCCACCTCGTCCGCGAACTGCTCAGATCATCATCGTGGCAATGACGCCGAGCACGATCCCAACCATTGGAATCAGCACCATCGCCGCGAACATGCCCGGCGACAACGGCCAGCGCTGGGCGACGATCCGCCTCCACCGCTCCACGTCATGGCTGGCCGCAATCACGATCAGCCCGCAGGGCACCCCGACGCCGATCAGGGCGATCGCGCTCTCCCGCTCGACCACGATCGGAGCGACGAGCGGCGCCAGCCATTGCACGACGAGGATCACCAGCTCCAGCAGGAGGCCCGGAATCCAGGCGACGACCGGGGCGAGCGCCGGAGCGGCGAGCACGATCAGCGCGAGCATGAAGGTGAGCGGGAAGGCGACCGAGATGACGGGCTGGATGATCAGGTTTGCGACGATACTGGAGACGGACCAGGTGCCGAAGGTGACCAGAACGAGCGGCAGGGTCACCACCTGCGCCAGCAGCACGCCCTGGGCGGCGCTGATAGTGGCGGAACGAACCGTCGCCGTGCCCGATTTTGGAAGCCGTACAACGAACGCGAAGGATGCGAGCACGGATAGCCAGAATCCGACCATTCGGGTGTAGCCGGGGTTCCAGACCGCCATGCCACCGATCGTCAGCATCAGGATCGTGATCGGGTCCGCCTTGCGGCCGAAACGTCCGGAGAACACTCCGAGGGTGGCGACGATCGCGGCGCGGACGGCAGACGGCTCGAGCCCGACGAGCACCGCATAGAGCCAGATCGAGGTGACGATCACCAATTGCGCGAGCAGCGCGCGACGGGTCCGGCTCGACCGCAGGACCATCTGCCAGAGCGCAAGCAACATCGCGACGTTGGAGCCGCTGACGGCGGTGATGTGCGTCGTGCCGGTCCGAAGGAACGCTTCCCGCGCCGCGTCCCCCATCGATGCATCGTTGCCGGTGACGATTCCGGCGGCGAGGCTGCCCGCTTCTCCGGGTACGACCGCGCGAAGCTCACTCGTCAGACGTTCCTGCAGGTCGCCCATGGCCCCAAGGAGCGACACGCCGCGGTCCTCGATCGTCACGTCCCAGGCATACGCCGATGCGATCGCTCCGCGGGACGCGACGTAGCGCGCGAATCCGGGCGAGAGGCGGTCGATCGTGGTCACGGTCCAGACCGCGGTGACACGGTCCCCGGCCGCCGCCTCGGTGGCATCGGGTAACCACAGGAGCGCCATGAAGGCGGCGGGCTCCTCGCGTCCATCTTCGTAGGTCATCGTCTGCACCCGGAAGTCGGCGCGGATACCACCAGGCGATGCCTTTGGAATGCCGACGATCTCGCCCGAGGCCCGAGCCACGAGATGGAGGTCCGGCGGCGCCTCGACATCCGGAGCGCCTCCGCCCCGCAGCACACCGGCGGTCACCGCGATCGTCACGACGACAAGGGATCGATAGCCAACGGAGCCTCGAATGAGGTGAAGGGCAAGCACTGTGCCGAACACCGCTGGGATCGCCCACGGTCCGAGCCAGACGCCGGTGAGAAGCGCCCCGCCAATCGTCAGTCCCCAGGCCTCAGTCGCCAAGCGTCACCAGCGGACGGAACGCTTCGACCATCGCCGGGGAGATGCCCTGGATCTCCACCAGCTCGTCGATGGTGGCGAAGGGTCCATTGACGTTCCGATACTCAAGGATGCGGCCGGCGATCACGGGCCCGACGCCGGGCAACGCATCGAGCTCGACGGCGCTCGCGGTGTTGAGGTCGATCGGCGATCCAGGTCCGTCTCCCACGCCGGAGGTGGGGGTGCCTTCTTCACGTGGCTCCGGAGTCGCTCCCGCGCTTGGATCAGCGCCTGGCTGACCTTCCCTGACGGGGATCACGACATGCTCGCCATCCCCGAGCCGGCTCGCAAGGTTGAGCGACGTGACATCGGCATCGGCCGTCAGGCCACCCGCGCGGTCGATCGCTTGTTGGAGGCGAGAGGCTCCCGGCAGATCGTAGACACCTGGCGTCGCGACGCCTCCGGAGACATCGACCACGATGGCCGGAAACGCCTGAGGCTGAACCACGATGTCGGAAGGCGTCCGGCGGTCGAGTAGCACGAAGGTCAGGGCCGCGAAGAGAGCGGCGACCAGTCCGGCAAGGATCATCCCTTGCGCCTTGCTCTTCACGAGTGCGCTCCTCCCGCGCGGCGGTCAATGCCGCAACCCGGCTCGCCGAATCCCCGGCACCGACGCAGACGCGGACGCCATTCCTTCCAAGCGCCTCCCCAATAAACGTCCGCATGCGCTGACCCAAATCGGCGCAGCTTTCGCTCGATCTATGTCGTGGCCGCCCAAGCGTGCCTGTAAGCGGCATCGAAGCGAAGCGATGGGCCGCCTCCGCTCGATTGCTCCGCGATTGCCTGTGAATAGGTCGGGCGGCCAAAGGAGCGTTAACCCGCACCGGCCACGCCTTGCGCTCTGGCCTATTGGCGAAAGGAAGCTCTAAGCTCGTCGATCCTGCATCCGACAGTGGTACAGCATCACATCAAATCCGGCGGCAGGGCAAGTGCGTTCGCCGTCGGTTGGTCGAGAACCACTGGTCAAACAGCGAATCCAGCGTGTCTGGAGAAACACCCCTCACCCGCGACCACCACGTTGGTTCCAGTGCATGGAACCATCTGACACTTCTGACACCGACCTCGCTAACTGGCGGAGCGATCCGTTACGACCAATCTGTGCGGGATGCCCAACGCTTGTCCTCGCGAGAAGGTGGAAGACAATGACGATCTGGACACCATTGCGGTAGTATTACGTATCTGATGCAGACCAGCGTAACGAGCGACAGTGCTTTGTGCGCTATTCCAGTAACGGAGGGGGACTCGGATGTCACAACCCACGATCGATCAGTTGATTGAGCGGCTCCGCCAGGGCGACCTCAGTCGACGAGGTTTCGTTCGGCGCGCGACCGCGCTAGGAATTTCCGCTTCCGCCGCCGGGATGCTCTCCCGGGGAGTCGTCGCGCAGGAGTCCACGCCCGCGGGGTCGCCATCGGGCGGTGGCGCGGTCACGCGATCGATCACCCGGGAAGAGTTCAACGCGGCGCTGGAAGAAGAGTTCCAGTTCGAGGAGCCCGCCAGTCAGGGCGGCGAGATCATTCACGTCCAGACGTCAGACATCCAGACACTCAACCCAACGCTGGTCGATGATGTCTATTCCGGCTGGATCACCGGCTTCCTGTTCGACTCGCTCGTTGGCGGCAGCCCCATCGACGGCACCGACGTTCCCGGTCTCGCGGATTACTGGGAAGTCGCCGAGGACGGCGTGACACACACGTTCTACCTCAACAAGGAAGCGGTCTGGCACGACGGGACGCCCCTGACGGCGGCCGATGTCGAGTTCACCTTCCAGTCGGTGCTCGACGAGAATAGCCTCAGCGTCCGGCGCGGAACGGTCGCCGCGACACTGAAGGAACTGGTCGTCGTCGACGATTACACCGTGCAACTGATCGCGATCGAACCGTCGGCAACGTTCGTGGGCGATGCCGCCGGCCAGTTTGGTATCCTCCCGAAGCACATCTGGGAGAGCGTTCCGTTCGCCGACTTCGGCAGCGATCCAGGATCGACTGGCCAGGATCCGACGAGGGTCGTCGGCTCAGGTCCATTCAAGTTCGTCGAGTGGGTGGTCGGCGCCAACGTCACGATCGAGAAGAACCCGGACGCCTGGGACAAGAGCAGCATTCCGGTGGTCGACCGCTACATTTACCGCGTCAACGCCGATCCGAACTCCGCGCTGCAATCGCTGGTGACCGGCGAGTCCGACATCGCCGACGTGCCGTTCACGCAGGCGACTCCCCTCCGGTCCTCAAACCCCGAGCTCAATGTGGTCGATTACGACACGCTCGCGTTCAATTACTTCTACACCCAGCAGGATGAAGCGCGAACGCCATTCTTCGTCGATCCCAAGGTCCGGCAGGCGCTGTATTACGCGCTCGACCGCAAACTGGTCGCCGAGCAGATCTATCAGGGATTCGCGATCCAGGCGGACGGGACGCAGCCGGTGCTCTCGGTCGCCTACGCACCGGACCAGGTCAACACCGTTTACAACTATGATCCGGAAAAAGCGATGAGCCTCCTCGAAGAGGCGGGCTGGATCGATAGCGATGGCGACGGCATTCGCGAGAAGGACGGCGTGAAGTTCAGCTTCGAGTGCCTCTACTCCGAAGGCGTCGCCACCTACGCGCAGCAGCTTCCATACATGCAGCAGTCGTGGAATGAAGTGGGTATCGAAATGATCCCAACCGCGGTGCCGTTCCCGACGCTTAGCCAAAACAGCGAAGCGGGCAACTTTCAAATGGCGGTCGCCGGGTTCAACTGGTCGGTCGATGGCTCGCAGATCGCCATGTTCGGCTGCGAGTCCGTCCCGCCGGCAGGGTTTAACAGATTCGGCTATTGCAACCCGGAGTACGATGAGCTCGAGAATCGGGCACGTGTTGAGCTCGATCCCGAGGCTCGGATCGACCTGTTGCTCGAGGCGTCAAACATCGTCAACGACGAGGCCGTGATCGGGATCATGGTCTTCCGGAAGTCGATCGTCGGCTCCTCGCCCCGGCTACACAACTTCATCCCGAACGGATACTCCACCGTCTGGTCGATCACGAAGGTCTGGGTCGAGGAGCAGTAGAGGACCAGGTTCTGGATAGGGCATTCGAGCCTGGGGTCTGGCCACACGCTGATCTGTTGAGCCAAAACGAAGCATTGCCCCGGCACGAGTGCGTGCCGGGGCACCGCGCTATTGTCGCCAGCTGAAGACCCGGCGAAGGTGGTCCTGTCCCGCGGGCTGCCGGGGCATGTTGGTGCCGCTGACCGGCATCTTGCTTCGCCAATCCAATCCAGGCGTCACCGCCGCGATGAGACGTCCGTTCAGCGTGGAGAGTCAGAGGGGGAACCCATGTCGCGATACATCGTTCGCCGATTGCTCGGAATGATTCCCCTCCTCCTTGGCATCTCTTTTCTGATCTTTGCGTTGATCAACATGGTGCCGGGTAGCCCGACGGATCAGTTCGAGTTCAACCCGGACCTGAAACCCGAGGACATTGAGCGGATCCGGGAAAATCTGGGGCTAAACGATCCCTGGTATCTTCGGTATTTCGTCTGGATCGGCAATGCACTGAGAGGCGATCTCGGCAACAGTTTCATCAATTATGCTGAGGTCACCGACTTACTCCAGTCCGCCCTGCCCAATACGCTGCTGCTGAGCGCCGTTTCGCTTGTCATTGCGCTCCTTATCTCAATACCGATCGGCGTGATCGCGGCTGTCAAGCGCAACTCGGCGTTCGACCGGATCACAACCGTGCTCGCGACAGCCTTCAGCTCGATGCCGTCGCTGTGGCTCGGGCTGATGATGATCATCCTGTTCGCGGTGAAGTTTCAGGAGTGGGGCTTCCCGTCGCTGCCTACCTCAGGTGTGCGGAACCTGCGGACCGAAGACAACATCTGGGACCGGATCAAATATCTCATCCTGCCCGCGTCTACCCTGAGCCTCGTCAGCCTGGCCGGCTGGACGCGGTACATCCGGTCCCAAATGCTGGAGGTGGTGCGGCAGGATTTCGTGCGAACCGCTCAAGCCAAGGGGTTGGTGAACCGCGTGGTGCTGATGCGCCATGCGTTCCGAAACGCCCTGCTGCCGCTGGTGACGCTGGTTGGGTTCACGATTCCTGACCTGTTCGGCGGGGCGCTCATCATCGAGAACATCTTCGGCTATCCGGGAGTCGGACAGCTCACCGTCAAATCCCTATCGTCGAATGACTATTCGGTGGCGATGGCGTGTGTGATGATGCTGGCCTTCCTGACCGTGATTGGAAACCTGATCGCGGACATCCTCTACGGCGTGATGGATCCGCGCGTTCGCTACGACTGAGAAAGATCGCTGACCGCAACCGTACCCCAAGTAAAGGGAAACCGTTCATGGCCGATCAATCCGAAATCCTGGTTGCATCTCCCACGGCGGGAAAGACGGGCGATGCGCCAGCGAAAGGCTCGTCGAACGCCGGCGCGTTGGACCGGAATGTCCTGCGCACGACTCCCGGCTTTTACTCACGGGCGTGGCGGACACTACGACGCGACAAGGTTGCGATGTTCGCGATGGGCCTGTGCGTCGTCCTCCTCCTTTTCTCGTTCGGAGCACCGTTGGTCTCACGCGCCACTGGTTATGACTACGCGACCGGGAATTTGCGGACGCAACTGCTGCCGCCATTCCAAAATGGTTGGGATCATATGCTAGGGACCGACGCGAATGGCCGCGACATCCTGACCAGGCTCGCCTATGGTGGGCGGGTCTCAATGACGGTCGCGATCCTGGCGCTGGTCTTCGCGCTGTTGATTGGCGGAACGCTCGGATCGATCGCCGGTTTCTACGGCGGGTTTATCGACAGCACGATCATGCGGTTCGTCGATGTCCTGATCTCAATTCCGACGATCGCTCTCCTGCTGCTCATTTCCGTCTGGTGGCAGCCGAACGAGTACGGGCTGGCGGTGATCATCGCGCTGCTTGGGTGGTCGGGCCTGGCGCGTCTGATTCGCGGCGAGGTGCTCTCGATCAAGAACCGGGATTATGTGGATGCGGCGCGCGTGATCGGGGCGTCGAACACCGGGATCATCCTCCGCCACATCATGCCGAACGTGGTCTCGATCGTGATCGTCTGGGCGTCGCTGGCATTGCCGGGGCTGATCATCACCGAGGCGACCCTAAGCTACCTCGGATTCGGCGTGAAGATTCCTACCCCCTCGTGGGGTAACATGTTGAACGAGGCATACAATTTCCTGAGGCTGTCCTGGACGTACGCCTTTTTCCCGGGCCTGCTCATCTTCATTACGGCACTCTCGTTCAATCTGCTGGGGATCGGCCTGCGCGACGCCCTCGACCCGAGGCTCAACAATTAGCCGACAGTAGCCACTCACAACGCCAACGGAGCGGCGCCCCGATCACCCCAGAGGTATCGGGGTTCGCTTCTGCCGGAAGGGACGACTTTCGCCGTGCAACAATGCCCGAACTGTGGCTACGAGAATGACGCTTCGGACCGCTTTTGCGCCAACTGCGGCACAGAGCTCACCGCCGGCTCCACGACAGCGGCCCCCGCCGCGCCGCCTGAGGTCCGATCGGCGCCGGCCACGTCCATCCCCCCGCAGTATCAGGCGCTGGAGCCGGAGCCGAGACCATACCAGCCGGCAGGTGGCGGAGACGAGAGCTGGCGGATGTCAAGTCTGGGGCCGCCGCCGGCGAAGAAGCGACGGTTGTGGCTCTGGATTCTGCTGGGGCTGCTCGGGCTGTGTCTGGTGCTCTGCATCGGGCTGGCGATCTTCGCGAGCACCGGAACCGGCCAGGAATGGCTCGAAGATTTGGCGACGCAAGCGTCGGAGCGGGCGACCGAGGCCGCCCAGTGACATGGGCGATCTGGAAATCAGCCAGGAAGACGATGTTGTAGGGGACGATCGGGTATCGTCCCTGCAAGCGGCATCGGTGCATCGCAGATGCACGTTGGTCCCCCATAACGCGCACCAACGTCCGGGAGCGACCGCGCCGGATGCGGAGACATCGCGCTGGAAGAATCTTCGTGCGCCGTCCGCCCTCCGTCAGAAGCGGTGCCCATGCCGACCGCAGGCGGGCACACGAATCGACGATCCCGGTATGGCCCAGTGGTCTCGCCGTCGATTCTGGCCCGCCCCTACAAGAGCGTCGCTGCGTTAGGCGGGACCCGTTCATCGCTGCCGAGGGCGCACACACGAATCAACATCTCTTTTTGCCCTGGAAGTCTGGCTGTCGATCCCGGCTCGCCCCTACAACGCCGAAACGACCCGTGGCGCCGCCTTCGTCTCGCGGCCGGCGAGGGCCACGATCGCCGCCACCGCCGCCGAACCCGCCAATGCGCTCGCCTTCCGGGCGCCGGGGCCCGCGATCTCCGCCGCGAGGCCGCTCGGCCTTGGGCTCTGGCATCACGCCCGTAATTGCGGCACGGTGGGAAAGGCTGACCTTGCCGTTCGGCGCGACCTCGGTCACCATCACCTTGATCTCGTCGTTCAGGTTGACGACCTGCTCGACGCGCTCGACTCGGATCGCCGGATCTTCGGAGAGCTCCGAGATGTGCACCAGCCCATCCCGGCCCGGCATGATCTCGACGAAGGCACCGTACGGCATGATGCTGACCACCTTGCCGGTGTAGATCGTGCCCTTGTCCACCTGAATCTCTTCGGTGAGGCCGCGAATCTTCGCTTCCGCCGCCTGCGCGCCGCCGGGGACCGTCGACGCGATGGAGACCGTGCCGTCGTCGGCGACGTCGATCTTCGACTTCGTCTCTTCCTGAATCGAGCGAATCATCTTGCCGCCGGGGCCGATCACGGCGCCGATCTTGCCGGATTCGACCTTGAGCGTGATCACTTGCGGCGCGAACGGTGACTTCGCGTCGCGCGGCTCGGCGATCGTCTCAAGCATCTTGCCGAGGATGTGCTGGCGTCCCTCGTACGCCTGGTGGAGGGCGTCACGCATGATCTCGGGCGTGATTCCCTTGACCTTGATGTCCATCTGGATCGCGGTCACGCCGTTCTTCGTTCCCGCGACCTTGAAATCCATGTCGCCCAGGGCGTCTTCCATCCCCTGAATGTCGCTGAGTACCTTGTAACGACCGGACGATGCGTCGGTGATGAGCCCCATCGCGATCCCGGCGACGGGGGATTCGATCGCCACCCCCGCGTCCATCAGTGCCAGGGAGGAACCGCAGACGCTGGCCATCGAGGTCGAACCGTTGGAGCTGACGACCTCAGAGACGAGCCGCATCGTGTACTTCCCGAGCTCGTCCTCGGGGATCACCGGGAGGAGCGCCCGCTCGGCCAGGTTGCCGTGCCCGATGTCGCGTCGGCTGGTGCCCCGGAGACGGCGCACCTCACCGACGCTGTATGGGGGGAAGTTGTAGTGATGGATGTAGCGCTTGCTGGTGTCGGGGCTAATCGAATCGAGCCGCTGTTCCTCGGCGGTCGAGCCCAGAGTGACCACGGTCACAACCTGGGTCTGGCCACGGGTGAAGATTGCGGAGCCGTGGGCACGCGGCAGGTAGCCCACCTCCGACGAGATCGCGCGGATCTCGGTCTCCGACCGGCCGTCGGGGCGGACGCCGTCTTCGAGGATTCCGGATCGGACTTCGCGCTTGAGGAGTGCCTCGTAAGCGTCATGGATCTCGGCGGACCGGTATTTCGGCTGCTGACCGACTTCGGCGGTCGAGAAGTGGGCGATCGCCCCTGCTTCGAGCTCGTCGGTCTCTTCCAGGCGCACGACCTTGTCGGCGTTGCGGACTGCCTCATGGAGCCGATCACCAAGGAAGGCACCGAGGTCGGCCTCGAGCTGCTCGTTGCCCTTCTTCGGGACGAACGGCCACTTCTCGGCTCCCACCTGCTGAAGCAGCTCGCGCTGGAGCTCGACGATCTCCCGGATCACCTCGTGGCCGCGGTCGATCGCGGCGAGGAGCTCGTCCTCAGTGGCCTGGTCGGCCTGGCCCTCGACCATCATGATCGCGTCGTCGGTCCCGGCGATCACCATGTCCAACCCGCTGGAGCCGAGCTGAGAGAAGGTCGGGTTCACCACCAGCTCGCCATCGACGAAGCCCATCCGGACAGCGCCGACCGGTCCGTCCCACGGGATCGGAGAGATCGCGAGCGCCGCCGAGGCGCCAATCACCGAGAGAATGTCCGGGTCGTTCTCCTGATCGGCGGAGAACACCGTGGTGATGACCTGAACTTCCGAGCGGTAGCCCTTCGGAAACAACGGGCGCAGCGGGCGGTCGGTGAGGCGGGCGGCGAGGGTCGCGTTCTCGGTCGGGCGGCCTTCGCGCTTCGGAAACCCGCCGGGGATTTTGCCGGCGGCGAACATCCGCTCTTCGTAGTCGATCGTAAGCGGGAAGAACCCGAGATCATCCTTGGCCTCTCGCTCGCCGACTACGGTGCTGAGGACCATCGAGTCGCCATACCGGACGACAACGGCGCCCATCGCCTGCTCCGCCAGGCGCCCGACCTCGAGCGACAGCGTCCGGCCGTTGATTTCTCTGGATACCGAAGTGACCTTGTTCTCGACAGTCTCTGAAACCATGATCGACCTCCCGGTCTGAATCGAAGATGAATGCGAAAGGGAGCCGTTCCGCCATGGAATGCTCCTCTCCACATCGGCGTAAGGGTGGAAGGAGGGACTGGAGCGGTGCGACGCTGAGAAATGGCGCTGGCCTCGCCCCGCTCCAATACCTCGACCACCCGGTCAGCGTGCCACGGTTTGAGACGACCCCATGTCGCCTCGCCGCGGGGCGAACAGCACAAGACCCAGAACCATGGAAGGCCCTGGGTCTCTCGATAACCCGCCCGTCGCGGCAGATACGAATCGTCATGGCGAGAATCTGTGACGCAGCCAAGAGACGCAGTTACCTGCGCAAACCGTGGCGAGCGATCGTCGCGCGGTAACGCTCGATATCGTTATCGCTGAGATAGGCCAGCAGCCGACGCCGACGGCCGACGAGCTTGAGCAGCCCGCGGCGGGAGTGATGATCCTGACGGTGCGAGCGAAGGTGCGACGTGAGGCCGGTGATTCGCTCGGTGAGGAGGGCGATCTGGACCTCCGGCGAACCGGTGTCGCTCTCGTGGACTCGGGTGGACGAGATGATCTCTTCTTTTTGTGCTCTTTGCAACGCCATGCCGGCGGAGCCTCCTCTGGCCTTCAACGGGCCGCACGCGATAACGCAGATGTGAAACAGGCGCCATGAACTGATGCTGGCGAATAAAAAAGTATAGCACGCGCCTTCTTTCCGGGGCCTGAAGAGGTGGACCGTGGCATTTGTATGGGTTCTTCGCAAAAGGTACCATGCTCCCGCAAGCAAGGCCGGTTCGTCACGCGCTCGTTCTACCGGATGGAGGTCTGTCGAATTGGCGAGCATCGGTGTCATCGGGGGCAGTGGATTGTACGATCTTCCGGACCTCACGGACCGCGAAGAGCGTTGGCTGGCGACGCCGTTCGGGATACCGAGCTCGCCAATCGTGACGGGACGGATCGGGGATACGACGCTGGCGTTTCTCGCCCGTCATGGGCGGGGACATCGCCTGAACCCGTCCGAGGTTCCCTATCGCGCCAACATCTTCGCCCTGAAATCGCTCGGCGTCGATCGTGTCCTGAGCGTCAGCGCGGTCGGAAGCCTGAACGAGAGTCTGCCGCCGTTGACGGCGGTCGTTCCCGATCAGATCATCGATCAGACGCGTCAGCGACCGCGAACGTTCTTCGAAGACGGGGTCGTCGCGCACGTCGGGATGGCCGATCCATTCTGCGGCAGCCTGCGGGCAGCGGTCCACGAGCAGCTCACCGCCGTGACTGACAAGGTGGCGATGGATGGTACGTATCTGTGTATCGAGGGTCCGCAGTTTTCGACCCGGGCCGAATCGAACCTGTACCGGTCGTGGGGCGCCTCGATCATCGGAATGACAGTGATGCCGGAAGCCCGCCTCGCCCGTGAGGCGGGCCTCTGTTACGCGACCATGGCGATGGTCACCGATTACGATGTCTGGCACGAGACGGAGGACGATGTCACCGTTGAGGCTGTCCTGCGCGTGCTGCACGCGAATGGCGCGGTGGCGCGGAACGTGATCCGGCAACTGTCGATGCACGGCGTTCCGACGTGCGAGGGCGGGTGTCGCGACGCGCTCGCGTCCGCCATCGTAACCACCGACTCCAGCCTGTCGGACTCCGCCCGAAGCCGGCTGGCGCTGTTCCGGTGATCGAGTCCTGAGTCCGGATTCCCACAAGAGAGCTTATGGCCGCCCGATACCGACCGACACTGCGACTGACTGAGTTCAACCTGCTGGTACCACCGGCGCTCCTGGCGGTGCTCGGGATGCTGATGATCTTTCTCGTGCCGACGGGCCGGGTGGAGTGGACGTGGGGCGATATCTGGGTCAGCCTCGCGTTCGCCGCGCTGGTATTGGGAATCAGCGTCACCTTCGGCGTCCGCGGTTTCCGTGGCGACCAGGTCGTGCTGCCGCTCATCGCGAGCCTGTCGGTGCTGGGCCTGCTGATGATTCAGCGCTTGCATCCCGATCTCGCGGCGCTCGATCCCGGATACTCGATGCTGGCCCAGCGCCACTTCATCTATCTGACCGCCGGGCTCGCGCTGATGTGGTTGATCGTGATGCTGGCCGGTCCGCTGCGGATGATGACGTGGCTGCGCGAGTTCAAGTACACGTTCCTGATCATCAGTCTGGCCCTTCAGGCGGCCACGTATTTCATTGGAACCGGCGTGGGCGACGGCGCGAAGCTGTGGATCAATCTCGGTCCGATCCAGATCCAGCCGTCGGAGATCGTGAAGATCACCCTGGTGATCTTTCTGGCGGGGTATCTGGATGACAAGCGGGACCTCCTAACCTCGGGCTGGCAGTTCGGTCGGCTGACCCTGCCGCCACTTCCGTACCTGCTTCCGATGGGCCTGATGTGGGCGGCGTCATTGATGACACTCGTGGTGCTCAACGATCTCGGAGCGGCTCTCCTCTTCTTCGGCGTCTTCCTGACGATGCTCTATCTCGCTAGCGGGCGCCCGGTCTACGTCGTGATCGGTGTGTTGACCTTTGCGATCGCATGCTGGGCCGCGTGGAAGGGTTTCTCACGGGTCGAGGTTCGGGTCCAGAATTGGCTCGACCCGTGGGCCGACCCCGTCTTTCGCGGGTATCAGCAGATTCAGTCCGACTATGCGCTCTCGAGTGGCGGCGTGTTCGGCAAGGGATTCGCCTTCGGGCAGCCATGGCACATTCCGGCCGTTCACACCGATTACATCTTCTCGGCGATCGGAGAAGAACTCGGCCTGCTGGGGACGCTTGCGGTGCTGACACTGTACTTCCTGCTTGCGGCGCGCGGGTTCCTGATCGCCCTGCGGGCGCAGGAGGGGTTCGTGCAGCTGCTCGCCGCCGGCCTTTCGACGATTGTCGCCGTGCAGACGATCATCATCATTGGTGGAGTGACCCGGCTCATTCCGCTGACCGGAATCACCCTGCCGTTTATCTCGTATGGAGGCAGCTCGCTGATCAGCAACTTCGCGATCGCGGGTCTTCTCCTCCACCTGTCGAGCCTGCCGCGTCGCACCTGAGACCGGCGCGCTCTCCTGGAGCACCCCGTCACCATGAGGTTGTTCGTTCCCGCCCTGTCGGCGCTGGCCGCAGTGTCGCTCATCGCGTACGGGCTCGCTTTCTCGAGCGGGATCACGGACACGCGGTGGTTGGCGTTGCTCGGAATCGCCTGGCTCCTCTTGCTGGTCGCGTCCCGGATTCGCTTGCCGATCGTGATCCCCGCCTTCAATCGCTCCCTGGTCCGGACGGCGATGGTGATCGCGACCGTGTTCGTAATAATCAGCGCGCAACTGGTGCGGATCCAGGTCGTACGGAGCGATGACACTTATTTCCGGTCCGCCGAGGGAGCGGATGGCGAGGTGATGGGCAACCCCCGGATCGCAAACAGTGACCTTGGCGTCGAGCGCGGGGAAATCGTCGACCGCGACGGCACGCTGATCGCGGGGACCGAGAAGGAAGGGAACGTGTTCATCCGCACCTATCCGGACCCGGCCACCGCGTACGTCGCCGGCTACTACTCTCCGCTGCTTTACGGATCGAGCGGGCTTGAAGAGGCGTTCAACCGCGAGCTCGTCGGTCAGGAGGGGAACGATCCGGTTGACCGCGTCACGAACGACCTCTTGAACAGACCTCAGCGCGGGTCGGACCTGCGGCTGACCCTGGACGCCGGGCTTCAGGGGTACGCGACCCAACTGCTGGACGAGAGCAACGGCGGGCTGGTCGTGATGGACGCCACTTCGGGGGAGGTTCTCGTCCTCGCCAGCAATCCGGCGTACGACCCCAACCGACTCTTTACCTCGGACCCATCCCAGCGCGACGCCGCGACCGCCTACTGGACCAGCTTGCTGGAGCGGCCGGATGCTCCCCTCGTCCTCCGGCCGACAATGGGACTGTTTTCGCCGGGATCGGTCTTCAAGACGGTGACCGCCGCGATCGGGATCGAGGCCGGCTACGTCGAGCCGGACGAAATCTACGAAGACACGGGCGAGCTCAACATCGACGGCCGGATCCTCGTCGAAAACAATCGCCCCGACCCGAATCGGATCGAGTGGACCGCGACCGAAGGCATGGCGTGGTCCCTTAACGTCGTGTTCGCCCAGATCGGACTCGAGATCGGCGCCAAGGATTTCTGGGAGAACGGTGGACGCTTCGGGTTCGGGACGCCCATCCCATTCGACATTCCAGTGGCGACGGGCCAGATCGCCAGCTCCCAGGAGTTTCTCCGGAACAACAACGCCCTCGCCGACACCGGCTTCGGCCAGGGCGAGATCCTGGTCTCTCCGTTGCAGATGGCGCTCGTGACATCGATGTACGTCAACGAGGGCAAGATGATGCGCCCCTTCCTCGTGGATGCCATCGTTGGCGACGAAGGCGAGGTGGTCAGGACTACCGAGCCACGAGTGTTACAGCAGTCGATCTCACCCGGCACGGCATCTGATGTCGAGCAGATGATGATCGCCGCTGTCCAGAACGGCTCGGTCGACGAGGCCGCGATCGACGGGTACCGGGTTGGGGGAAAGACGGGCACGGCGGAGACAGGCGGTGGTTCCGCTCACTCCTGGTTCATCGGTTTCATCGGGACGAACGGTGGCGAACCGGAGTATGTCGTCGCCGTCGTTCTGGAGAACGGGAACGACACTGACCGTGCCGCGACCACCGGCCGTGACATGCTGCTGGAAACGATATCCGCCGACCCATCTGGCGAGTAGAAGATCCCTGAAACTAGCTGTACGTACGGGGATTTTCAGAGATGAAGGCGATGGGAAAACAGTCGCCGATCTGCTAAAATAAACGATGCGTCGCGAATCCCCCTTGACACTCCGAAGGGCACGGCAAAAACGATACGAGATGATTGTTTCGCGTGTGGTGCGATCCCTCCCGCCCAAGGTGCGGGCGATGCTCGAACGGGTCGCCGTCGTCGTCGAGGCGGATCCCTCATCGAATCATCTATCCGATTCAGACCTCACGACTGACTTCGACCTGTTCGGGCTGTATCAAGGGATTCCCCTCACCGACCGGGACTCAGCATACTCACTCGCGATACCCGACCGCATCACGATCTTCGTTGGGCCGCTCGCGCGAAGCAGCGGCAGTCGGCGGGAGCTGGAGGATCAGATTCGGATCACCATTCTCCACGAGCTGGGACACCATCTTGGTTTCGATGAGGATGGTCTCGAATCGCTAGGGCTGATGTGAACAACCGACCGCGCAGAAACATCGTGACGACCAAGACCTCCGGGAGTGAGCTTTCCGGAGTCCTCGAGACGATCGCCGCCGGCTTGTCGCTCGTCATGGCGCGTCCGTATCTGGTCGTCTTGCCGATCGTGATCGATTTGATCACCTGGTTGGGCTTCCAGTTTTCCGCCATTTCCCTGATCGATCCGCTGCGGCGCCTGATGATCGAGAACGGTGGTGCGAATGGTCCGGCGGCGTCCCGGGAACTCGAAGGGCTGGGCGAACGACTCCGCGTCAACGACATGTTGGCGGCGTTGACGCCATCGGTGTTCGGAGGATTGCCAAAGGATTCATTCCTCAACCTCCTGCTGGCGGTCATCGCACCGCCGGTGACGCGAGGGATCGACCGTACCGAGATGTACGGCTCGTGGGGCAACGGGCTCACCGATGTCCAGGATCCTGGGAGCTGGTTCGCGATCCTTGGCGTGGCCACCGGATTCTTCGCCCTCGCGACGTTCCTGATCGTGCTGTTCCGGGTTCCGATCGCTCGATCCGTGCGAGGCGACGACGATCGCGTTCCAGGCTTCCTGCGCGAATGCATCGACGCCTGGGCCCGACTCGTGATGCTGGGCCTGCTGTTCGTTGCGACCGCTGTCCTCGTCGTCGGGCCGCTCCTGATCGGCGTCGGTGTCCTGGTACTTCTCGGTATCGATCTGACGGCGATGGTCGCCATCGCTCTGTTCATCTTCGGAGGGATGATCGCGCTGTATACGTTCTTCGCGCTCGATGCGATGTTCATCGCCCGGTTAGGGCCGGTGGCATCGCTCAGAATGAGTGTGACCGTCGTCAAGCGGAACATGGGTCCGACGGCCCGTTTTGCACTGGCGACGATCATCATGGCGACCGGGGCCCTTCAAATCTGGTCCACGATCGTCCAGAACACTCCCGGGATCTTCATTGCGCTGATCGGAAACGCCGTGCTGGGAACCGGATTATCGATCGCCAGCATGATGTTCTTCCATGATCGTTTCCAGACGCTCCCAGTGGAGCCCACCGGACGCACCGTCCCGGCGACATCACGCCGATAGCGTCGTCCGGCACGTGATTTTCATAGAGCCCACGAGGAGTATGTTCGATGGCTATCGATTCCCCGGCAAGATCCGCCGCGAAGGTGAAGGATTCCCTTCCGAGCACTTATGACGCAAGCCAGATTCAAGTCCTCGAAGGCCTCGAGGCGGTGCGCAAGCGACCGGGGATGTACATCGGGAGCACGGACCAGCGCGGTCTTCATCACCTGATCCGGGAGTTGATGGACAACTCCGTGGACGAGGCGCTCGCGGGCGTATGCGACCATATCGTCTGCACCATTGGTCAGGATAACTACGTCACGGTCGAGGACAACGGTCGCGGCATTCCTGTCGATACGCACACGAAGATGAAGAAATCCGCACTGGAAGTGATCATGACGACGCTGCACGCCGGAGGCAAGTTCGGCGGCGGCGGATACAAGGTCTCGGGCGGGCTGCATGGCGTCGGCGCTTCGATCGTCTGTGCCCTGTCGGAGGATTGCTCCGTAGACGTTTCGCGGGCGGGAGACACCAGGCTCTATCGACAAACCTACTCTCGTGGGAAGGTGATAGGGCCGGTCAAGGTCGTCGGCGAAACCGACAAGAACCAGCATGGAACGAAGACCCGGTTCCTCGCCGACACGCAAATCTTCACGGGCGGCCATGAATACCATTACGAATCCATCGTGCAGTGGTTCCGCGAATGGGCGTACCTGACCAGGGGGTTGAGCCTCACCATCATCGACCAGCGCGTCGACAAGGAGATGACCTTCTACTTCGAGGGCGGAATTGTCTCCTACGTGCGTCATCTCAACCGGAACCGCGGCGTCGTTCACGAGCGGCCCTTCTTCGTCGCGCGGGAGACCCCGGCTGGAGCCGTGGAAGTCGCCCTTCAGTACAACGACACCTTCGGCGAATCGACCCACACCTATGTCAACAACGTCAATACCATCGACGGCGGCACGCACCTCTCCGGGTTCAAATCCGGGCTGACCAGGACGATCAACGACTATGCGCGCAAGAATGGATTCCTCAAAGGGGATGAAACTCTTTCCGGCGAGGACGTCCGCGAGGGCCTGACCGCGATCGTGTCGGTGAAGCTGGAAGATCCGCAGTTCGAGGGCCAGACCAAGGGCAAGCTCGGCAGCGCCGAGATGGCGGGAGCGGTGCAATCGGTCGTCAACGACGCGTTAGGCGCCTTCTTCCAGGAGAATCCGCAGATCGCGCGGCGGATCATCGAGAAGTGCCTGAACGCGGCCCGGGCACGGGAGGCGGCGCGCAAGGCGCGGGAGTTGGTTCAACGCAAGGGTGGTCTCGACAACTTCAGCCTGCCGGGCAAGCTGGCCGACTGCTCTGAGCGCGACCCGGCGAAGTCCGAGCTCTACATCGTGGAGGGCGACTCGGCGGGTGGTTCCGCCAAACAGGGTCGTGACCGCCGCTTCCAGGCCATCCTCCCGTTGCGGGGAAAGATTCTCAACGTCGAGAAGGCGCGGCTCGACAAGATGCTCCAGAACAATGAGATCCGCACGCTGGTGACGGCGCTCGGCACGTCGATCGGGGAGCAGTTCGACCCGTCGAACCTCCGGTATCACCGGATCATCATCATGACGGATGCTGATGTCGACGGGGCGCACATCCGCACGTTGCTGTTGACGTTCTTCTACCGTCATCTCGAGCAATTGATCATCGACGGGCGGGTGTACATCGCCCAACCACCGCTCTACCGGATCAAGCGCGGGCGGGATGAGCGGTGGGTCTACTCGGACGCGGAGCTCAGCGCCGACCTCAAAAGCGGCGGCGAGAAAGCGGATGTCCAGCGCTACAAGGGCCTGGGTGAAATGAACCCGGATCAGCTCTGGGACACCACGATGGATCCGGCAAACCGAACGCTGATGCAGGTCACGATCGACGACGGCGTCGGCGCCGACGAAACGTTCGACATGCTGATGGGAGCCGCGGTGCCGCCGCGCAAAAAGTACATCCAGACGCACGCAAGAGACGTTCAGAACATCGACGTTTAGCGTCCGTCTTCCTCCACCGCTGGTGCCGATGGTGATCGGTCCGGACCCATCGGCACGATCCGCCTGCTCACGAGGGAACGCAATGACGACCCGCATCGCGGTTGATGCCATGGGCGGCGACTTCGGGCCGGCGGTGATCGTTGACGGCGCTGTCAGCGGCGCCAGGGCGCTCGGCTGCACCCTGCTGCTCGTCGGCGACCCGGACGCGATCCGGGCAAGTCTCGTGGCCAGTGGCGCTGGGGATCTGGGCGTCGAGATCGTCGAGGCGGATGATGTGATCGGCATGGATGAACATCCCGCTCAGGCCGTGCGACGGAAACCTCGCAGCAGCATCGTGGTCGCCCTTCAGCTCATCAAGGATGGACGCGCCGACGCGGTTCTGTCGGCTGGGAACACGGGCGCCGTGATGGCGGCCGCCCTGATGGTCCTGGGCCGTGTTCCCGGTATCGACCGGCCGGCAATCGCCTCGAACATGCCGACCGCCACGTCCCGGACGTTGTTGCTCGATCTTGGCGCTGTCGCTGATCCAAAGCCTGGCAATCTTGTTCAGTTTGCCCAGATGGGCCAAGTCTATGTGGAGACGGTTTTCGGAGTGACGAATCCGTCGATCGGGCTGCTCAGCAACGGTGAAGAGCCGACCAAGGGCAACCTCCTGGTCCAGCAGGTGCATTCCCTGTTGATGTCCACCGACGGCCTCAACTTCGTTGGCAATGTCGAGGGCAGTGACATCGCGCGGGGAACGATTGATGTCGTCGTAACGGATGGGTTTACCGGCAACGTGGCGTTGAAGACCGCTGAAGGCGTCGCCAGGCTCATGACTGACCTGCTAAAGGCGGAGATTACCTCGACGCTACCCCGGAAACTGGCGGGGCTCCTTCTCCGACCGGCGTTTCGGGCGGCAAGGGGAAAGCTCGACTATGCAGAGATCGGTGGAGCCGCTCTGCTCGGAGTCAATGGAGCGGTGATCATCGCCCACGGACGTTCCAACGCGCGCGCGATCGAAAGTGCGTTGAGGGTCGCCGCCCGATCGGCCGATCACGATCTCTCAACAAAGATCGCCGAACGCGTCAGCAAAGCGATCGCCGCGACAGCGTAAGAGATGGCGACCTACGCGTTACATCTCGACCGACGACAACACAATCGACCTACGCGGTGAGGGGCGCTCTCGGCTGTCGCGCCCCGTCGTCCTCCGCATTGCGGTCACCGTGTGTTACTCGACAGCGCGCTTCAACTGCGTACCTGGGCGAAAGACAGGACTCTTGCGGGCACCGATCGTCATCGGTTCGCCCGTTTGCGGATTACGCCCCTGTCTCGCCGAACGCTCGACTACCTTGAACGATCCAAATCCGCTGATCGTGACCTCGTCGCCCTCCGACAACGAATGCTCGATCGCTGAAAAGACGGCGTTGACGGCTTGGGTACTGACCGTATCGTTCTGCTTCGTCGCATCAGCGACCGCTCGCACCAGTTCCTGCTTCCGCACAGTGACTCCCTCCCGATAGCCGCGCACGACATTTCGATAGCGTTGTCAGCGGACAAACACGCAATGCGTGGCCGGCACAACACAACCGCGATCAGTTGGATGGCTGCCCAAACCCCACGCGTCTTCGCTGCCGCGCTGCCTCGAAGATAAGCAATGATCCTGCCACGCCTGCGTTGAGACTCTCGATGTCCCCCGCCAAAGGGATGCGCACGTTCGCGGTCGCGAGCGTACGAATGGATGCAGTCGGGCCAAATGCCTCCCCCCCGACAATGATTGCGCTGGGTCCGGTCCAATCGACTTCGTCGTATGGGAGGTCGCCGTGAGCGTCGGCGACGGCGACGACATCAAGGGACGCGATCCGGTCGCGCAGCTCCCGCTCCGTGGCGAGTCGCACGCTGATCCGGAAGTGCGACCCCATGGCGGCTCGGACGCACCTGGGATTGAAGGGGTCGACGGTGTCGGGCGTGAGCCAGATTGCACCGACGCCCGCACCCGCCGCCGATCGAAACAACGTCCCCAGATTGCCGGGATCGCGCACGCCATCGGCAATCAGGAGCAGCTCGGGGACGGTCTGATCGCCGGGCCGATCGGGGGGCAGATCATCCATCGAGACGACACTGAGGATGCCCTGCGGGTGCGGGAGATCGGTCAGCTCATCGAACAATCTGGGAGCGACGAGCCGTACCGGACCTTTGCCGGCAAGCCCGAGGAGTGAAAGATCACCCTCGGTGTCTCTCACCAATGTCACGAGTGCGGTGATACCGGCCTCGGTCATGTCAGCGACCGCCCGCGACCCTTCGACCAGAAATGCCCGTTCCTCATGACGAGCTTTCCGGCGAAGGAGCGAGCGAACACGTCGAAGCAACGGGTTGCGGAGGCCCGCTATTGGCTCGAGACTCTCGGGGAGCTCGGCCGCCCGGGTCCATGTCACGTTCGGCTCGCTGACGGCATTATGCCGTGGGAGGAAGCGATTGCCTGGCTACCTTCGCGATTGCCGCGAACGCCTCTTCGTCGCGGACCGCAAGATCGGCGAGGATCTTGCGGTCGACCGCGACACCGGCAATCGTCAGGCCCTGGATGAGTCGACTGTAGGGAAGGCCATTGATCCGGCTGGCGGCGTTGATTCGCTGAATCCAGAGCCGGCGCATGTCGCGCTTGCGATTGCGACGGTCACGATAGGCATACTGCAGCGATCGCATCAGCGATTCGTGCGCTCGCTTGAACAAGCGATTTCGCGTGCCGCGATGCCCCTTCACCTGAAGAAGAACCTTTCGATGCCGCCGATGCGCGGCGACACCTCGTTTCACCCTGGCCATTGGTTCCTGATCCTCTATCGATTCGGGATGAATCGCCGTGCGCTAACCGTTCGGAAGCATCCGCCGGACGCGCTTCACGTTCGTTTCGTCCATCACCAGCATTCGGTCGAATTGCCGCTTGACGCGGGGCGCCTTTTTCCGGCGGAGATGGCTCTTCATCCCCTTGGCGTGCATGATCTTGCCGGTAGCGGTGATCTTGAACCGCCGTTTGGCGCCCTTATGCGTTTTGAGCTTGATCTTGTTGCTCATGGTTGGCCCGTTCCTCTCGTTCTGATGGCCCAGATCGCTGGCGTAGCGGAGCCATGTACATCGTCATCGTGCGGCCTTCCATTCGGGCCGTCTGCTCGATGGAACCGTGCTCGCTGAGTTGGATCGCCAGTTGGTCCAGAAGATCACGGCCGAGCTCGGGATGGGTGATCGACCGCCCGCGGAAGAGAACGGTCAACTTGACCTTGTCCCCCCCGTCCAGAAATCGCGCGGCCTGTCGACCCTTCGTTTCCAAGTCATGCCCGCCGATCTTGGGCTCGACTCGAACTTCCTTCAGTCTCGTCACGTGCTGATTTCGACGCGAGTCACGCTCTTTACGACTCTGCTCGTATCGAAATTTCCCGTAATCCATCAATCGACACACAGGCGGTGAGGCATTCGGCGCCACCTCCACGAGATCGAGACCTCGTTCCCGCGCCATTTCCAAGGCTTCCCGAGTCGGAATAATCCCGACTTGCTGACCCTCATCATCGATTAATCGAACCTCGCGAATACGAATACGCTCGTTAACGCGAGTTTGTGCTGGTCTAGAGATAGCTCGCCTCCTGAACCGCTGGCGCTTCACGCTGGACACACGAAAATGCCGGTGCAAACGACCGACGAGGGGCCAGCAGCGATAGATACGCAACATACCATGAAACGCTCTGGCGCTTCAACATTCTTGGCCCGAGCCGATGTCCCGCGTCGGTCAGCCGCACCGTCCCACCGCGGCCCGGGAAGCAAGCACCGCTCTGGCGTGGGCCTCATCCTTCCGAAGTTGGACGATCAGGGCGTCCACTGAATCGAACGTCGCATCGGGCCGGAGTCGCTCAAAGAAATCGGTCTGGAGCCGCATCCCGTACAGGTCTCCATCGAAATCCAAGATATGGGTTTCGATGAGTCGACGGCCGGCGTTGAGCGCCGGCCGGGTTCCGATGTACGTCACGGCCGCCTTGTGCTCGGAAGCATCGGGCAGGTGGGCGTGCGACGCGTAAATGCCATCCGGCAGCGCGACAAGCCCCTCCGGGGGGACGACGTTGGCGGTCGGGAAGCCGATCTGTCGACCCAGTTGCGCACCGGGGACAACTTCGCCAGCGATCGAGAACGGGTAACCGAGAAGTTGTTCAGCCCGCCCGGGCTCCCCCGCGAGAATGTGATTACGGATCCGGCTGCTGCTGATGACCTCACCGTCATCGAGGAGACGCCCAACAGCATGCACATCGAACCCGAACGCGGAACCGATCAGGGTGAGGCGGTCGACCGTTCCCGTTCGGTTGTACCCCAGCGCAAATCCTTCTCCGACCCAGAGTTCGGCTGGCATGGTCGCCCGATGGAGATTCTCCATGAACATCTCCGGACTCTGCAATTTCAATGCGTCGGTGAACGGCAGCACGAGCACTTCGGGGTCGCCTATCCCCCGAAGCATCTTGAGCTTGCGCTCGGCGGTGATCAGCCTCCCCAGGAAGGTTTCCGGGCGAAGCACCTGTGCGGGGATCGGCTCGAAGGTGATGACCAGGAGCGGAACACTGAGCTGGCGAGAACTGCCGAGCGCCGTCTCGAGCAGATGCCGGTGTCCGCGATGCACGCCGTCGAAGGTGCCGATCGAGACGACATGCGGTCGGTGAGGCACCTCGTCGAAGCGCGTCATGGGCAAATACGTCACGACTCGGAAAATTCCAATGGAAACACCTTCCGCGGCTCAATCGTGCCAATCTCCAGGAGTGCCTCGCCAACGCCGAGCCATCCTCCCGATTCATCATAGACGCGAACCGGTCCTGGCTGACAGCCCGGAACGGACACGCGAACTCCATGTCGCCACCGGTCGACGAGCTCCGGCAAGAGGAACACGCTGTCCCGGTCAAGGAGCGCCCAATCGGGGTGGAAGGCGAGCCCACTCCATCCCAACCGAGCGATCGCGTCGGAGATCTCCGCGAGCGGGAGTGCATCGTCCAGCGTAAATGGCCCGGACCGCGTCCTGACCAAATGTGAAAGATGGGCGCCGGTTCCAGCCGCCACGCCGAGATCGCGCGCCAAGGCTCGGATGTACGTTCCCTTGGAGCAGTCGATATCGACGAAGAGGACAGGAGGGGACCAGCTCAGAAGTTCCAGGCGGTAAAACCAGACGGCCCGCTCGGCGATCTCGACCGTCGTTCCCCGCCGCGCCAGCTCATAGAGCCGCTTGCCACCGCTCTTGATCGCGGAGAGGGCGGGGGGACGCTGCATCGACGCCCCGAGAAACCGGGCGAGCAGCACACGAATGTCCGCTTCGGCAAGGTGAGTCGCGTCCCGCTGGGCGATCAGGCGACCGTCCGCATCGGCGCTGTCGGTCTCGATCCCGAAGGTGATCCCAGCACGATAGCCCTTGGTCGCGGTGGAGAGATACTCGACGGTGCGAGTGGCGAGCCCGACCGCGATCGGGAGCACGCCAACGGCGGCTGGGTCGAGCGTGCCCGCATGCCCGACTCGGCGTTCCCCGACTACGCGGCGGACCGCGGCGACAACATCGTGGCTCGTCCACCCCGCCGGCTTGTCGATCACGATGTAGCCATGACGTTGTATCTGGCGTCTCGAAGTCGTCATCAGATCAGGGAAGGATCGCCTGGAGACTCGACCGGCCCACTGGCGAGCTCGGACACCCGTTCCAGAAAGCGCTGCTTGGCGGCCTCGTCGCCAACGATCGTGCATCCGGCGGCCCGGGGATGTCCACCGCCACCGAATTCCGCCGCGATCACGGCGACATTGGCGTCGACACTTCGCATGCTGACCCGCCAGCCGCGATCGTTGGCGTACAGGATCGCCGCCACGTGGGAACCTTCGGTGCCGGTCAGGAAGTTGACCAGCCCTTCGGCTTCGACAGGTGACGCGCCACACGAGGTGAACTCTTCCGGCGTCAGCTCCGTCCAGATCAGTGAGCCGGTCCATTGCACATTCCGCAGTGCCCGCTCCCAAAGACAAACGGACGAGCGCGGCTTCAAGCGAAACAGCGCGTCGACGATCGGCCCAGGACTGGCGCCAGCATCAACCAGATCGGCGGCCGTGCGCATTGTCCGCGAACTCGTCGACTCCGTGCGAAGGCCGAGGGTGTCACCGTAGAGACCGGCAAGCAGGCACTGCGCGATATCCCGTGTCAGCTCCGAGCCCCAGATTGCGAGGACGTCGGTGACAACCTCCGATGCCGAAGCGGCGTTGGACTCGACGATGTTGACGACGCCGAAGCGGTTGTTGGTCACGTGGTGATCGATGTTGACGATCGGGACCGAGCCGTTCAGTCGCTCGGGATTGTCGGTGTAGAAGGCTCCCAATCGCTTGTGATCCGCGCAATCGATGAGGCACAGCACGTCGTACTCCGGCACCTCGTCCCGGCCATAAACCACGACATCATCGAAACCCGGAAGAAAGGCAAGGTTCTGCGGAACCACGCCGTCACCGATCAGGGGGGCGGCATCGACTCCCAGTTGGCGGAGAGCGTGAACCATCGCCAGCGGGGAGGAGAGGCCATCCGCATCGACATTCTGGTGCGTCGGCATCAGGACGAAGCGGGCGTTGGTCAGCACCCGGAGGGCGTCCCCCGCCGCCCCCGGATCGATTTTCCAGCCGGAACCACCACTCATGCCTCGCCCTCGTCCCCGACCGGCGACGATCCACAATCCCTCGCTGGCGATGCTGGCTCCGATTGCCTGATCTGTCTGAGCGTCGCCGAGATTTGCTCGGCGTACTCCATCGATCGATCGTCGCGAAACTCGAGATCCGGAATCTGTCGCATCCGCAGCCGTGGCTTGAGATGGAATCGGATGAATTTCGCTGCGGAGCGGAGTGCATCGAGTGTGCTCGAGCGCTCCTCGTCGGTACCCAGCACGCTGACGAAGACGCGGGCGGATCGGAGGTCCGGCGTTACATCGACCTTCGTGATGCTCATGAAACCCACGCGGGGATCCTTCACCTCACGCCGGATGATGTCGGTGAGCTCCTCCCTGAGCAGCTCACCGACCTGAAGTGTGCGTCGTGTCACATCGCCCCCTACGCGTTTCCGTCAACGAATCACGGCACCGCGTCCACGAGAGCGGCGTCCGGGTCACGTGCGAGCGACTTCCTCGCGATGCAGACACTCGATCTGGTCGCCGACCTGGATGTCGTTGAAGCCATCCAGCCCGAGGCCGCATTCATAGCCGGAGGCGACTTCGCGGACGTCGTCCTTGAATCGCTTCAGGGACTTGATGCCGCCCTCGAACACGACAACTCCACTGCGCAGCACCCGCGCGCGGGAATTCCGGACGACCTTGCCGTCCAACACGTAGAGCCCGGCGACGACATCGTTGTTCGGCAGCTTGAACGAGTTGCGCACCTCCGCGTACCCATCCGTCACATCCTCGAAGATCGGCGCGAGGAGGCCAGTCATCGCGGCCTTTACCTCATCGAGCAGGTTATAGATGATGGTGTAGAAGCGGACATCGATTCCGGCGGAATCGGCGGCGCGCTTGGCCGCGACATCCGGCCGCACATTGAATCCGATCACGATGCTTCGGGTCGTCGACGCCAGGTTGATATCCGATTCGGAGATCGCGCCGGTCGAGGCCAGTTGCATCGAGAGCTGAACACCCACGTCGGTGGTGTCGTTGAGCTTGAGCAGCGCGTTCTGGATGGCACCCAAGGAGCCCTGAACATCGGCCTTGAGGATTACCCGCAGCTCCGCGGTCTTGCCCTCCTTGACTTGATCGTACAGCTCAGTGAGCTTGACAGGCCGATTCTCGCTGATGGACTCGATCCGACGGGTGGCGGATCGTTGCTCGGCGAGCTGACGGGCAACTTTCTCATCCTCGAAGATCACAAACGTATCGCCAGCCCGCGGCACTTCCATCAAGCCCAGGATCTCGACGGGAGTGCTGGGCCCCGCGCGGCGCACACGTTTGCCATGGTCGTCGAACATCGCCTTGACTCGGCCCCAGGTGGACCCGGCGACCACCACATCTCGCAAGTTGAGTGTGCCGCTCTGGACGAGCACAGTCGCGACCGGTCCGCGATTACTGTCGACCTGCGCCTCGATCACGACTCCGGTAGCGGGCTTGTTCGGATTCGCCTTGAGCTCATTGACATCAGCGACGAGCAGGAGCACTTCGAGGAGATCGTCGAGGCCGCGCTTCTCCTTGGCGGAGACTTCGACGAAGGGGACATCTCCGCCCCACTCCTCCGGCATGACTGCGGCATCGGACAGTTGTTGCTTGACCCGATCGGGATTGGCGCTGGGAAGGTCGATCTTGTTGACGGCAACCACGAGCGGCACGTTGGCCGACTTGATGTGCGCGATCGCCTCCCGCGTCGTCGGCATCACACCATCGTCGGCGGCGACGACAAGTACGGCGATATCCGTCGCCTGCGCGCCTCGGGCCCGCATCGCGGTAAACGCTTCATGACCGGGGGTGTCCAAAAAGGTCAACCGCCGACCATGGGTTTCAACCTGATACGCGCCAATATGCTGCGTGATGCCGCCAGCCTCGCCCTCGGCGACATTCGCCGAGCGAATCGAATCCAGCAACTTGGTTTTGCCATGGTCGACGTGTCCCATGATGGTGATCACGGGTGGCCGGGCGGTCGAATCGGGGTCGGACTCGCTCTCGAGTCGCCGGCTCTCGAAGTCCCCGACCGTCGATGCTACTTCGGATTCGACTTCGCTGCTTTCCCATCCGAGCGCGGTAGCAACCTTGTTAGCGGTGTCGTAGTCGACCTGCTGGTTTAGATTGGCCATGATCCCGAGTTTCATCAACTCCCGAATCACTTCGACCCCGGACATCTCGACCTTGTCAGCCAGCTCCGATACCGAGAGCACCGCGGGCAGGGTGATCGGCTCGCGCTCACTGGGAGCGGCCCGCTTGACCGCAACCGTCCTGGCCGACCCCCCACTTCGCTTGCCCCGTCGGTTCCCACCGCCGAAACGGCCTCCGCCACTCCGATCAGCTCCGCGTCTCGCTGAATCCGTCATTCAATGATCCTCTCCGCTTGAGCGGCGGATAGCTCGTCGCCAGACAAGTCCCGCAACGTTGCCGCGTGCTCTTTCAATCGTTCAACGCTTGCGGGCGACAGGGGAATCTTCAACGCTCGGGAGAGAACCGGTGACTCGATCGCGCTTCGCCAGCACGCCGGTTTTTCACACAGGTACGCCCCTCGCCCGTTCTTCTTGCCGGTGGCGTCGATCTCGACATTACCTTCCGAGATGCGGACGATCCGGGTCAGCTCCCGCTTCGCTCCAGGTTCGCGACAGCTAACGCACGTGCGCACGGGCACATGCTTCGATCGGGGCGGTTTTTTTAGCTTGCGTTGTCCAACTTTCGCCTGATGAGGCATGACAAGTGTGTCGCCTCCTTCCATGTTCACTCAGGATCGCCAACCGAGCTAGGTTCGAGCTCGGCCTCGGACGCCTCTTCCATACCATCACCATCGAGCGGCAGCGAGGCCCCCGTGAGCTGGTCGAATCGGGCTCGGAGGTCCCGGTCGTAATAGATTTCCACGACACCATCGATGGCCTCGGCATCGACCTGACGCCGGATGAGGTCGTCGGAAAGGGGACCGTAGGACATCGCGCCGAGCGCGACCATGCCATCGGCCTGAACGGGCCGCGGCTGCCTCCCCTGATAATTGAAGTCAGGCATCAAGTCGCTCGCCGAGTCCCGTGCGCTGCGGAAGAACTCCCCGCCCGCTTCCAGAAGCGACTCCGGCCCCTTGATATCGATTCTCCAGCCGGTCAACTTGTAGGCGAGACGAGCGTTTTGACCCTCCTTTCCGATCGCGAGCGACATCTGGTCGCTGGGCACGATCACGGTCGCGACGCGGTGCTCTCCGTTCTCACTCAGCGACACGTTCGTCGGTTTGGCGGGGCTGAGCGCGTTGGCGATGAACGTCGCGATGTCGGCTGACCATTCGATCACATCGATTTTTTCGCCGTAGAGCTCGTTCACAATATTCTGGATGCGAACACCGCGAACCCCGACGCAGGAGCCGACGGGGTCGACCTTGTCTTGCCGAGCGGCAACCGCAACCTTCGAGCGCAGTCCCGGCTCGCGGGCGATTTCCATGATCTCCACGGCTCCGCTCTGAATCTCCGGAACTTCCTGCTCGAAGAGGCGCCGGATGAGGCCGGCATTCGACCGCGATACGATCAGCTGCGGGCCCCGAGCATGGCTGTTGACCTCGGTCAGCAAGACCTTGACGCGCTGGTTCGTGCGATAGCGCTCGGTTGGAACCTGCTCGCGGGCGGGCATGACGGCTTCCGCCTTGCCGAGCTCGATGATGACGGCGCGGCTGTCAGCGCGCTGCACGACGCCACTGAGCACCTCGCCTTCCTTGTCCTGATACTCCTTGAACACGGACTCACGCTCGAAATCGCGAATCCTGGTGTGGACCACCTGCTTGACGGTCTGGGCCGCAATCCGGCCAAAGTTTTCGGGCGTGCTCTTGATCTTGACGACATCGCCGATCTGGGGCGCTGGTTCGTGCGCCACCGCGTCCGCTAGGCTGATTTCCCGATGCGGATCATCGACCGTCTCGACCACCGTCTTGAGAACCACGACCTGCATCTCGCCGGTCGCCTGATCAAGCTCGACGGCAACATCCTCTTCCGAGCCCATCGTCTTCTTGTAGACAGACGTGAGCGCCTGTTGAACTGAAGAAATGACCGCGTCCCGAGGGATTCCCCGCTCGGCGGCAATCTGGGCGATTGCGGTGTAGAGATCGCTCTTCATCCCGCTCACCTCCTGATCGATCTGATGAAATCAACTTTTCAAGAATGGATACGGATCGCGGACCTGACTGTGGGCTGTTCTTGGAACACCAAGAAACGTGGGCGTGGGCCCACGTTCTGATCCCACAAGAGATCGTTTCCGCAAGAGGAGTCTAGCACTTTTGAGGACACCTACGCAATCAGGCATCCTGATTCGATCCATATGGAACTTTCCTGGACCGACTGGAACGAGGTGTGGCTTTAGGCGCTCGCTTCCGTCAGCTCCAGGTGGTGCCGTTATTGGACTGATCTTCCCTCTCCTGAGGCTCCTGTCGCCTGACTGGCGTGCCTAGGCCGACCTGATCGCACTGAGCGGGAACCGATCCATTACGTCAGGGCTGCTCGCTTTTACGAGGCAGTTAACACGATACCGGCTCTATGGGCTACCACAAGAGCCGCATCTCGTTCAACGCGCGTACCACAATTGCGGCGCCGGCGAGCGTCAGCGCGAAGGCTCCGACGACCGGCGCGTATCGGAGAAACGTCTGAAACCGGGCCCCGGGCCGAAGCTTGCGCTCCAGCAGGCGGCCCGCATGGAGAAAGAGGAGCCCAACCGCGGTCAAGGTGGCGGCTAACCCAACACTGAACGCCAGCACGAGCACCAGCCCGAACCCAGCCCGCCCGAGCGCGATCGATCCGAGCAGTACCACCAACGCGGACGGGCACGGAATGAGGCCTCCCGACACCCCCAACGCGGCAAGGCTCCGCCAGGTAACCGGTGTGCCTTCCGCGCCGGGGGGAAGATGGGAATGGCTACGACCACCGTGGCTGTGCGTGTGGACCCCATGGGCGTGGCCATGGTCTTCATGTGTATGCGTGTGATCGTGGTCCCCGTGACTATGGATGTAATCGTGTTCTTCGTGGGAGTGGGTGTGCTCATGGCTCTGGTGACCGACGGCGGGCTCACCACGAAGACGCTGGCGGAGGACCACCAGGCCCATGCCGACGACGAGAACCCCTGAAATCAGGCTCATCCATGGGAAGAGGCGCTCTGGCAGGATGTACCGCGAAGCGAAGAGCGTCACCAGCCCGAGCGCCACCACCCCGGCGGTATGGGTCAGCGTGACGGTCAGGCCGAGGAAGAGCGCGTGCCTGGCCGTGCCGCGGGAGCCGATGAGGTAGGCACCGACGACCGTCTTCCCGTGCCCCGGCGAGAGCGCGTGTGCCGCGCCCCAGACGGTCACCGCGAGCAAGGATGCGGCGATGCCCGGGACGGTCAGCTCCTCGCCGGTCATCAGGGCAGCGAATCGTTCTTCGCTCTTATCGCCGAGAGGTCGGGCCTCACCGGTCGCGCCGGATGTTTCCTCGCTTGAGTTTCCTCCGCCGAAGCCGGCCGCCGCGGGTGCCCCCGGCGATGAAACAACGTTGAACGTGGCGTTGGTCCGCTCCAGCGGGCTGGTCAGCAGATCCTCAGGATAGACGCGGAGCTCGTTGCTGACATCGACGGTCGGGGCATCGGAGCCATCGACCCGAATGCCCTCACCGTGGGTGACGACGACCTCCTTCCAACCGAGACGTTCGGCGGCGAAGTCGTTGCGATACGTGACGGGACGCACGTCGTCAGGCGAGGCCCCCAGGTCCACAGAGGCCTCGAACACGGCTTGGAGCCGCATCAGCTTGAGCCCGGACGCACCGTCGGGAAACGACACAGCCTGAACGACTGGGAGAAGCGGAAGCGGCTGGCCGTCGAGCGCAAGCGAGAGCCCCGCCTTGATCTCGGAGAGCTTGGCTGTCAGGTAGATCTCTCGCTCCGCATCGTCCATGTTTCCGTTGCGATCGGTATCGATCGTTTGGATCTCCTGAAACGCCGGGATCTCCGCCAGGTCAAGCACGTAGACGATGCGAAAGCCGTCGTCGGTCACCTCGATCCTGCTGTACTGGTTCGTCGTGAAGTTGCCGAGCGGGTGCGCCGCAACACGCTCTGGCTGCGTAGCAGCCAGCAGGAACACCAGGATCGCCACGATCGTAAAGAGCGTGCGGTGGAGTCGACGCAAAATCAACGGGCGGCTCCTTGCCGTTCAGGGGCGCCGATCTGGCTCGCCGGTGTCTCCACGCCGAGTTCGCGAAGGACATCTCGCGCCTGCTCGGCGAAGCGAACGGAAAAGTGCGGATTGAGCTGAAGAGCATCCTGGAGGTATTGGACGGCGGAGGCGGTCTCGCCGAGACGGGCCTCGATCATCCCAGCGTGGAAGAGCATCAAGGCGTCCCGGGTACCCAGGCGCATCGCCTGCTCGCTGGCCTCGCGCGCGGCGATGTACTCGCCGCTCTGATAGAGGGCCCATGACAGAATATCGGCTGCAGTGACACTCGGTTGACGCGCAAATCCGTCTCGGGCACGGGCAACCGCTCGTGGCAGGTCACGAGCGTGGTCCGCGTCGAAGAGGGCCATCTCCAGGTCCGTGTCAACCCCGTTCGCCGCGTACAGCTCCTGCATCGCCGCGACGAGCGCGTATTGTTGGGCCGCGTCGTCTGCCCGGCCGGCGGACATGAGGATATCGCCGAGCGCGATGACGAACTGTGGAGCCGGCAACCGCTGAATGGCGGCGGTGTAGTTGGTGACCGCCGCATCCGTTTCGCCACGGGCCGCCGCGACCCGGCCAAGGCCGGCAAGGCCATCGACGTAGTCGGGAAGTACCGCCTGCGTGCTCCGATAAAAATGCTCGGCTTGTGCCAGGTCGCCCTGGTCAAAGTAGAGGTTGCCCAGCTGCGCCTGCGTCCAGGCTACGTTTTCCGGGCTCGACGCGCCCGCGTCCGCCGCCCGCTTCATTGCCGCGATCGCGCCGGAACGGTCGCCCATCAACTCACGGGCGTAAGAGACGCGCGAAAAGGACGCGAGATCGGGGCGGAGGTCCACCATCGCCTGGAACGTGGCAATTGCTTCTGGATATCGGCCCAGCTGGATCTGGGCGTCGCCGACCACACCGTAGGCGGCGGCATGGTATGGGTTTCCTGCCCGTGCCCGCTCGCCCCAATCGAGGGCGTCGGCAAACCGGTGGCGAGCAAGGGCGACGGTGCCTTGCCCCACCATGGCGGAGACATCAACGGAATCGGTTTCCAGCCCCTTGGCGAAGAGTGCCTCGGCCTTTGGGTAGTAGCTCGGGTCGCCCGTGTCACGCGCTTTCTGCACATAGGCCTGACCGAGCGAGGTCGCGGCGGGACCGTTATCCGGGTCGTCCCGCAACGTGTCCTGCAGGGCCAGGATCTGCCCGTCCAACTTCGATGGCGCGCGAGCGGGCGCACCGACGAGCTGGTCAGCGGCGGAGGGCATCGCCGGATCGGCGTTCCAGGTCCGCTCGTCATCGCCATCGACCAGGGAGCGAATGTTGAGCGCCCCGGTGAGAAGCAGCAGCGCCGCCATCACCGCAATCACGAGCCGCCCGGGCCGCATTCCTTTGACCGCCTGACGCAGAAGCGCACATGCTCTGGGCATTGGTCCCTCTCTCCCCCGTTGACCCAGTCCTCGGCCTTCCGACTTCCATGCGACCACCCTTCTTTCGGGTCGCACGGGAAACGGCGACGGGCCGTATGTCCGAGGCAGAAAACTGGCGAAACGGCGACCGGGACCACGCTGGCCCGACCGCCGCCTCACCTCCTCGTGTTGCCGCGTCGGACCTACCGGCCCGTGCCGGTGGCCGGCATCTCGTTGACGCCGCCAGACTCATGATGATCGTGGGAGAATCCCTGGCTCGGAACCGCGAGGTACGGGAACTCCGCAAGGAACTCGCGGTCGTTCGCGTCAACGCCGTCACCGAGCTGGTTGTTCGGCGCAATATTGAATCCTTCGACCAGCACACCGGCGGCGACGCGGAGCTCGATGTCCACCACGTCATCTGCCGGGCGCCGCCCGTTCGGGAAGCCTGCGAGGTCGTTACCGAGGACGCCAAGCCGGTTGGGCTCGGGGGCGGGCGGGATAGCGACATTGAGGCGCTGCTGCTCACTCGGCGTGACGCCCGGAGGTTGATTGAGCCCGGCGACGCCAGTCAGGAAGACCTCGACGAGGTCGTTGCGATCACCCTCGGGCACGTCGACCCCGTAGAGGGCGGTCAGGAGCCCAGGCAGCTCCGGGTTGAGCACGGCGGGCAGGAACTGCGCGTCATTGCTCGGAATAGAGGCGTTGAACATGTCCTTGAACTGAAGCGGAACCACGAGCTCGTTGACGAGTGGGTTCCCAAGGCGCGAGACCTGAACGAGGTTGCCCTCACCGGTGCGCGTGCCGTCGCCGCCGATGATGGTCGTCGAGAATCGGCTCGAGGTCGCCCAGACGCCAATCACGGCGGCTGGATCGGCCGGGTCGGTCGGTACGGTGCCGTTACTTGTCACTTGCCCGATCGGAACCTGAATCGCGATCGTCTGGACGTTGAGACTCATCAGCTCGTCGATTCCGCCGCCCGCGTTGCCCGGTGGCTGGCGGATCGTCAACAGATCGCCAATGCCACCGAGGTCGATGAAGAAGGAATCGTCGCGCTGGCCCGCGAAGACCTGAACGCCATCACCGACCTGGTACACGGCGGCGGCGGCGAGGTCCGGATAGTCGGGAGTCGAGGTCGGGCCGATGCGCGATGGCGGGGTCTGGAGCCCCTCGGCGATTACGGTCGACGTGTCGCCCCTGATCTCGGTGACGGTGTAGAACTGGCGAACGTTCAGGTTTGGGTCGTCGAGCGACTCGACCGGTCCGGTGGCGTACAGGAACGAGCTCGGATCGAGCGTCTCGGTGCTGAACTCGAAGCGGTAGATGACGTCCTCGAACCCACCGCCGGTGCTGTCCACGTGGATGTCATAGGCCACGTCATCACCGAACCGGTAGAAGTTCGGGAACCCGGCCGGATCCTGGAATGGGTAGTAATTGGCGATCAGGGTCACGGTGTCAGGATGATCCGGGCTGACGAAGGCGTAGACATCCGTGTTATCCGCGGCCGGATCCTGGCTGATGATCGGAGCTTCCCGATGGCTGGAGGCCCGGCTTCCTGTCGCGCCGAGAAAGTTGAAGGCCGACGACGCGCCGATGAGCGCGACCGCTAGCATCACGTAGGGAACGATTGAAAGATGTCGCCGGACTCTAGAAACCATCTGCGATGTCCTCACCTTCCGTGCGGGGGAATGAGACCCGTGTTGAATCACGGCGGGTCTTGTCGTAGCCGCCTGTCGAAGCCGTGATCGGGCGCCAAGCTCCTCCTTGCATCACTCGCGCTGACATCCCGTTGGCCCCCGCCGATCGGTTTGACCCGCGATACGTTAGCATTGACGTTCTCACTCTATGTGAGAACCGTGAAATGCACAATAGGTAGGACCATGGTATCGCGGTGATGGCACGTCCCCATTTCTCCTGTTGCCTAAACTCCCGAGCCGGTGCACGTTCATCTCCACTGTGGTTCCCCCGAAACGACTTCACGGTCACGGAATGCTTAGGAAAGGACCTATGACCGATCCGGGATTGAACCGCCGGCTCAGGCAGCGTTCCCGCCGCGCCGGACTGATGATCGGCATCTCCATGGCACTCACGATCGCGCTGTGCGTTGGCGGCTTTTCCATTCTCTATGCGGCACTCGACATGTTCGTCAGTGACTTCATATCCGAGGAAGCTCCGACGGCCCCGGGGCCGACGCCGCCTCCAGCGCAGATCGCCGCTGCCGCGGCCGCAGCCCCGAACGAGCCCGCGGCCGCGTCGGTGCCTACGCAAGCGGCCGGTCCCCAACCGACCGTTCCACCGACCGCGCCGCCGGTCGAAGCCGCGACGGCAACCCCTCCGGCGTTTGCCCCGGATTATCAATCGGGCGGATACTCCTTGAATCTGAGGTCTGAGCCTTCGGCTGAAGGCGGGGATCAGACGGTCGTCACGGTGCTTCCCCCCTCAACGCCCCTCCTATACCTGAACGATGAGCAACCAACGACGAATCCTGGCCGGGATGGGAACCGCTGGATGCGATTCCGGACCGAAGCTGGGCAGGAGGGTTGGCTCAGAGAGCTCGATACCGCACCCTATCAGCCATAGTGCGTTCGTCGTTCGGCTTTGAGACACACTGCATGCTGCATTGCCGACGGCAGCGGCTTCGGTCAGGATTTGAGCAGCGAACGCATTCGACGGTCGTCACCTGGCCAAGGCTCTCCCCACTCACGAGGCTGCGGACAGCCAGTAGCCTCCGGCCCAGGGACGAAAAATCAAGGAGCGGTATTACGATGCAGCGAATCGCGATTGTCGGAATGGGCCTGATAGGCGGCTCGATCGGTCTTGGCCTCAGGCAGTGGTCGGCGCGGAACGGCAACGCCCTGCGGATCGTCGGATTCGACGACGACCTCGACAAGCAGTCCCGCGCCCGAAAAATGGGTGCGGTCGATGACACCGAATGGTCGTTGACGAAGGCCGTCGCCGACGCCGACATCGTGATCATCGCCACGCCGGTGGGAGCCATGCGGCAGGTCTTCGAAGACATCGGACCACACCTGAAGGTGAACGCCGTCGTCACCGATACTGGCTCTACGAAGGCGGACGTGCTCCGGTGGGCCGAGCGCCTGCCGGACCATGTCGACTTTGTCGGTGGACATCCAATGGCGGGCAAGTCCGAGAGCCTCGCCGCCGCCGACGCCAGCCTGTTCCGGGGAGCGACCTGGGTGATCTGCCCCTCGGTGAGGGCGGGGGAACCGGCCGTCCGGAACGTGCTCGGAATCGTCGGCGCGTTGGAAGCCGAGAGCTTCTTCGTCGATCCGATCGAACACGACAGTTACGTTGCCGGTATCAGCCATCTTCCCTTCGTCGCCGCCGCCGCGCTCATGCGCGCTACCGCCTCCGACAGCGCGTGGCGGGACATGAAGACGTTGTCGTCGACGGGATTCAAGGACACCACGCGGCTTGCGCTGGGAAACCCGGAGATGCATCGCGACATCTTGCTGACGAACCGCGAGGCGGTCGCGCGCTGGATCGATACCTATGTCCAAACCTTGCTCACGGTGAAGGCTACGCTGCTCGCCACCGATGATGGCGCGCCCGACCAACTTCTCGAGTTCTTCGCGGAGGCTCAGGATGAGCGCGCGAGGGTTGAAGTTCAGGAGGCCAGGGGAAGCGAACAGGGCGGGAGTGCTGACGGAGGGACCAACCGAGAGAACGTGTCCGAACACATGGGGCGCATGTTTCTGGGGGGATTGGGCAAGCGGCGCAAGACTCCGCGCTGACGTTGCCCGGAAGCATCAGGGGACGATCCGCCAGGGATCGGGCAGGTGGTACTGGAAAAGCGACCGGGTCGGTCGACCATTGGCACGAATCCGGCCCCGGCCCGACCGCCCGAGATCCGCGTAGCTGTTATGGATCTGGATGATCCGCTTCGCCTTGAGATTGATCACGATCAGCCCTAGCCGTCCAGGCTTCATGCTTCGAGCACGGGTCACGCGGTCCAGGATCCGAAAGGGATGATGCGACGCGTCGTCACTCGATTCGACGAGCGGCTCGAACCAGGTCGAGAGCGTACCGAGGTTGTGCTCGTCGAACACTAGCAACCCCGCGCGAATATCTTCAGCCCACGACTGATCGTAGCGAGTCGCCCAACCCAGAAGGTCGCCGATGTTCTCGGCGCCGTGGCTGCACGCGGCGGCAAGCACTTTCAGACCGTGCGCGGGACCGATAAAACTGATCGATCCGTCATCGTCGACGACATTGAAGCGAAACACGTTGGCGGACATGAACACTCCGGGAACCGGGGATTGTTGGTCTTCCAGCGAGCGACAGGAGCGGCGGGGAAGTGCTTTCGGGCGGTTACTGTACCATAGGGGAAATCATTGCCATTCACGTTCCCTACGATTCCCCGAATCGATCGGACTTCCCATGAGTGACCAGGCAGACCCCCGTGATGAACAAGACGACGGCGCTCCCCGCAAGTCGCGGCTCGACTTGGAAGTCGAGGAGATCCTTCGCAAGAGCGACAACGTGCGCCCCTTTCCCGATCCGAAGTCGCGGCCCAGGAAAACCGCTCCTCCATCACCCAGCGGATCGGCGCCATTTTCCACATCGATGCCGTCGTTGGTGCGAAAGGCGCTCGACACGCCGTTGCTTCTGGCGCTCGGACTCGCGATCCTGGCGCTCATGATTTCGAGTGCCTCTCCCTTGCTCGCGTCCCTGTTCGCTCTGGGGGCGGTCGTCTTTGTCCTGCTCCCCATCGTGCAACGATATCGACGCCCGTCAGCCGCTCCGGAAACGAAAATGTGGCGGGGCCGGCCGATCGATTCGCGGCCGACGGCCGATTCGGTGGTCGAATCAGTCAGACACTGGTGGAGATCCCGCCAACCGTAAGGTGTGCCAGGACGACCGGCTTGATGCGGCGTCAGGTGCCGACCAACCATCAGGGAAACCCGAATGCCGGATGTTGTCTCAGATATCGTAGACGTTTACGTATTTCGTCGCCTCAACGCCCGCGTTCAATTCCTGCTCTTGCAACGGCGATCGGATGTTGCGCTGGGTCAGACCTGGCAATCGTTCCACACCCAAATCCTGCAAAACGAATCGACATTGGCGGCGGCCCGGCGGGCTGTTCTGGACCTCGCGGGACTTCAGGTGAGCGCGGTCTTCTCCGCAGACTACGTGAACCAGTTCTATGATGATACGCGGGACGTACTCGTCCTCGCGCCGGTGATCGCGGTCAACGTCAGCCCCCAGGCGCCGGTCCGGCTCGGTGATGAACTGAGGGATTGCGCCTGGCTCGACCGAGACGAGGCGACGGCGCGGTTGCCCTTCACCGGCCAGCGCTGGGCGGTGCGTCACATCGACGAGATCATGAGCATCGGTGATCGGGAAACCGAGCTGTATCGTCTGCGGATGCCACCAGCCAGCGTTACACCCCAAGAGCCTCTCGCCATCCCGGAAGAGAGGAGGATTACCGAACTATCGCCGACCGGGGAATCAGGCGACGCCGATCCTTCACCCGACTGGGTGTCGGGCGCCACTCGACCGCTGCGTCAATCGACGGAGCCGCGATCTGTCGAATCGGTTCGGGTGCTGCCGGTCGATGAGGATACTTCCGCCCAATCGCGGGGCGATCTGGACGGCGGCGATGACGAAGGAGAAGAACCGGAGCCAGCCGACGACCGGCAACCCGCAAGTAGATCATATGTTCCCATCAACGACGAGTAAGGGATATACTTGGCCGCGTCACCTTGACCGATGCATCCGGAGGTTCCATGGCGAATTTTGAAATCGTGTCTGATCTGCGACCCACCGGCGATCAGCCGCGGGCGATCCAGGAACTCAACGAAGGCGTGGAGACCGGAGAGCGGTTCCAGACGCTTCTGGGAGTGACCGGCTCGGGAAAGACGTTCACGATGGCGAACGTGATCGCGAATGCCAACCGCCCGGCGCTGATCCTGTCACACAACAAGACGCTCGCCGCGCAGCTCTACAGTGAGTTCAAGGACTACTTTCCGAAGAACGCCGTCGAATATTTCGTGTCCTATTACGACTACTATCAGCCTGAAGCCTACGTCGCGCGGACCGATACATTCATCGAAAAGGATTCCGACATCAACGAGGAGATCGACAAGCTCCGGCACGCCGCGACGCGTGCCCTGCTCACCCGGCGCGACACCTTGATCGTGGCATCCGTCTCTTGCATCTTCGGTCTCGGCACCCCTGAGGAGTACGCGAACACCACGGTCGACCTGCGGGTTGGCGGAAGCATCCGGCGGGACAAGGTGATCCGGCACCTGATCGACATTCAGTACGACCGGAACGACATGACGCTGACGCGGGGAACCTTCCGCGTTCGCGGCGACACGATCGAGATCTATCCCGCATACGAGGAGATCGCCGTCCGCGTGGAGTTCTTCGGCGACGAGATCGAGCGAATCGTCGACGTCGATCCCCTGACTGGCGAGATTCTGACGGATCGCAAGGACATCGCGATCTATCCGGCCAAGCATTTCGTGACCAACGCCGACAAGATGAAGGCGGCGATCAAGGATATCGAATTGGAGCTTGAAGAGCGCACCAGTGAGTTGAACGGCCAGGGCAAGATTCTCGAAGCCGCCCGGCTCCGGCAGCGCACGATGTACGACCTCGAGATGCTACAGGAAGCCGGATACTGCTCCGGCATCGAGAATTACTCAATGCACCTGTCGCGCCGCCGGTTTGGGGAGCAGCCGTCCACATTGATCGACTACTTTCCGGAAGACTTCCTTGTCTTCATCGACGAATCGCACATCAGCATCCCGCAAGTCCGGGGGATGTTCGGCGGCGACCGGTCGCGCAAGGAGGTCCTCGTCGAGCACGGATTCCGCCTGCCCTCGGCAAAGGAGAACCGTCCACTGACGTTTCACGAGTTCGAGGGGATGCTCAAGCAGGCGGTGTTCGTGTCGGCGACTCCAGGCCCCTACGAGTACGAGCACACGTCAAGGGTCGTCGAGCAAGTGATCCGTCCCACGGGCCTGCTCGATCCGGCGCTCTCGGTCCGGCCGACCAAGGGTCAGATCGACAATCTGTTGGCGGAAGTGAACATGCGCGTCGCCAAGGGCGAGCGGGTGCTCGTGACCACGCTGACGAAGCGGATGGCGGAGGATCTCGCGGACTATCTCAAGGAGATGGGAGTCCGTACCCATTACCTGCACAGTGAGATCGATACGATGGAGCGGATCGAGATCCTGCGTGATCTGCGGCTAGGCGTCCACGACGTTGTGGTCGGGATCAACCTCCTTCGCGAAGGTCTCGATCTGCCGGAAGTCTCGCTGGTTGTTATCCTCGATGCGGACAAGGAGGGCTTCCTCCGGTCCGAGGGGTCGCTGGTCCAGACGATCGGGCGTGCCGCTCGCCATGTCGATGGGCAGGTCATCATGTATGCCGACACGATGACCCGATCCATGAAGGCCGCCATCGATGAGACCTATCGCCGCCGGGCGATCCAGGTCGAGCACAACCAGAAACACGGGATCGAGCCGCGAGGCATCGTCAAGCAGATCCGCGATCTTACCGACCGGGTCCGCGCCGTCGCCGAAGAGGCCGCGGAGTACACGACGGACGGAGCACGGCCGGGCGTGATCGCCGAGATTCCGCGCGATGAGGTGTTCCGGATGATCAAGGATTTGGAAAGCCAGATGAAGATGGCGGCTCGCGACCTGGAGTTCGAGAAAGCTGCGCTGGTTCGCGACCAGATCGTGGAGCTGCGCCGGATCATCGAGTCCGATCCCGTGCGCGCGTAGTGCCGGAACATGGCAAGGTCGGTCCGAACAGAGGGGAAGGTGCCTGATCGTGACATTTCAGTTTGCGGAGAAACCATTTCGCTGGGTCGGCGTGGTGTGTGCCCTGGTGTTGCTCATCGCCCTCAGCACGCCCACCGGCGCCCAGAGCGCAACTCCCGGCACGCCGGCCGGCTCGGAAACGACGGTCCAGTTGCCGCCCGCCGACCTGCCCACCATGAACGAGCAAGGTTTCGTGTTCGAACTCCAATCGGGGTTCACCGGTTCGCTCGATCAGGTGCCGACCGATGCGCCGGTCTATGCGATGACCCAGACAACCTTCGATGCCGCATCCGCCGAGGCGATCGCCGTACGGCTCTCGATCGGTGGCGAGCTGAACGATCAGGGCGGCGGGACGTTCACCGGTGAGGGCAATGGCTCATTGTTTATCACACCGGGGCTCGTGCAATACATCTCGACCGCGTCCGTACCCGAGGGCACCTTGCCCGACGATGAAGAGGCGATCGCGTTCGCCCGGGAGTGGCTGCGACAAACGGAGCTCCTCCCGGCCAACGTGGGCGAGGGCGCCATCGTCGCAAAGGTCGATACCCCGCCCCGAGTGATCGTCTCCTTCAAACCGATTCAGCCGGAGCGGCTGCTGTCCGCCGATCCCAGCATCACCGTCACGATGGGATTGAATGCGTCAATTTTGGAAGCGTCGTTCCGCTGGGCCGAGCTCTCCGCCGCGGACACCTATCAACTCCGCGGGGCCGACACCGCCTGGACAGAGGTCGTGGAGCGACGATCCTATCTTCAGGCCTCCATTCCTCCGGACACGATCGCGCCCGGATCGACGATCACCGGTACGGCTTCCTATTCGGACGTCTCCCTTGCCTACACCTCATCGGGGGTTCCGGGCGAACAGCAGTATCTGCAACCGGTGTTCGTGTTCACCGGAACCGTCACCCCGGACGGATCCTCCGCATCGTTCCCGATCGAGTCGTACGTACCAGGGCTCATCAACAGCAGGCAGCCGGTCGGTTGAGAGGCAGAGCGTGAGTGAGTCCGCGTCGTCGCCGCATGTGATCCTGGTCGTGAACGGCCCCAACCTCAATCTGCTGGGAACTCGCGAACCAGCTCTCTATGGCTCGGAAAGCCTGAGCTCGATCATCGAGGATCTGGAACGTCATTCCCGAGCCGGGGTGCCGTTGCTCGAGATTCGGGCGTTTCAGTCGAACCATGAAGGCGCCCTTCTCGACTTCCTGCACGAACATGCGTCGGACGCGGCTGGCGTAATCATCAATGCGGGTGCCCTTACCCACTACAGCCATTCTCTGCGCGACGCGCTGGCGGCAATCAGGATTCCCGCGGTCGAAGTCCACCTGACGAACATCCATGCGCGGGAGGCCTTTCGCCATATCTCGGTGATCGCCCCGGTGGTGGCGGGTCAGATCGTGGGCTTGGGTCCAATTGGGTATCGCCTCGCGCTCGATTGGCACCGGACGCGGCTGGCCCTCGAAGCTGTCTCGGACACAAGGGAGGGACCGTGGACACCGTAACGCGCCTCAGCCTGGATGCGATTGTTGTGACGAACGGCACCAATCGCCGCTACCTGACCGGATTCACGGGCGAAGACCATGCTCCGGACGAATCATCCGGCGTGGTCCTCGTCACCGCCACCACGATCACGCTCTTCACGTCCCCCACCAATGAGCCCTGGGCCCGTGCCGAGGTGAGGCACGGTGTCGATGTCCTGCCCGCGACACGCCCCTGGACAGCGGGAGTGGCGGCGGAGTGCCGGGCACGAGGCTATCGGCGCATCGGGTTCGAGGACGCAACGACAAGCGTCCGGGATCATGCGGCGCTGAGCCGGTATCTCGAATCGGGGATCGAGCTCGTGCCGATCGGCGATAGCGTCGATCGCCTGCGGGCAATCAAGCGGCCCGAGGAGCTGGCGGCAATCGAATCGGCGCTCGCGATGACGGACACCGCGTTTGCCCACGCGGCCGCCCGGATCAGGGCGTCGATGACCGAACGAGAGCTGGCGGACATCGTGCGCGCCGAACTTCGCGCCGCGGGAAGTGACGGCGAGGCGTTTCCGACGATCATCGCGTCCGGGCCGAACGCCGCCAAGCCCCATCACGCTCCGGGAAATCGGGCGATCATCAAGGGGGAACCGGTGATCGTCGACATGGGTGCCAAGGCGGCGGGGTATTGCGGCGACCTGACGCGAACGGTCTGGGTCGGGCAGGCGAGCGCGCGACTTGTTACCATGTACCGGCTGGTCTCGGACGCCCAGGCCGCCGCTATCGCCACCGTTCGCGCCGGTGCGCCTGCCGCCGCCGCGGATCGCGCCGCCCGTGACGTCTGTGACGCGGCCGGCATGGGCGCCAATGTGATTCACAGCGTCGGGCATGGGTTGGGTCTGCGTGTCCATGAAACCCCTTCGATGAGCCAGACGTCCCGGGACACGTTGCATTCAGGTCAGGTGATCACGATTGAACCAGGGCTCTACATCCAAGGATGGGGTGGAGTACGGATCGAAGATGTCCTGCTTGTGACCGATGGTGGCGCACGCAATCTGACGGGGGCGTCAAAGCGAACCGCGTGACCCCGGACGGGCGGGAGATCGGTCCGCAATTCCCCGGAACACTCCGCGCTTCGCATGCCAGACGCGCCGCCTTGAACAACCAGAAGGGATGGTCATGATCGATACAGGAGGGATTCGGAAGGGAAGCACGATCGATCTCGATGGGCGGCTGGTCAAGGTGATCGACTTCTCGCACAACAAGCAGGGACGCGGCTCGGCGCAGCTCCGAATGACATTGAAGGATCTGCGCACGGGGTCGAATACCCAGCACACGGTGATGGCCGGGACCAAGTTCACCGCCGTCCGCCTCGAACGCCAGCACGTCCAGTTCATGTACGTCGACGGCACCGAGTATCACTTCATGGATACTGAATCGTTCGAGCAAATCGTGCTCGACAAACGGACGGTCGGTGACAACTCCAGTTTCTTCAAGGAACAGGATGTCATCGATCTCCTTACCTACGACGGCGAACCGATCGACATCGAGCTGCCTTCCTCCGTCGTCTTGGCGATCGTTCGCACCGATCCCGGATTCAAGGGCGACACGGCGACCGGTGGGACCAAGCCGGCTACGCTCGAATCGGGGCTGGTAGTGACCGTTCCGCTCTTCCTGAGCGAAGGCGACCGGATCAAGGTCGACACCAGAACAGGCGAGTACATCGAGCGGGCGGGGTAGGCAAGCGACTCATGGAGGGATTGACTGGCGTGCCTGAAGATGGTGAGCGAGCGGGCTCGACCGCCGATCAGTTGATCGGTGCCGTGCGCGAGCTGATTTCCCTGATGGGCAAGGGTGGGATCACTGAACTCGATCTCTCGACCGGGGAAGTCAGTATCCGACTGCGCGGCGGCGCCGGGTCGAGCGGTGCTGCCTCGTCCTTCCCCCTCTCGACGGTGTCTTCGGACAATCAGGCCGTTCCAGAGACTCCGGAAGGGCACGTCGTCACCGCGCCCATGATCGGCACCTACTATGCCGCGCCGTCGCCGGGAGACGCCGCATTCGTACAGGTCGGCGATGAGGTCGAGGTGGGGCAGGCGATCGGGATCATCGAGGCGATGAAGATCATGAACGAGATCATCGCGGACCGCTCGGGAATCGTGCTCGAAGTCCTTGTCGAAAATGCCCAGCCCGTCGAATACGGCTCACCCCTGCTCCGGCTCGGTGATCAGGCGGGCATGCTTGCGTGACGAGCCGAATCATCCGGGTCGGGTTGCTCACGTCCTACCTTCGCGAGATCATCGAAACGGACGACATGCTGCGAGACGTTTGGGTCGAGGGAGAGATCTCGGGCTACACCGTTCCGGCCAGCGGACACGCGTATTTCAGCGTCAAGGACGATCGGTCGGTCCTCTCATGCGTCATGTGGAAGTCGGACCGGGCGAGACAACGGTATCGCCCGGTGGTAGGTGACCAGGTCGTAATCCATGGCTCGGTTACGGTGTACGAAGCACAGGGGAAATACCAGCTCAGCGCGGATGTCGTGCATCCGGCCGGGGCGGGCGTGATCCAGCTTCGGCTCGAGCAACTTCGGCAGCGGCTCGAAGCCGAGGGGTTGTTCGATCCCTCCCGAAAGCGCGCTCTGCCCGTCTTCCCGACGCGGATCGGCGTGGTCACGTCATTGACCGGTGCGGTTTGGCACGATATCCGGCAGGTGATCGGCCGCAGATACCCGCTCGTGGAGCTCGTTTTGGCGCCGGCCATTGTGCAAGGTGAGCAGGCGCCCGAATCGATCATCGGATCGCTGACCGCCTTGCTGGAGGAACCTCGGATCGATCTCATCATCCTTGCCCGGGGTGGCGGATCGAGCGAGGATCTGGGCTGCTTCAACGACGAACGGGTGGCCCGCGCGATTTTCTCATCCAGCATCCCGATCGTCTCCGCCGTCGGTCACGAGACGGATACGACGATCGCCGACCATGTCGCGGACATCCGGGCGCCGACTCCGTCCGCGGCGGCCGAGATGGTCGTGCCCGACATCATGGAGCTCGGTGACGAGATCGGGGAACTCGGGATGCGAGCGTATCGCGCGGCGAGTTCCTCGCTCCGGATGCGCCGGGCAGACCTTCAGCACGTTCAGCGGCGTCTCGTCCTGGCATCGCCGGACATGCGGATTAGCCGGGTGCGGGCAGATCTTGCGGCCACCGTGATCGAGCTGCGCGCGCTGACGGATCGGCGGATCGAGCGATTGCATCACGATCTCGATCGCGCCAGTTCCGTCCTGCGAGCGCTCAACCCGGATGCACTCTTGAGGCGCGGATATGCATTCATTGAAGACGGTCCCTCCGGCCGGCCCGTGACTGGCGTGCGCGGCTTGAAACCGGGCGGCATGCTTCGAGCGACATTCGCGGATGGGTACGCCGACGCGTCGATTGCCGGCATCGTCGAAGCCGACGATCTCACGAGGTAACAACCAGTGTTCGACAACATGTCGTCGCAATCCGCAGAGGCTCAGGACACGACCGTGACGCGATCGTTCGAGGAGTCGCTGGAAGCGCTCCATCAGATCGTGGCCGAGCTCGAGACGGATTCGCTCGCGCTCGATGAGACGATCCGAAAGTACAAGGAAGGCTCCGAGCTGGCGGCGGAATGCCTGCGGCGGATCGCGGAGGCTGAGCTTCGGGTGACGGAGCTGACGATCGAGGCGGATTCCCCCTCCTCGTCATCGCCAGCGTTGACGGATAAGCCGGCGTGACGATCCGGACCGCGACGGAGGATGATCGCCGCGACGAAGGCCGGGCTGCCCTGCCGACGGGGAAACTCGCTGGGGCGCTTCTCGATCGACTGATCTCCACCTATCGGACGAGACCAGATGCGGCGGTCCTCGTGAGCCCTGGCTACGGCAAGGATGCCGCCGCGCTCACCATCGATGGCGGCGTTCCGCTCGTGGTCAAGAGCGATCCGATCACGTTCCCCTCCGAAGGAGCGGCACGGTATCTGGTGGCAGTCAACGCCAACGATATCGCGTGTCTCGGAGGCGTTCCGCGCTGGATGATGGTCGTCGCCCTCTTCCCCGAGCGAACCACCACCGCTCGCATGGTGGAGGAGATGTTCAGCGATCTTCGCGCCGCCTGCGACGATTACGACATCGCGATCATCGGTGGTCATACCGAGATCACCGCCGGTATCGACCATCCGCTGCTGATCGGGACCATGTTTGGACTTGCGGGCCCGCAGGGGCTTCTCGCGCCGGGTGGGGCGCGACCAGGGGACGACCTGCTCCTGACGAAATGGGCCGGGATCGAAGGGACCGCCCTGCTCGCTGGCGAGCTGAGCGGACCGCTGACGGAAGAACTGGGCGCGAAAACGGTTCGCGGTGCGGCGAAACTTCTGCGTAATCCGGGAATCTCGGTAATCGCTGACGCTCGGGCCGTTCGCTCGGTCGATGGGGTGACCGCCCTGCACGATCCGACCGAAGGGGGATTGGCGACCGCGATCCATGAGCTGGCCGAGGTATCGGGATGCGGGGCGGAGGTGATGATGGAGAGTGTGCCGATTCTTCCTGAGACGCGGCTGATCTGCAAGCATCTCCGTCTCGATCCGATGGGCCTGCTCGGCTCCGGGGCGTTGCTGGTGGCGGTTCGCCCCGGAACGCGGCGGAAGGTCGAAGCGGCGGCAAGCGGGGCCGGCATCCGGATCACTCACATCGGGCGGCTGGTGGAGCGCCAGGAAGGCGTACATGCGATCCACGATGGGCGAACCGTGGTTCTGCCTCGCTTCGATGCCGACGAAGTAACGCGAGCACTCGCCTTACGCTAGACAACGGAGTGGAACTTCTTGAGCGCCAACACCAACGAGATCATCACGTACGCGTGTGAGCGCTTCTGGCCGGATATCGTGCGCTCACGCGCTGGTCTCACGGAGCTCGCCCTCGACTGGACCGAGCACGAAATCGATTCGGCCGCGGCCGCTGGAGTGGAGCGCCTTACGGACCGCCGGAGTGTCCCGGCACTCGTGATCGGGTCGTCGATCCTGGTCGAACCGTCAATTGCGCAACTGGACGCCGCGCTCGCTGGAGCGGGTTTCGAGAGCGACCATTAGGAACGTTGCCAGATGCCAGGAATCGTGATCGCATCAGCAAACGGTGTCGTCGGAATCGAGAAAGCGGTCGAGACGCTTCGCTCGGGAGGAACCGCGCTCGACGCGGTTCTCGACGGCACCCGGCTTGTCGAAGCGAACCCAAACGACCACACGGTCGGCTATTCCGGGCTCCCCAACATGCTCGGCGAGGTCGAGCTCGATGCCAGCGTCATGGATGGAAACGGCCTTCGAGCCGGTGGAGTCGGCGCGCTCCTCGGCTACCAGGATGCGGCTGACCTGGCGCGCCAGGTGATGGACGAGCTGCCCCATTCCCTGATCGCTGGTTCCGGCGCGGCCCGGTTCGCGGCGGAGGTCGGGCTCGAGCCCAAAAATCTGCTGACGCCCGAAGCCGAGACGATCTGGCGCCGGAGAATCGACGACGAGCGACTCGAGCGCGTGGGGCGATCCTCTTATTTCAGCCGGATCAAGGAGATCGTGGCGAAGAACGCGTCCGACGCCGACTTCGCGGTGGACGGCGAGCCTCCCCATGGCACGGTCAACTTCATCGCGCGTGACCGGAATGGCGATATTGCATGCGCGGTGAGCACGTCGGGGTGGGCGTGGAAGTACCCTGGGCGAATGGGCGACTCTCCCATCATTGGAGCCGGAAACTACGCCGACAACCGCTGGGGCGCCGCGGCCTGCACCGGGCGGGGAGAGATGGCACAACGCTGCTGCACCGCGCATAGCGTCGTAACGTTCATGCGGTTCGGAATGTCGCTGGATGAAGCGCTCGAAACGGCAATGACCGACCTCAATGCGCTCGACGACCCGTACCTCAGTGAGATGAATATCGTCGGCATGGACCGGGATGGGAACCCGGCGGCCGTCTCGACCAGCGAGGGAAAGTCTTACGCCGTGATGTCCGAGGACATGTCCGAACCTGATGTCCGCCCCAGGACCGTCGTGAGGCTGGAAGGTCTCGGCTGAGACTCGGGATTGAGCCGGGAACGAGGAAACGCCAGCTGCGGGAGCTTCCCAACTGCTGGCGTTTCCTCATGGAACCCGCTTTCGCTCAGACGTCCTTGGTGAGCGTTTCGAGGAACTCGGCGTTCTTGTTCGTCTTCGACAACCGGTTGAGCAGGAGCTCGGTGCCTTCGCTCCCGCCCAGCATCGACACCATCCGGCGCATGATCCAGACCTGGCGCAGGGTGTAATCGTCCAGGAGAAGCTCTTCACGGCGGGTGCTGGAGCGCTGGATGTCGACGGCGGGGTAGATGCGGCGCTCCGCCAACTTGCGGTCAAGGTGGAGCTCCATGTTGCCTGTGCCCTTGAACTCCTCATAGATTACGTCGTCCTGACGGCTGCCGGTATCCACAAGGCACGTGGCGATGATGGTCAGGCTCCCACCGTCTTCGATGTTCCGCGCGGCGCCGAAGAACCGCTTCGGCGGGTAGAGCGCGACCGGATCGATACCACCGGAGAGGGTACGACCGCTCGGTGGCACGGCGAGGTTATAGGCGCGCGCCAGCCGGGTGATCGAGTCCAGCAGGATCGTCACGTCGCGGCCGGACTCGACCAGGCGTTTGGCGCGCTCGAGCGCCATCTCGGCGACCTTGGTGTGATCTTCGACTGGCTCGTCGAAGGTGGACGAGATGACCTCGCCTTCGACAGTCCGGCGCATATCGGTCACCTCTTCTGGGCGCTCGCCAATGAGGCAGACCATCAGGTGCATGTCGGGGTTGTTGGCGGTGATGCCGTTGGCGATTGCTTTCAACAACAACGTCTTGCCGGCTTTTGGCGGCGAAACGATCAGGCCACGCTGTCCCCGGCCGATCGGGGACACAAGATTCACGAGCCGCGTCGAGAGGATGTTGCCCTGGGTCTCCAGGTCAATCTGCTCCAGCGGGAAGATCGGGGTTAGCGTCTCGAACGTTGGCCGGCGCCGCGCGATCTCGGGGTCGATCCCATTCACAGCTTCCACACGGAGGAGACTGAAGAATTTTTCGTTATCCTTGGGAGGGCGAACCTGGCCGCTGACACGATCTCCGGTCCGAAGCCCGAAACGGCGGATCTGGGACTGGGAGACGTAGATGTCGTCGGCGCCAGGGAGAAATCGCTGCCCTCTCAGGAACCCAAAGCCATCCTCGATGATCTCGAGAACGCCGTCACCGAAGGTGTTGCCGTCCCGCTCCGTCTGAGCCTTGAGCAGCCTCGTGATCAGATCCGGCTTGCGGAGACGAAGATAGCCAGGAACCGCGAGTTCCTTGGCCAGTTCGTGAAGCGCTTCGTTCGTTCGGGTGTCGAGCTCGGCTACGGTGAGCCGATTGGGGTTGGGGGCCGGCTCGCGGGAGTTGTCTCGATCCCGATTCTGGTCCCGACCAGCGGTGCCGTTGCTGGGCTGACTGATGGTGGGCTGGGTTCCCGGTCGGCGGGATGGCATCGGCTCGCGTCCATTCGAAGTCGCCGCGCCGTTGGATTCGGGCCGCCCGGCTCGGGTGCCTGACGCTTGCTGCTCTCTCTTGCCGCGTCGATCCCGGTCACGGTCGACGCGCACCGGTCGCTGGCGGCGAGGCTGGACATCGCCGTCGACGCTGCCCGAACTGCTGTCTTGGCCGGCCGTCCCCGTATCCAGCAGGGCAGTATCCGGCAAGGACGCCAATGCCTCATGCTCCGGCACCTCGACTGAAGGGGCCGTCAAGGTAGGCGGGGGAACCGCCGACGCCAGAGGAGCCGGTTCGACCATTGCCTGCTCGTCAGCGGCGCTGGCCGCTGGTTCGACCTTCTTGCGTGGACGGGCTGCGCGCGCCTTGCGGACGGGTTTTGCTTCCACGGCGTCCGGAACTTCCCGATCCGTCAAACGCTCTTCTTCAACGATCAACCGAATACCTCCGGTAAAACCAGGTGACGAGGCCAATAAAGGGGTTCGTGCGGGCAATCCATCGCGGATGCCCCAACGGACCATGCGGCGTGATGTTGTGATTGGGGTTGGGCAGGTGCCACCGATGACCGGTGCATAGGGTGTCGTCTCGCTGTTCCGCCAGTGTTGTCAGTCGAACGCGATCCGTGAACTGCTGACAGGTACACAGGGATCATGCGTTGCTGGGGCGCGAATTGCTTTGACGGTGGGTGAGGATGGGATGGGCACAGGTGCTGCGGCAAGAAGAGGAGTTCAGGAACTTGCCGGACCGGTACTTGGAGATTATCACCCCCATGCGATCTCGTCAAGGACACTTTTCGTATTGTCGGACTCATGTGGCGAAATTTCCGCACACGCGCCTCGCCCGCATCGAGACGTCAATCGAACTGGATGTTCGTGAGGGCGCTCAGCTTGTCGAGGCGATGCGTCGAATGGATGTACCGGATGGTACCCGAAACCGCCCGCATCACGAGGGAATGGGTGGTCGCGATCTGCCCTCGATAGTGAACACCGTCCAGCAGCTCGCCGTCCGTAATGCCGGTGGCGGCGAAGAACACATCATCGCCGCCCACGAGATCGTCAATCCCGTAGATGCGCTTCAGATCGACCCCATTTTCCTTCGCGAGCGCGCGCTCCTCGTCGTTCCGGGCCCACAACCGGCACTGCATGTCGCCCCCGACGCATTTCAAGGCGCAGGCACCGATCACGGCCTCAGGCGAGCCGCCGATACCCATCAGGACGTCGATGCCGGTGTTGTCCATCGCCGCCATCAGCGCCCCGGCGACATCCCCGTCCGTGATGAGCTTCATCCGAGCCCCCGCATCGCGGACCTCACGGATGATTCGTTCGTGCCGCGGACGATCGAGAATCACGACCGTCAGGTCATCGACTTGCCGGCCCTTGGCTCTCGCGACGTTCTGGAGATTGTCGGCGACCGGCGCGGTGAGATCGATCGCGCCCCTGGCATCGGGGCCAACCGCGATTTTGTCCATATAGGCAATATGTTCCCAGGCGTACAGCGCGCCCCGCTCAGCGATCGCGAGCACGCAGATCGCGTTCGGCATTCCCAGCGCAAGGAGACGGGTGCCGTCGACCGGGTCCACCGCGATATCGACTTCAGGATGCTCGGCACGGCCAAGGCGCTCCCCAAAGTAGAGCATCGGAGCCTTGTCTTTCTCGCCCTCGCCGATGACGACCTCACCGCTCATCTCGATCGTGGCGAGCACTTGGCGCATGGCATCGACCGCGGCGGCATCGGCACGCTCCTTCTCGTTGCGGCCCATCCAGCGCCCCGCCTTGAGGGCGGCGGCCTCGGTTACGCGCGCTAGCTCAAGTGAAAGATTGCGACTGATATCCCGCTCGGTCACCACGGCTCCTCCCAACGCGTCGGCAGCTGCGTCGACGACGATTCACCAGATTTCGTGTCCGTTCCAAGCCATCGTGCCGCCACCGACGGCAGATCGTAGGTCGATCCAACCTGAAACGCGGTCGCCGGCAATGAATGCAAGAACGAGTCCCCGTATCGCCTGGAGATGATGCGCCGGTCGAGGACGACGCAGACCCCGCGGTCCGTGGAGCTGCGAATAAGTCGCCCGAACCCCTGTTTGAACCGCAGCACGGCCTGGGGAACGGAGAGCTCGTTGAACGGATCGTTGCTTAACTCGCAGCGCGCTTCGAACACCGGATCGCTGGGGACCGGGAAGGGCAACTTGACGATGACCAGAAGGCTCAACGCCGGCCCGACGATGTCGACCCCTTCCCAATACGACGAGGTACCGAGCACTACGGTGCCCGGATTGTTCCGCAACTGCTCCACGATCTGCCGGAAACTGCCGTCGATGCGCTGCCCGAGCACCGCGATATTCTGCCGCTCGAGTGGTTGCTTGATCGCACGGTGGGTCGCCTGGAGCGCGGAGTGCGAGGTGAACAGGACCAAGGCTCGGCCTTTGGACGCGGCTAGGAGATCGAGGAGCGTGGCATTGACGGTGGCCTGAAAGTTCTGATGATTTGGATCCGGCATATCGTCGGGTACGAACACGAGGGTCGATTGCTCATGGTCGAACGGGGAACCGAGCGGCAATCGTGTCGCGTCCCGCAACCCGAGTCGTTCCGCGATGTAGTCGAACGACCCATCGATCATGAGTGTGGCCGATGTCAGGACGGTGGTTTTGGCGTCATTGAACACTTCCTGACGCAGGAGCTCGCTGACATCGAGTGGGGCACCGTTGATCGAGATGACCGCCTGTACGGGCGAACGCTCGATCCAGAACACCCGCGTCCCGTCGTCCTGTCCGAACGCCTTCAACAGCTGGACGCGAACGGTGGTGAGATCTTCGAGCGAGCTCTGCAGCTCCATCGTCAGCTCGTCGCGCTGTTGGGATTCGGGATTCGCGTCGTCGTCCGGGAGCGAGAGCGCGTCGAGCGCCTTCAGGAACCAACGCCCGCTGTCGAGAATCTGGAGCAGTGCGGCATCGAGCTGTTCCCACATCAGCACGAGCTCGTTCCAGGGGCCACGGCTTCGCATCGCGTCGGTGACCCGGAGCTGATCGGAAAACGATTGCCGGTTCCCTCGTGGCGCGGGGAGAAATTCACCAAGCCGGGTCATCAGCTCTCCGGCCAGGGTCGAGGCCGTGTGTGCCTGCTGGGCGCCCAGAGCCGCTTTCTCCCGCGCCAGGGGCGCGCTCTTGACGGCGTTGAGGTCTGATGAGCGGGCAAGAAACGACGAGGTCGTGGAGAAGTATCCGCCCTGCTGGACCCCCTCTGGGCTGATCAGTGCCCGGACCGGTTCTTCGAGCGTCGAGCCGTTGACGCTCCAGCTGAACTGCGATGTCGCCTCGCCTTCAAGATGGTGCGCCTCGTCGATGATCACGTGCTCGAACGGCGGCAGGACGAACCCCTGCGTGGAGTTGGAAAGCACGAGCGAGTGATTGGCGATCACGATGTGCGCATTCGCCGCGAGATGGCGGGCGCGGTACAGAAAACACTGGTTCCCGCGCGCGTACGGGCAGCGTTTGGGCGAGCATCGTCCGCGTTCCGAGGCGAATTTGCGCCAATGCGACTCCTCCTCCCGGTTCATTCGCAGCTCGGCCTTGTCGCCGGTCCGGGTGTTCGCCAGCCACAGCAGGATCTTGGCCCGGAGGGAGGCATCGGCGGCGTCCTCGATCGGATCGTCCATGTGCTCGAACCAGCGGCGGAGACAGAGGTAGTTGGCGCGTCCCTTCATCACCGCGACGCGCAGTTCCTCGGTCACGCCGCTCTCGGCGAGGACGGTCCGGACATCGGGCAGATCCTTGCCGTAGAGCTGATCCTGAAGCGAGATCGTGTCGGTCGAAACGACCACGCGCTCCCCCCGTGCGATCGCATACATCGCCGCCGGAAGCAGATAGGCGAGGCTCTTCCCGGTGCCGGTCCCGGCTTCGACCAGCAGCTCCTCCTCCGATTCCAACGCCCGCGCGACCGCCGCCGCCATCCGGATCTGGGCGGGCCGGGGTTCGTACCGATCGAGTACATGAGGCAGCGGACCGGCATCCGAAAGCAGCAGCTCGATCGCGGCGGGATCGAGCGGGGTGGTCGATCCGGTGCGCTGGAGGGCTTCCGGGCGTTCCCGGGGCTCGGCGAACCGCAGTTCGGGAGGCAGCTCCCGTGTATCGTCCAGGGCGAAGAGCGGGCCCGTGACCTTGCGATCCGCGGCGGCACGGAAGAGCTGGGCTTCGGCCCATCCCGCCTTTTGGGCGAACGTCGCCGCTTGCTGGAGAGTTCGTTCATCGTAGTCGTCGATCCGCTTGAGCATTTCCGCGAAGACCGCGGCGGTGCGCTCGGCGTCTGGTAGCGCGCGATGCTCCGGGCCGGGCTCGAGCCCGAGCGAGATGGCGACCTGCGTCAGGCCGTAATTCGGCATGTTGGTCATCAGGAGCGTCGCGAGGCGGTAGGTATCCATCGACCGGTTCGGAAGCGTGATACCGCCTCCGGCGAGCATCCTGATGTCGAACTCGACATTGTGACCCACGATCGTCAACGAGCCGATCCGGCGGCGGATGTCGAGGGCGACGGCATCGAGAGACGGGCTGCCAGCGATGTCCGTATCGGTGATTCCGGTGAGGCGCTCGATCTCGAGCGGCAAGGGCCGCCCGGGATCGATGGTCTGCGTGAAGCGATCGACGATCCCGTCGCGACCGAAGATCACGATCGCGATCTCGATGACGGTATCCCGGTCAGGATTGATCCCGGTCGTTTCGACATCGACAGCGGCGAAATGCATGGGCGACGCGTTCGAGCCAGCAAAGGGAGAGGGCACGGTCGGAACAGCTTTCCAGGCTGGAGAAACCAGCGTTCAGATCAGAGGTGGCTACCCTAACGCATCGCGATGGATGGCGTCGGCGGCGACGATCGTGTTGAGCAGTAACTGCGCGAAGCCGGTCGCCAGGGGGCGCAACCGAACGAACTCGTCGACGCGATGAACGTTGCCGCCCGTGGTGAGCCCGATGCACATCGCCGGGATGCCACGGCTGATCGGGATGTTGGCATCGGTGCTCGACGCGTCGCAGGTGGCGTCGATCCCCAGCGCGCGCAATACGTCGATCCCGATCGGCACCATGCCCCGGCTTCGGGAGACCTCGCCCGCGGGGCGATCCCCGACGGTCTCAATCGCGACGGAAAGCTCGGTCGTCTCGACGTGCGCGATCTCTTCCTCGACTCGACGGATCAGGCGATGGAGCGATTCGGGGCTGGTCGAGCGCATATCGATCACGATCGTCGCGTCGGGTGCAATCGTATTGACGCTGATCCCGCCCTCGAACAGGCCGACGTTGAGCGTCGTCTTCGGATCCCGGATGAGCTCGATCTCGTCGAGCCGGGCAACCAGGCGGGCCAGGGCGTGGATCGCGCTCGGGCGCCCGGCGTCGCCCCAACTGTGCCCCCCGGGTCCGTTCACGGTGATGCGCAGGCGGCGGCTCCCGACGGCCTTGTGGGTGATACGGCCAAGGCTGTGGCCTTCAACGGCGATCACTCCGCCGAGCATCGGCAACTGATCGATAACGGCGCGCATTCCGCGAAGATCGCCAAGCCCCTCCTCCCCGACGTTCCCCGTAACGTAGACATCGACCGGCAGCTCACGGCCCAGTTGCTCCAGCGCCTTGCCAACCATCGCGACCGCCGCCACGCTCAGGCTGTTGTCGCCGATTCCAGGAGCGGCCAGTACATCTCCGGTTCGGGAGACGTTGATCTCGGTCTCGATCGGAAAGACCGTGTCGATATGCGCCGCCAGCAAGAGTGCTTTCGATGAATCCCTTCCGGGAAGGCGGCCCACGACATCGGAGATTTCGTCGATCCGGACATCGGAATGCCCCAGTCGGGTCAGGCAATCGCTCACGACCTGGGCTCGGGCGGCTTCGTCGTTCGTTGGGGCCGGGACCGAGGCGATGACAGTCGTGAGAGCGGCGATCGGTTCGACGAGTTGTCCCGCGATCGCGGAGACCTGAGCGACAAGCGTTGATGTGAGCAAAGACAATCCGGACTCCTGGCGGAATACTGACGGCAATCGATCGCGACGATTCGGGGATCGACGGAGCACGTCCATAACCAGAGCATCGACAACTCATCGCTGGTTTGCCAGAGTATACGAGAGATACGCCCGCCCTCCCCGATCCTTCATTCCCGGCCGATCTGGCACGCAGACCCTACCCGCTCCCGACCAGCGGGCAAACGGGAGTGTCACGCAAGCCAGAAGTGAGATAATCAACGGGACGAGGACGTCCCACTTTCCCACTAAATCGTTGCGCGCGCTCGTCTCGGGCGTACCTTATTGGCACTGTACATTATGTCCCTTCGGTTTAGGCTGACAAGGAGAACCAGATGGCGTATCACCGGTACGACGCGGTCATCGTTGGCGCCGGCGGCGCGGGGCTCATGGCCGCAATCCAGCTTGCCGGAAAGGCCAACATCGCCGTTGTCAGCAAGCTGTATCCGCCGCGCTCGCACACTGGCGCCGCCCAAGGCGGGATCAGTGCGGCGCTCGGCAATACGGAGGAAGACCACTGGGAATGGCATATGTTCGATACCGTCAAGGGTGGTGATTACCTCGTCGATCAGGATGCCGCCGAGGTCCTGACCCGCGAGGCGATCGACGCCGTGCTCGAGCTCGAGCACATGGGCTTGCCATTCAACCGCACGCCCGACGGCCGCATCGACCAGCGGCGCTTCGGTGGCCACTCCCGGAACTTTGGCGAAGGGCCGGTGCGGCGTGCCTGCTACGCGGCCGACCGCACCGGTCACATGATCATCCAGACGCTGTATCAGCAGGGCATCAAGCATAACGTCAACTTTTTCGATGAACACCACCTGCTCGACATTCTGTTCACCGACGATGGTGAATGCTGCGGGGTTGTCACCTACGAGATAAAGACGGGCGAGACTCACGTCATCCACGCCAAGACCGTGCTGATCGCCAGCGGCGGCTATGGGCGGGTCTTTCGGATCACCTCGAACGCCCTGGCCGGAACCGGTGATGGTGTCGCGCTCGCCTATCGCCATGGCATTCCCCTGATGGATATGGAGTTTTATCAGTTCCACCCCACCGGGCTCTACAAGCTTGGCATCCTCGTCTCCGAGGCGGCGAGGGGTGAGGGTGGGATCGTTGTCAACGGCGAGGGCGAGGCGTTCGCCGCGCGGTATGCGCCGACGATGAAAGATCTTGCTCCGCGGGACATGATGTCGCGGTTCATCTACCAGGAAGTGAAGGAAGGCCGTGGCATCGACGGCAAGGATTACGTCCTGCTCGATGTCTCCCATCTGCCGCCCGAGGTGATCGACGCAAAACTCCCCGACGTGACCGACTTTGCCAGGGTCTATCTCGGGGTCGAGCCAAAGAAGGAAGGGATTCCGATCCAGCCGACGGCCCACTACGCGATGGGCGGGATCCCGACCAACGTCGACGGGCAGGTGATCACCGCTCCCGACGGCACGGTCGCTCCCGGCTTCTACGCGGCCGGAGAATCCGCCTGTGTCTCGGTGCATGGGGCGAACCGGCTTGGCACCAACTCGCTCGTCGACTTGGTGGTGTTCGGACGGCGGGCTGGCCGGCACATGCTGGACCGGATTCAGGAGACGGAGCTGCTCCCGCTGCCGGATCATGCCGAGGCGCGCGCCGAGTCGGAGGTGGCCGAGCTTCTCGGGCGACCGAAAGGAGAACGGGCCGCCGATATCCGCAAGGCGATGCAGGATGTGATGATGGACCGGGTATCCGTGGTCCGGACCGAGAAGGAGCTGCTCTGCGCCGAACGGGAGATCAAGGATTTGCAACGGGCGTTCGCCTGCATATCGATCGACGACAAGGGCAAACGCTACAATACCGAACTGACCGAAGCCCTGGAGCTCGGCTGCATGCTCGATTGCGCCGAAACGATCATTCATGCTTCCCTGGCTCGCCAGGAGAGCCGCGGCGCTCACTTTCGCGATGACTATCAGACCCGGGATGACAAGGAATGGCTTGCCCACAGCCTTGTCTACCGGACGACGTCCGGCATCGAGTTGCGCAAGAAGCCAGTGACGATCACGAAGTTCGAACCGAAAGAGCGCAAGTACTGATCGTTTCGTCCAGGTGGCGAACGGGGAGGCAAGGCCGACGGATGGAAGTTACCCTGCGGATCAAGCGGTTCAACCCGGAAACCGACAACAAGGCGCACTTCGAGGAGTACCCAATCGAGGTCGAAGGCACCGACCGGGTACTCGATGCGCTAAACCAGATCAAGTGGTATCAGGATGGGACGTTGACCTACCGGCGATCGTGCGCCCACGGAATTTGTGGATCCGACGCGATGCGGATCAACGGCCGGAATCGGCTCGCCTGCAAGCTCCTGATGAAGGATCTCGGCAAGAAGGTCACGATCGAGCCGTTGATCGGCTTCAAGGTCGAGAAAGACCTCCTGGTCGACATGGAAGGCTTCTTCGACGCCTACAAGTCCGTCAAGCCCTATCTGATCGCTGACGACGCGCCGAGCTTTGGCGAGCGCCGCCAGTCACCCGTCGAGCGAGCCCGATTCGACGATACGACCAAGTGCATCCTCTGCGCGGCGTGCACGACCGCATGCCCGATCACGTGGACAAGCGACGAGTTCGTCGGACCGGCGGCGATCGTCAACGCGCATCGGTTCATCTTCGACAGCCGGGACAATGGCTCCGGCGAACGTTTGCGCATCCTGAACGGCGGCTCCGGTGTCTGGCGCTGCCGCACGATCTTCAACTGCACCGATGCCTGCCCACGTGACATCAAGGTGACCGAGGCGATCGAACAGGTCAAGCGAGCCTTGCTCTACGATCAAGTGTAACGGCCCGCCTCGGCGGCGAACGATGTATGGCGTACGGTGGCACGATGATGACGACGATGGGCGAGAGGCCGCATGACAAATCCATTTGATTGGGACTACCTCACGACGGCTCCGACCTCGGGCGAGGTCCTCGGCCCCTTGTCGACTCTGTACCTGCTGATCTTCGCCGCCGGGTTCTTCGCCGCCGCCTACCACTATTACCGCCCGTGGACAAAACCAATCGGCATCTATGTGCGCCGCAAGACGGTCCGCAAGGCGTCGAACGTGGCGCTCTGGGTGTTTGGGACGGGTATGTTCTTCTTCCTCGTCCGGATGCTTCAGATCAACCCGTTCACCTTCGGCGAGCGGATATGGATGTACCTTTCTTTCGCGGCGCTACTGCTCCTGCTCTCGGTCTTCGCGCTGCGGTTCAGGGCCGCGCGCAAGGCGACGATCGCCGAGCGGATCGCGATTGCGACGAACAAGCGTCACGCGGTACGGGCGAACCCGGTGAAACGGCCCGTGCGGCGGCGAACCCAACTGCGCTGAGCTCTTCCGTGGATCTGGCGGCACATTGCGAAGCTACAACAGCACAGGCGGCTCAAAAGAGCCGCCTGTGCTGTTACGCCCAATCCATTTCAGATGTAGCCGTGCACCCTCTGTCGATCTGAACCTTCCGGCTTCCCAGCGCTCGTTGGCTCAAACACCGGAACCCCACGTCACCCGAGAATGATTGCTTAGGGCTGCTATCTTCCGATCCTGACCCATTTCACAGATTCCCGCCGCATGGGACGTTGTTCTCAACGCCACGTGGCACCGTTAGTCCCACAAAGCCAAACCTCGAGAGGGAGTTCAACCCCGCTAAGGCGGGTTGCGGGTACAGGGCACCGCCAGCTCCCCATCTAGCACGACTGCGCCAAGTATACCCCCACCCGCGCGTCACTTTCACGATTGCTGAACGAATGCCCTCAATCGGGTGGGAGCGCCGCATCGGCTGGCCACTCGATAGGAGTCGGTCCGGCGTCCCCGAGGTCCGGGTTGGCGGACAACCGATTCCGGACGTCAATCTTGAGATCGCCCCGCACCTGCACCTGGCAGGAGAGCCGGGTCGACGCCTTCCGGCTCCCCAGTTGCGCCAGGCGGGCCTCCTCCGCGTCGGTCACCGGGCCGGGATCACCGGCAATGATCTCGACGCGGCACGTCGCGCATCGGGCGTTTCCGCCACAGCGGTGGAGGATGTCGACACCGCCTTCCTCGATCGCCAGGACAAGGCGTCGTCCAGCATCCGCGTCGATCGTTCCCACTCCGTCGATGATAACCCTTGGCATTCCTCATCCTTGTCATGGCGGCCGCTGTGGCCCTCAGGCGTTGAACAGCATCCCCCTGGCGGTTCGCATGCGATGCATTGTCACGAAATCGAGCGCGTGGGGGCCGGTAAGGTGAAAGCTTCCCAGGTGGCCATCGAGCACGGAGCCGGTGACGAATCGGTATCGAACGCCGCTGTCTTCCAGGATTCTGGTCGAGAGGAAGATATCCTCGGCGATCCCCGAGAAGAGACTGAAGGCGACATCGTCCGCGACCATCAGGTCGTCAACCGGGAAATCGATCCAGACGTCAAAGTCAAACGCATTCTCCAGTGTGCCCGGCTCACCGATCAAATGGAGTCCTTCGGCTTCGTTCAGCAGAGCCACCGTGCCCCGCACGAACGAGGTGTTGGCTTTGGCGTCCGCCGTCCACCCAGCGCCGAAATGCTCGAGCAGCGTCTTCACCAGCTCATCGAATACCTGCTCCGGGAAAGAAGGATGGTTGGCCACGATCGACGTCTCCTGATAGGTGCGGGAGCCGGCGAAAGACGATGAGACCGAACGTCACGGCCCGCCTCTCCCGAAAAGAGCGATCCCGTATACTGGCGAGAACCGATGCGCATGCCAAGATCAGCCAAAGGTACGCTACATGCCGAGTTTGCTGGATGTCATTCTGCGCCGGAACCTGGACGAGCCAGCGGTGCCGAACTGCCCCGATCACAAGACTGACATGCGGCTGCGGGGGAAGCAGGGGCGTCCGTCGCGGTTCTCGGCCCAATCGGAAGAAGAATACACCGCCATCTACTATTGCCCGGTCGAGGGGTGCAATCATACCGACCAGCGTGCCCATGTCCGGGTCCAGGTGCCGGTCCCCGGGGAACCACCGGAGCGCCCCGGATTCTCCCGATCGAAGGACCGTCGCTGATCGATCAGGCGGGATCCGGGTTCGGAATGTTCTCATCCTGGTAACGCCCCGCGTACCCGCTCGTCGTCGCCGCCGCGAGACGGAAGAACATCAGCTGCATGACTCGCGCATGTCGCTGGACGCGAAAACCGTCCGGGTTGAGGACCGAGAGCAGAGATGTCGAGCGCCCACGATACCCCGCGTCCCAGACCGCGGTGTGGATCGTTACCCCGCTTCGCCCGAGGCTCGACCGTGGCCTCCCCAATGCGCTGAGACTCGCGGGAAGGTCGACGATCTCGTTGTAGACGATGTGATAGGCACCTGGAGCGAGGGTGAACCATCCCCGCTCATCGCTCATGATCGGGCTGAGCTCCGGGAGGACGCGATCGTCCGACGACATTCCGATTTGGCCTCGACCGGCAAAGGCACTGATCTTGCGCAAGGTGAGGTCGAATCCGTTGGGCTGGAGCTGCGTCTCCAGATCGAGCCAGTCCACGATCAGGGGCCGGTGTTGATCCCCGATCGCCGCGCGGAGCAGCTCCCTGCTCAGGACACCAAGTGGCATCAATTTCTGATCAGTCACATTCCACATCGTCGCCATCTCGACCCGACCTCCCTTGACACCACTGTCCGTACACTCCCGCGAGGATAGCATACGGCAGCGCATGATGATACCTGACGAGGGCTCCCTTGGCCGGACGACAACCGCTTGCGTTCCACACGTTGCGTCACCGCGACTTCAGGTTGCTCTGGATCGCCGATTGTGTCGCGGTGCTGGGCACTCAGGTGCAGACGGTCGCAATCATCTGGCACATCTTCGAGCTGACGGGCAGTACGCTGAATCTGGGGCTGCTCGGGCTGTTTCGATTCATACCTGGGCTGCTCTTCGGCTTCTACGGCGGTGTGATCGCGGACCGGCGCGATCGCCGGACGATCCTGGTCGTGTCTCATGTCGCATTGATGGCGACGTCGGCGGTGCTGCTGGCGACGACCGCCGCCGACGCCACGACCATGTGGATCATTTACGGCGTGACGATGGTCGCCTCGGCGTTCAACAGTTTCGCCGGCCCCGCGAGACAGGCGATCATTCCTGGGCTGGTCCCTCGAAACGAGCTGGTCGGGGCGTCGACGCTTACCAACCTCGCGATGCAGACGGCGCAAATCGCGGGCCCGGCGCTTGGTGGCCTTATCATCGGCACCCTTGGACTGTCGGCGGCCTACGCGATTGGAACGCTCACGTTCGGAGCGGTGATCGTCGCGGCGGCGATGATCCGGGCGCGGGAACGGATCACGGCGACGGCGGCGACCGGGTTTCAAGCCGTCCGGGAAGGCCTTGGATTCTTGTGGGCGATGCCGATCCTGCTCGCGGTGATGACACTCGACTTCATCGCGACATTCTTCGCGGCGAGTACTACGCTGATGCCGATCTTCGCCGAGAAAATCCTCGGCATGGGACCAAACGGTCTTGGGCTGCTGCTCAGCGCGCCCGCCACCGGGGCGGTGATCGGCAGCTTTGTGATGAGCCTGGCGCCGATGCCGAAGCGGCCCGGCCGCGGAATCATCATCGCCATTCTCGCCTACGGCGTCTGCATTCTCGGGTTCGGGCTGAGCTCGCTTCTCCCCCTGTCGCTGCTGTTCCTCGCGGGCAGCGGCGCCGCTGACGCGATCAGCATGGCGATGCGCCATACCATCCGCAACCTCGTCACGCCGGATCGGTTCCGGGGCCGGATCGCGGCGGCGCACACCACTTTCGCGCGTGGAGGGCCGCAGCTCGGCGAGATCGAGTCAGGCATCCTGGCAAGTTTCGCCGGCGTCCAGGCCACGGTCGCGATTGGCGGCGTGGCGACCATCCTGGGGTGCCTGGCGATGAGCCGCTTCGTGCCCGAGCTGTTGCGGTACACGACCGACGAGCATGGCATGGCGGACGAGAGCGGAAGGGGGATGGAGCGCCTTACCGCCCCAGCGAACGTGGGACGCGGCGACTGATCGCCCCTTCCGCGCCGCGCACCTCATAGCGCCGCTACACCGCGGCGGCGCCGATACTCGTCAGCATCTCCCAGACTTCGGCGGGCTTGTCGACCATCAGAACGACGAGATCGGTCTTGCCGGACATCGCGACCGCCGCCTTGACCGCCTGAAGCTCATCGAGCACGATCGAGACGCGATCCCCGGCAAGCCCGGCGCTCAAGGCCGCCTCTCGCAGAATTCGGGAGATCTCGCCGCTCGGTCGCCCGCGCGTGTTGTCGTCTTCTCGGATCACCAACCGGTCGAACGTTTTGGCGGCGAGCGCCCCGAATGCCTCCATGTCGCCATCGGACCGATCTCCGGGCACGCTGATCAACGCGACGCTCGTCTCCGCCTCCATCCGGGCGACGAAATCGGCGATCGCTTCGAGGCCGGCAATGTTGTGGCAGTAATCGACAACAACACGCTTGCCCCCCAGGTCGAGAAGGTTGAACCGCCCTGGCGTCTGGAAAAAGCTGCTGGTGAACGTACGTAGCGCCTGACGGATGTAGTCCAGCGGTACGTCCGCCGCCAGCGCGGCGCTCGCGGCCGCCATCGCGTTCTCGATGTTGACGCGAGCCCGCCCCTCGAACGTCGCCGGGATCTGACCCGCCAGCAGCAACGACGTCTCGCGCCGGTGCTCGATGATCGTGATCATCTCGCCTTGCCGGCTCTTGCGCAGCAGCACCGCCCGTCCCCGATCCCGCAGATGCTCGCGGACGACCGGGTTGTCCTCATTCAGGCTGAAGAAGATGATCTCACCACGCGCGACCCGCGTCATCTCGACGGTCCACTCGTTGTCGGCATTCAGCACGGTCGCCCCATCGCGCAGGACGCTGGCGGGAACCACCGCCTTGACGCGAGCGAGTTCACCCATCGTGTCGATGCCTTTGATCCCGAGGTGATCGGCCGATACGTTGGTGACGACCGCGATATTGCAGCGGTCGTAGCCGAGGCCGGAGCGCAGGATGCCGCCCCGCGCCGTCTCGAGCACGGCGAAATCGATTGTGGGATTCTTGAGCACCATCCGCGCGCTGGTCGGCCCGCTCATGTCACCGGTCATGATCTGGGTGCCGTCGATGTAGATGCCGTCGGTCGTGGTGAGTCCGACCCGTTTCCCGGCGGTCTTCATGATGTGGGCGATCATGCGGGAGGTGGTGGTCTTACCGTTCGTCCCGGTGACGGCGACGATTGGCACGCGTGCCGGGCGATCTCGCTCGAAGAGCATGTCCACCACTGCCCGGCCGACATGGCGGGGATGCCCTTCCGTGGGGTGGGTGTGCATCCGGAAGCCGGGTCCGGCGTTGACTTCGCAGATCGCGCCCCCGCTCTCCCGAACCGAGAGGGCAATGTCTTCGGTGATGAAGTCGATACCGGCGATGTCCAGGCCGACGATCATGGCGGCCTGCCGGGCAATCTCCATGTTGTCGGGGTGTATATCGTCGGTGCGGTCGATCGAGGTGCCGCCGGTGCTCATGTTGCCGGTGAGCTTGAGCTGGACGAACTGCCCCTCGGCGGGGACGTGATCGAGACCGATGCCGGACCGCTCGAGCACTTCGTCGGTCTGGACGTCAAGGGTGATCCGGGTCAGGATCTTCTCGTGCCCGACTCCCCGCCGCGTGTCTGCGTTGGTGATATCGACCAACTCCCGCACCGTATGGGTTCCCGTGCCGATCACATGGGCGGGCACGCGTTCCGCGACGGCGACGACGTCATTGTTGACTACTAGGATGCGGTAGTCTCGTCCGGTGATGAAGCTCTCGACGATGACCACACCCGACCTGCTGTCCTCCATCGCGATCGGGAACGACTCCTCGACGTCCGCTTCGTCTGCGAGGTTGACACAGACACCTCGCCCGTGATTGCCGTCTCCCGGTTTGAGGACGACGGGATACCCGATCCGGCGGGCGGCGCTCAATGCCTGCTCGAGCGTCGACACCACCTGTGCCCGGGGCACAGGGATGCCAACTTCATGCAGCAGGCGATTAGTCAGCTCCTTGTTGCCGGCGATATCGACGGCGATGTTGGCGGTCTCCGAGGTCACGGTGGCCCAGATCCGCCGCTGGTACATGCCATGACCGAGCTGAACCAGCGACCGCCGGGGATCGAGCCGGAGCACTGGAATCCCGCGTCGGGTGGCTTCCTGCACGATCGCGCCGGTCGATGGTCCATAGGCAAGCCGCTCGGCGATCTTGATCACCCGTTCCAGCTCGGTGACGTAATCCAGGTTCGGTTCTGACTTGTAGACCAGATTGTTGAGCAGACGGAGCGAAAGCTCGCCAGCAGCAAGGCCGACATCCTCCTGGTCGTACTGGAAGGTAACGTTGTAAACACCCTTTTCCCCTGTACTCCGCGTCTTGCCACGCGCTACTTCCGCTCCAGAAAGGCTCTGGATCTCGAGGGCGACATGCTCGAGGACGTGACCCATCCAGGTTCCCTCGCGCAGACGCTTAAGGAATCCGCCGGGCTTGCCGATCGAACAGCCGTGCTCGTAAAGCGAAGGGATGAGCTCGATCAGATGCTCGTAAAAACCGGGAATCTTGTTGGACGGCCGCTCTTCGAGGTCGCCAATGTCGAGCACATAGTGGATTACCGGCATCCGCGCCCAAACGTTCGGACCCCGGTAGATCGTCTTCTCACGTATCCGCAACATCACATTCACCTTCATGCAACGCGAACGCCTGAACCGCCGGGTCCACGCACGCTGACGGAACCGGACATTCATTCTGGCCCATTGGCCTGAAACCGATTAGCCGGGGGGACAGGCGGATAACCCTAACGCGTGCGCTGCGGCGGTTTGCGAAACAAGTAGCCGTCCACTGTCATCCCTCCAGTGGTGTCGAGCAGCTGCGTCGCTGGCGGAAGCGCACAGCGCTAGAGCCGGTCTGGAATCAGCAAGAATGCCCGCCCGAGCAGCTGCAACGGTAAGCGGGCGTCGGAGCGCGGCCGAATGAGCGCCCTCCTTCCTGGTGATCGCTTCCTCACGGGTTTCGACCGGGTCGGTAGGGCTCAGACAGAACCTCCGGACCTTTCAATCGGCCACCATGCCTACTATGTAAGGAGAGAGGGCGTCGCGTCTACCCCGTTACGAGGGTTCGGCTGCTCATGTCGAACCGGCGGCCCGGCGTGAGGACGTGAAGCCGAGCATTGCTGACCGTGATCTCGCCGTAGGCCTTGACCTGGAAGATGTCACTGAAGATTTCCGAGCCATCCACAATCGTAATGCTATGCCGGCCAATGACTTCGATGACGCCCCCGTCGTCGATGATTGCGGCGGTGTCCTCGTCGATTCCAATGCCAAGCAGACCCGGATTGGATGCAACGAGTGCCAGAAGCCGGCCGATCCGGTCCCGCTGTCGGAAATGCTGGTCGATGATGACGTTGGAAATCAGACCGAACCCTGCCACCATCTGCGCCATCCGGAGCTTCGGAGTGCCTCCGCTGGCTCCCAGGGCAACCATGTGGGCGGAGAGGATCGATGCCCCGGCACTGGTGCCGGCCACGACGACGCCCCGTTCGTTAGCCTCGCGCACGACACGCTCGAACCGCGTGCCGCCGATCATCGCCGAGAGCCGCATCTGATTGCCACCGGTCAGGAAGATGCCGGTCGCGGTCTCGATCGAATCGATTGCCGCCGGGCTGTTCGCGTCGTCGCGGTCACCGATGTAGATCACTTCCGCGCTCTCGACACCCATGCCGAGAAAGATCGCCTTGTAGCGTAGACCGGCCGTCTCGATCGACGATGCCGTGGGCACGATCGCGATCCGCGCCGATTTTCCGCCCGCGAGCTGGGAAAACGTGGAGAGGATGATCTTGTCGTCCAGCTTGTCCTCGGCACCGCCGATTGGCATCAGCACGCCCTTGCGACCCGTGAGATTGGCGTTGGATGTCGAAGGAGAAGTCGAGGCTGAAACGTCGATAGCGGTCATGTACAAGGGATCCAGTCGTGATCGCATGACTTCCCGGAACCCAGGAAGAAGGCGCTCGTTCTCTTGTAGGGGAAGACAGGGGCCGACGAGGCTCCAATGGTCCGGGACTGTAACGCGGATCATGCCGGGTCGTCAATCCGGCAATCGCAATCGCCAGGCCAAAGCGAACGCCGGCAAATGCCGCTGTCGCGGCGTCCCGGTCCACCCCGGGAGCCTGGCCCCGAGACGTTTGTCCGGGCAATCCGGAGCAATGGCGGGGTGTAGGCGCCACCGACCGTACTCGCCTGCCGATCGAAGCGTTTATCCTTGGGGTGTGCGTTTCGGCGAACGATCGAGACGGCTCAGGCATTGTGACGCCTGCCTTCCGGCGGGCGGTCAGCAAGGCGCGTGGAGACGGTACCGATGGCTCATCCCTTTATCGATCGGCTGGAAAACGGCATCGTCCTGGGAGATGGTGCGATGGGCACGATGCTGTACGAGGCGGGCCGCTCGCTGGATGAGTCGCTCGACGCCCTCAACGTCAGCCACCCGGACCTCGTCGCTTCGATACATCGCGCCTACATCGACTCGGGAGCCGATGTCATCGAGGCAAACACCTTCGGCGGCAACCGCTACCGGCTCGAGCCGCACGGGTTGACCGAGAAATTGCGGGACGTCAACAAGCGGGGCGTCCGGATCGCGCGGGAAGAGCGCGAGATCAGCGGCACGTCCGTGCTCGTCGCGGGGTCGATCGGCCCCACGGGCCGCACCCTGGCACCTTTCGGGACGCTCACCCAGGAGGCCACCACCGCGGCGTTCCGGGAACAGATCGAGTTTCTACTGGAAGCCGGCGTCGATCTCCTGATCATCGAGACGATGGGCAACCAGGACGAGATGGACTGCGCGATCGCCGCCGCCCGGGCGTCGTCCGATCTCCCGATCGTGGCGATGATGACCTTTGCCGAGGACGGCCGCACGCTGGCGGGCCTGTGCCCCGAGGATGTCGCGCGTCACCTTGCCAGCAAGGATGTCGATGTGATCGGCGCCAACTGCTCGGTCGGTCCGCAGCGACTGCTCGGCGTCATCTCGAAGATGAAGGCAACGATCGACTGTTTGCCGGAAGGGGGGAAGCGTCCGTTCCTGTCGTGCATGCCGAACGCGGGCTGGCCCACGATTGTGGGCTCCCGTGTGATCTACCGATCCTCTCCCGAGTACTTCGCCGAATTCGTGCGATCCGCCGCCGAGGCCGGCGCCCGCTTCATCGGCGGATGTTGCGGTACCACTCCGGACCACATCCGCCAGATGCGCGTCGTGGTAGACGACATCAATGCGTCATCGAGCGTGACTACAGCCATCCCGCACGTGACCGAAGTCCGCGAAGCCCCCCGGCGATCGAGCCCGCTGATCGTGATGGACGCCGAGGAAACGACCGGCATCGCGAAGAGCCTAGGCAAGAAGTTCCTGAAGTGCGTGGAGGTCGACCCACCGAAGGGATTGAACCCCCAAAAGTCACTCGATGGCGCCCGACTCCTCAAGGAGGCTGGAGTCGACGCCATCAACGTCGCGGACTCGCCGATGGCGCGCGTGCGGATGAGCGCGATGACCCTCTGTTACCTCATTCAGCACGAAGTCGGGGTGGAGACGATCATCCACTTCACGACTCGGGACCGCTCGCTGATGGGGCTGCAATCGGAGCTTCTTGGCGCGCACGCGGCGGGGGTGCGCAACATCCTGGCGCTCACCGGGGATCCACCAAGCCTTGGAGCGTATCCGAACTCATCGGCGGTCTACGATGTCGATTCCATTGGCCTCGTCCGGATCATCAGTCAGATGAATGGTGGCGCTGATTCGGCGGGCGCATCGATCGGTCGGCCGGCGAGTTTCACGATCGCCTGTGCTGTCGATCCGACCAAGCCCGATCTCGAAGACGAGGCGCGACGGCTCAAGGAGAAGATTGCGGCGGGCGCCCATTTCGTAATGACCCAGCCGATCTTCGACCTCTCGGTCTGGACGAACTTCCTCGATGTCTTTGGAGCCGACCGGCTGCCCTTGCCAGTGATGATCGGGATCCTCCCGCTGCAAAGCTCGAAGCACGCGGAGTTTCTCCATAACGAGGTTCCGGGCATCACGCTCACAGACGGCGCGCGCGATCGGATGCGGCGGGCAGGTCCGAATGGGCGGAAGGAAGGCGTGAAGATGGCACAGGATCTTCTTCAGCAGCTCGTGCCGTTCGCGCAGGGCGTCTATCTCATGCCATCGTTCGGCCGCTACGAAGTCGCGGCGGAGGTGCTCGACGTGCTGGTGGACGAATCGCTCCCGGCGGCGGCCAGCCGCTAACCGCGCACCTTGGTCCGTGACCGGGCGCCATGGTAGACTCCGGTCTGCTGGTTGATGCTGGGCAATGACCCATGCACGTTTTTGTGCTGAAAATGAGGGTGTCCGTCTCTTTTGGTGAACGGCAAGACCCGATATTGACAAGGACCACTTCATCATGGTTGGGCAGTTGATTCGCTCCATCGAGCAAGAGCAGTTTCGGGATATTCCCGAATTCGGTGCCGGCGACACCGTACGCGTGCACGCGAAGGTCGTCGAAGGCACCAGGGAGCGGATTCAGGTCTTCGAGGGTGTCGTAATCCGTCGCCGGGGCGGAGGCATCAACGAAAATTTCACCGTTCGCCGGATGGCCGCGCACGGCATCGGCGTCGAGCGGACGTTCCTGATCCACTCGCCCCGCATCGACCATATCGAAGTGACGCGCTTCGGCCGCGTGCGGCGGGCGAAGCTGTACTACCTTCGAAACCTCACCGGCCGGGCGGCCCGCATCCCGGAACGCCGGCGTGATCTGAACAAGGTGCGCGCCATCCGGTAGCCGCCACCAATGCGTGGAAGGGATAACGGTCGGACGCATCGCCGCATGTCCGGCCGTTTTTCCGTTCCGGCGGGGGCGCGGACGATCAGACAGGCTCGTCACAATGATCGAGCACCCTGTGAACTCAGCGACCGACATGCTGTTCTTCGAGCGTGACATCTGGCGGCGCGGATTTGCGCTCATCGCGGGCGTCGACGAGGTCGGTCGGGGGGCGCTTGCCGGGCCGCTCGTCGCGGCTGCCGTGGTGCTCCCACCGGATATCGAGCGGAGTCTGGCGGTGCCTTCCTTCTGGGACGGGGTGCGTGACTCCAAAACGCTCTCCGCTCGGACACGGGTGGAGCTCTCCCAACAGATCGTCGAGACCGCGCTTTGCACCCACGTCGCGATGATCTCCGCCGCACTCCTCGACGAGATCGGGGTGTCGGCGGCGAATCGCTGTGCCATGGAACACGCGGTTTTGGGCCTGGAGACAGAACCGGACATGCTGCTGATCGACGCGATGACGCTCGACCTGGGTCATCCACAATTGGGGGTCATCGACGGCGACGCGAAGAGCCTCTCGATCGCCGCCGCGTCGATCGTCGCCAAGGTCGCGCGAGACGCCCTGATGATCGAGCTGGACGGACGATTTCCCGCATACGGGTTCGCGCGAAACAAGGGGTACGGCGTCGCTACCCATGTGCGAGCGCTTGCCATTGCGGGATCATGCCCGTATCACCGCCTGAGCTTTGGCCCGGTCCGCAAAATCGACCATGGGGCCTGATCGACCCTCTGCATCGCTGGGCAAGCTTGGCGAGCATGTCGCGCGGGCCTATCTCGAATCGCGCGGATACCAGTTCGTGGCCGCCAACTGGCATTGCCAGGCCGGAGAGCTTGACCTCGTGATGTTCGACCGTGATCATCTGGTGTTCGCCGAGGTCAAGACGCGGAGGGGTGAGCGGTCTGGTCGCGCGGAGGCGGCGGTATCGTCGGCCAAGGCGGCCAGGGTGCTGACCGCGGCCGAATGGTTCATCGCCGAGCATCCGGAGCTTCAGGATCGGATCTGGCGATGCGATATCGTCGCCGTTACCGTCGGATTCGAGCGCCAGCCCGACGTGACCCACTACGTCAACGCGATCGTCGCGGGGTAGTCCAGAGCGAGAGGAGCGCGGCAGGAGGGTACATGACCGCGCCAGGATCCATTGCTCATCCGAACGCTCCCGAGGGTGACATCGCTCAGGGCGATCATCTGGCCCGGAACGGTGAGTGGAGCGCGGCATTGACGCACTGGCGGATCGCCCTCGACGGACCGGACGCGGCGCGGGCGAGTGAGCGGATGCGATGGTTTCTTCGAGAGACGGGCAGTGACTCGCTCAAGCCGGGATCAGGTCGAACACGTCGTCCGGCCTACCGCGCATTGCTGGCGGCGGCGATCGCGGCGGGCATGGGCACCGTCGTGACGATGCTCGGAATCGGCCGGTCAGGAATCGAAGGCACGACTATCGCCGCGGTGGCATGGACCTGTTTCGCCGTGGCGATCGGTCTCACGCTTTTCTTCGCGCGATTGCTCATGCGACCTCCCGATTGCATGCCCTCGATGCCGATCGATGGCGAGGCAATCGCCGTCGCGATGACCAGAGCGTCCGCCATCGAGAGGGCGGAAACATCCCGTCGGTCGAACGCGCCCCGATCCTTCTCTGTGCGAAACTGAGCTGACGCGATGCGCCGGGCTGGTCCGCACGGGCCAGCTTTCTGGAGTCCAATCATGTCGTCCCGCTCCAACTCCCCTGAGCCACCGCGATCCGCATCAGCCTCCACCGAGGACCATCGGGCGCATGCTCCCGCTTCTGTTCGCTGCGCGGTCCTGACGATCAGCGACACGCGATCGAAAGAGGACGACCGAAGCGGGGAGCTGGTGCGGGAGAATCTTCGCTGGCGGGGCCATGATGTCATCGCCTACGAGATCGTCCCGGATGATGTGTTGCGGATCATCGCTCTGCTGCGCGAGTGGATCGCGCGATCCGACGTTCAGGCGATTGTCACCAACGGCGGGACCGGGATCGCGAGCCGCGACAACACGTACGAGGCGATCGTCTCCCTGCTTGACAAGCAACTTCCCGGGTTTGGCGAGATCTTTCGGATGCTCTCGTTCAAGGAGATCGGGGCCGCCGCGATGTTGTCGCGGGCGGTCGCGGGAGTCGCCAACGGCACGGCGATCTTCGCACTTCCCGGATCCAGCAACGCGGTGACGCTGGCGATGGAAAAGCTGATCGGTCCGGAGCTCGGCCATGTCGTCCTGGAACTGGCCAAATGATCTCGTCCCGTGAGCGCTCCCGCGCGACTGCCACCTGGAGAATCACTTCGTGAGTGTTCGCAAGCCACAGGTTCTAAAGGGATTCCGCGATTTCACGCCGGAGTCGATGCTGCTGCGCCAGCGGGTGATCGCAATCCTCCGATCGGTGTTCGAGCGACACGGGTACGAGCCGATCGATACGCCCACCCTGGAGTACTTGGAGGTTCTTACCGGCAAGGCGGGCGAGAACGAGAAGCTCATGTATGGCTTTCGCGACCACGGTGATCGGGAGGTCGGCCTTCGCTACGATTTGACGATTCCCCTCGCGCGCTTCGTCGCGATGCACCAGAACGATATCGTCCTGCCGTTCAAGCGGTATCACATCGCACCGGTCTGGCGGGCCGAAAATCCGCAGCGAGGCCGCTTCCGGGAGTTCTGGCAATGTGACGCCGACATCGTCGGGTCGGCGTCGATGCTCGCCGATGCCGAGTCGATCAGCGTGCTGGTCGATGCCTTGCGGGAGGTGAACCTGACCGCGGCGGTTGTCTCGATCAATCACCGCAAACTCCTTCAGGCGCTGGCGGAGTTCGCCGGAGTGCCGCGAGATCGGGCCGGCATCGCGTTCCGGGCGATTGACAAGCTGGGAAAGATCGGCCCCAGCGGCGTGCGCGCCGAGCTGGTCGCGGCGGGGTCGACGGAAGCGTCGGCCACAGGCGTGCTCGACCTGATTACGGCAACGGGCACCGCGGACGACCTTTTGGACGAAGCTGATCGCACACTCGAATGTGTGGAAGGGGGCGGCGCGGCGGTTGCCGAACTTCGCAATCTCGTCTCGTTCATCGAGGATTTGGGTGTTCCCCGGAAATCCTGGAAGGTCGACCTCTCGCTCGCCCGGGGAATCGACTACTACACCGGGCCGGTGTACGAAGCGATCGTGGACGAGCCGAAAATCGGTTCCGTGGCCGGTGCGGGCCGCTACGATGGGCTGATCGGGACGTTCCTTGGCCGGGACATTCCGGCAACCGGGATGTCACTCGGGTTCGAGCGAATCCTCGAGGTCGTCAGGGAGTTCGACTTGTTGCCCGTGCCCCGGTCCGTCGTCGATGTCTTTGTGCCAGTGTTCGCCGAGACGCTGGCCACCGCAGCCCACACTGCGCGCGAGCTGCGGCGGCACGGAATGGCGACGGATCAATCGGTGCAGCTCAACAAGAACCTGGGCGATCAGCTCAAGTACGCGGCACGGCGCGGCATCCCGCTCGCGGTCATCATCGGGAACGAGGAACTCGATCAGGGGATCGCCAGGGTCAGGAATCTGGGCACTGGTGCCCAGCACGATGTTCCGCTCGCTGTGCTCGCGGCGGAGATGAGCATGCTGATGGAGAACTATCGCGAACGTGGCGATAGTGAGGTGCCGGAATCGATGAACGACAGGACGGACGATGGCAACTGAGGACGCCAAGGACCACCAAACCTATCTCTGGGTCGTGGCGCACCCCGACGATGCCGAATTTTCGTCGGCGGGGACGATCGCGAGATTCGCGAAGGAAGGCAAGACCGTCATCGTCATCCAGGTGACTTCCGGCGATCGAGGAAGCAGCGACCGAACGTTCACACCCGAGAAGTTGGCCGGGACGCGCGAGTCGGAAGAACGCGAGGCGGCGCGGCGGCTTGGTGTCTCGGAGGTCGTGTTCCTGCGCCAACCGGACGGGGCGCTGGTGCCGGATATCGGATTGCGTGAAAAGATCACCCGGATGATCCGGACCCACCGGCCAGACGTGATCGTCACCCATGATCCGTTCCGGCCCTATGCGCTTCATCCGGACCACCGGGCGGTGGGGATGGCGACGCACGACGCCGTATACCCGACGGCGCGTGACCACCTCTACTATCCCGAACACCTGGCATCCGGGCTCGAGCCGCACAAGACCGCCGAGATCTGGTACTTCGGCTGTGAAGAGCCGGATGTCTACATCGACATCACCGATACGTTCGACACCAAGGTCGATGCCCTGATGGCGCACAAGAGCCAGGTCGGCGACGGAGAGAACCTCGCCGAGCGCCTTCGGGAGCGGTCCACCGATCTCGCCAAGGACCAGCCATTCGAGCTGGCCGAGGTGTTCAAGTCGGTCCAGATGCGGATCTGACCACCCCGCCGATTGTCTCGTGAAAGACGTCATCCCCATATGCCTCTGGACACCGACGATACAGCGCGATCGAGGGCGCGGCGAGGGGGGGTGGACGTTTTCGGCGACGGGTGGGTGCCGGATGCGTGGTCGGTCGCCCCGGGTCGCCTCGAATTGCTGGGCAATCACGTCGACTACAACGGCGGCCTGGTGCTGGCCGGGGCAATCGATCGCTCGATCCGGATCGCGATCAGCGACGGCGGCCCAACGGGGCTAATCCAGGTCGTGGCCGTTGATCTTGGCGGCGAGCTGTTTGAGGTCAGGACCGATGCGGGCCCCATCGATGTCGATACGAGCGCCGGCATCGGTCCGGAACAGTATCTTCGCGGCGTAATCGGAACCATGCTCTCGCGACGGCTTGGGATTCGTTCCGCGCTACGGCTATCGATCGCGGGAGATGTCCCGATCGGGTTCGGGATGAGTTCGTCGGCGGCCCTCTGTGTCGCCCTGGTGAACGCATTGAGCCCGCGGCGGCTCCCGGATCGCGACATCGTCCTGACCGCCCAGGAGGCGGAACACCGTGCCGGATCACCGGTCGGCGCGATGGATCAGAGCGCGTCGGTCGCGGGCGGGGTGATCCTGTTCGACGGCGCCAGCGACTCGTTCGAACGCCTCGAGCCCGGACTCGGAAAGTTCGTCTTCGCGGTCGCCAACTCGGGGGTCTCGCACGCGATCGGATCGTCATCCTACCCGCGCCGGGTGGAGGAATCTCGCGAGGCACTGGCACTGATCCGGACCCACGCCGATCCGCACCTTGCGGCGTTGGGGGCGCTTACGGTCGAGCGGTGGCTCGCGCTGCGGGAGAACGGCATTCCGGGACTGAACGCGACGCTCTCGGATCGTGTCGATCACGTCGTGATGGAGGTGGACCGCGTCCGGCACGGCGTGGCGGCCATCGGGAATGGAGACTGGCCCGCCTTCGGGCGGTTGATGACGGCCTCTGGCCGGTCCTCCGCCGGGCTCTACGACATCAGCCATCCGCTCGTCGAAGAGCTCGTCGCCAACCTTCTCGACCTGCCGGGTGTGGCCGGGGCCAGAATGATGGGCGGCGGCGAAGGTGGGCCCGCCTTGGCCCTGATCCAGTCCGCGGCTGTCGACGAGGTGAGATCGGCGCTGGGGCAAGGCTATTACTCGCGCCACCGGAGCGATTCCACCGCGGACCCATTGCGGGTCTGCGTGTTCGGACCGGGAGCCAGGGTGATTCCGGCCTGAACCGGCCGATCAGTAGCCGCGTTCCTGGTCGACGACATTGAGCAGATCATCGCCCGCCTGGTAGCGTCGAATGTTTTCCGCGAACAGCGCGAACAAGCGCTCCTCGAATCGCGGGGTGGCGCCGGATGTATGCCCTGTGATGATCACGTTGGGCGCGGTCCACAGCGGGTCGCCCTCGGGCAGCGGCTCGGGATCGGTGACATCCAGACCCGCCGCCGAGATCTTGCCGGATTCGAGCGCGGCGATCAGATCGGGTTGAACAACGCTGGTGCCCCGGCCGACGTTGTAGAACCGCGCGCCATCGTTGAACCTAGCGAAACGCGCGGCATTGAACATCCCGACGGTGTCGGGGGTGTGCGGCACACTGCTGATAACATGATCGGCCCGCCCGAGGACCGAGTCGATATCGTCGGTCGCCACGACCTCATCGACACTATCGGGTAGCTCGTCGCCGACGGAACGACGTACCCCGATCACGGTGACATCGAACGCCTTGAGCCGCTTGGCCACGGCCAAACCGATATCGCCGAGGCCGACCAACACCGCCGTCTGGTCCGACAGCTCCGAAACGGACTCGCGGCCGACATCCGTGCGCCAGCGCTGTTCCCGTTGCGCGTCGAGGAGCTGGGGAAGGCGGCGGGCGAAGGCAAGCATGAGCCCGATCACGTGCTCGGCGATGTTGGGCGCCATGATGCCGCTTCCGTTGGTCAAGATCAGGTCACGCTCACGAAACTCGTCGGTGACAAGACGCTCGACGCCCGCGCCGACGTTTTGTATCCACACGAGCCTGCGCCCATGTTCCAGCACCTCGGCCGCGGAACCCCACCCCATCAGCACGGCGTCGGCATCGACGATCTTGTCGTTGAGGGAGTCAGCCGTGGCATGCTCGATCGTGATGTCCGGAAACGCGTCACGAAGCGGCGCGACACTCGTGTCATCATCCCCAAAGGCGACGACGATCCTGGAAAGTGGTGAGCGCTGGTCGGTCATGAGGGTGAGTGTCTCCCGCGAAGTCAGCAAGGTCAGCAGGGCCGGTACGTTCCTCATACCGTACCGCAATCGACCAGCCCGGCGAAAGACGTAGGGAAGAAGTCGTATCGTTGTCCGGTCGCGACAGGCCACGGTCGATGCAAGTGTCGCGATCTGTGTCGTGGCCGCCCTCGCAAGCGGCATCCGTGGCGGCCAAGGGAGCGGTGGCGGGAAGCACGTCACCCCCCGTGGCTTCGGCCTATTGGCGAAGACTCCTAGCCGCCGATCTGGGACATCCCCCGGATCGTTTCACGCTCCCCCTCTGCCACCCGGTGCCCCCATGGCTTGCGCCAGACGCCTCCGCGAATCCGGTTCAGCATGTCGGCGTCCGAAGCGCCGGCCCGGATCATGTCCCGGAGATTCACCTCGTCGGGGCGGAGCAGGCAGAGCCGGAGGTTTCCGTCGGCGGTGAGGCGGACGCGATTGCACGATTCGCAGAACGGGGCCGAGATCGGCGATATGAAGCCGATCGTTCCTCGCGCGCCCGGAATCCGCCAGGTGCGAGCGGGATCGGACGGGTCGGCGGCAACGGATTCGAGGCGCCCAAATGTCAATTCCAAGCGACGCTGCGTCTCCTCGGACGTGACCAACCCTTCGTCGTATACCATCCCCACCCCTTCCATCGGCATGATCTCGAGAAAGCGTACCTGCCAGTCGCGCTCGATCGTGAGACGCGCCATCTCCGCCACTTCCTGATCATTCTGGCCCCGAACCACCACCGAGTTCAGCTTGATCGGCGTCATCCCGGCGGCTTCGGCGGCTTCGATGCCGCTCCAGACGAGGTCGAATCGCCCACCCCGGGTCATCGCCTTGAAGCGGACCGGGTCCAGCGTGTCGATGCTGATGTTGACCCGGTCGAGACCGGCGTGCTTCAGGTCGGAGGCCATCCGGCTGAGCAGCAGCGCGTTCGTCGTCATCGAAAGCTCTTCGATGCCGGGGAACGCCTTCATCTCACGGACGAGGTCGACCAGATGCGGCCGGATCGTGGGCTCGCCGCCGGTGAGCCGGAGCTTCGTGAAGCCCAGCTCGGCGCAGAGTCCGACGACGCGGATCAGCTCGTCATCGGTGAGCATCTCGTCCCTGGGCTGGAACTTCATGCCGATCGCGGGCATGCAGTAGAGGCAACGAAAATTGCAGCGATCGGTCAGCGAGATGCGCAGGTAGTTCATGCGCCGGCCGAAGGCATCGCGCGGCCCGCTCCCGGTCTTTGACGATGGATGGATGGTGAGTGGGGCGACCAACGATGAACTCTCCTCAGTGGATCGACAATCGAGATGATCGCTCGATTCACGGCTATTCAGCCATTGACTATATCACGCAACAACGCTATCGCGAGACGAGATCCACGTCAATGGATGGCGGCCACGATGGGGAACACAGAGGGAGCTTTGAAGTGGAGTCAGGAGAGCGACCGTCCGGACTCTTCGAGCCGCGGGATGATCGTGTCGTACTCTTCGATGCACATCAGGGCGACGACATCGCCACCTTCCGCAATCTCGCGAGCCCGTTCGAAACCGCTCGTCTCGGAGATCGCCGTCTCGTAGGCTGACATCCCGGCACCCGTAATGCCGCGTTCGATGAGTTCCACCGCCTCGCCCGGTTCACGGCCACGGAGGTACTTCGTGGTGTCCTTCGCGATCACCAGGTCGGCGCTCTCGGCGGCGATCTTCCCCAGTGAGACGAATACCTCGTCGGCGCGGTCTCCCGCGGTCCCCACCACCGCAATCAGCCTGCCTTGGGGTTCGACAAAGGTGCGGGCGAAGCCGAGGAGATGCTTCAGGCCCAGTTCGTTGTGCGCGAAGTCGACGATGATCGTGGCACCGTCGACCTCGTACACGTTCAACCGGCCACGATTCTGGCTTGACTCGTTCCTGAACGCACTGAGCCCGGTGCGCACCTGGTCGATCGGCAGCCCGATCGCCAGGCAGGCCGCGGCCCCGCAGAGCGCGTTCTCGAGCATGTGCGCCGCGCGGCCTCCGAATGCGATCGGAACATCGCTGACCGCGCTCAGAACCTCGCGAACGCCGTCGTGCCACCACACGATTTCGCCGCCGGCGACGGCCAGCGCCCAGCCATCCTCGGCGACGTGGCGCGTGATCTCGTCATTCGCCGCGTCGCGAGAGATGAGGAAGGGGCGCGCGCGCGCGACCTCACGCATCGCCAGCACGCGGGAATCGTGGGCATTGAGAACAACGAAGCCGTTAGAGAGGGTCACTCGAGCCACCAACGACTTGACTTCGGCGAGCCCGTCGATGGTGAAGACCCCGTGGAGGCCGAGGTGATCCGGGGAGACGTTGGTGACGACCGAAACATCGTTGCTTTCGTAGCCGAGTCCCCGCATCAGGATGCCGCCGCGAGCCGTTTCCAGCACCGCGATGTCGATCCCCGGCTCGGCGAACACGCGCGCCGCTCCGGCCGGGCCCGTGTAATCTCCCTCTATGACCATCTCATCCTGGATGAAGACGCCCGCCGAGGATGTCCAGCCGACCTTCTTTCCGGTCTGCATCAGGATCGCCGAGACCAGCCGTGTCGTGGTGGTCTTTCCATTGGTGCCGGTGATGCCGATCACGGGAACGCGTCGATCCCTGTCCGCCAGCATCTCCGGGCGGTCGCCGTCCGCTGGCTCCGCCGCCGCATACCTTCGTAATCGTTCGAGGTCCGCGTCGAGCGTGCTGACGTCTCCAACCAGGATCGAGAACGCGAGCTGGGCGATCTCCTTCCCGAGTGTGCGGTGCGTCCAGCCGAACGCGACGGCGAGATGGCGCGGAGCTTCCATCTCGCGGGAGACGACATCGGGGCGCGGCGAACCCACCCTGTCGTGAATCACATGAACGATCTCGGTCAACAGGGTCATGACGCGCTGGAACGAGACCGGGACAAGCGCCGCCGCTGATTCGGGTGAATCCGGTAACGCACCAAGGACGAACGTCTGCACGACCCCCTCAGCCACCCGTGGCTCCGCTTCCTCCGAGTCGATCTCGAGCTTGATCGCGGGACGCGGCATGAACAGGTTCGGGCCATCCAGATCACGGATCTCGACGATCTTCATGCGTTTCCTCGTTCAGGACAGGACAAGTGAGAGAAATCAGTCCCGCATGTCAACTTTTGTGTCTCAGACACAGGAAGGGATTGCTCGCCACGCCAACCTAGCGGGCCGCATACTGGATGCCGACGACGATCATGTTATAGGCGGCATGCGTGATGATCGCCGATGTGGTTCCAAAATACTTGCGCAGGAGTCCCAGCACGACCCCGACGCCGAACAACCCCACGAGGATGAACGAGAACTCGTACTGAAAGTGCAGGCTCGTCCAGACCAGCGCGGCAATCGCGATCCCGAACCTCGGTTGGACCGCCCCCCGGAACAGGAGCTCCTCGCCGATCCCGGCGGTCAAGCCGATCAGGAGCGCGCCGATCGGGTTCTGGAGCCCGTTCGTGATCTGATCCATCGTTTCCTCGACGTTGTCGACCACATCGGGCTGGAACGCGACGGTAAGGAGCGAACCGATGGTGCTGACGATGAAGCACGGGATGACGCAAGCGACGCTGATCGCGATCGTCTTCAAGCCCGGCACGTTGAGGCCGAGCCGTTTCGTGGCGTCATCACCGTTTCGATAGATCCGATAGCCTACGGATGCGTAGGCGATGGCGATCAGCGTGACCATGGTGAGGATCAACCAGCCCGCGTTTCCCGCGAGGGCGCCGCCCTCGTCTTCTCCCAGCTCGACCGGCCCGGTCAGCCGGGCCTGGATGATCAGGAAGGTAACGACGGCAAGGATCATCGCCAGTCCACATAGATCGATCGGTGAGGACGGGTCCATGGGCGCAAAACGGGCGATCAGACGCCGGAATGGCTTGAACAGCGGCAAGGAAAACGCCAGTCCGAGCCCGAGGATGAGCGGACCACCGGTCTGACCATTCGTCGTCAGGGCGAGCCCGGCGAGCGAGAGCAGCCCGCCGGGCAGACCGAACAACAGGTAGATTCCGACCCGAGCCGAGCGGTCGGTGATCGCGCGATTCCCCCAGAACACAAGTCCGTAAACGACACCGACAAGAACCGCCGCCGACACGATTGAAAGAATGACATCCAGCATGGTTTTGATCGGTTCCTCACAGAGTGGCGGCGTTATGTTAAGATGTTGAGTGCCCGGATGGAGCGGCGCTGAATTGGAACGGCGGCCCGAATCCCCTCGGAGGAGGTCCGTCCGGTAGTTCCCCAAAGTATACGTCCGTCCGCATCACGTTCCGGAATGCCGGGGACGCGGGCGATGCTAGACTGTTGACGTTCTTCATCATCGTCCCGCGCCAGTTGCCACATAAGCGACGTTGACGCCTGACCCTCATACTGACACAAGACCTTGGAGTGAGCGCGACGTGCCGGACAAGGGGACTGATCGTTCAACTGGCGCTTCACCCAGAGCTCGCCGCGGCGGCTTGGGTCGTGGGCTGGATTCGCTCATCCCGGCGCAGGCTCCGCCTGCCTCAGCCGGCCCGCCCGATGCCGGTTCGGACGCGTTGATCACTGCCCCGGTCGATCGGATCCACCCCAACCCGTATCAGCCGCGCGGGGTGATGGATCGCCAGAAACTCGAGGACCTGGCGGAGTCGATCAAGCTCCACGGCGTGATGCAACCGCTCATCGTGACGAAATCCATGGATGGCGACGGGTATGTCCTGATCGCCGGCGAACGGCGCTGGCGGGCGGCGCGGATCGCGGGGCTCACGTCGCTGCCGGCCATCGTCAAGGAAGCCGCGCCGCAGGCGATGCTCGAGTTGGCGATCGTCGAGAACGTGGTGCGTGCCGATCTGAGCCCCCTCGAGGAGGCCATGGCGTATCGGCAGCTCATCGACGAGTTCGGGCTGTCGCAGGCCGCCATTGCGGAACGCGTGGGCAGGTCGCGCGTCAGCGTCACGAACACGTTGCGGCTGTTGAACGCGCCGGAGCAGGTGCGCGAAGCGCTCTCTTCCAATCTGATTACGGAAGGGCATGCCCGGGCGCTGCTCGGTCTTGGCAATGGACCAGACCAGCTCGCCGTGCTCGACATCGTGCTGGGCCGCGCGCTCAACGTTCGCCAGACCGAGGGGCTCGTGCGGCGCTGGCTCTCCGGTGCCTCACACACGCCGGACGATCAGAAACGGGACCCGGAGGAGATCCGGCTCGAAGATCGGCTTCGGACGGCGCTGGGAACGCGCGTTTCGTTCAGGAAGGCAGCCCAAGGGTCCGGCGGGGGGTCGCTGACGATCCAGTTCTTCTCGGATGAGCAGCTCCGGGCCCTCTACGATCGGCTCGTCGGCGAGGAGCTTTGGTGAACAGGAGGCTTCCCTGGTCTCCCGCCATCCATGATCCCGAGCGCCCCGTACTATAATTTTCGTTGCGGGGCGCCGGCGCGTACCCCTGACCTTCATCGATACCTAAAGGATCTGGCACATGGCTACTCGGGACGATATCGCACGATCGCTCAAGGATATCGCGGACCGCATCGACCAGCTCCGGAGGCGACTTTGACCTCGCCAACGACGAGCGCGAGATCGATGACCTCGAGCGCAGAAGCGCCGACCCCGCGTACTGGGACGATCCGAATTCCGCACAGCGGGAGATGAGACGGCTCGGCGAGCTCAAGGGCCGGATTGCGACCTGGATCGCGCTCGAATCGTCCAGTGCCGACCTCCGGAATCTGCTCGAGATGGCGGCTGGTGACCCGGACCTCGTCGCCGAGATCGAGACTGAGCACGACGCGCTCAAGGCCAGGCTCGACACACTTGAGCTCGAATCGGCGCTCGATGGGCCGCACGACCGGTCGAACGCGATTCTGGTGATTCACTCCGGCGAAGGGGGGGTCGACGCGCAGGACTGGGCGTCGATGCTGACCCGCATGTATCTCCGTTGGGGGGAGCGCCGGGGCTTCAAGACCGATCTGCTTGATTCATCCGACGGTGACGAGGCGGGCATCAAGAACGCCACGGTCGAGCTGAAGGGGCAGAACGCGTACGGGCTGCTCCGGGGCGAAGGGGGATCGCATCGCCTGGTGCGGCTCTCACCGTTCGACTCGGCTCATCGCCGCCATACCGCGTTCGCGCTGGTCGAAGTCATGCCCGAGATCGAGAGCGACACCGAGATCGACCTCAAGCCCGACGATGTCCGGGTCGACACGTATCGCTCCTCCGGGGCGGGCGGGCAGCACGTCAACAAGACGGACTCCGCTGTTCGCCTGACCCACCTTCCGACTGGCACCGTCGTAACCTGCCAGAACGAGCGAAGCCAAACGCAGAACCGTGAGACGGCGTTCAAGATACTCCGCTCGCGTCTTCTGGACCTGAAGATGAAGGAGGAAGCCGCCGAGATGTCGCGGCTCAAGGGGTCGATGATGGCGGCCGGGTTCGGGAGCCGGATCCGGTCGTATGTCCTGCATCCGTACACGCAAGTGACGGATCACCGCACGGAGACCAGCGTCGGCGATTCCCAGGCGGTGCTCGACGGAGCGCTCGATCCGTTCATCGACGCCTACCTCCAGCACCAGGTGACGCCGGATGAGGCTCGAGTGTGAATCGGCGGTCCGCGATCGTGTCGGTGATCGCTCTGCTGTTGATACCGCACATCTTTACTGTGCCAGTTTTGGCCCAGAATGCGTCGCCGGTGCCGCCGCGGCTTCTCGACGCGCGGACGGAAACGATGATCGATTTTCCGCGCGGCATCAGGTTCCGCGCCAATCTCTCCCCACTGCCCGAAAGTGAGGAGGTCCAGGTCGCGCTGTACTACACCGTGGCCGGCAACGACACCGAGCACCTCGTGGTCGTCCCCGCGAGCGGACGGTCGGGCGCGCGCGGCGAGTTCATCGAGCTGATGGTCGACCTCCAATCCGAATTCGTGCCGTCGGGAGTGACGCTGGAGTATCACTGGGACGTGCGTGCGGGATCGACCACGATCGCCGAAACAACACCCGAACATGTGACCTGGCACGACACGCGCTGGCCCTGGCAAACCACCCGGTCGGAGCAGGTCGTCCTGCATTCCTACAACCTTACTCCGACGTTCGCGGCATCCATTCTCGGGTCCGCCCAATCGACGGTGACCGGTCTCGAGCGCCGGTACGCGCTGGCACGGAGCCAGCCGGTCGATCTGTGGGTCTATCCATCGGCCGATGACTTCAGAGGCTCCCAACAGCAGAACTCGCGCGAAGCGGTAGCCGGCGCGTCCTATCCCGGGTTCTTCCTGGTGGTGGCGGTGATCCCGGAGGGTGACGCGCGCGAGGTGGGTCGAGTCATTCCTCACGAGTTCAGCCATCAGGTGCTGTATCAGGCGACTCGGAATCCGTTCACGCTGCCACCGCTCTGGTTCGACGAGGGACTTGCCACCCACTACCAGACGGGCGGGACCGATGGCTATCCGGGGATGGTGGCAATCGCCTTCCAGGAGGATCGCCTTTTCGCGCTCGACTCGCTCGACACTACCTTCCCGTATGCACCGGCGCAGTCGACGCTCGCCTACGCCGCGAGTTGGAGTGCGGTCGAGTATGTTCGGCAACGCCACGGAGACGATGGCATCGAGCGCCTGATCGCGGCGTTCGCGACCGGCGCCCCTTACGACACCGCAATCCGGAACGCGCTCGGCGTTACGCTGTCCGAACTCGACGATCAATGGCGCACCTGGGCGGGGCGACAGCCGACGGCTGGGACCGCAACCAATGGAACACCGGTCGCACGTCCGGTCGCCGCTTGAGCCTCCTCGTGGCGATGATCTGTTGGCTTCGGCTCTTCGACGTATGGTTCTCTCATTTCGATGGAGCATGACACGGCATGTACTGGACGAAACGACACGTATTGGTCTGTACCGCGGTCCACTGTTCCAAGCTGGGAGCAATGGATGTGGCCGGTCGACTCCGGCTGGCGATCATCCGGCAGGGGCTGGACACGGAGTTTTTGATCAACAATTGCGGCACGATCGATCTGTGCGATATCGGCCCGAACGTGGTCATCTACCCCGACAACATCATTTACCGCGGCGTCACGGTCAAGGACATCCCGGACGTGATCGAGTACCTCAAGGGAGGGCCGGTGATCGAACGGCTTCTGCTCGGTCCCACGACGGCAGAGGAGCGGACCCGGCGCGCCTTCTATCTCGAGGCGGTGGCGGACGATCCCGCGATTAGCCCGGAACGCGGCGCGGAGATCGCCCGCGGTCACGGGTTCGATGACACCTGGGTTGCGGGCCAGATCAGCCGCGGCTTCATGGCCCGGAAACCGTCTGAACAAACCGGGAACGATACGCTCGTCGTGACGAAGAAAGCCCGCGTTCGCTACCGGATCTAGCCAGATCGGGCCTCGCGTATACTCCTCGAAGAACGCTTGCGGATCTGGCCGGTGGCTGTATCGGACGGCATGGAGGTGTCCGCACTCCCTCCTCTCCCCCTTCGCCGTCCACGGGAGACCGAGCGGTGAATTCTGAGTCGGGCGATACGGGACCGAACAACAACATTCCGTTGTCGCGAACGCGCCGACGGCTGGTGCGGATTCCGCTCGAGCGATTCCTGACCCGGAAAATGGGTGTCCGACTCGCGCTGGCGGTGCTTCTCGTCGTGCTGTCGATGTTCACAAACCGCGGCTTCCTGGGTTGGGGCCTGTTCGCGGTGCTTGCCGTGCTTCTGGTGCCCGAGGGTCACGCGCGTTCGTTCCTGCGAGCGTTCGTGCCCTACGCCACGGTCTGGTTCGTGTTCGGCTTTCTTCGCTCGTTCGCCGACGAGACTCGGCACGCCCAGATCGTGAACACGAAAGCCGCCAGTCTCGAGCGCTGGCTGTTCAATGGCGAGCTTCCATCGATCAGGCTCCAGGTATCGTTCTATTCACCTCGCGATCTGACCTGGTGGGACTTCTATTTCACGTTCGTGCATTGGTCGTACTTCATCATTCCCCATGGCGTCGCGATCTGGCTGTGGTGGAGGAATCCGGCCGGGTTCCGCCACTATCTCTCTGCCATGACGATCCTGCTCACCCTCGGCTTGATCATCTACTTCGCGATTCCGAGCAATCCGCCGTGGATGGCGCCGGAATCGGTCAACTCTCCCGGCGCCCCAACCGTGCTCCGAATCATGGAACCGATCGCGAGACACCTTGGAGGCGGGCTCTATCAGGCGGGCTACCGGGTCGTCGGCGAATCGAACCCGATCGCGGCGATGCCATCGATCCACTTTGCGATCACGTTCCTGCTGGTCTGCACCGCCGCCAATCAGCGCAAACGGTGGCGGATCGCGACCTGGCTCTATGCCATCTCGATGGGCGTGGCACTCGTTTACATGGGTGAGCATTATGTCATCGACATCGTCGCCGGAGCGCTCGTCACGTCGGTGAGCTGGAAGCTCGCGCGAGCTTGGATCGTCCGGGTCAGACCGGCGTTTCTGCCTAGGCGCATTTCCCGTCCGGAGCTTTCCTCGCGGCTGCCCTTGCCCAGTTGATGTCCGTTCACGGTCACGTGGCGCCGCGTTTCGCGGAACAAGAGTTTTTGCCTTGTCATCCCGAGGGACGGTCCCACGCTTCGCTCCGATGCAGCTGCTCGATGCGGCTGCCTGGATAAACTTCGCGACGAGGGATCCCGGCAGGTACGTCGCTAGCGGAAGCGCCGACCGCGAGAGCCGGTCTTGAATCGGCAAGAATGCCCGCCCTGGCAGCTGCATCGGTACGCGGCATCGGAGCGCAGCCAAATGGGTGCCCTCCAAGTCCGACGAGCGCAACTTCTGGAAACCGCCGTAACGTACGCTCACGCTGACTCGGCGCCGCGTTTCGCGATCCACGCCGCGAAGGCGGGGTTGAGTCGATCGTAATACCGCGCGAGCTCCGGCAGGTCGAGCATCGCCCGATACGATAGCGACTCCGCGATGTCGAATGCCAGACCGTCCGGGATCTTCCGGGATCGGTCGAACCAGGCGGTCAGGACACGATGCCAGCAGGCACTGAACCGCTGGATCGTTCCCGCGACCTGAAGGCGATGAAGCTGGTCGAGATGCCGTGGGGGCCAATCGCCGAGTCGCGGCGGCGGCCAGTGCTCAGGATCGAAGCCGGGAAAATCGCCGACGCCGATCAGTTCCAGGGTCTGGAACCCGAGCGCCACGAAACGCGGCGGAGCGAACAGTCCGCGCGCGCCCTCACTCACCGCCAACACGGGCAGCGGCACGGCGACCGTTTGCACATGCCGCTCTGACGGCACCGGGAATCGCGCCAGCGTTCCAGGATGATGCGGTGGATTGGCCACGGAGAACGCGGTCGCCGCCTCCATGATCGCGTCCAGGAACGTGGTCGTATCTTCCGGCTCTTCCGGATCGTCGTCGCCGGTGACGAAGCGGACATCGATGCGGTCGCCGCTCGCGAGCTCGACCTCGACGCGCTCGACATCACGGGCGTCGGGCGCCTGCTCGATCCGCTGGGAGACGACCGACCACCGCGCCGGGTCGCCGAAACGACTCAACATGTAGGCAACCTGTTCCTGGGCCGAATCCACTCGGATCAGGCGTGGTCCTTCTTCCAGATGTTCAAACATCCGGTTTCTCGATGGCGTCATGCTCGGTTCGCACCGCTTCATTCTGCTGGACGGCGCGATTCCGGCCAGCGACAGCTTCGAGCAGCGCAAGTGTGGCCTCGAAGAGCTCGACGCCGGGAATATTCTTGCGGGTATCCATCGGTTTGGTGAGGCGGACGTAGCCTCGAGCCGGGTCGTATTCGAGTTGGAGCCAATCCTTTCCCGCCTCGACACGAGTGGCGAGGTCCGCTCTGGCGGGAAGCTCGAGCTTCGCCTGCAGCGCTGTATCGCCCGACTCGAACTCCTCCGTCCGCTCGGTCTCGCCCTTCTTCGGTGGGAGGGAGACCAGCAGCCACTTCACCCCGCCCGCCGGATCGACGAAATCGGTCTGGAAGACCCGCACGGGGCCGCCCTCCGCCGTCGTCACCTTGGCGATCACGAGGCGGCGATCGAATCGCCCCCGCACCGTCGCCGTTTCGACATCGAGCGTTCCATCGTCGAGGAGCTCCGCGAGCGGATGCAGGGCGGCCTCAAGATCCGCCTTGGATCGCCGGTTGAAATAGACAGCCATATAGGCGGTCAGCGCGAGCGCGATGAAGAGCACGGCGCACATCGCCAGTCCCGCCGCCAGATAGGGGTTCACGAACAGTCACCGCTTTCCTCTATGTCTCGGACACATCCGGCAACGATACGACGCGATGAAGTCGTGGAACAGCCGGGTGCCTCATGTTCAGCCGCGAGCGACGTCGCGCCAAAGGCGCTGTCCGACGATTGCGTTGCGGCCCATGCATCGATCGGCAGGGACTCGGGTACAATCGGGATAATGGGCCTCAGCGGGCCGAACCGTTCCGAAATCCTCCGGAACGCGGCCGCCGATTCGGATCGCAAACCCCGCCGGGACCCCACCCAACAACCATACCCTGATCGCAACCAACGAGCCGTGGCGTCAAACCGTGCGGGATACCGTCCGGTTTCGAATGCCCGGCAAGGACTCGACATGCGCTGGACATGGCATTTCGGATTGGGACGCGAGCTTGGCTACGCGTTCTGGGCGCTGACATTTTTCGAAGGCGTGTTTAGAGCGTACATTGCCGTCTGGCCGCTCTGGATCGAACGCCTCGGCGCCCCGATCTCGGTGATCGGCCTCGTCCTCGGCGCTTCGGGCCTGATCCGGCCGTTCGTGCTTGGACCTGGGTCGGTCCTGCTCAGTACGCATGACACCCGGATGATCCTGATCGCCGCCCGGCTGCTGAGCATCGCCGGTTTGATCCTCGCCGCGTTCGCCACGTCGTGGCCGCTCCTGCTCGTGACCGTCTTCACCGGGGCAATCGGAGAGTTGGTGTTCCCGGCAATTCAGACCTACGTGGCCGACAACGCCGGAGATGATCCGGTGCATGCATTCACGATGGTGATCACGATCGGTCCCGCCATCGCGCTGATCGTGACGCCAGTAATCTCCAGCCTCGCGATCGCGATCGGCGGCATCCCGGCCGCCCTTCTGCTCGCCGCGACGCTGACCGCGATTGCGTTGATCTTCGTTTCCAGAATGGAGTTCACCCACAGTCGGTCGGCAACCAGCGCCGCGGAGAAGACCAGCTACCGCCTCGCGCTGGCCCACACTGGGATCAGGACGCTGATGATCGTGCATGCCCTGACGATCGGGGTACTCGCAGTCGGGTCGTCACTCGTCTCGAACTTCCTGGAGGTCGAGCGCGGCTTCGCTCCGTCGCTGGTCTCGCTCCTGAGCGCTGGTGCGGCGGTCGGCACAGTGACGTTCGGCTTCATCGTGTCGCGCAATTCGGGACTGCGCGCCGCTCCTATCGCGGCGGCCTCGATCGCCTGCGCCTTGACCGCGATGGGCTATCTCCTGCTGGCGACGCAGACCTGGTTGCCGCTGCTGGCCCTCGCCCTTGTGTTCCGCGGCGGCCTTTTCTCGACGTGGTCTCTCTTTCTCGGCGCGCTGGGGAGCATCGCGCCAGCGCACCTTCGCGCGCGATCATTCACGATCATGGAGATTCTGGGGGGAAGCGCGATGTCCTTCGGGCCGGTCGTGGCATCCCAGCTCTGGAAGATCGACCCCCGCATGCCGTTCGTCGGATCGGCGCTTTGCGCCGCCGCGATGGTGCTGGTGCTGCTCGCGGTCCGGCATCGCCGGGAGCTGACGGCACCCGCCGCTTCGGTCGCATCCCGCGCCTGAGTGTCTTCCGGCCGCCGTGGAGGACAGGTCCGGAATGCACGATCGTGCGTCGATCCGGCGCACCGGTGCTGGTATCATCTGGGACAGATGTGGCCCGCGAGCCATGGATCGTCCCGCTGCTCGCTCGTGGTGCATCGCCCCGGTTCCGCCCCCTTGATCCATGGAGACAGCGTCAATGGCCGTTGAGCCCCTCATTCATGAACTCGGCAAGCCAGGGCGGCGGGCGGTCCGTTTCCCGGCGGCCGATGTGCCGGAGACGCCGCTTCCCGACTATCTGCGGCGGGGGACCCTGCACTGGCCAGAGGTCAGCGAGATCGATGTCGTGCGCCATTTCACGCGCGTGAGCCAAAAGAACCACGCGATCGACATCAACATCTATCCGCTCGGTTCGTGCACGATGAAGTACAACCCGAAGATCAACGAAGCCGTCGCCCGGTACCCAGGGTTTGCTCGTCTCCATCCCTACCAGCCGGAGAGCACTGTGCAGGGGGCGCTGGAGCTGATGCATGAGCTTCAGGGCATGCTGGCCGAAATCTCGGGATTCGACGCGGTCACGCTGCAACCGGCCGCGGGCGCTCATGGCGAGCTCACCGGCTGTCTCATCATCGGCGCCTATCACAAGGATCATGGCGATCACCGGCGAACCAAGATGCTGATCCCGGATTCGGCTCATGGCACGAACCCGGCGACTGCGCGGATGGCCGGCTTCGAGGTCGTCGAGGTGCCGTCGGACGACCGGGGAAACGCTGATCTCGAAAAGCTGCGCACCCTCGTCGGCCCCGATGTCGCCGGGCTGATGATCACGAACCCGAACACGCTGGGTCTGTGGGACGAGCATATCCACGAGATCGTGGAGGTCGTCCATGAAGCGGGCGGGCTCGTCTACAACGACGGAGCCAACTTCAACGCCATCCTCGGCATCGCGCGACCCGGCGATCTTGGGATCGATGTCATGCATTACAACCTGCACAAAACGTTCTCGACCCCGCACGGCGGTGGCGGACCGGGCTCCGGCCCGGTGGGAGTGACGGCGGAGCTGGAACGATTCCTCCCCGGCCCACGCGTGCGAATCGCCGGCGGCGGGGAGGATGACTTCCCTCGCTACGAATGGTTCCAGCCAGAGGCGAGCATCGGCCAGCTGCATTCGTTCCATGGCAACTTCGGCATGCATGTTCGCGCCTATTGCTACATCCGGATGCATGGCGCGGCGGGTTTGCGGCTGATCAGCGAAGACGCCGTCCTGAACGCGAACTATCTCCTGAGCCAGCTTCGGGACCACTTCGATGTCGCCTACGACCGGACCTGCATGCACGAATTCGTCCTGTCGGGGAGCCGCCAGAAGCGGAACGGCGTCCGGACACTCGATATCGCGAAGCGGCTGCTCGACTTCGGCGTTCACCCGCCGACGACGTACTTCCCGCTGATCGTGGCCGAGGCCCTGATGATCGAGCCGACCGAAACCGAATCCAAGGAATCGCTGGATTACTACATCGACGCCCTGGTCCAGATCGCCGGCGAAGCGGAGCGCGAACCGGAGACCGTGACGGGCGCTCCCCACACGACCGAGTTCAAGCGGCTCGACGAGGTGGGAGCAAACCGGGCGCTCGACGTGCGGTGGGTTCCAGAGAAGGTGGAGGAGCGAGAGCTGGCGGCGGTCGCCGACTGACCGTCCTTGCTGGGAAATGGTGTGCGACGAGAGGCGCTGGCATGATCCAGCGCCTCTCCTCGTTCCCGCCCGGCCCTACTTGACGACGATGTTCACCAATCGATCCTGGACAAAGACTTCGCGGACAACAGTCTTGCCGGCGAGGTGGTCCTGAACCCGCGCACTGGACCTGGCGTGTCCCACCACCACGGACTCTTCGGCTCCCGACGGAACGGTGATCCGATCGCGGACCTTGCCGTTGACCTGGACCGGGATCTCGACGGTCCGCCTTGCGGCCAGCGATTCGTCGTAGACCGGCCAGGTCCGCTGATGAACGGAGAACGGCTTCCCGAGCCGGCTCCACATCTCCTCGGCGGCGTATGGCGTGCTTGGCGCCATCAGCAATGTCAGCGTTTCCATGCTCTCCCGCCACACCGCTGTCCTGGTGACGGGCTGATCCTTCAGCTTCATCAGCTCGTTGGTGCACTCGATCAGCGCGGCGATCATCGTGTTGAACTGGAACGCATCGAGATCAGCGGTCACGCGCTTGATCGTGCGGTGTATCAGGGATCGCACCGCCGCCTCGTCTTCGGCGGTCGCCTCCTCATGGGTCTCCTTCTCGGCCGCTTCGGAGACGAGGAGGAACGCCCGACGGATGAAGCGCTCCATGCCGGTTATCCCGCGGTCATTCCACGGGCCGCCCTGCTCCCAGGGGCCCAGGAACATCAGGTGGAGACGCAGGGCATCGGCACCATAGGTAGTGACCAGGTCATCGGGCCCAATCTGCGTGCCCCGGCTCTTGCTCATCTTCGTGCCTTCGGTGCTCAGGATCATGCCCTGGTTCCGGAGCCGGGTGAATGGCTCGGCATAATCGACCAGACCAATGTCCCGCAGCACCTTGGTGATGAACCGGCTATAGAGCAGATGAAGGATCGCGTGCTCGATCCCGCCGCAGTAAAGATCGACCGGGGTCCACCGTTTGGCTCGCTCCGGGTCGAACGGGAGCGTCGTTTCGTCCGGACTCGTGTACCGATTCCAGTACCACGATGAATCGACGAACGTGTCCATGGTGTCGGTCTCCCGCCGCGCGGGACCGTCGCAGGCCGGGCAGGTCGTGTTCAGGAACCCGGCGTGACTCATGAGCGGGCTCTGACCGGTCGGGGTAAACGCGGCGTCGAGCGGGAGCACCACGGGCAACTGATCGACCGGCACGGGCACAATGCCGCAGGCGTCGCAGTAGACGATCGGAATCGGCGTGCCCCAGTAGCGCTGCCGGGAGATCAGCCAGTCGCGCAGGCGGTAGCTGACTTCGGCCTTTCCTCTCCCCTGCTCGTTCAGCCAGGAGATGACCTCGGGCACGCTCTCCGGAACCGGCGTGCCGTCGAATTGGCCGGAATTGACCATCCGGCCCGGACCGACGTAACAATGGGACATCATCGCGGAATCGAGAATCTCCTCACCGTTCGGCTGGATCACGACCTGGATCGGGAGATCGAACGCACGGGCGAAGGTGAAGTCTCGCTCGTCATGTGCGGGTACGCCCATGATCGCGCCCGTGCCGTATGACATCAGCACGTAATCGGCGATCCAGATCGGGATCTTCTCATCGTTTACGGGGTTGACCGCGTAGGCGCCGATGAAGACGCCCGTCCGGGTTCGCCGCTCGTCGGTGGATTGACGCTCGATCTCGGTCGTGCCCCGCGCCTTGGCGATATAGGCCTCGACATCGTCCCGCCGCTCGTCGGTGACCAGGCGGCGGACCAGGGGATGCTCGGGCGCGAGCACCATGAACGTGGCACCGAACACGGTATCCGGCCGCGTCGTAAAGACCTCCAGCGTGTCGCCGGTTTCGAGCGAGAATGTCAGGCGCGCCCCTTCCGACCGCCCGATCCAGTTCCGCTGCATGGTCTTGACCCGCTCGGGCCAATCGAGATCGTCCAGCCCGTCGAGCAGCTCGTCGGCGTAGGCGGTGATCCGGAAGTACCACTGCTCCAGATCACGCTTGACGACCCCGGCGCCGCACCGGTCGCAGATGTTCCCTTCCAGCACCTGTTCATTGGCCAGCACGGTCTGATCGTTGGGACACCACCAGACGGCGCCGGCCGCTCGGTAGACGAGACCACGCTGGAGCATCTGGAGGAAGATCCACTGATTCCAGCGGTAGAACTCAGGCTCACAGGAACTGATCTCGCGCGACCAGTCGATCATCGCGCCCATCACGTCGTACTGTCGACGCATCCGGGCGATGTTCTCGACCGTCCACGTCGCGGGGTGGATATTGTGGCGAATCGCGGCATTCTCGGCGGGCAGCCCGAATGAGTCGAAGCCCATCGGGAACAGGACGTTGTGCCCGCGCATGCGCTGCAGCCGGGCATACGTGTCCGGGATCGCGAAAGCGTACCAGTGGCCGACGTGAAGGATGCCCGAGGGATACGGGTACATCGTCAGCGAGAACCAGTTCGGCTTCGCCGACTCATCGTCGACCTTGTAGAGGCCGGATTCGCGCCAGGCCTCACGCCATTTCGGCTCGATGATGGCCGCGTCGTATCGATAGGAATCGTCGAACCCCGCGCCGGGTGCCACAGCGGATTCATTGGCAACGGTTGTTGTCATCGTTCATTCCAACCTCGTTTGCGGACTGGCATGGGCGGCATCCCCAAGAGGTCTGCCGCCGCCAGCCGGTTAAACGCAAAACGCCCCCATCCCGGTCAGGGACGAAGGCGTTTCCAGAGACTCGCTTCCGCGGTACCACCCTGCTTGATCCGGTCTGGTCCACGGAAGAATCAATTCGGGTGGAGCTGAGGGGGCTCGAACCCCTGACCTCAACACTGCCAGTGTTGCGCTCTCCCAGCTGAGCTACAGCCCCGCGTCGATTCCTGGCTACCGTCAATCAGCCGTGATCCGCTCTTCACCCGATAACGGAGGCACCCGATGCCGACTGGTGACGACGCTCGCCTTCATCGGACATTGCTCACGAGCGAGTTCGGCTCTTGTGGATGCCTTGCACCACCGGCGCCTCTCTGGATGTCAAGCCTACTACTCCCGGACATCGAACCACGCGCGCCCAAAACCCTCGCCCGGCTTGTCCCGACGCACCGTCACCACGCAGCACATCACGACCCGATCGAGTATAGATTGCGCGCAATCAGGGTGTCAATTCCGTCGGCATGCCGCGCGAAGGAAGAGGGTCGGCACCCGGTACAATCCCGCCAGGAGGGTACCGGGAATGGACGAACTCCGAGCCGGAGAAGAGACATCAGTCAACCAACAGTCACTCAATGCCAACGTCGACGGCATCATCGACAATCTGGAACGCCTGAGCGCCGCCCGCGATCGCGCGTTGACGCTCAGCCGCCAGATCGTGCGGCTGTCGGCGAACGCCGTGCGCGCGCTTCACCGGTCCGAGCGCGACGTGGCGGCCACGCTTCTCGAGGAGGCGCGGGGTCTGCTCGACCAGATGACCGGGGTGGTCGCGGCCAGTACCAGCTTGTACTGGGCCGGATACGTACAGGACGCGATGAAGGAGTTCGCCGAGGCCGCGATCACCGCCGCCCTGCTCGCGGATGTTCCCTTGTCCGATCCCGCGACGCTCGGTGTGGAACACGCACCCTATCTGAACGCGCTGGCCGAAGCCGCCAGCGAATTGCGTCGGGATACGCTCGACGCTCTGCGCGGCGGTGATGTGCCGCGCGCGCTCCAGCTGTTGCGGCGGATGGACGATGTCTATGCCGTACTCGTCACCGTGGATTTCCCGGACGCGATCACTGGGGGGCTGCGGCGCTCGACCGACCAATTGCGCGGCGTGCTCGAGCGGACCCGGGGCGATGTGACGGTGGCGCTTCGACAGGATCGGCTCGAGCGGGCATTGCAACGGGTCGAACGGGCAATCGGACCATCCCTATGACAGGCCTTCAGGCATGACGACGGCCGTGCCCGGCCCATATCCGTTCGCGCGCAGCCACCCGGCCGGCATCTCCAGGACGAGGCTCGCCGGACCGCTGGACGGGTAGGTCTCGCGCTCGGCGTCAGGTGTTCCCGTCGGGTCGGGGCAGGCGCTCTCCGCCGCGCCCGCAATCTCGCCGCCCTCGATCCAGATGATGTCGAGGCAGAATCGCATTCCCTTCATCCAGAACGACCGCTCGGACGATTCCGGGAACACGAAGAGCATGCCAGTGCCCTCCACCAGCCCATTGCGATACCCGAGACCGAGCTGTTGCTGATCGGGAGTCAACGCCAGATCAACGAGAACCGGCGTGGTGCCGACCGTGATCTCGGCAGTCCGCCGGGCCTCCGGCAGGGCCTCGCGCCATGGCGGCAGGGTCTGCGGCTGAGCCGCCACCGACGACAACGGCGTGGCCACCAGCGGGGCGAGTAGCAGGGCAACGATAACGGTCAACATCATGCGTCGATGGCGTCTCATGGTTCATGCTCCAGACGTGCTGGTTCGGCCCTGATCGATAAGCAACTGATTGAGGGCGTTGAGCATCCTCACCACGTCGTCCACGCCATCGAGCAGGATATCGCTTTCGGCGATCACGCTGGGCGCGGTGTCGGGCGTCAGGACTCCAACGGCCAGCGTCTCGAGCCCTTCGCTTTCCCGGAGCTCCCGGAGCGCCCGGAAACCGTCCACATCGGTCACATCATCTCCCAGGAATACCGCGCTCCGGAGTTTCCGCTCGACTGCGATTTCCCTGAGCGCCGTACCCTTGTTCACCGAGGCGGTTGGCCGCAGCTCATAGACCATCTTTCCGGAGGCGACATGCAGACCATGCGCGGCCGCTACACGCTCGGTGATCGTCCCGAGGGTCACTCCCGTTTCGACCGGATCTTCGCTCAATCGATAGTGGATCGACCCAGAAAGCCGCTTGTCCTCGAACACTAGCCCAGCAAGCGTGTTCGCGGTGCCGATCTCCTCGCGGATCTGCTCCAACGCGCTCGAGATCGAGGCGGCGGCGGCGATCCCGACCGGATGATCGACATGCACTCCCCGCTCTGCCCACTCGAGCCCGTGGTTCCCGACATAGAGCAGGTCGGGCACATCGACTCGCGAACGTGCATCATCGACGGCACGCCCGGTCACGATCCCGACAAGCCCGATCCGGCTCGTGAGCGCGAGCAGGACGTCGCGCACTCCTGAAGCGAGTAAGGCCCCATCTGGAGTCGGTGCCATTGGGCTCAACGTGCCGTCGAAGTCGGAGAACAGGCCCGACGGCTTGTGGGCAAGGACCAGGCCTACCCGTTCGGCAACATCATGGACGGGGTTGACAGGTGCCACGGGCATCTCCGGAACGCTCGACGCGGGCTCTCTGGCTACACCTTGTACCGGTAGATCGTTGCGTCGCGGGAGGCGATCCAGACATCGATCACCTCTCCCCGCTCCAGGATCGACACATGGAAATAGACGTCATCGCGCGGCGCGGACGGCGGGCCGAAGGGCTGGGCCTCAGTGCTCGGCCGAATCGTGAGTCCGCCGACAGCACCGAACTGCGACTCCTCGTCATACCCGGCCTTCAAGAGCGATGTAAACACGGGAAGAATTTGAACCTTGGTGCTATCGAGGGTAGGAATCTCTTTTGGATCGTCTTCCGAAGCCTGCTCTACTCGCGTGTCGGTCTCAAAGAACGCTTGAGCCCGTTCCGAGAAGTACGTCCCTTCCCACTGATACCCGGTTTCCAGGAGCGGGCACCCCAACCGCAGAACGAAGAGGCGTGCGTCCGGCTTCCATGCCGTGGCGACCGCGTCGGCCGTGGCGAATCCGTCCGCCAGCGTCTCCTGCGCACCTTCGAGGTCGCGAATGCGAAGGTGTCCGTCGAAGCACGGTTTCGAGGCGTCATTTTCGCCGGCCAAGGGGAGCGGTGTCGCGGAGTCGTCCTGGGCCGCGGATACGTTACCCAGTGGCGCAATCGACAGGAGCGCGACGAGCAGCGCGGCGGCGGCAACGCGAAACGCACCTCGCGGCGTCCCGAACGATGTCGTGAGGCGGTGTCGAATCAAAGGGAGCATCGTGTGTCCTGGTTAAGAGGTGTGGGTCGATGGAGGTGTTCGGGTAGACGTATGCTCAATGGTGATGATCATATCACGGGTCGATCCGGCGGCCGGTTCGACGCCTCGGGAGTCAGAGGTTGTCGGGCATGCCAACCGGGTCGTCTACTGCGATATACTCTCGGGAAGACACGATCGGTCAGATGTCAAACGGGCGATGTGGGCACGAAGCGACGAACCGGGCCGACCCCTCCCACCGTCCGGCGCAGGCATCGTGTGTACCTGGCGCGACCCGAGAATGGATGAGCAGCAAGAGCATGCGGTTATTCAACACCCAGTCCCAAAAGATCGAGGAATTCATCGTCAACGATGGCCACGTCGGGTTATATGTCTGCGGAGTGACACCTTACGATACCACGCACGTGGGGCACGCCTTCACCTTTCTCGCATTCGACGTGCTCGTCCGATATCTTCGAGAGATCGGAGAGGCGGTCACGTACGTCCAGAACGTTACCGATATCGACGATGACGTCCTCCGCAAAGCGAAGGAAGTGGGCCTGGCCTGGGACGAACTTGGCAAACAGGAAACCGCCAAGTTCCGGCGAGACATGCGGGATCTCAACGCACTCGACCCCGACCATTACCTCGCGGCAACTGGACACATTCCGCAGATCGTTGCCCTCGTCGAAACCCTGCTGGCGAAAGGACTGGCCTACGTATCACAAGGCAACGTGTATTTCTCCGTCGCTCAGGATCCCGGGTTCGGGAAGCTCAGCCATTTGGCCAGGGCGGACATGCTCCCGATCGCCAACGAGCGTGGTAACGACCCAGACGATCCCAGGAAGCAGGATCCGCTCGACTTCGTGCTCTGGCAGGCGGGGGCAGAAGGAGAGCCGACCTGGCCGTCGCCCTGGACCGCGGGACGCCCTGGCTGGCACATCGAATGCAGCGCGATGTCGACCACCGTCCTGGGGCCGACGGTCGACATTCACGGAGGCGGATACGATCTGATCTTCCCCCATCACGAATGCGAGATTGCCCAGTCCGAGTACGCCACCGGTGTCAAGCCGTTCGTCCGTTACTGGATGCACGCCGCGATGGTGGACTATCAGGGTGAGAAGATGAGCAAGTCGCTCGGCAATCTTGTGCTCGTCCGCGAGGTGCTCGATTCCTACCGGGCCGACGCGCTTCGGCTCTACGTCCTGTCCAACCACTATCGCCAGCAGTGGGAGTATCAGGACGACGAGATCGAGCGCTGGGCCGCCGTCGCGAACGACCTTCGAGAAGCGGTCGAAGTACCCATCGACGGTATTGGAGACATCCTGGATATCTCACGCGACCGGGAGCTCTTCTTCGTGGCGCTCGACAATGATCTCGACACTCCTCAGGCAATCAAGCATCTCCAGGCGATGGCCCAGTCAATTCTGGAAGCCCCGGAGGAGGACGACATTCGTGACGCCCAGCGGACGCTGAAGGCGCTGAGCACAGTGATCGGTCTCGACCTGCAGTCCATCTGACACGTGCGGAGAGCCGGTGCGGTGGGTGGTATACTTCCGCGACGCTTGAGAAGTGGTCATTTCATGTATGTTCAGAATGGAATAGCACGCGGTCTGGTTCCGCGTCCTTTCTCCGCCACGGGCGCTTGCGCGTGGGGGAAACCCGAAGGAAGGGGCATCTGGTGGTCAACACCGCTCGTGAGCCGCGCGCTTACGAACTCATGACAATTCTCGTTCCCGAATTGGCGGACGAGGACCTGTCCACTGAAATTCAGCGGATCGGTTCCCACATCACCACCGCCACCGGGGCGATCAAGGAGACCCTGACCGATTCTCCGTGGGGTCGGCGGCGTCTCGCCTATTCCGTCAGGCACAATAGCCAGGATTACCGGGACGGGTACTACATCGTCTTTCACTTCGATCTCGAACCAAGCATGATGACCGAGATCGAGCGAGAGCTCAGGCTCGATGTGAATGTGATGCGCTACCTGCTCGTCCATGACGATCCAAAGGCTGGCGAAAAGGACACCTCTCGGCCGGTCAGCGCCGATGAGTCGGCGGAAGCGACCGCTCCTGAAGCTGCCCGGTCAGCCGCCCCGGTCCCGGTGGTCAGTCCGGCCGCCGCTTCACCGGTGTCCGATGCTATCGCGGCTACCCCTGCATCGGCGGCGGCGGAAACCCCAGCGGTCCCGGTCGAACCTCCCGCGGAAGAGTTCGGGGAGCCGCCGGTCGCTTCCATTGAGGAAGTGCCGGTCGCCACGACGCCCGCGGACACAATCGATCCTCCCACTGAGGAGCTTGGCGAGCCGCCTGTCGCGCCAATCGACGGCGAACCGGCATCGCCAGGTATCATGTCGCCCGCGGCCGTGCCCCTCGCCGAGGTAACGCCACAAGCCGAAGAAGCAACGGAACCAGGAACGGCGGCGGACGCCGCCGAAATCCCGGCGCTGGCAACTGACGCGGCTGATGGGTCCACGCCGGATGAAGGTAACGCCGCTTTCGGCACAGTCACCGATGGCACGAACGACGACGCGACGCGGGAGGGCTAGGCAACATGGCCAGTTTTGCGAAGGTGTCACTTCTCGGCAATCTGGGTGCTGACCCCGAGACGAAGTACACCCCGTCCGGGACGATGGTTGTCGAGCTTCGGATCGCGGTAAATCCGCGCCCCCGCGGCCAACAGGGTCAGCAGGGACAGGACGAAGGACGTGCAATCTGGTATCGCGTCTCCGCCTGGGATCGCCTTGCCGATCGCATCGACAAGCTCACCCAGCAAGGTCATATCGTGAAAGGCCGCCCCCTCTTCGTCGAAGGGCGGCTCGAGCCCCGCGAGTTCACTGGCAACGATGGTCAGACTCGTGTGTCGTATGACGTGACGATGACCGACTTCCAGTTCGTCGGTGGAGACCGGCGCGACGGCGACGGTACATCCGGGGGCTCCTCGGGGAGCTCCGGAGGGTACGGTGGCGGTAGCGGCGGCGGTGGTGAAAGCGCTGGCGATAGTGGCGGTGGCGGCACCAACCGTCGCCAGACGTTCAACGACAACGCTCCGAACGACCTCGACGATATCCCTTTCTAAACTGACCGCTGGACCGGATCGGTCCAGCGTCGGTCAACGGAGATTTCCCGCATGACAGACAGCTCAAGCGAGCGTGACAATCGCGGTGCCGGCGGTGACAATCGTTCCCAAAGCACCCGATTCGGTGGTTCGACCGGTCCTCGAAGCGACGGCGAAGGGGGCGGGCGGAGCACGGGTGGACCCGGTGGCGCTGGCGGTCCCGGATCCCGTTTCGGCGGCCTCCAGGGTGAGCGCAGCGAGGGTGACGGAGCACGAGGCCGACCGGGGGGCGGCCCCGGAGGCCGGCGGCCCGGCGGCGGTCGCTACGCTCCCCGGCGCAAGGTCTGTGCATTCTGCGTCGATAACATTCAGCACGTCGATTACAAGGACATTGGTCGCCTTCGCCGTCACGTCGGGGAGCGCGGCAAGATCGAGCCACGACGAAAGCTGGGAACCTGTGCCCGTCATCAACGTTCCCTGACCGTGGCGATCAAGCGCGCCCGGTACATCGCCCTCATTCCGTTCACCAGCTCCAGCTCCGGCTCCAGCCCTCGCGGTTAGGCCCACGGTCCAGCTCAGCCGCAACCCGGAAAGGTCACGGCATACGGCGAGCTCCCATGCCGGATTCGCGGCAGAGCCTGCCGTACGATTTCCGGATTGTCGCGGCGGCTTCTGGCGGCTCCGCCGCGGGACGTGACCATACCCCCCGGCGAATGTTTCGGAAGGAATGAGGACGTCACCGTCAATGAATGACAACCAGGATAGATTATCGTCGATCAGGAGGACGATCAGGAACCGGCCGTCTCGACCGACCGCTCCGACGCGACGCCGCACCCGGAGCGAGCGGGAAGCCTGGCAACGGCGCGTGTTCTTCCTCTCGATGCTGGCCTGTGTTGCCCTGGTGGCGCTGATCCTCGGTGGCGGAATCATTTACGAGTACGTGATCAAGCCCAACGCCGTCCTGGCCGAGGTCAACGGGCACGAGATTCGTCGCAAGGACTATTGGAAGTACCAATCGATCGTTCTTTACGACAATGCCCGTCAGTACGAAGCGATCGCCTCGCAGTTCCAGGCCCAGCAACCGGACCAGGCGGCCCAGTACTTGCAGTTCGCCGCTTCCTTCGACCTGCAGCGGGAAGATGTCTGGGGCAGCACGGACGTCAGCGATGTCACCATTCAGCAGATGATCGACGACCGGCTGTACATGGATGGAGCGGAGGCGATGGGCGTCCGCGTCGGCGAGGAAGAAGCCGAGCTGCTCGCCCTTAACCGGTTCTCGCTGCCCGATGCGCCACTTCTGACCCCGCAGCCATCGCCCACGATGAGCGCGGCGCGAGCGGACATGGCGACGCAGACCGCCGCGGCCGAGCTCTCGATCGCGATGGGAACCCCTGTCGCTCCACCGTTGGTGGGCACGCCGGGCGCAGTAGCGGCGACTCCTGTACCGGTCCCGCCGGAGGCGACGCCACCTGGCGGCCTGCCAGCGACTCCGACGCTGGCAGAGTCGCGGACCACCGCCGATATCGAATTCGAGATCTTCCGCGACGAGGTATTCGGCCCGGCACATATGTCGATGGACGATTACACGCGGCTTTCCGTTATTCCGCTGGCTCTGCGCGAGCGTGTCGAACATCAGGTGAGGAACGGAGTCCCTCAGTCGGCCGAGCAGGTCGAGGCTGAGCATATTCTCGTCGGCACGCAAGATCTCGCCAACGAGATCCACGCGCAGGTCACGGGTGGCGCCGACTTCGAGCAGATCGCACGGACGAGCTCGACGGACACGGCGACCGCTCCCACAGGGGGGAAGCTCGGCTGGATCACGCGGGGGCAGGTAGACCCAGCCCTGGCCGAGGCGGCATTCGCGCTCCAGCCCGGCCAGGTCAGCGCTCCGGTTCAGACCCAGTTTGGCTGGCATGTGATCAGGGTGCTGGATCGAAGCGCCGATCGGCCACTCTCGCCCGAGCAGTACAGTGCGGCGACTGACGATGCGATCACTGCCTGGCTGGAAACGCAACGCGCCCAAGCCCAGGTGGAGACCGAGTATCAGCCTGAGCCAACGCCGACCCCGGCGCAGTTCGAGGTGCCACCTGGTGCTCCGACGCCGATCGTGGCGACGCCGATTGCGCCGACCGAGGCACCGCTTCAGGGTCCGTCGCAGGTCTTCGCGACTCCCGTTGTGGGCGTCCCGGCATCGCCTGGCGGATCACCGACCCCGGCAACGCCAGTCGGATCGGTCCAGAGCGATTCCACTCTGGCGACACCACCGGCTACCCCAGACAGCAGGTCGGCCGCGTCCAAGGTGTTGCCCATTACCACGCCGGCGGCATCACCCAACATGGCGCCCTCGGTTCCAGGGCTGAGCACACCATTCGCGTCGCCGGAAAGCTCCCCCGCGGCGTGAGTCTTTTCCGCCGGAAGAACCGGATGGTCGCTGGCCGGCGGTTGCTCGTTCGGACTTATGGTATGCTGCCGGGCAGCATGCACTTGGGAGGTCGCACGCGGGTGGCTTCCCGGAGAGGAGAGAATCGTGTCCTCCCCCAATCGTCGAATCCGCCCTCAACGAGCCGAACAGGTTCCGGAGGAGTTGTATCTGGACGATAGAGTGACGGCTGACGCGGACATTGGCGGTGATGACGACGACTTCGAGCCGGCCTACGACAACGATCATGATGACACCTCCGGCAAGGTGACACGGTCGCGTCGGTCTCCGTCGCCGCTTGAAGACACGGCGCAACAGATTACCCGCCTCCGACAGTCCGTGACGCGGGGTGTCGCGGCCTCTCGACGTTCCCCGTCTTCGTCGTCTCCGCGCCACTCGATTGGCCGCAATCACCTGTCCAGACCCGAGCCACAACCGAACGACTCCGGGTATGATGACGCGGACGGCGCGTATAACGACTCGGAAGCTGGGTCGCCGCCGCAGACGGTGTATCGTCCAGTTTCCCGGCGGCGCGGCAAGTCACCGCAAGATACACCCTCGGTGGCTCGGTCGACGTCGTCGGAGCGCGCGATCCCCCCATCGTCCTTGCCACACGATGATGATGACGAACCGTTCTATGACGACGACGACGACTTTACGGAGTACGACGCACCACGGTCGAGCGGATGGCAACGGACCGCTTCACGAAGCGGCGGCATAACTCGCGTGCCGCGCACCCGGCCTGGCTTGCCCACCGCCATCTCCCAGGCTGACCTCGTCAACGACGCGGCGGCGCTGAGCACGATCGGGATCGGCCTTGCCGGGCTAGCCGGGATGGCGATTCTCGTCGCCAACCGCGCCGACACACTTGCGCCAACGTTCGCCACGCATGTCAGCGCTTCCGGTACGCTGGAGAACTTCGAGCACTTCAACAATCTCTGGCGACTGCCGTTGCTGACCGCGATGCTCACCCTGATGAACATCATCGCGGCCTGGTTCATCTCGCCCCTGGATCGGTTCGCGAGCCGTTTTTTGCTCGCTGCCGCCGTGGTGGTTCAGCTCGTGGCCTGGGTCGCTCTCATTCGCTTGCTCTGACAAGGCACTCGCAAAGTGGGTCCGGAAACGCCGCGGGCTCGCCAGAGTACACGCGTTTTCGATCCGGCCACAGCGATTTTTAGAAGTTGTGCTCATCGAACACGGAGCGTGCTTTGCGTCTCCGCCAGCGGCGCGGCTGGTGGGCTTCCTCGGCACGACGTTCATCTGCGGCGAAGCGTGAGCGCGTCCCTCTTACACGGCTGTAGGGATGACAAGGGACGGGCATATGTGTCGCGAAGCGCTGTAGCGCCGAGCCCGAGCCCAGTGTCTCACGCAAGGTCTGTGATCACACGTAGGCTTTTAGAGCTGTGTCAGATTCCGGCGATGCGCGAGACGATTCGCCGGGTGAGCACCTGAATCAGGTTCGCGCGGTACTCTTCGGACGCGTAATGATCGCCGTTGATCTCCAGACCGTTCGCCGCCACGGCGGCGGCGGCGGCCACCGTTTCCTTCGTCAACGGTTTCCCGGCCAGCGCGGTCTCGGCGGCACTGGCATGGGTCGCGATCGATGTCGCGCCCGTCACGCAGATCCGCGCCGAGTTCACGAGACCTGCCTCCTGGGTGATGACTACGGCAACCCCCACAACGGCATAACCACTCGCCGGATGAGCATGTTTCTCGTAGCCCATGACCGTACCCGGTACCGGTTGCGGAAGGGTGATCGAGGTGACGACCTCGTCGACTTGGAGCGATGTCGTCCACAGATCAACGAACAGGTCTTCCGCCGAGATTGTCCGCTCGCCGCTCGAGCCACTGACGACCACGTGCCCCTCCAGTGCCAGGAACACGGCGGTGAAATCGGCGGCGGGGTCGGCGTGAGCGAGCGTGCCTCCAATCGTTCCGTGCGCCCGGACCTGCTGATCACCGATCTTGTGGATCGCATCCTTCAAAATCGGAAACGACGCGTCGATGCCGGGCGCGTCCCGGACGTCGTTGTACGTCGCCATCGCCCCGATCGTGACGCCGTCGTTACCAACGACGACTCCCTTGAGCTCGTGAAGACGCGTGATATCGACGAGCATTCCTGGAGCGGCGAGTCGGAGCTTCATGGCCGGAATCAACGAGTGCCCTCCAGCGAGCAGTTTGGCATCGGGGTTGCTGGCCAGCACGGCGATGGCGTCGGCTACGCTCTCGGCCCGGTGATAGGCGAATGAAGTCGGAAACACGTCTCGCTCTCCCTGGGGCGACTGCCCCGTTGCCAGCCACGGCGCATCGCGGCAGGCGACGCTCCCGCGACGTGGCGGTATCCCCGTCGATACAAGGTGGTGAATCAGGCGCTCGCGCTAAATAGGCGCGCCACCGGCCATCTTGCCCGCCGCGTACTGCACCGACCGGACAATATTCTGATAGCCGGTGCAGCGGCAGAAGTTGCCTTCGAGCTCGTGGCGAATTTCTGCTTCCGACGGGTTCGGGTTTCGTTCGAGCAGGGCGATCGACGACATGATCATGCCCGGCGTGCAGTAGCCACACTGAAGCCCATGCATCTCCCAGAACCCTTCCTGGACGGGATGATAGGCATCGTTCTCGGCGACCCCTTCGATTGTCTGGATGGAGGCACCATCAACCTGGACCGCGAACTTCGTGCACGATTTCGTCGTCACGCCGTCGATGTTGACCACGCACGATCCGCACTGGCTCGTGTCGCAGCCGACATGGGTTCCGGTCAGACCCAGCTCGTCCCGGAGAAAATGCACCAGGAGGGTTCGCGGCTCGACCTCCGCCGATCGCTCCTGCCCGTTAACCGTGACCGTGACCATCGACGTAGTGATCGTAGCGGCGTCCGTGATCAATCTCTAGCCCCTTTCCCGCGATCGTCGTGGGAGTGCTCTCCCTTTGACATGGATCATGCCGTTCGTGTTCCATCGCTCACATGAAGACATCTACCTGACAGGACATTGAATCCGGAAGTCGTGCGTCACGCTTCCTGGCCTCCCCGAACAGGTCTGCAGGTCTGGATGTCGCGAACGGTGACTGCCAGATGAGTATACCTGTCGCCTTCTCCACTGTCTGTAGCCCAAAGCGGCGGAACGCGGGCATCAGCCGGCGGCCACCGCGTCCGCGTCGGCCATCTCACTGGGGACGTCCGGCGCGGAGACCAGGTCGAGGATGATCTCGTCGGTCTTGACCTCGAGGGCGGGGCGGAGGGACCGTCCAAAGGTGGCCAGGCGGGACAGTACATCGTCGAGATCATCGACAGGCGGCGGGATGGGTCCGAACTCCTCCCGATGACGTTCGCGATACCATGCTCCGAGCGTTCGCCGAACCCGGTTGGTCGAAGGATGCGCGACGCCGCCCGCCCGCGCCGCGACATCGATTCGCCCACGCAGCTCCTTTCCGGAGATGGGCAGCGACGTGACGTGGTCGATCGCTGACCGCTGGCGTCGCGTCTGATCGGCGATGTCGTTCCAGCGCAACACGAGCCGCCAGGCATCGAGATCGGGGGCGGTATCGTGAACCAGGGCCTCTTCGACCGCTGCCAGCTCGATCACGGGCTGATCCCTGTAGAGCAGCAATGGACTGGTCTGGTCGATCCAACAGCCGATCAGTGCGCGGGCCACGCGCAGATAGAACAGCGTCAGCGCGAGGCTGCGGAGATGATCGAGTGGCAGGCCGTCGCGCGAGGCAAGGCGATCGATGAGGCGTCCATGGCCAAGCGTCTCCAGAAACACAGGCGCATCGACGGGTATCAGCCGGACTTCATGGTCGGCGACCGTGACCCGTTGAAGACCTCGGCGGGTTTGGAGCAATCTGCTGGTCAGCGAGTAGTCTGGGCAGAGAAAGAAACCATCGTGAACTGTGGCATCGGGGCGGAGGGTCGGGACCAGACGCCCGATCGTGGGTCCCATCGCAATCAGGGAGGTGACGACGTCAGCGCTCACCTGCCGGGACTTTGCGGTGTCGATCGAAAACTTGGCGTCAGCGGCGAGAACATGCTGCCCTTCCTCATCCTCATGGATCAGCAGAAAATCGGGATTCTGGAGCTTCAGCCGCGAGGCCTGCGACGCAATGGCGGAAATGTCGTCGAGCCGGATCACTTCGTCGACGCGAAGGTCATCCATCCCCGGCTGAACGGGCGCGATCAGAGTGGGGGCGTGATGCAGTGCATGGAAACAGAGATCGGCCCACCGGGCACCGATCATGCCACTGGCGCCACCGCGGTCGGAGAGGCGCATCAGATCACGATCGTACAGCGCGCTGTGCAGGGATCCGCCTGGAAAGTGAGAGGAAGAGAGGTCCAGATCGACGGCCTCGGAGGGAATACGTAACGTCAAACCACATCCATCCTGATCGCAAGCGAGGTACGAGCGCGGGGACAACAGGAGACAGGACGAGTGCGTCCCAACGATTCAAGCATACCAGCGCGAACCAGCGGCCTTCCGTTGTTGTATGGCCCGGCATGGTTGACGGATCCAGCGGCCATGGCAGGATATGGGTCACACAGACGAAGTACCGGCGTTCCAAAACGTTCCAGGACAGGGCACACGATTGACCACATCGACGTCACCATCTCCCCTCGATGCTTCGTTGCGTCGCTTGCTGACGGTTGTTCGCCAACTGGGCGACGGATTCACGCCCGGCCCACAGACCGCCAATGTCGCTCGTGAGCTGGACGTGCCGGAGGCATTCATCGAAGCGCTGTTCGTGAGCGCCCGCACCCGTGGCTTGCTCAAGCCCATTTACCTTGGACGCGGCCGATCGCGCTGGACCGTTTCCGCAACCGGCGACCGCTTTGTGGAGAGCGGTGAGCGTCCGCCGGTCGAGATTGCGGAGCGTACCTGATCCGGAGCGACGATCCGCCGGCCCCAACCTCGTGGTCCCACCCCAACCGCCATCCCCATCACCACGGCCAGGCCCGCGACGACTCCGATACGTCCGGCCCAATCCGCTGCTGTGACGTCGTAGATGAGACGGAGTGATCTCGTTCCAGGTGGTACCGTGACCCGCATGTAGCCATCGGCGGTCCGCGCGATCGGGACATTGGTTCCGTCGGCGGTCGCTCGCCACCGCGGAAACCAGTTTCGGCGGATCGTCACCGGACCCGCGGAATTGGGGAACGTCGCCTGGATCTCATGATTCTCGATCGTGAGCGCCGTCGGGAGATTCGCCTCGTTCGTCACGATCGGCGTCGGTATCACGACGGCGTAGACATCCCACTCCCCGGTCGTGCGCACCAGGCGCAAGGAGGGCTCGGACGCGGCGGCCGCGCGTGGGTTGGTCCCCAATCGGACGGCCATGTCGGTGACGACGACGGCTCCAATCCCATGGGCCTGGAAGTAGGAGTCGGTGATCGCCCGTTGGGGATCGGGATAGGCGTGGCCGTTCTGCGCGCTGTATGGCCCGGCATGATCCAGATGCCAGTACCAGAGCCAGTCATCGTAGAAGAATGGTGCGTCGCTCTCCAGCGGCCCCCAGAGCTGCTGATGCCACCAGCGTTCGCTGTCGAGCTGGTTGCCGATCACCAGGATCGCTGTTCCCGGCGGGACGATTTCGTCCGCCGTTTGGATTGCCGCTTGAAACTCCGCGAACTCGGGCCGGCGCGTCGTCTCGATTGACGGGGTGGTGAAGATGTCCGGGAACGTCCACACGGAGCCGAGCATCGTGGCGAGAATGGCGACCCCGGCTATCCCGGGCGCGATTGACGCGATGGCCCGCGAGCGTTCCACCCGTGCCAGCCGCAAGCCCGTCTCGACGATCCAGACGATCGCGTACGCGGCGAGGTAGATCATCACCAGCCGCTGGAACGGCATGAGACGTGGAGTCTCCAACTGTTCGATGAGACCGCCGGAAGCGGCTGGATCGGACAGTCCCGCCGTCAGGGCGACGTAGCCGGCGAGCGCAATCGCGAACGAGCGGGCGATGGCATGGCGCTGAACGGTGAAGGTGAGGAGCAAACCGGCCACGGTCAGGATGATGGCGGGCAGAGAGACCGCCGTGATCGTGCTCTCCCAGTAGGTGCGCAGAGTCGCGTACCCTTCGTAGTGCACGAACTGATAGAGATCGCGGTAGCGAATCAGCGGGATGAGCACGGGAGCGGCAATCAGCATGCTTGCGACCGCGATCGCGGCGACATGGAGGATGGGACCACGCCGGGATGAGCCCATCCGGACTCCCGGAAGGAACAACGCGGTCACCAGCAAGGCGGCGGTGGCGACGGAGATCGCGAGCAGGGAGCGAGGGTTGGTATACGCGGCGGCGGCGATCGAAAGGGCGGCGATCGCCGCCATCCGTCGGTCATGGTTGTGGATCGCGCGGCCCGTCGCGGCGGCGGCGATCAGCGCCAGGGTCGCTCCACCTACGTTGGTGACGAGCCCCCAATCGACCAGTTCCCGGTATCCCCCGTTTGTCCAGTCCCCAGGGATCGCGATGTGAATCGCCGTCGCCAGGAAGGCGGTCCAGGGATTGAGGCGATCGCCTCGCGCCATGATCCAGAATGCCAGGGCGGGGAGCAGGAAGATCAGGATGACCGCCAGCTTGTGAACCGCGATGATCGGGACTGAGCCAAGCAGGAGTGCCCACAGGCCGACATCGAGCCAGGCAATCCCCAGGGGGTAGAACTCCACCGGATAGCCGCCCTGGTGGTTGGCGATCCAGCGTAACGGCTCGCCCCGCTGAAGGCTGTCGAGCAACGCCACCGCACGCGTCGCGTGAAACGGATGATCGACCCGGGCAAACGTCTCGGCGATCCGCACGTCCGTGCCGGCCACGTCGATCGTGGCCAGGAGGTCGAAACCTCCCAAACGCCAGAGTGCCCACAGGCAGAGGAGCAGCAGACCGAGAGCGGCACTGAGAGTTTCCGTCTCGGTGGGAGCGTCGGACGTTTCTTCTCTGGCATCCGGAGTCACCCGCGAAGAGGCATCAGCGAGCATCGCGCCAGCGAGCGGGGTGGCGGTGGGCGAAAAAAGACGCATCACGCGGATTCATGTCCACGGTGGCTGGGGGTCTCGGATTTCGATGTACCGGTGCCGGCGGAATCAAGGAGAAACCAGATACCAATCACGGTACTTGCAATGACCACCAGGATGCAGCCGTAAAAAAGCGAGCTGAGTATCCATTGCTCGGCAACCCTTGGCAGTGACTCCGCCTGGAGGGTCCAGATTCTGAGCACCGACCGCGACTCGATGCGCAGATCGTTGAAGCGCCAGATCCGGGCATCGACTGAACCGAAGGCGATGAAGGCGAGAAAGCTCAACGAAAGCGCGGCCCAGGCGACCAGCCCACCGATCCCGGCTTGCGCTTTCACGGGCAAGTCTCCGACCGGATCGCCGCCATTCGGTTCTGTGGACGCGGTCACCGTCGACATCGGCACACCATCGCCCACCTTGATCTCGGTCATGGGTTCACACCTGACGGTTCCACATCCAGCCATCGCTGACCGAAGCCGGAGGGGTGCTCATGGAACTCCCGCAAGGCGCGCGTTCCAGGTCAATCCCAAGATGACTTGGGGTAGACCTCCGCGGCCGGGCATTCGGGCCACCGACATTCCGCGCCGCGAATGGCGACGTTGCTCTCACGGTTGAATGTTCGCGTGCGTCCTCTGGCGATCTCCACCGGATGGCGATTCGGCAATCAGGAGCGCTACACCACGCTGGCGCTGGCCTCCTCGCGCTTGATCTCGTGATACTCCTCGTCGGCGTTGACCGCCTCGAGGTTATGCTGCTCGCCAAGAAGGTTCTTCGCCGCCAGCATCCCGGTCTCGATCGAGTGGTCGGTATTGTTGTAGCGGAACGATCCACCCCGTCCGATGTACTGGAGATTCTCGATGCCCTGGATGTAATTCTTCATCTTGAGCAGCGGTTCCTGATAGTCGAGATCATAGACCGGATAGGCCTTCGTCGCGCGGAGCGTGAAGCCACCGATCACCTCGTCGGGAGTGACGAAGTCGAGGTCTTCCACGAGGTGCTTGACCGACTGGTTCACAAGCTGCTCGTCGCTCATATTCCAGATATGATCGCCCTTGGTGCAGAAGTATTCGATCACGAGCGAGGTGTAGTCGTCGCTCGGCACCATCGCGGGACTCCAGTTCTTCGGCTCGTGAAAACGCCCGAACAGGATGTTGCGGTCGTGAACGTAGAGCCAGGTGTCATGCGTCACCTGACGCTTCTTGATCATCAGGTTGACAGTGATGATGTCCCGGAAGGTCAACGAGTCGGCGGCGTCCATCACATCCTGAGGGGCGGCTGGTTCCATGATCTTGACGAGCACGGTGAACGGGATCGACGAAATGAAGTTGTTGCCCTCGATGAATTCCGAGCCGTTGACGGTGCGGACCTGGATGCCCTTTACCCGGTTGCCATCGAGCACGATTTTCTCGACCGCGTTGCGAAGCCGGATCTCGTTGCCCGCGGCCTGGATCGAATCGGCCATCCGCTCCGAAAATCGACCGAAGCCTTCGCGTGGATACATGAACTGGTCGATCAGGCTGACGACCTTGCCCTTGGAGGGGATGATGGCGTCCTTGATCGCAGTCACCAGAGACATGCCCTTGGTGCGCTGACTGACCCAGTCTCCGGAGAGCTGGTCGCATTTCAGGCCCCACACCTTCTCCGAGTAGGCCTGGAAGAAGAGCTTGTAGAGCGTTTCACCGTACTGGTTGATGTATGCGTCTTCCATCGATGTGACATCGACCGGCTTGATTCGCTGCCACGCCCGGATCCGCCCATAATCGAGCACCGCGCGGGCGGCGGTAACGGGGCCGACCGCCTTGAGCGCGCTGCCGATCTTGAGGGGATAGTCGACGTACTTGCCGTCGAAGTAGATCCGGCTGATCCGATTGACCCACAACAACTCGTCGGCAACCACCTCGCGGAAGAGATCGTTGAGATCTTCGTTCTTGGTGAACCAGCGGTGCCCGCCAATGTCGAACTTGAATTCGCCGTGGTCTGAATCCCGGCGGATCGTTCGCGCAAGACCTCCAACAAACGGCGCCGCTTCGACAACCGTCGCGTGTGCGCCCGCCTTGCTGAGCACATAGGCGGAACAGAGCCCGGCCGGGCCCGCGCCCATCACGATGGTCTTCGAGTCATGGCCAGAGCCAGCGCGAGACCCGTTGGAGTGGTGGCCATTCTGCATCGTCGGGGGAATCCTTCCTGATCGAGAGCGCCACGCGGCGGCTACCAACGCATGAAGTCAAGGGCAAGGCAATCCGAAGATCGTGCGCGCCGAGCAGCACCCGAGTCGTTCGGGTGACATCTTCAGCCAAGTGTATACCACGGGATTGCGGAAGGCCGGGAGGTCGCAACGGCGAGGAAGCGCCGCGCGCGGCCGATCATGCGCGCCAGGTAATGGCGTTGTTCAGCAGAAAATTCCAGATCGCGGCAACACCGGCGCCAAACAGATTGGCGAGGAGGTAATGCATCCCGAACGAGTCGTGCAACCAGCCGAGGATCACCCAGTTGATAATGAGACCGCCGACATTGATGGGCACGTAGGACATTGCACGGTGAACGATCCGGCCGGTGCCACGGTCGTGCCACGTCCATACCTCGTTGAGGAAGAACGTCACGATCATCGAGGCGAAGATCGCGATCGGTGAGCCAGCCCGAACCGCCAGACCAGCGATGTCGTGAAGGACGACCAGACCGGCTTGATTGACCGCCAGACCGATAACCCCGACAGCGACAAACTTTTGAAAACGCTGGGTCAGCGTCCACAGCTTGACGGCGGATTGCGGCCAGGATTCTGCTGAGATCATCCCCCGTTGTTCCCCCTCGAGTGTCACGTTTCTCACGTGGCGGGCCCCGGCACTCGGTTCGGCGGGGTGACTTCACAGGTGTCTGGGAAGCATCACGATCATGCAGGAACAATACCATGACCGGACCCGCGGTCTGACTGCGTTGTCGTTAAACGATCAGCCCGTGTAGACGTCAAAAAGCGCACGGCCCGTCGCGTCGAAACCCGGCGAGCCGTGCGCATGGAGCTCCGGATTAGGGAGCCGGCGTCGCGATGATCTCCTCGTGCGCTTTCAGCAACTGCGTGTCCGGCAGTTTCTCGAATTGTTCCGCCGTCACCTCGTTGTTTTCGAAAAGATAGGGGAAATTCGGTTCGACTCCGGCTTCGTTCTTGATCTCGATCGTCGGATCGACGCCCTTCTTCCAGATCTCTTCACCGTCAGCCGTGAGCCACAAGTCGGTGCCAATCAGCACGGATGATCCATCATCCAGATCGATCGGAAGCAACACCGTGCCGGTGCCGTAGGTGGTCTGTCCTACCAGCTCGGCCCGCTCGTTGTCGCGCAGTGCGGACGAGACGATCTCGGCGGCGGATGCGGAATCCTTGTTGATCAGGACGATCACCGGGCCATCTTGCCATTCGCCATTGCTCCCGACCGTGCGGACGGCGGTGACCTGATCCTCGCGGTTGCGTTCGCGATAGAGAACCGAGCCATCCGGCAGGAACTGCGACCCGACGCCCATGGCCTCGAACACGAGACCGCCCGGGTTGGCCCGCAGGTCGAGAATCACGCTCACCGCGCCAAGCTTCTTGCCCTCGCGCAGGGCGGCCCGCATCCCTTCCGTTGCGCCGCTCGAGAACTCCGACAGGCGAATCCAGAGCACATCGTCCGGAAGCATCGCCCAGGACACCGGCTTGACCCGGATGCTTTGCCGCGTGATCGTCACCGTATACGAGTCCGTCTCGCCCTGGTGCTGGAGCTCGAGCGTCACATCGGTGCCCTCTTCGCCCCGGATCAAGCTACCGACCTCGGTACCGGGTTCCAGCTCGGTCGTGTCCTGTCCATCGACGGTGAGGATGATGTCGCCCGGCTGAATCCCGGCCTTGAACGCGGGTGAATTCTGGATCGGCACGATCACGCGCGGAGGAGACGCCTCGGAATCGATCTGGATTCCGATCCCGATCAGCTCGCCGCGAGCGGAGCGCTCGAACGCGATCGCCTCTTCCGGATCGAGGAAGGTGGAGTGCCCGGTGTCTCCCAGCGCATCGACCATTCCGGTGCTGGCGCCAAGCATCAACTGCTCGTCGGTGATCTCATCGGATTCGACGTAATTCTCGCGGATCACCCTGTAGGTCTGTTCGAGGATCTGGAACTCGGCGACATCGGTGATGTCGGTCTCGCTCTGGGCACCGACATTGGAGAACTCGAGCAGGTAGCGGTCGATCCCGATCCCCGCGCCAACGGCGAGCACGAGCATCAGGCCCATCACGAGGGAGCGAAGATGAGCGTCCAGCCGGCTCATCGTGAAGGGACCGCGCTTCCCTTCAGGAGTGCGGGATTCCGGTTCGTGGTGGTGCTCCATGGTGACTCCTCATACCCATATGGTCCCGTGCAAAGACGCTCTGCTGGTTCGATACCGGGATCGTCGCGCAACCGATGGTCAGCGGGCCCGGAAACACGCGGTGGCCAGCCCATGGAAGGATCCGAACGAGCAACCATACCAGGTGTGCGGAACGGCGACATCGAGCACTTGGCGAATGTCGCCGCCTCCCGCGATGGAGTATACGGCGGGATTTCGCCCGTTGGTCCTCTCGTGACGAGGAGTGCCGCTTTTTCCCGAACGCCGCAGGTCCACAACGAGCATCGATAACGGGGCGTTTTCCGTCAGGTGACGAGGCAACCCGACGCCTCGCCCACAAGCGGCCCGACCGCGAGCGATCCTCCTCGTTGCTTGTTCGCGCATCAGGAACGGTCAGGAGACAGCGGCGACGAACGTGGACGCTCCAACCGGCACTACCCAATGGGCATAGCGATCATCGGATCCGCGCAGGATGGCCTCCAAGGTGGATTGCAGCGTCCGCGTGACCGGGCCGATCTCACCGTCGCCGATGGGATACTGATCGACCGAGATCAACGGCGTGATCTCCGCCGCCGTGCCGCACGTGAAAACCTCGTCCGCCAGGTACAGCTCGGTACGATCGACCGCCCGCTCGACGACATCGATGTCGAGCACGTCTCTCGCCAGGGTGATCACGGCATCGCGGGTAATACTCTCGAGAATGCCGCTCGTGACATCCGGCGTGATCAACTTGCCATCGCGGATAAACGCGACGCAGGCACCGGGCGCCTCGCTGATCTTGCCCTGCGGATTGAGCATCAGCGCGACATCGTAGCCGTCCAGCTTCACCTCGTGGGTGGCAAGCTGACCGTTGCGGTAGTTCGAGATGTTCTTGATCCGGGGCGGCATCACGGTGTCAGAGATTCGCGTCCAGGTGCTGACCCTTGCATGTTGCGCGAATCCGGTTCCAAGGTGGCTCGGCATCGGGGAGGTGCGGATCAGGGTCTCGCTTTCGAGCTTCCTGGGGTCGAACCGTGAGGACGTGCTCGATCCATACACGAACGGGAAGATGTAGGTATCTTCCCGGCATTCGTTCTCCCGAAGGAGCTCAACGATCGCTGTCGTCAGCTCGCCGGTGGAGTACGGCAGGGGAAGCCGGACGAGGCGCGTCGAACCTTGCAACCGTTCGAGATGTTCGGCGAGACGGAAGATCAGCAGCTCTTCCCGCTCGTCGCTCCAGTAGCCGCGGATGCCTTCGAAGACCGCACCAAGCGCCGACCAGGCGAGATCGGTGACATGCACGGTCGCCTCGTTCCACGGCACGAGATCGCCCTTCCACCACACGCATTTGGGATGTTCCGCGGCCATCAGGAAATCCTTTCACCACATCGACGTCAGCCCTTTTCGCAAGTATCTCATGCGCGCACGACGCTCACCCGCCATGCGCGGAGAGGGCCAGCGCGGCCGCGCCGAACACTCCGGTCTCCTGCCCGAGCGACGAGTAGGTGATCGTCAGGTCCGCGCGCATATCGACGAAGCAATACATCGGCATCACCCGCCTCGCCGGCCCCAGGAGCTGCTCGCCGATCGCGGCCACCCCGCCGCCGATCACGATCATTCGTGGATTGAAGATGTTGGTGAAGACGCCCATCGCCGCGCCAAGCGCGCGACCGGCGCGATCGAGGATCAGGGCCGCCGCCGGATCGCCACCTTCGGCGGCGGTGGCGACGATCCCGGCATGGATCGGACCATCCCCTGAGAGTTCCCGCAAGGTCTCCCCTTCGGTGGTCGTCGCAACCGCTTCGGCCTCGCGCTGGATCGCCCAGCCGCTGACGAACGCCTCCAGACAACCGACACTTCCACAACTGCAGCGCGGACCATCGAGGGCGACGCTGACATGGCCGACCTCGGCGCCCAGGCCCCGCACGCCGTCGACCAGCTCGCCACCGGAGATGATTCCGCCACCGACGCCCGTGCCCAATGCGAGGTAGATCAGATCGTCGACCCCTTTGGCACTCCCGAACCGAACCTCCCCGAGGGCACCGCAATTGCCATCGTTGGCGAGGAACACGGTCCTCCCGGTCCGCTGCTGGAGAAGATCGACGAGCGGGATGCCGATCCATCCCGGCAAGTTCGGCGTGTAGAGCACTGTTCCGGTTCGTGGATTGAGCGGCCCCGGCGATGCCACGCCGACCGGGACATCAGCGGGAAGGCCGGATGTGGATGAGGTGCGATCGATCAGGGCCGCCGTCCGGTCGATCACTGCCTCAGGCCCCAGGTCGGCTCGCGTCTCGGTCGTCTGATGATTTGTCAGTACTCCCGCCTCGGAGACGACCGCCGCCCGGATATGGGTTCCCCCGAGATCGACCGCGATGACCTGTCGCTCGCCCATCGTCCACTCCATCCAATCGGCCATGACGATCACGTCGGACAATATGACACTTCACCGCTCATTAGTACCCTGTCCAAGGCAGATCGTCATTCAGAGCATAGCGATGAATCCCCCGGCGAAGCCGGTCCGCGAAGCGGTCGCTGTGCTTCCAGCGCCATGGTCCGACTGCGTCGGATGCGCTTCGCGCGGCGATCCTTCGGTCGCTGCGCTCCCTCTGGATGAAGATCTGCCTTGGGCCGCGTACTCAGTGGAGAAGCTTGTTCTACAGGATGAAGTTGCTCAGCTCGTCATCCTCGGCGACATCGCCGATGCGCTCCTTGACGAATTCCTGATCGATCTCGATTGCCTGCCCCGCCATATCGGGTGCCTCGAAGGAGATCTCTTCGAGCACACGCTCCAGCATGGTTTGCAAGCGGCGCGCACCGATGTCTTCCGTGCGCGCATTCACCTGCGTCGCGAGCCGGGCCACCTCATGAAGGCCGGCGTCGGAGAACGTGACATCGAGCCCCTCCGTCCCAAGCAGCGCCTGATACTGCTTGGTGAGTGCGTTCTGAGGCTCGGTGAGGATCGCGAACAGGTCATCCTCGGTCAGGGACTGGAGCTCGACCCGAATCGGAAACCGCCCCTGCATCTCGGGAATCAGGTCCGAGGGCCGGACGTTGTGGAACGCTCCGGCGGCGATGAACAGGATGTGGTCGGTGTGCACCGGCCCGTAGCGCGTCACCACCGCTGAACCCTCGACGATCGGAAGCAGATCGCGCTGCACGCCCTCGCCGGACACATCGGGACCGCCATCTCCATCCCCGTTGATCGTCTTGTCGATCTCGTCGATGAAGACGACGGCCGCGTCTTCGACCCGGCGGATCGCGGACTCGACGACCGAATCGAAATCGACCATCCGGTTCGCCTCCTGATGCGCCAGGATCTGCCGCGCTTCGCGCACCGACACCTTCCGGCGCGTGCGGCGACGAGGCAGCAGTCCGTCCAGGAACTCGTAGAAGGTGTCCTGCAGTTCCTCGGGATTCACGCCGCTAATGATCTCGTACGGCTGGATCTCTTCGATATCGCCGTCGGATTCGATCTCGATCTCGACCGTCTCGTCCTCCATCGCCTCCTGATCGAGAAGTTGGCGCACGCGCTTCTGCTCGCGGCGCCGTCGCCGCTCTTCCGCCTGCGCCTCGCGGTCCGACCGTTCCTGCTCGGTCCCGTTTTCGGCGCCCTTGCGCGCGGTCCGGCGCGGTTTGCGATTGACTTCCTGCTCGGAGAGGATCTCGGCAAGACGTTCGACCGCGGCACGGGCCGCCGCTTCCTTCACCTGTTCGAGCCGCTCGCCGTGGAGCATCGAGATCGCGATCTCGACGAGGTCGCGGACGATCGATTCGACATCCCGGCCGACATATCCGACCTCGGTGAACTTCGTCGCCTCGACCTTGACGAAGGGGGCGTCGACGATTCGGGCGACGCGCCGGGCAATCTCGGTCTTGCCGACGCCGGTCGGGCCGATCATCAGGATGTTGCGCGGCTGAACTTCGCGGCGCATCTCTTCCGGCAGCTGCTGGCGCCGGAACCGGTTCCGCAGCGCCACGGCGACGGCTCGCTTGGCGTCGTTCTGGCCGATCACGTAGCGGTCCAGCTCGGCGACGATCTCCTTCGGCGTGAGGCTGTCGGCTGGTCGCGGTTCCTCCGGCAGATCACTGGTCGGGCGAATCGCGGGTTCCTGCTCGGCCACCTGACGGGCACGCTCGGTCATCGGACGAGCTCCTCCTCGGGAGATGCCTGCTCCGGCGCGTCGGGCGCGTCGTCGTCCTTTTCGGTACGGGCGACTTCGACAGTGATCCGGTCGTTGGTGAAAATGCAGATCTCAGCGGTGACGATCATCGCTTCGCGCACGATCTCCTCAGCGGACAGCGCGGTATGCCGGACGAGCGCCTTGGCGGCGGCGGTCGCGAATGCGGCGCCGGCCCCGATCGCGACGACGCCATCGTCCGGCTCGATCACGTCTCCCTCACCGGAGAGGACCAGGATCGACTCCGCGTCGGCGACGATGAGTTGCGCTTCGAGCCGGCGCAAGTAGCGGTCGCTCCGCCACTCCTTCGTCAGCTCGACCGCCGCCTTGCGCAGGTTGCCGTCCCATGATTGGAGCTGGGTCTCGAACTTGGCGAAGAGGGTCAACGCGTCGGCGACGGCACCGGCGAATCCCGCGATCACCTGCCCATCGTACAAGGTTCTCAGCTTGCGGGCACCGTGTTTGAGGACAACGTCGCCGATCGTGACCTGGCCGTCTCCGGCGAGCGCAATCTGACCATCTCGGCTCACGCCGACGATCGTCGTTGCATGAGCCCTGGAATATCCGCGTTCGTTCATCGCTTGATGTTCACCCTGACCGGGACGAGGCGCTTCCGGCATTTCGCGGAAGCGCTGGCATGCGCGTACCAGCCGACACTATCGACGATACGGTTGCGATTAATCTCCGGCTTTCGCCAGTTGCCCCTCGACGTAGGTACAGGTCGCGCATTTGACCTGGTTCCCGCGGCCGACCTGAACCATGTACGATCCGCATCTTGGGCATGATTCCCCGACCGGCTTGTTCCACGAGACGAAGTCGCATCCGGGGTACCGCTCGCAGCCGTAGAAGGTTCGCCCCTTCTTGGAACGGCGCTCCACGACCTCCCCCTCATGGCAGGTTGGGCATTCGATGCCGATCCGGGTCAGCAACGGCTTGGCGTTTCGGCACTCGGGAAAGGCGCTGCACGCGAGAAACTTTCCAAATCGGCCGAGCTTGATCACCATCGGGCTTCCGCAGAGGTCGCACACTTCGTCCGTCGGCTCGTCACGGATCTGCACCCGCTCCATGGTTTGTTCGGCGTTCTTCAGGGTCGTCGTAAACGGCCCATAGAACTCGTGAAGGGTGGGAATCCAGGCCCGCTCGCCCGCCGCGATGTCATCCAGCTCGGCTTCGAGCCGCGATGTGAAGCCGACATCGAAGATCGCCGGGAAGTGCTCGACGAGCAGGTCGTTGACGACGAACCCGATCTCGGTGGGGACCAGCTTGCGCTCCTCGACCGTCACGTAATTGCGGGCCTGAAGCGTCGCGATCGTCGGTGCGTAGGTACTCGGGCGCCCGATCCCGGCTTCCTCCAGGGCCTTGACGAGCGTGGCCTCCGTGAATCGCGGGGGCGGCTGCGTGAAGTGCTGCTCCGGGGTCAGCTTGACCAAATCGAGCGCTTCGCCAACCGCGACGTCGGGGAGCGCCCCGCGATCGAGCTCGTCAGTATCTCCTTCATCCCGTCCGCGTTGGTAGACCGCCATCCACCCAGGGAACTTCACGATCGAGCCGGTAGCCCGGAAGACGTGCGGCGCCTTCGCGGCTTCGAGCTGCTGTTCTGTTCCCGCGCCGACATCGACCCGCGTGTTGTCGAGCGTCGCTGGCGCCATCTGGCTGGCCATGAACCGCTGCCAGATCAGCTGATAGAGCCGGAACTGGGGAGCGGAGAGCTGCTTCTTGAGCGCGAGCGGATCCCGTTGCGGGCTGGTTGGTCGGACCGCCTCGTGCGCTTCCTGCGCGCCCTTGCTCTTCTTCGTGTAAAGGGGCGGCCGCTCCGGAACGTACTCGACGCCGAAGCGGGTGCTGATCACTGCCCGCGCGGCCTGCTGGGCCGACCCCGAGATGCTCGTCGAGTCGGTCCGCATATAGGTGATGATGCCCTGGGTGCCTTCGGCTCCCAGATCGATCCCCTCGTACAGCTCCTGTGCGATCTGCATCGTGCGTCGCACCGAGTACCCCAGCTTGCGCGACGCTTCCTGCTGGAGCGTGCTGGTCGTGAATGGGGCCTGGGGTCGCCGTTTCGTTTCTCGTCGGACGACGTCGACGATCTTCCAGGACGCGCCATCGAGCGCGGAGACGACCGCCTGGGTCTGCTCTCCGGTGGCCAGCTCGGCCTTCTTGCCGTCGATCTGATGAAGGCTGGCCCGGAACGAATCGCGCGCCGTCGGCTCCGCGCCGGTGATCTTGGCGAGATCCGCGTCCAGCGACCAGTACTCGACGGCGACGAACTGGTCGATCTCCCGCTCGCGCTCGACCACGATCCGCAGGGCCGCTGTCTGCACCCGACCGGCGGAGAGGCCGCGCTTGACCTTTTTCCACAGCAGCGGGCTGACACCGTAGCCCACGAGCCGATCGAGGATGCGCCGCGCCTGCTGGGCCTCGACCAGATCCATGTCGATGTCGCGTGGGTGCTCCATCGCGGCGGCGACGGCTTCCGGTGTGATCTCATGGAAGACGACCCGTCGGAGCGGCTTCGCCTCCGCCTCAGTCGCGGCGATCAGATGCCATGCGATCGCCTCGCCCTCACGATCGGGGTCGGTGGCGAGGAAGATCTCACGTGCGCCTTGGACGCTCGCCTTGAGCTCCTTGACGACCTTGGACTTGTCCCGGGGTACCAGGTACTTGGGTGTGAAGTCGGCGTCCACATCGACGCCGAGCGTGCTCTTGGGCAGATCCCGAATGTGGCCCATCGACGCCTTGACGGTGAACCCGGAGCCCAGGTAGCGTCCGATCGTCCGTGCCTTGGCCGGTGACTCGACGATGACCAGCTTGCCCCGGCCGGCGCTCGCACGAGACTTGGCGGTGCTCGCCTTCTTCTTCGCGGCTGGCTTCCTGGCGGTTGCCGCGGTCGTCGCCTTCTTCACTTTGGTCGGCTTGACAGGGATCTCTACAAGCGTTGCTGTCGGTTCGTCTCGACCCTCTGTCGTGGCCGACGCCGCTGTCGCCATTGGTTGTGTCCGCCCTGATGTCGTGCCCCCGCATCCACCGCCGGTAAGGACAGGGCCGGGAACTGCACGTTATTGAAGAATTGATCGAAGGTTCGGGAGCGTTCGGTTGTGTTCCGGTCCCCAATATTCAGCGTAAACAATCTGTCAAGTACCGGAACCCGACCGCCTTTCAACAGTAGGAACGGAGTTGCGTCCGTGTCAAGGCGCTGTCGCGGAACGACGCTTCGTACTGGAAGCCGCATGGCAGCCGTACGGCGAGGCACCACCCTCTCATCAACGCCGGACATAGTGCTGAGCGCCGACGTTGCGGACCTGACCCTGGAGCTCAAGTGTTACCAGGAGCGCCGAGACCTCGGGCAGCGCCATCGTGCAGCGCTCGGCGATGTCGTCGATATGTTGGGGATCACCCGTCAGGACCGCGACAAGCCGGCGTTCATCCTCGTTCATGAGCAACGGCTGCTGGACCGGCTCGTCCGCCGCGATCCCGCGTCGAAGCTGGAGGTCTTCGAGAATGTCTTCGGCGTTCCGCACGAGCCGCGCGCCATCCCGGATCAGCCGGTTCGTGCCGGCACTGCCCGACGCCAGCACCGGTCCGGGCAACGCGAAGACGTCCCTCCCCTGATCCGCGGCGAAATCGACTGTGATGAGAGCGCCGCTGCGTTCCGGCGCCTCGATCACCACGACACCGAGCGCCAATCCGGAGATGATCCGGTTCCGGGCCGGGAAGTTGGGCGCGTCGGGCTTGCGGTCGGGCGCATAGTCGGACAGCACAGCGCCCTGGTCCGCGATCTGTCCGGCAAGACGCGTATGCTCATACGGATAGATCCGGTTGACACCGCTCCCCAGCACCGCGATGGTCCGCCCACCAGCCGCCAGCGCCCCCTGATGCGCAATGCCGTCTACCCCCTTGGCCAGCCCGGAGACGACGGTCACCCCCGCCCGCGCAAGCCCCTGACCGATCTGAAACGCCATCTCTCGCCCATAGGACGTGACGCGCCGGGTTCCCACGACCGCGACGGCCGCCGAGTCAGTTTCCAGAAGCTGGCCGCGATAGAACAGAACCGGCGGCGGCGAGCCAATCTCCCGCAGCAGGGCCGGATACCCGTCATCGGCCAGCGTGACCACGGAAATGCCGCTGGCCGCGAGGCGTTCCATGAGCCCAGCGACATCGATCTTCCCCCGGTGCTCGATCAACGCGCTGTGTGACCGCTCATCGAGGACCGACCGCAACCGGGCGCCATCACTCGCCCAGGCGCGCTCGAGCGATCCGAAATGATCCCGCAACCGCCGGATCCGCGATGGGCCGATGTATGGCACGAAGTGGAACGCTACCCAGAACGGGCGGTCCATCAATGCCCTGGACGCATCGTCGATCACCGATCTCCTCCTTGCCCGGTGCGACGACGCACTCGTGCCTTCAGAACTTGCGGCATCCCGGATTGCGGTGAAGCCGGGTTTCGGGAACAATGCATCTCGCCTCGGCCACGGTCAGGCGCAACCAACTTGCATGACTGCCCCATTCGTTCATCAAGGAGCACGGCGCATGGATCTCGGAAACCCGGTCAAGCGACGCTTGGCCGAGGGGAAGACGGTGTTCGGATGCTTCATTCCCGTGCCGTCGGCGGCAACGGTCGAGATTCTCGCGCTGGCCGGATTCGATTTCGTGCTGCTCGATGCCGAGCATGGGCCGGTCTCGCCAGAATCAGCGTATCCAATGATCCTCGCGGCGGAATCCCGCGGCATCCCGGCGTTCGCCCGGATCGGGCAGAACGACAAGCAGGTGATCCTAAAATTTCTCGATCTCGGGATCGCTGGGGTGATGGTGCCCCAGGTCAACGACGCCATGCAAGCCGAGCACGCGGTCGCCGCGACCAAGTTCGCTCCCCGGGGGACGCGCGGTCTCGCCGGCGGCCGGGTGTTCGAGTACGGCCTGAAGCACTCCGCGCCCGACATGGTGCGGATCCTCGACGATCGCGTGCTGACGATCATCCAGTTCGAGCACAGGGACGCCCTGGAGCATCTTGACGCGATTCTCGCGGTTCCCGACCTCGATGTCATGTTCGTGGGTCCCAACGATCTTGCCCAGTCGCTGGGCTATCCGGGTCAGCCAGGGCACCCTGAAGTGACCACGATGGGCGACGAAGTCGTCGCCCGGGCCAAGGCCCGAGGCGTCAAGCTCGGCACCGTTGCCCCGGACGCTCCCTCCGCGCTCGTCGCGATCGAACGCGGGTTCGACATGATCGTCGCGAACTCGCCTGGCCTGTTCGCGTCAGCGGCGAAAGCGTACATCGCCGGAGTGCCGCGGTAGCCAAATCCGGTGATCCCGGTGTGGGCGCGGGTCACAATCCGCGATCGCAATGCCGGGTGCCCCACCGGCCGGTTCTGGTCCCAGCCGAAGCGCGCCGTGTTGAGAGAATTGCCGGGGGTGAGCCCTTGTGGTATCGTGCTCATCCAGAGGCCATCTGACAACACAAGATTGGCCGAACGCGATGGCCACGCCGGGACGCTCCCACAAGGCGCGTCGTACCGTTGACTTGGGAGTATCGCGGCTGGTGGTGGTTCCTAGACGTTGTCGACGCGATCACCACATCGGCGAGAGGGGCGAGAATGGCGACACGAGCTCAAACGACCAATTCTCCGGACACCGCTCAACGCGCCGCGGCGGATGGACGTCCGCTGCTGGAAGTGAAGAATCTCAAGACCCAGTTCTTCACGCAGGACGGCGTCGTCAAGGCTGTCGATGACGTCTCGTTCTACGTGATGCCCGGCGAAACGCTCGGGATCGTTGGCGAATCTGGCTCGGGCAAAAGCATGACCGGTCTCTCGATCATGCGCCTGATCCCCAGCCCGCCCGGCAAGATTGTCAATGGCGAGGTCAACTTCAACGGGCGCGACATCATCACGATGTCGGAAGAGCAGGTGAGGGCGATTCGCGGCAACGACATCGCCATGATCTTCCAGGATCCGATGACGTCGCTGAACCCCGTGCTGACGATAAATCGCCAGATCAGCGAAGCCCTCCAGCTCCACATGGGGATGAACAAGAACCAGGCGAAAGCGCGCTCGATCGAGCTGCTCGAGATGGTGGGGATCCCGAACGCCGAGCAGCGAGTGGATCAATACCCGCACCAGTTCTCCGGCGGAATGCGCCAACGCGTGATGATCGCGATGGCGCTGTCCTGCAACCCCAAGCTGTTGATCGCCGACGAGCCGACGACCGCGCTCGATGTCACGATCCAGGCGCAAATCCTCGATCTCATGCGCACGCTCCAGTCGGAAACTGGAGCCGGCGTGCTGATGATCACCCACTCGATGGGCGTCGTCGCCGGGATGGCCGACCGGGTTCAGGTCATGTATGCCGGGCACATCGTCGAGACGGCGACCACCGAGGAAATCTTCGCCAATCCGCGGCACCCGTATACCGTCGGACTGATGAAGTCGATTCCCCGGCTCGATGCCGCCCGCAAGTCGAAGCTCCAGCCGATCCGGGGCCTTCCGCCCGACATGATCGACCTGCCGGACATGTGCCCGTTCGTGCCCCGTTGCAACTACGCCCGCGAGAAATGCGAGCAAAAGAATCCGCCGTTGATCCAGGTCAGCACCGGCCACTATTCAGCATGCTGGTTCTGGGAAGAGATTCACCGCGAGGACGACCAGGACGAAATCGCGCGTGAGCACGGCAACCTTGAGCCGTCTGTCGCCGCCAACGATTTCGATCCGGACGCCGTCGATCTCGGCGTCTCATCGAACCAGTTCGAAACTCCTTAGCCTCTGGAGGAATTGCGCATGTCTGCCGCTGTCGCTCCCACCCAGCAGCGATCCACGGCCTCCGCCGTCACCTCGGGAGATGGCCAGCCCCTGCTCGATGTCAAAAACCTGGTGATGCACTTTCCGCTGACCCAGGGCATCATCTTTCAACGCAAGGTCGGCGCGGTCCAGGCGGTTGACGGTGTGTCGTTCTCGGTCAAGCGAGGCGAGACGCTCGGTCTCGTCGGGGAGTCGGGCTGCGGCAAATCGACGACCGGTCGTGCCATCCTTCAGCTCTACAAGCCAACCGAAGGGCAGGTCGTCTTCAACGGAAGCGACCTCACGCAGCTGGACGGGTCGCAGATGCGCAGGATGCGACGGCACCTGCAGATGATCTTCCAGGATCCGTACGCGTCACTCAATCCGCGAATGACGGTCGGCAACATCATTTCCGAGCCGATGCAGATTCACAAGCTCGTTCCCAAGGGCCAGCGCACCCAGCGCGTTCAGGAACTCCTGCAGACCGTCGGCTTGAACCCCTACTTTGCCAACCGGTATCCGCACGAGTTCTCCGGTGGCCAGCGCCAGCGGATCGGAATCGCTCGGGCTCTGGCCGCGAACCCCGACTTCATCGTTTGTGACGAGCCGGTCTCGGCGCTCGATGTCTCGATTCAGGCACAGATCGTCAATCTTCTCGAAGACCTCCAGGAGCAGTTCGGTCTGACGTACCTGTTCATTGCGCACGACCTTTCCGTGGTTCGCCATATCTCCGACCGGGTAGCGGTGATGTATCTCGGCAAGATCGTGGAGATGGCCAACCGAAATGATCTTTATGACGACCCGCTTCATCCCTACACGAAAGCGCTCCTCTCCGCCGTGCCGATCCCTGACCCGGTAATCGAGAAGCGCCGCGAGCGGATCATTCTCTCGGGCGATGTGCCGAGCCCGATCAATCCGCCCACGGGGTGTCATTTCCACACCCGGTGTCCCTACATGATGCCGGTCTGCAAGCAGATCGATCCCATCTTCGCGGATCAGGGTGACGGGCATTTCGTAGCCTGCCACCTGTATCCTGGCTCCGGTGCGGCATAGGCTCATTGACGATGAACCGCGCCGGGCGGATGAGGGAGGAAGCGACGCCTCCCGCCCTTGGCGCTCGGCTTCGAGAACCGGACACTCCTCATGAATCTCGGCGGCGACTTGCGAGATCCGGACCAGATCCTCGCGTACCTGCTCTCATTCATCCTGGCGACCACGATTCACGAGTTCATGCACGCCTGGACCGCGCAATGGCTTGGCGACCCCACCGCGCGCGATCTCGGGCGGATCACGCTGAACCCGGCGATGCATTTCGATCCGTTCGGCTTTTTCGGGATGGTGATGATCTCGATCGGATTCCCATTCATCGGCTGGGGCAAGCCGGTTCCGGTCAATCCATCCCGGTTCTTGCATCGCTTCGGAAGGCGGCGGAATGCCGGGATGGCGATCGTGGCCGCCGCCGGACCCCTATCGAATGTCGTTCAAGCGCTAGTCGCCGCAATCCCCTACCAATACGCCATACGCAACGGCGTTGACCTGGGAGGAGCGGGAACGTTTCTTACGGCGTACCTGACGGTCAACGTGCTGCTTGCGTCGTTCAACATGATTCCGGTTCCCCCGCTCGACGGACACAAAATCTTGATGGGGATCCTACCGTCGTTCTGGCAGCCGGTTCTGGCGCCGCTCGAGCGGTACGGATTCGTGATCCTGCTCCTCCTCTTCTTTATCGGCGGCCAACTGGGCAGTTCGATCGTCAACCCGATCATGCTCCCGGTCCGGAACGCCATCTACGATCTGGTATTGTTTGGTCTGACCTGACCGCTTCCGGATCGCCGAACACGTTGAGCCATGGCAGACATCGACGCCGACCGCGCGGCAACGCTCGCGGGGTACCAGCTTCGTCTTCCGACCTACGAGGGGCCGCTCGATGTTTTGTTGCGCCTGATTGAGCGAAGTCAGCTCGCCGTTGAGGATGTCTCCCTGGTCAAGGTGACCGATCAGTTCCTGGCCTTCATCGCCACGATGCGCGATGCACCACCGGAGATCGTGGCCGATTTCACCGCGGTCGGGGCGAGACTGGCTGTGCTCAAGAGCCGCTCGCTTTTGCCCCGGCCCGTCAATACCGACGAAGAGGCCGCACCGAGCGACATCACCGAGCAGCTCCGGGAGTACAAGCGGATCAAGGATGCCTCCCGGCAGCTCGGGGAGGTGCACGCCGCCGGATTCCAGAGCTATACGTCGGACTCCCATGGCGCGATTGTGCGGCCAGTGGCCGAATCCCCGTCCACGCTGGCGCGGAATGAGCCGGAACAGCTCGTCCGATCGCTGCGGCGCCGCCTCGGGATGGTGCCCAGGCCGGCCCGGTTCATCCGCCAACGGCGCATCGTCAGCCTTCGAGACGTGGTGAACCGGCTCTCGGCGCTGGCCAGCCGGGAGCGCACCGTGCGCTTCAACAGCGCCGTTGATCACTATCGCACCCGTTCCGAAGTGGCGACCGCCTTTCTGGCCGTCCTGATCCTGATCCGGCGGCAAACCCTGGAAGCGTCGCAGGACGGCCTGTTCGCTGACATCTCGCTCGCATTTACCGGCTGGCATCCGACGTTGCCGAATGGAGCCGCCCCCCTCCACGACGACGACGCTTCCGATTGACCGGGAGCACGACGCGCCGACGACGCAAGGAACCGCGATGGTTGATCTCTCTTCCGCCCCGATCGAGCGATCCGACCGGCTCTCGAGCGGACAACTGAGCCTCCCTGGAACGACCGCGATCAGGGCGATGCCGCTCGACGAGCTTGCGGCATTGATCGAGGCATTGCTTCTCGTGGCGACGGACCCACCCACAGTCAACGAGCTTTCCGCCGCGGCCGGAACCGGACCGGATCGGATCGATCAGGCGCTCGATGCGATCGCCGGGCAGGACTCGCGGGGTCTCGTCGTGCAGCGCCACGGGGACCGGGTGCAACTCACGACCGCGCCACGATTCTCCCATGCCGTGCGGACGTTCCTGGGGCTCGACCGGGAGGTGCGGCTCTCTTCGGCGTCGCTCGAAACGCTCGCGATCATCGCCTACCAGCAGCCGGTTACCCGCGTCGCGATCGAGGCGGTGCGTGGGGTCGATTGTTCCGGGGTCATCTCCACCCTGCATGCCAGAGAGCTGATCGAGCCCGTGTCGAGACAGGCGTCCGTCGGCAATCCGTTCCAGTACGGAACCACCGGGGAGTTCCTGAAGCATTTCGGACTTCAATCGCTCGCGGACCTTCCTCCCTTGGGGATGATCGACGGTCAGGATGGCCGAGACAGGCTGGCGAGGACCGCCGAAGCCGTCGAAGGTCCGTCGTCGCCAACACAATTGGATTCAGCCTGACCGTGGGTCGCTATTCGATGCCATTCGGCAACGCGCTCCCGGTTCGAGACGACCTCCTTCGCCATCTGACCGGCGCCCACGGTGTTCCGGCAGTCGACGCCTGGTTCGAGCGAATGCCAACCGTTCTTGAGGAATGGTGCGCCAGGTGGCGGATCTCGATCTCGGACGATTTTCCGGACAGCAGCCTCAACATCATGGCATACGGCCATTCCGCGCTCGCCGGGCCGGTCGTGCTCAAGATGAACCTGCCCTCACCCGAAATCCTGTCGGAGATGGAAGCGATCGCCCAACGAAGCGGCCACGGAATCGTTCGCCTGATCGCCGCCGATCCCGACCTGGCGATCATGATGCTGGAGCGCGTCGATCCGGGCACGACCCTCCGGACGAGTGGCCTTGGGGACGAGGAATCCACTCTGATTGGCGTCGACGTGATGCGCCGCTTCTGGCACGCTCCGACGCGCCCGGACAACCTCTTTCCGCTGGCCGAGTGGATGGCGTCGCTGCTCGATTATCCGGCGCGGCCGACGTATCCGGATGGGCCGATTCCCGCCGCTCTGATTGACCGCGCAATCGGAGTCGCGGGTGACCTGCTCTCAACATCGACCGACCTCGTGCTGCTCCACGGCGACATTCATCATGACAACATCCTGTGGGGAGGGGACCACGGCTGGGTTACGATCGATCCGAAGGGACTGATCGGCGAGCGAGGGTTCGACACCAGCACCTGGATGCACAATCCGTGGGGAATCGGGTTGGATCCGAATATCGGAGCAATCCTGCGCCAACGGTTCACGACCTTCGCTCGTCTGCTCGATCTCGATCCCTACCGCACCGCGCGGTGGTCGTTCGTCTTCCTTGTGCTCTCGATGTGCTGGACGACCGAGACCAAGGACCATGACGACCTGACGAGCACCATGCGATGCGCGCTCGAGATGGAGCGGATCATGGACGAAACGCGCGCCTAAACCGCGGCCGGCGCCAGTGTTCTGGTCCGCCCGATCACGTCGGCGATGACGCTCGCCGCGTCGTCGATCTCGGCTTCGGAGTTCCCTCTCCCAACCGTGAACCGGATGCTCGCGCGCGCCTCCTCCGGCGATCGCCCGATCGCCCGGAGGACGTGGCTTGGCTCGGTGTTGCCAGTCGTGCAGGCGCTGCCCGCCGACGCGGCGACTCCTCCCATGTCCAGCCCAAGCAGTGCCGTTTCTCCCTGCACCCCCCGGAAGGACACATTCAAGTTATTGGCCAGGCGAGCGCCGTCGAGACTCGGACCATTCAGGAGGAGATCCGGGATGGTCTCCTCGAGCAGGCTCCAGAGGCGATCCCGCAAGGCGCGACAGTGCGCGTTATAGACGTCGCGATCTCGATCCGCCCGAATCAGCGCCTCCGCCATCCCGACGATCAGCGGCACGTTCTCGGTTCCCCCACGTCGTCCCGATTCCTGCCCGCCGCCGTTCTGGAGAAAGCGAATCGGTGTCCCTTTCCGGATATAGAGGATACCGACACCCTTGGGACCGTAGAACTTGTGCGCCGAGAGCGACAGGAAGTCGACTCCGAGCTCATCGACATCGATTGAGAGCGTGCCGGCGGCCTGCACGGCATCGACATGGAGGGGCACTCCCCGATCCCGCGCGATTCGGGCGAGCGCCGCGACCGGCTGCACGGTTCCGATCTCGTTGTTGGCGTGGATGATCGAGACCAAACACGTCTCCGGCCGGATCGCTTTGGCGAGATCGGATGGCGACACCAATCCCTCGCGGTCCACCGGTAGCTGCGTTACGGCATACCCGTCTGCTTCCAGGGCGAGCGCCGGGTGCAGGACGGCGTGGTGCTCGATCGCGGTCGTAACGATGTGCGGCGGTCCGTCTCTGCCTGGCGCTCGGCGTTGGCGAGCCGACGTAGCGACCCCCTTCACCGCCAGATTATTGCTCTCGGTCGCACCGCTCGTGAACAGCACCTCGGACGATCGGCATTTGAGCACCCTCGCGATACTGGCGCGGGTGCGGTCGATCGCGGCCCGACCTTCCTGCCCAACCTGATAGATGCTCGACGGATTCCCGAAGACAGCCGTGAACAGCGGCATCATCGCCTGCACGACACCCGGGTCGACTGGAGTAGTGGCCGCGTGATCGAGGTAGATCGAGGAGGTGCCATACGTCATGGATCAGTATCTCGTGGGGGCGTCGTGGCTCGATGGTCGGAGGAACGAGAACAGTGCATCAAGAAAAAGGTCAGGCCGAGCGCACCAGGGGTTCGCCTGTTTCAAGGCTGTCCAGGGGACGGCCCGACGCCTTGAGCAGATCCGCCAGGGTCGTCGAATCGAGCGCGTCGACAATCGAGTTGCGGACCTTCAGCCAGATGGGCCGTGTTTCGCAACCATCGATCAACGGACATGTTTGATCCGCCGGATCCTCCGACACACAATCCATCGGCGCGACCGGGCCTTCCATGACTCTGTACACATCGCCAATCCTGATGTCGCCAGGTGCCCGCCCGAGGAGATACCCGCCATGGGCGCCCCGCTTGCTCTGAACCAGGCCAGCCCTGCGCAAGGGCGCGATCAGCTGTTCGAGGTACGTGGGGGGAACAGAGGATTCCTTGGCAATCTGGGCAATCGAAAGAGGACCATCGCCATGATGGCGAGCGAGGGCAACCATCGCCCGAACCCCATATTCACCTCTTGTCGAAACCTTCATGTAGTGTGTCTCCCAATCTGAATGGTACAACCATCCATGGAAAACTGTACCGCTGAACTGATCGTGTCGTCAAGCGGTCGAGACTCTAGTAGTGCGTCAGGCGTGATCTGCCGGTGGCAGGGAAGGTGCGGGCGTCGTGAGCAGTGACCCGCATGTCCGCCGCAGGAGACCCCGCCATGGCCTATCCCTATCGCATTGTCCTGACCGAAG
>JAABUN010000196.1_pt1 | contig 156712 bp, 152 predicted proteins | sample 5559311 | NCBI WGS metagenome assembly JAABUN01 (sample SAMN10711877, study PRJNA513370) | rock metagenome | isolation source: Antarctica rocks | place: Antarctica: Victoria Land, Siegfried Peak sud
CTTCGGTCAGGACAATGCGATAGGGATAGGCCATGGCGGGGTCTCCTGCGGCGGACATGCGGGTCACTGCTCACGACGCCCGCACCTTCCCTGCCACCGGCAGATCACGCCTGACGCACTACTAGTCCCAGGCTCGCCAATCGAGATTGCCCGGGGTCGCCGAGACCGAACGCTGCGTTGAAGGGGTTGACCATGCCGACGAAGAACACGCCGTTGACCGTGCTCGCAGACTGGAAGACCGTTCTCGGCGAAAAGGTCGAGCTCGATGATGTATCCGCCTGGCGAGACCTGTGGCCCGTCACGGCGGAAGACGGAGCACGGTACTTTCTCAAACGCCTGGGCCCGTGGCGGAATCTGCCAGTGGCCGATGAGGCCCGGATCCTGACCCATCTGGCGAGGCAGGGCGTTCGGGTAGCCGAGTTCCTGCCCACTGATCGCGCCACCCTGTACGCTGGGGAGGTCGAGGATTCATTCATTCTCATCCCGAGACTGGCGAGTGATCATTTCAATGCGGCCGAGCTCGTCTCCCTTGAGGAGAAGATTGGTGGCGCCTTGGCCGAACTCCATCTGGCACTCGCCAGGTATCCCTGGCCGGCGAACTCCTATGCCGAGAATCTGGGTGAATCGCTCGAGCGGGAACTGATGCTGCCCCCCGACATCGCCGAAGGGTTCGCCAGGAGGCGCGGCAGCATGACAGCCGCATTGGCTGACCTGCCCACCCAACTGATCCACGGCGATCTGACTCCGGAGAACGTGTTGCTGCGACGGCCGGAGGTTGTCTCGGGATTCATCGACTTCGACCATCTGCCTCTGGGGCCACGGATCTGGGACATCGCCAAGTACGTGTCCCGACGAATCAGGCTGCGTTGGCGGCAAGGATCACCAGCGTCGGACCTGGGCCGGCTGGACCACCTTGGCGGCTTCCTGATCGGCTATCACAAGACGAATCCCCTCGGTTCGGCGGAGATCGCGGCGCTCCCGTCCGGTATTGCCGCCGGCAATGTGCTTGAAGCCAGCTATCTGCAAGAGATCTCGGCCGGAACGCTGCCTCGCCGCAAGCTGCCCGACCATGACGCCGTGCTGGCCGACACGGTCGAGGCGGCGGGCTGGCACCTGGCGAACTATGAGAAGGTCGCCGCCGCGGTGCGGTCGAGTGTCGTCTGATTCCCCTCCGTGGTCTCGGCGGACGGCGGGAGCAGGTGGGGGGCGAGCACCGCCCATTGGCCGTCGGTCAATTCATGGTCTCCCATCCGTTGAGGATGCCACTTTGAAAACAGGACCTTGTCGTCCAAGCGGAAGGCTACTGAGGAGGATCATGCCGGTATCGCGCCCACCAGAGCGACATGGCCGCAAGCCGGGGGCATCCTTGTCGAGGTAGGCGGCTGATTCCGCGATAGCTACCCAATGTCCCAACTCAGGGAAGAAACCGCACAGAGCGGTAGTGACGCGTGCCAGTTCTCGACTCGACATCGCTGAAACGGAGGCTGGGGGCATCCGAATGGGTTATGACAGCACACGTGCTCATGCATGCATCACTGCACCCGTTATCGCCAATGGAGAGGACTCAGCGTCATGCCACAGGTGGAAGAGATCGCCGTTACACCCGGGTCGATCGCGCGGTTCAGCACGCTGCTTGGCGCGGATCGCATGCAAAAGGCCGAGGAGGCCGCGCGCGCGACCGTCCACCGCCTGAATAACCGCACTTGGTGGAACATCAATTCGACCGCGACCGGCGGCGGTGTGGCGGAAATGCTTCCTTCCCTGCTCGCCTATGCACAAGGAGTGGGGGTCGACGCCCGCTGGCTGGTGATCACCGGCACACCCAGCTTCTTCCACCTCACCAAGCGCCTGCACCACGCTCTGCACGGGATGCCGGGGGACGGAAGCCCACTTGGAGACAACGTGCGAGCCGTCTACGAAGCGGTCATGGACGACAACGCCGGCGAGATCCTTGAGTTGGTCCGACCCCATGACATTGTCCTGCTGCACGATCCGCAGACCGCCGGACTCGCGCCCGTCCTTCTCCGGCACGGGGCGAAGGTGATCTGGCGATGCCATGTCGGAGCAGACGAATCGAATGATCAGACAGTCATCGCCTGGTCCTTCCTCAAGCCCTATCTCCACGACGTGGCGGCGACAGTCTTCTCCCGGCGGGCCTACGTGCCGGAGTGGTGCGATCCGGAGCGAACCGTCATCATTGCGCCCTCCATCGACGCGTTCGCGCCGAAAAACCAGGACCTGGACGGCCCCACTATTCGGGCCATCCTCGCCCATACGGGCCTCATCGCAGGTCAATTGGGAGACGGTCAACCGCTGTTCCAGCGGCTGGACGGCACCATCGGGCGCGTGGAACGGCAGGCCGATGTCATCCGGCAGGGAGCACCTCCGGCGTGGGACACTCCGCTGATCGTTCAGGTGTCACGCTGGGACCCGCTCAAGGATCCGGTTGGGGTGATGGACGCGTTCGCCAATCTCGTCCACCAGGGGGACGGGATTGGAGCGGAACTGGTTCTCGCCGGACCAGACGTCAGCGCGGTGAGCGACGACCCGGAAGGTCAGGAGACCTTCAACGCGGTGGTTGCCGCCTGGCATGCCTTGCCCGAAGCCATCCGGGCCAGGATCCACCTTGCGTCCCTGCCGATGACCGACAGCGCGGAGAACGCGGCAATCGTCAATGCCCTTCAACGCCATGCCGCGGTGGTCGTCCAGAAGAGTTTGCGGGAAGGGTTTGGCCTGACCGTGACGGAGGCGATGTGGAAGGCGCGGCCGGTCGTCGCCAGCCGGGTCGGCGGGATCCAGGATCAAATTGTCGACGGGGTGCACGGCCTGCTGATCGATGACCCGGCGGACGCGGCCGCCTTTACGGCTGCGCTGGGCACGATCCTGAAGGACCAGTCCCTGGCCAGACGGCTGGGCACGGCGGCACGCCAGCGGGTGCAGGAAGAATACCTCGGCATGCAGCACCTGATGCGCTACGCCGATCTGCTCAGGAATCTGGACGGATAGCCACCAAAAGCGGCTGGGCCCCGGTGCACGAGGGGTGCGGTACCGCGCCGGCAAGGCGCTCTGACCCTTCTCTACGACGAGCGGTCGATCTCGATGCACAGTGCCCGTTCTCCGTTCGACCGCACCATTGGGGTGGACTCCGGTCGAAACGTTTTCGACTCGTCAGGCGTCTCGCGAAACGAGGATATTCTCGCTCTCTTGCTCCCAGTGGATGCAGCAAGCTGAACGGGCTCACCCGGCCGAGCCGTTATCCTCGTTGGACGCGGGGCCGCCGCAGACATGACCAAAGTGATGCCCGCCTGGCTGGGCAGGACAACGCCGGTCTTTCCGTTGGCCGCCTGAGACACGTTGAGATGAGCGTTTGGTGTCCTTGGGTGTGTCTCGCAAACTCAACCGGGCGCACCGGTCGCCCCCACCATGATCATCGCACGATCCTGAACGGCATCCTCTGGATTCTCCGGACCGGTGCTCCCTGGCGCGACCTGCCCGACCGGTATGGGGCATGGCAGACCGTCTACAGCCGGTTCCGTCGCTGGCGCCGGGCCGGACTCTGGGATGACCTCTTGCGGATCATGCAGCGGGAGGCCCCGTTCGAGGACGGCCTCGACGGCGCCCTGGTCATGATCGACGGCACCAGTGTCCGTGCCCACCACCAAGCGGCGGGGGCCCGAAAAAAGGGGACCTGACGCCAGTCTTGGGCCGCGGCCGCGGCGGCTGGGGGACCTGATCACGGAACGCAGCGGCAAGCCCCTCGTCTGTGCCCAGACCGCCGGGCAGCGGCATGAGAGTCCGCGGGCCATTCCGTTATTGGAACGGGCGCTGGACCGGATGTGGCCCGAGGTGGTGGGCGGTCGCCTACGGCTGCAAGCACGCGATCCCGGCCATGGTCAGCGAGGACGCTGCTGGGGCGGCAGGCGGAGTCAAGGGAGATCGCCTACGCGCTGCTGTTCCTGGCGAGCGACGAGGCGTCGTACGTGACGGGGGCGACCTTCATGATCGACGGCGGGATCTCCGGCCTCCGGGAATGACGTGAGACGAAGTAGTTAGTCTGAATGGATCAACCCCCATCTTCATGGCAAAGCTATGTAGAATGTCGTATTCAACACAATGCCATTATCGGCTGGTAGAGACCGTGGCGAAGCACCGTACAGGTTACTTCGTCTTTAATCTTCAATGCCCGTAATACTCTCAAGCTCGTTCCTAGCACTCGAGTGCTTCACCCTCACCTCGACCGGTCTATTGAAGTACATCCGAACCGCATCATCCATACCGTCCCGCACCCACAAATTCAGTTTCCTTTTGTCTTCCGTGATGAGTGCAATCTTTCCGCGACTGGCTGTCGCTCCGTCAAGAATCCCTCTAACCGTGTTACTAAATGCTCGATCTGCAACCTCAGTCTTGTTGACTGTCTCAGAGGCTATAAGGTCAGACAACCAGGACGAGGATTTAGGCTGAGTGAAAGCAACTTGCCGCTTCGGGGTGGTCAAGCCTACCAGTTTCACCTTGTCACCATCAGGCGCAAGTACCTGGGATAGTGAGATGAAATGTTCAAAGTATTGTTCGTCCTTGATACGCGCCCGCTATTCTTCAAACTGTAGATCCTGTACTTGTTGCAAACCTTCTAACACGTCGTCAATTACTTGTTCTCCTGTAGTCAACAGCGAATGCTGGCTGTCATTCTTCTGCACCAGCTCAACTGTGATAGAGAAACTGCCCGCGCGAGGAGCGGAAAGAAGCGGGGAAAAAGATCCCTTGGCCCATTTGTCGTGACCTCTCGGACGGAAAGGTTCGTTTGTCAGGCGTTGTACCGTTCGGTCGAGCAAAGTGACAAAGGCACGCAGGCGCTCGTCAAAAGCGGAGTAGGCGACCCTCCCGTACCCAACACTATCCCCAGCAATCGATAGCTGCACCTCTGAACTTCTGAGAGGTGCGTCCCGCACGACAAGATGAGACTCAAAGTTGATTTGATCGTAGAGGTCCTTGAGTTCCCCTTCGACGCGTGGGGGGGGGTAGCCTGAAAGGCCTTCGGCTACTAATCGCTGAGCTGTGGCGTACTCGCCGGCTTGAAACGCTAGCGATGCCGCACTCTGGTAAAGGATGGAGCGTGTCGGCTCCGACTCAATACGCTTTTCTATGAGATTCGCAGCCTCTACTTCGAGTGCGAGCGCTTGCCGAGCAAGCCCCTTAGCCGTGGCTTCATCTCCGCGTTCGCGGGAAGTCAAAGCTTCTTGGGCCAAGGTCATTGCTTTTCGATGCAAATCACGCACGGTTCTCATACCAGTGTCACTTGCGCTTCAGGTGCGCTGAACTCCACAGCACAGATGTACGTAGGCAGATCAACAGTTTGTGAAGTGGTCGAGGTGCTGTACTTGATCAGCCGGTCCTTCTTCTCCTTCACGCGTCTGGCGATAGTGTTTGACCCCCTTGTCGTTTGTATTCCACTTACTTCTAGCACGGCCGTGTGATTGAAGATCAAATGCTCATCATTGAAGTTGTCATTATCTGGACTCGCCAGGTAGTAATCGATGCCATTGCGTTTCTGAGAGACCTCAACGGCCACAAGGTTGACGAAGCGTGCCAGAAGAAGCAACGCAATCACGCATGTGCCTTCATCAACCCGTTTGGTCACATCTGCGCACGCTCTACGCATTATATCCGTGACCTCACCATCCCATCGGACACTCACCCCGTGGTGATCGTGGACAAGGTCGACTTCCATGGAAGTGCCTGCAGGATGGTTGTGGTGATCAAAGCTAACCTTACAGCTTTCAATGTACGCGGAAGCCTTGGGCTCCGGTATAACTGGAATCTGAGTTGCCAAATCTTCCAGTCGGATGCTCTGAGCCATCTTCATCCCTGATGCTGCTCCAATGGCTATTCTCAGACCGACAAAAATGTGCTGGCGTATTGTAGCGCTAGCAAGCATTTGTGGGATACGGACGCCGTGGACGGGCATACGCGGACAGCCGACTCTAAGATAAAGATTCTCGCTCATGTTCTCTAGCCCGCCTCTACGACATGTCGCCCGTTCAATGTCGGAGGAACGGGCGGATGATCCGGGACGACCCTGCGGTTGGTTGACAGGTGGCCCCGTGGATGGGGTAAGGTTTGCGCGCAAGACGACGCCGTGAACGTCCGTGGCTGGAGGATGCGGTCGTACGTCTCGCCCCGTAGCCGGATGGTTTCGGCTGTGTACGCCCCCGGTCCCGGTTTCGACCGTGAACAGGCGGGGTGAGCCGAACCTACCCCCTGGCGACGTTTGAGGGGCGGACGCCGGGGAAGCACACCTGTGTTCAGACGTCCATTTCAATCCGATCCGGCTTTCGGGCTCGTGCGCGACGCCGTCCGCACCGCTGTCCGAACCGCTGGCGTGGCCGAGCGCACGCGACGCGCGACCGGTGGCGGATGCCATCCGGCCCACGGAAGCGTCCCCACTCGTCGTCATCCCGAAACCGGATCCAGGGAGCATATCGTCATGTCATCATTGCCTTTCCGCATTAATGGTGCCGGTCCCGGCCTGTTCCGGGCCGTCTCGATCGTGACGCTCGTCACGATGCTCTTCGGCGGCTTCGTCGCGATGCCGTCGGCGGCGCGCGCCGCCTCGACCCAGACGACCGATGATCTCAACCTGCGGGCCCAGCCCGCACTGAACGCCGCGATCCTCGACGTGATGGTGGCCGGGGAGAGCGTCGAGACCACCGGCGAACCGGTGAACGGTTTCTACCCGGTCCTCTTCGAGGGGGTGGCCGGCTTCGCCTACGGCGACTACCTGACCATCGGCGGAACGAGCGGTGGTCCAGTGACGGGCGGGGGCCAGGTCGGCGAGGTCAACGTGGTCGACGGTCCGGTCAACTTCCGGTCGGGCCCGAGCACCGATGACGCCGTGATCTCGGTGATCCCCGATGGCGGCCTGGTCGCCCTTACCGGCGACAGCGCCAACGGTTTCTCCGGCATCATCTACACCGACCGGAGCGGCTGGGCGGACACCGCCTCGATCGTCGGCGGTGGCGAGCCGGTGGCCGCGCCCGTCGCACCGCCCGCAACGGTCGAGGTTCCGGCAAGCGTGCCGGTCGGAGACACTGTGAGCGGAAGCGCGACGGTGTTCGACGGCGCGCTGAATCTGCGCGCCGGCCCGGGTACGACGTACAGCGTGATCACGGTGATGCCGGGTGCGGCGGCGGTCGAGCTGCGCGGCGCCGCGCAGGCGAACTTCCTGCCGCTGAGCTACGCGGGGACCACCGGCTGGGCATCAGCCGATTTCCTCGCTGTCGCCGCCCCCGCGCCGCCCGCCGCGCCCGTGGAGGCACCAGCGGTACCGGCGGTACCGGCGCCCCCGGTGACCGCGCCCGTGCAGACCGACGCGCCAGCCGCTCCGCGCAACGGAGAGGGCAGCAGCGATATCGTCTCGATCATCTACGCGGCGGCGGATGCGTACGGTCAGTCCCGTGAGGACATGCTGCGAGTCGCGACCTGCGAGTCGAATCTCGTGCCGACCGCGATCAACGCCAGCAGCCAGGCGAGCGGGCTCTTCCAGTTCATCCCGAGCACGTTCGCGAGCACGCCGTACGCAGGCCAGGACATCTTCGACCCGGTCGCGAGCGCGAACGCCGCTGGCTGGATGTGGGCGAACGGACGGCGCAACGAATGGGAATGCCAGTAACGGGCGGCGCTTCTTCTCGCGGGCGGGGTCGCTGATTCCCGCTCGCACATCCGAACGCGTTCCGGAATCTCCCGTTGCCCGAATCTGGGCAACGGGAGATTTCGCTTGTGGCGTCGCTTGCGGTGCGGCCCGTTTCCGGGCGAGAACGGCACCATCTCCGGGACATTGGTTAGCTGGAAGGCGAGGCGTGCCAGCCCCAGCCCGTCACGGCGCGTCGTAGTGCCGCCGCGGCGGTCGATGGTGCGGATGCCGAGGGTGTTGGCCAGGCGCCCGCCGGAAAGCAGGAAGGGCAGCCGTCCCGCCTGCCCGAGCATGGCAGACCGGGCGAAGCTTAGCCTGCGGGCCTGCCGCTGCCGACAGTTCTGGGCTCCCACCTGGGTGGTGGGGCGAGCATGGCCCGCTGCCGTAACCCCCTGGCCCAACCCGGTGGCGTGACCGGATCAACCACGACGTTGATTGGAGAGCGGCAGAATCGGCATTGGACCGACGTGGTGATTCGGCACGGGATTCCCATCCCTCTTGCTTACGTACAGACATGTATGTATGATATTGTCCATGTGCGTCTGTGAGGCAGGAGATGTGACATGAACGATCAGTTGGCCCGGCAGGTACGCCAGGTCGAGGTGACCGACCCGGTAGCCGCCGCTCGCCGGTACGACTACGCCGACGCCTTTGAGGTTCGTTTGCCCGAGCCGGATGGTGATGCGCCCGAAACGTGGGTCTTGGCCGGGCTGGATGATTCCCCGGCCGTGGTGGAGTGGATCGCTTCGCTGCTGCTGGGACATGGTGGCGCACCTTCCACGTCGACCGACCGGGTCGTAGACGGTTGGAGGGTGGTGGAGTCCACCCCCGAGGTGGTCCATCTTGAGCAGTCCTTGCCGTTGATGCATGTGGTCGTGGTGGGGCGCAGGGTCGGGTTGTCCGGGAGAATGCTCACCAGCGTTCTCCACTTCGAGCGGCCGGTGTTGGCGCGACTCGTCTGGGCGGTCGTGGGTGTGGGACATCGGCGGATGGTCCGGCGCTTGCTCGGGAGCACGAGCTCGACAGACATGGACAGTGGGACGAGAGGCGCTGAACGTGCATCGTGAGGCATCAGGGAAGTTGATCGAGCCAGGGCACCTGGTCAGTGGCCGGTCCACCCAGGCCGATCGCAGCGCGCGCACGCGCAGCGCGCTGCTCGAGGCGACCGCACGGGGGCTCTCCCGCTACGGCTATGGCAACCTCGCGCTCGAGCGGGTGGCGAGCGATGCCGGCTACACGCGCGGCGCGCTCTATCACCAGTTCAAGGACAAGCAGGAGCTGGCCATGGCCGTGATCGACTGGGCGATCGAGACCTGGAGCCAGGAAGTGGATCCGCTCGTCGAGCGGGAGTCGGATCCGGTTGCGGCGTTGCTCGCCCTGGCGCGTGGCCACGCTGTCTACTGCCGGCGCGACGTGGCTCGCATGCCAATCGCGCTACGGCTGGAGTTCTCGGGGCAGGACCATCCCGTTGGGCGTGAGGTAGAGAAGGCCTACGACCTGCTCGTCGCGCAATGCCTCTCCCTCATCGACGAGGGCCGCAAGCAAGGAACGATTCCGCCCGGCCCGCCGGCCAGAACGCTCGCGCTCGCCTTCGTCGGCGCGCTTGAAGGAGTTGTGAATGCCCTCACGGGCGAGGCTCCGCACGACGAACTCCTCGCGGCCCGTGCCGCCGCCGGCGTCCTCGGACTCGTGCCCTTGCCGTGACACGTCATGGAACGAATGGAACGACAGGAGACCGGCGACATGAAGCTCCCCGATTCCGAGCACACCTCACGGCCCTGGCGTATCCACGCAATCGCGCCGGACTTCCGCCTCCATGACGTGTGGGCGTTGCCGACGCCGGGCGGCCCGGACGACTTCCCGCGACTGGTCCATCTGTTCGCCGTGGGTGACACGGCGGACAACCCATCCTGGTTCGCCCGCACCGTCTTCGCGATTCGCTGGAAGATCGGGGCGCGGCTCGGCTGGGACGACCCGGATTCCGGCGTCGGCGTTCGCGTGCCGACGCTGCGCGACCAGTTGCCGGCCGATCTGCGCGACGGTCCATCCGGGCCGGCGTTCGACACGCTGCCCTTCATCCCGATCTACCTGACAGATGACGAATGGGCGGCGGAGATGGCCAACCGGACGGTGCACGCAGTGATGCACCTGAGCTGGGTTCCGGACGATGCCGGCGGGTACCGCGGCCAGATGGCCGTGCTGGTGAAGCCGCTCGGTCGGTTCGGGAGGGCATACATGGCCGCAATTGCGCCATTTCGGAACCTGATCGTGTACCCGCCCCTGATGCGCGGCATCGGGCAGGAGTGGCGGGACGGCATGCCCTGCAACCGCGTCGCCTGACATCGCCGGGAGGCGGTGTGCCCCTGGTCCAGGCGGGCGGGCGCCTGTCGACCCGAATCGACCTGAGCCCGCGTCGCCTGCTTCAAGGGCGGGTCGTGACCCCGCTGTGTCGCTTCGGGCTGCCGCCGATCGCACGGACGCGTCTGCGGGCGCCGAACTGCCCGGAGATCACTGTCACTGGGGCCGTCGCGGGCGTAGATCCCGGCGCGGTGAATGACATCGTCGAGACGTCTGCCTTCCCTGTCGACGCCGAGAAGAAAGACATCGGTCCGGGCGTTGATAAACAGGGGCACGCCGAAGCGGTCCGCCGCCCGGCGCACGGTCGCGATCCGCTCGGCCTGCCGTTCGGGGGCCAAGAGCGGGTCGCCGCCGGAGTCCTCTCAAGGTTGATGCCGACGGCGCTGGCCGCGAGCACCGCGGTGATCGTGGTCTCCAGCTCCGGCAAGGACGTGCCGTAGCCGCGCTCGATGATCGGCGGTGACCGGAAGGCTCGTGGCGCCCGCGATGGACCGGATTGCGCCGACGGCCATATTCCGGGGCAGGCGGTCACCGTCGGCGTAGCCCAGGCTCCAGGCGCAGCCGCCGCTGGTGGTCGCGAGCGCAGTCGCCCCGGCGCGCTCGATGAGACGGGCGGTCCCAGCGTCCCAGACGTTGGGGAGGACGAGCGGGGCGGAACGGTGGAGGGCGGCGAAGGTCTCGGCGCGTTGCCGCTGGGTGGGGCGAGATCGAGCGTGGGCGCAGCCGTTGCCATGGTGCGTTCTCCGTGTGGGCAAAGCGTTCGTCAGCCCGTTCGAGCGAGGACCGAGAGGTCGTTTCTGGAACGCCGCCCGATGGGTGGTGTGAGATCGAGACAGCGCCGTTTGCTGCCCGTTGTATGCGTTGACAGGGATCGAGCGGTGGCCCATGCGGTGAAGGAGGTGACATGATGAACAAGTATCACGACAAGAGGGACCACTACCGGAACATGATTTCCATTGCCGCCGACCGTGCACTGGTGTTCGCGGCGCTGACGACGGTTGAGGGAATCGAGGGCTGGTGAGGTTCCGCCTGCACCGGAGCGTTCGAGGTTGGATCACGATTCCACGTGCGGTTCGGCCCGGATGGGCACGTGCTGATGGAGGTCACGCATCTGATGCCGAACGAGGAGGTGCGCTGGGCCTGTATCGCATCGACAGAGTCTGACAACGCGGAGGACGCCAGGCCGGACGAATGGGCCGGAACGACCCTGATCTGGCGGCTGGCGGCGGATGCCGCCGCCACCGATCTGGGGCTGGAGCACGTTGGGCTGACGCCGGTGCTGGCCTGTTTCGCGGAGTGCAACGATATCTGGAACCGGTTGCTGCCGGGGAGTCTGAAGCCCTACGTCGAGACCGGGACAGGGAAGCCGGCGCGGGAGGCGTGATTCCAGGGACCGCATGATTTCGATGGGTTAGCGCACCGGTCGGCGGACGTGCCCCACTGCATGTCATCCCGAAGCGATGCGAGGGATCTTCCAAGGAGGATCGCAGCTGACGAAGTACTGTTGCGCAACGCCTCGCTCTGAATCACAAGGGGAGGGGGTTTCGGGCCGGGGGTGTTGCGAGTAAGGTGACTGCTCCTGGATGGGGGCTGACATCATGGGGATCGCCCCTTTGAATGAAGTCATGGGGAAAGGGTGTATGGCAGAACAACAATCGCGGCTCTGGACGGGTGTCGATCGCTATTTCAGCGACGGGTTGATCCCAAAGGACGACGCCCTGGAGGCGGTACTGGCCGCGACTCAAGCGGCCGGGATTCCGGCAATAAACATCGAACCGAACCAGGGCATGCTGCTGCAGATCCTGGCCCGGATGTGCGGTGCGCGGTCGATCCTCGAGATTGGCACGCTCGGCGGCTACAGCACGATCTGGCTGGGCCGGGCGCTGCCGCCGGACGGCCGCCTGGTCACGCTGGAGTACGAGCCGAGGCATGCCGAGGTGGCCCGCGCCAACATCGCGCGCGCCGGTCTCGACGGGATCGTCGAGGTGCGAGTCGGGCGGGCGGTCGAGACGCTGCCGATGCTCGAAGCTGAGGGCGCGGGACCGTTCGACTTGATCTTCATCGACGCCGACAAGCCCAGCAATCCGGATTATTTCGCGTGGGCGCTGCGGCTGTCTCGCCCCGGCGGCGTGATCGTGATCGACAACGTGGTGCGCGACGGACGCGTGGTCGAGGCGGCGAGCGGGGCGTCCGATGTGCTCGGGGTGCGGCGGATGATCGAGCTGATCGCGGCCGAGCCGCGGGTCAGCGCGACGGCGATCCAGACGGTCGGCGCCAAGGGCTACGACGGGTTCGCGATCGCAATCGTCAACAGCGATTGAACATTCGACACACGCCGTGGCTAACGCACGTTCCCAGCCGCCTTTTCCTCCCGTCATGCTGTAAGCGGCATCGGACCAACGGAATGGGCCGCATCCGCCAACAGGCAGTTGCGAAGCAATAGAGCGAATGCGGCCCATCAAGCCCTCCGGGATTGCCGGTTGAGCATCTCAACGGCTGTGCCGCCGCGAAGCCGATTCACGATGTGGAGAAGGTGATGCCCAGCGGCGGCGCAGCCGCTGCCCGGTGCCGGTGCCGGTGCTGAGATTCTTCAACTTGGCTCAGAGTGACGCAATAATGACGTATGGGATGAGGGACGGTAAGGGATGGGTGGCGTAACGGGGGATCGTGGTGAATTGCGGGTGGACTACGTGCCCGACGGTGAGATGAACGAGACGATGCGGGCGGACAAGCAGGCGTTGCAGGAGGTCTGCTTCGCCGATGTGCCGGTCGAGGAGCTCTTCGAGACGTTCGTTGCGGAGCCGATCGGATCGGTTCTCGCCTGGTCTGGGGAAGAGATGGCCGGGTACGTCTCCGTGTTCACGCGGTCCATCGTTTTCAAGGGACAGCTGGTGAGGCTCGGCGGCTACGGCGGGACATGCACCCGCGCGGACCTTCGCGGTCAGGGAATCGGGGCGCGCGTCTGCGGCGTCGCGATGGAGACGCTCCACGCGGAGGGGTGCGAGATCGCGATGCTGGCGGTCGACAAGGACGGCTCGACAAACCGTTTCTACGAGCGGCAGGGCTATCGCGTGCTCGGCCGCCCGTTCGAGATCGTGACCGCCAAGGGGCAGCGGATATCCCCGGACGACGTGGCGATGGTCGCGCCAGTTACATCCGATGACATCTTTCGGCGTGTGCTGGCGGACACGCGGCCGCTCTTCCTCGGCCCGGACAAGGGGTACTGGTGATGGCGTGGCGCGGGTCATGTGGGAAGCCGCTATGGCCTCCCGCTGCCCGTTCGCATTTCCTCGCCATCGCGAACCATCCCACGATTCCGTAGGGGAGGCCCCGGTGGCCTCCCGTGTTGACCGGGCGTTCCGCCGGAACGGGGACGCGCCAATCCCATGACACGGGACGGCACCGATGGCGTGACATTCGTGGGGACACCCGCGGGAGGCCACTGGGGCCTCCCCGACGAATGGGCGGCGGCTCCCCGGTCAGGGCCAGCCGGTGCGCCGGGCGAGCCAGCGACGGGCGACGGCGCCCTGGCCCGCCTGGAACTCGCGCAGGCCGGGGAGGGCTTCAAGCGGCGGCAGCAGGCTGTTGTAGGTGAAATAGCCCGCGATCTCCACGATGCAGACGGTGATCGCGTCCGGGTCGGCGGCGCGGCAGACATCGATCCGGGCGATGAAGTCCTCGGGGTCGGGGCCACCCTGCATCGCCAGGCTCGGCGCGAAGGTGACGGCATCGACCCAGGCCGCGCCGACCTTCGCGTGCGGCCAGTCCACGATCACGACGCCATCGCCGGTGATCAGCATGTTGTCGCCCCGGATGTCGAGGTGGAGGAGAGTATCGCCCCCGACGACATCATCGACGCGGGTTTCGAGCGCGATCAGGCGGTCGAGGTGACGCCGCGTCCAATCGTCCAGCGGCACGGGCGGATCGAACGAGGTGGGATACTCGATGCACATCTTGAGCCGGCTCCAGCATCCGGAGCCGAGGACGCCCGAGTGCGCGAGGCTTCCGATGTCGGCCTCCGGGATCGGAGACGGCGTCAGCGTCGTCGCGAGCTGGTTGAGCGCATCGACGACGAGCTCGACATCGGCCCCGCGCCACGGCAGCTCCGGCGTGTGGCCATCGACGACCTCGTAGACGAGGACGACCCAGCCCGGCGCGCCCTCGTCGAAGGACCAGACGAACCGCGCCGTCGGGACATCCGGTCCGAGCCGGGAGGCAACCACGATCTCCTTGCGGTGGAACGCCCCGGCATGCTCGCTCGGAACCGAAGAGGCGGCTTTCAGGAAGAATTCCTGGCCACCGAAGGTTTTGGCGATGCAGGCGACGCCGGGCGAGAAGCCGTGGTCGATCGAGGTGGTGGAGACGATCGGGTCGCCGAGCGCGAAGTCGATCGTCCGCACGATGTGGATCGGGAGCGCCGAGAAGTCGAGGCGCCGGCCTCGGGCGCGGAGGATCGGTTGAGAGTCGGGTTCGCCGGTCATGGGGCGAGAGTCCTTGCGCGTTCGACCTTCATCGGCCCCGAGGCATCGGGTGCTGGGTGATTGTACCGGGCGGATATCAGGGACGATACGGAGATCGTCCCCTACGAATGGGGGGATGGTTCGCGAGCGAGTGGTGTTCACTCCGGGCCGTACCAGCCGGGCGGTTTTCCGACGATGGCCTTGGCGGCGCGGATCGCACCAGCGGCGAACACGGCGCGGCTGAAGGCGCGATGGCCGATCCGGATCTCTTCCTCATCGCTGGCGAAGATCACCTGATGCTCACCGCTGTTGCCGCCGCCCCGCACGGCGTGGATCCCGATCTCGCCCGGTTGACGAGGGGCGTGTCCCTCCCGGCCGGGGACGATCGGGTGCGTCCGCCCGTCCCCGCCGAGCCCGGTCAGGATCGCGTCGACGAAGGCGAGCGCGGTCCCGGACGGTGCGTCGGCCTTGTGCCGGTGGTGGGCCTCGATCACCTCGATGTCGTACCCGGCCAGGGCGCGGGCGATCTCCGGGAGCAGGCCCTGGAGGACGGCGACGCCGTGGCTCATGTTGCGCGCGTAGTGGACCGGCACTCGAGCCGCCGTCGCGCGTAGCACGGCCATCTGCGCGTCGGTCAGCCCGGTCGTGCCGACCACGAGTGGAACGCCATGCTCCGCCGCCCCGTTCGCGGCCGCGAGCGTCGCCTCCGGGGTCGAGAAGTCGATCAGGACGTCGATTCCCGGGAACAGCGGCCCAAGGTCGGTATGTGTAGAGATGCCATCCGGAAGGTCGGGTCGCTGACGGCGGACGGTGCCGCCAGTGACCGTGACCGCGGGGTCGCGCGCGGCGACGGCGACGAGCTCCCGCCCCATGCGGCCCCCAATCCCGACGATCCCGATCCGTAGCGGTGGGGGTTCCTCCATCAGGCGGCGACCTCGGCAACGGCCGCTTCGGCGGCGGAAGCGAGGCGATCGGCGGTGTGCGCGCAGGCGAGCAGTGCGGCAAGGACGTGCTGGCGGGATTCGGGCAGCAGGTTCGTCAGCGGCAGGCGGACCTCGGCGGTGCTCAACCCGAGCAGCTCGGCGGCGGCCTTGACTGGGACCGGGTTGGTCTCGACGAACATCGCGCCGCAGAGATCGAGCAGCTCGTGATGGAGGGCGCGGGCGCGGGCGTAGTCCCCGGCGAGGGCGGCGGCGGTGAGGTCGCGCATTGCCCGCGGGACGATGTTGGAGACGACGGAGATCACGCCGCGGCCACCGACGCTCATGATCGGCAGGGTCAGCGAGTCGTCGCCGGAGAGGACGGCGAAGGTGGGATCGACTGGGGCGGCGCGGCGGATGATCTCGCTCGCGCGGTCGACATTCCCCGAAGCCTCCTTGATCCCGATCACGGTCTCGAGCGCGGCGAGGCGGGCGACGGTCGGGGGCAAAAGATCGCTGCCGGTGCGGCCGGGGACGTTGTAGAGGACGAGCGGCAGGTCGCAGCGCTCGGCGACATGCCGGATGTGCTGGACGAGGCCCTCCTGAGTGGGTCGGTTGTAGTAGGGCATCACGACGAGCGCGGCGGCGGCTCTGGCGCGCTGGGCGCTCCGGGTGCGGTCGAGGGTGGTGGCGGTGTCGTTGGTGCCGGTTCCGGCAATGACGGGGATGCGGCCGGCGGCACCTTCGATCACGATCGCGAGCACACGCTCGTACTCCCCGGCGGAGAGCGTAGGGGTCTCACCGGTCGAGCCGCAGGCGACGAGCCCGCGGACGCCGGCGCGGATCTGCATCTCGACGAGCGTGCGGAGGGCTGGGGTGTCGATCTGGCCGTCGCGGAACGGGGTGATCAGGGCGGTCCAGGTGCCGTCGAGGGCAAGGGGGGTAGTGATGGTGCTCATGGTGTCGTCTCCGTCCGGGGCTACAGCCCGGTGTGCATGCCGGTCGAATGTCCCTGATGGTGCGGCCTGAGAGAGCCGGGGGATGAACCCGGGTGCCTCAGGCGCCGGGCTTCGACCGGAGCGGGGAGACGAGTGGTTGGGCAGCGATCGACGACTCCATGGCGGGCGCACCTCCGGGCGAACAGGACGCCGATCCGGCGATGCGGATCAGCCGGGCCTCAGGTCGGGGATGACAGCTCGCGGCACGGCTGATTCCGGGCACGAAAAAACATCGCCATCCCCCGCTGATTGGGGACGAGCGATGTTGAGCCCGTGGTACCACCCCTGTTCGCCGCCGTCTCACGACCGGCGGCCTCGTTGCACGGCGACACCCATGAACGCCGGGACGTGGTGATCCCCGGCGGGTGCGCGATGCATCGGCCCGGTAACGGGAGCCGCTTTCCCGGATGACCGGGAACCCGTCGCCGCCTACTGAACCGGGCGAGCCGGTGGTTCGGGGCGCTGCTCGAGGGGCTTTTTCGCTGGCGATCCCGATCCCGCATCACAGCTTGCGCGGTTCTCTGTCTCGTTCCGGCCAGGTACTCGTCCCTGTCGTCGCAGGTGACTCTTCGATTGTGTCGGGGACAGTAGGGCAAGGCGGCGGCGTTGTCAAGCGGGCGCGCGAGAACCGGAATGGCGATGCGATAAGATGTCTGAAGATGATTCATCGCTGACATTGGTTGGGGTGACACGTGATCGCACTCATCGAGGACAACCGGGAAGCGATTGTCGCGCTGTGCGAGCGGTTCGGGATCCGGCGGCTGTCGCTGTTCGGGTCGGCGGCGAAGGGGACGTTCGACCCGGCGACGAGCGACCTCGACTTCCTCGTGGATCTCGGTGAGTACGATCCTGGAGTGGCGCGCCGTTATCTCGGGCTGATCTTCGCACTGGAGCAATTGTTCGACCGCCATGTCGATGTCGTGACCGAACGCGCGGTCAAAGACCCAGATTTCCGACGCGAGCTGGACGCCACCGCCAGGGTGATCTATGGATCGGCATCGAGCATGAACCAAACGGCTGCGTGACGCGCTGGCGGCTGCCACCCCGTCGCTTTTCTTCTATGTCATCCGTGAGTCAATGCTACTTCTTAGGCCCACTCAACTTTGGGATGATTGCCTCTCGCAACTTTTTCTGTCCATTGGGCGTCAACGCAATCTCCCTGTTATCCGCTTCCCTTACATCTCGCGTACTGATCAGTCTTGATAGTGCGGTATTTATGGCGTTTGGAGTGCGACTAGGAGCATAAGATCGAATCTCCTGCCTATTCATCCGGTTCGACGGAGCATGCTGGAGAAGAATCAGGATTTCGTCGCCTGTAGTCACGGTCGTTGCGAGAACCATTGGCTTGCCGTCGAGTTCATGCACAAGCGAATGTTCCAGCTGCACAAGTTGAGAGATTACTTCACCAATGACCTGCCTGTCCTTGTTCCAAGTTAAGCGAAGAAATTCTGCCAAGATCCATTTTCCGGCGTGTAACACAAACATGGAATCCATCGAGTTAGCATCGTGAACTGGCGAAATGTGTACAGAGCCCCTATCTGACCGAAGCTTGTATACAACCTCAATTGCCTTTGTGATGTGGAGGCGATCCTTGTGGGGCAACCTACTTGTGGGGCAACCTATGAGAAGCAAGTTTTTGCTCTACCAGATAATCCCTGACCGCTCCCGGCAATTTGGAGTGATCGACCAACCCGGTATCTAATTGGTAAATGGCTCGCGATACGGCTTCGCAGAGGCGTCCTCCGTCTAGCTCGGAAGGTTTCCAGTCGCCTGCCAAGAATCGCTGCTGCATCTCCAAGTACGATCGGACCGCTTCCTTCGCAAAACTAGGGTCGACTATCCCAGAAATTTGCTGAATGAGTTGATCTGGAGTGAGTCTCACTCGTTGGCAGCCTTCTCTATCATACAGAACAAATGATGTGCATGTGCTAACTGGCGATAAGGTTCTCGATGAACGACGTGCCTGCGGGAGTGATGCGAAAGGTCGTTCCAGAAACGTGTACAGCCTTGTTGGACTTTTTAAGCTGCGCTTCCAGTGTCCGGTCGCTAACTTTGATGTCGAATGCCAAGTGAATGAACTTCGCAAGGTTGACGCGCGAGACCTCAGATATGGAGCCACCAGTTATCTTTGAGATGGCCCACAATGCGAATATCCCCTTGTCTTCGACGGTCTTATCAGCTAGGAGATCAAATGCCCTGATGTCTCCATGTTGTTCTTTCCATAACACTGAACATCCTTTGACTACGGGTTCTTTCAAAGCCGCCGATTTACGCTTCTTGGTTTGGGGGGCCGTGCCGTTGTCGGTGGTGGTTTTATTCGGTAAGGACTTAGCGCTGCGTCGCCTCGGCTTTGTTCCCGGTTCCCATGACCCAACCACGTCTGGATTCGTAACGTCCCGCAGAAATGTCTTCGCCTTTTCTCTTCCGGGTACGCTAAGGCTTAGGTCTGACTCATCTGTCAATATCTCGCTGGCTCTGGTGATTTGAGTTATCGCGTTACTGTCGTATACCGTAGCATCTTTTAGAGCGGCATTGAGCTCACTCCTTGACACCTTTGGTCGACCCAGAATTTCGTGAGCATACAAATACAAACAAGGTAATCGCAATACAAAATCCTTTTGAGAGGTAGCCTTAAGACGCGGTTCAACCAATTTGAGCGCCTGATCATCTGTCCGAAAAATAGCTTGTAACGCCTTTGCATTGTCGGTTATCGCATAACCCGCTGGCGTGGCAGGTAGCACGCGATGTTCAGCTTCAAGAGCCCCATGGTCAGTTGGCGTTGGAGTCTCTAAGAAAGCAGCGGGCGCGTCAGTTTCAATAGCGAGCGGTTGAGCGCTAGAAATAGTTCTCTTCGGTGTTTGCCGAATGCCGCTCGTAAAGAATGCTGCTAACGGATCGCTCAAGCTGCCGACTGCTACGTCAGTTAACCTGGCTTCAAGTGAGCGGTGAGTTCTACTTTCCTCGAACCGAATCACATTACCGGAAAGCACGGATCCGTTTCGGGGCAATCCGGGAGGAGTTTCGGACTCGACATTTAACTTTGCGCCGCATTCTACGCACGCGTTCGCACCTGGCTCAAGGAAGGCGTGACAAGTCTTGCATTTTATTTGAGTCGCACAGCTAGGGCAAAAGACACCTCGGTGAGGCAGTGGAATGCCGCATCCAAAGCAATTTGCTAGTTCCACCATTACCCCTCACCCACGCATCTGAGAGCCAGTGAGACCGCGAGAAGTTCAAGATCTCCTCGAACAAATGTCGATACTGCTTTTGCTGCATAATTGAAGGGCAGTTCTGAGGAGATTATACATGATCGCCGATGAGCAACCACCAGTGTTCCAAAAGCAATATTGGACGGGAAATTGCGAGTGGCGTGAAGCCTGTCGCTTGAAACTGCCTTCGGTCAGGTTATTCTTGAGGATACGACACTAAGCGTGACGGGGAGCTGCATAAAGGCGCGGTAGCGGGCGACGGCGGCGTCGATGGCTGCGGATTCCGCCCTGATGAGCTTGCCAAAGAGGGTGATGTCGAGGGTGACGGCCTTCGCGCCAACCGTGCGCCGCCAAGTGCCGCACCGCTCGAGGTCGACGATCACGGGCAAGAATTTCCGGGCCTACGTGGACAACCCATGGTTTCGTTCGGCTGTTCATTTTCAGTTGGCGATCATCGGTGAGGCGTTCAATCAGGCGCGCCGCGCCCACCCCTCGCTCCGGCGCGACCTGGGGTCGCTGACGGAATGGATTTCGTTGCGAAACATCGTGATCCATGCTTGCGATGGCATCGACGACGACCTCATCTGGACCACGATAACGAAGGAGATCCCCGAGCTGATCGAGATACTCAACGTGCTCCTGGCGGAGGCGGGTGGGGAGGACGAGCGATGATCGCGCTGATCAAGGACAACCGGGACGCGATTGTCGCGCTGTGCGAGCGGTTCGGCGTGCGGCGGCTCGCGCTGTTTGGCTCGGCGGCGACTGGGTCATTCGACCCGGCGACGAGCCACCTGGACTTCGTCGTGGACTATTTCGATTGGGGAGCGGGGATATTTCACCGGTTCTTTGGCTTTATCGTGGCGCTGGAGGATCTGTTTGGCCGTCGTGTCGATATGGTTACGGAACCGATCACCAAATCATGGTTGCGGGAAGAAGTCACGTCGACGCAGGTGATGATCCATGAATCCGCGCGCAGTGAATCGGCTGCATGACGCGCTCGACTCGGCGGCGACGGGGACGTTTGATCCCGCGACCAGCGACATCGATCTCCTGCTCGATTTCGTCGACTGGGGACCCGGAATCGCCAAGCGATTCATGCGGCTCATCGTGGCGATCGAGGATGTGCCCGGGCAGACTGTGGACATGACGACGCTGCCCATTAAGGATGACGCCTTCCGGACCGAGGTGGAGCGGACGGAGGAAGTGCTTTATGAATCCGATCGTCACCAAACGGCTGCGTGATGCGCTGGAGGCCGCGACAGCCATTCGCGGGTGGCACACCGTGACCACACCCGGGATCAGGGTGAGAATGCGAACAGAAGCCGATCGTTGAGATGATCTCTTCGATCCATACACCTGTAAGTGGCATCGGTGCCGTCCCGTGGCGTTAGATCGCCCGCTGCAAACTGCGGGCGACCACAGGGGTAATGGTCACAAGTTAAGGGTCGAAAGGCCTTGTCAAGGGCGGTTTTTGCCCCTCCATCGGGTCCGACGGCCCGTCCCACGTCCGCGCTTCTGGGCGCTCCGCCCATCGCCGGGGTGTCCGTTCGGAGCAGTGGTCGACCGACGGTCGCCGGGGCCGCGGAAAGGCGGAAGGAAATGGCCCTTGCATCCGGGCATTTTCGCTTAACTTGTGAGCAATACCACAGGGGCTTCCCCTACGAATCGAAGCGTTCGTCAGGGCGGCATTGGGAGGACACCGATGCGGCTTACCGATGCCGCTCACAGGGGCCTCCCCTACGGGCGCGTTGCGCCTTGGCCCGCGACGCAGCAGCCGGGATGATATGGGGACAGCAGGGAGTCTAGGCCGAGGCGCTGACGCGGCGGCGTTCGGTGAGCAGGAGCACGGCGGCGGTCAGGAGCAGCACGACGCCGGTGGCGACGAAGGTGGCGCGGAAGCCGATCCCGGCGGCGAGCCCGGACCCCGCCAGCGGCCCGATGAAGCCGCCGATCGAGCTGGCGGTCGCCATCAACCCGTAGACGACGCCGCGGCGCTCGGGGGCGGTGACGTTGGCGATCATCGCGTTGGCGGCTGGGATCATCCCGCCGGCGAAGATTCCGAAGATTGCCTGCAAGGCGATCAACTCCCAGGGGTGCTGGGTCAGCGCCATCGGCAGATAGACCAGCCCCGAGCCGAGCGCGCAGCCGATCAGGATCGTGCGATGGCCGCGGCGGTCGCCGAGCCGCCCGAAGTAGATCGAGGAGATCGCGCTGGTCAGCCCGAGCACGCCGAGCGTGACTCCCGCCAGCGACGACGACGCGCTGGTGGACGCGCTCGAGATCTGCTCGACGAAGAGCGGGATGATCGGCTGCACCGCCGACGAGGCGAACCGGATCGCGAGCATGGAGAACGTGAGGCCCAGCAGCACCGGCGCGAGCAGCAGGCCCCAGGTCGATTCCCGGGGCTGGCCGGCGTCCCGTTTCGGTCGCGGGACGAAGCGCTCCCTGACGAAGAAGATCGTCACCAACCCGGCGCTGGACATCATCGCCGAGGCGATCCAGAAGGTCGGGCGATAGCCGAGCCCGTCGGCGAGGACGCCCCCGGCGAGCGGACCGAGCGCCGCGCCGGAGAAGATCGCGGTCTGGACGAGGCCGAGCCCGTAGCCGAGACGTTCCTTCGGCGTGCTGGTGGCGACAAGCGCGGTCGCGGCGGTGACGGTTCCGGTCAGGCTACCCTCGATCATGCGCAGGGCGAGGAGGTGCCAGGGTGAGGTCGCGAAGCCCATCAGGCCGATCGTGGCAAAGGCGGCGAGCTGGGCGCGAATGAGCATCGGCTTGCGTCCGTGACGATCGGCGAAGGCTCCCCAGAAGGGGGCGGTGATCGCCATCGTCCCGGCGCCGATCGCGTTGATCGCGCCCGACCACAGCGCCTGCCCGTTCGTGGTCGTGACGCCGAGATCGCCGAGGAAGAAGGGCAGGAACGGGGCGCGGAGGCTGAAGGCCATGATCGCCAGGAGCTGGGCGGCCCAGATCGCGTAGAGGTTGCGCCGCCAGTTGATCGCCGCCCCGCCGCGCCCGACGGTGGACGCGACGACATCCCGTCCGCTGAGCGCGGTCGGCTCCGCCGGGGCGGCGGGTTCGGCGGCGCGACCACTGCGCCAGAATGCGATTCCGATTCGACGTCTGGTGTTTTTGGTGAGGTCAGGCGAGGGGTGCGTGGCATTCTGGCAAGGAGTTTAACGTTCCTTGCCGACTGGCACAAACCGCGGGGCCGAGCGGGCAGAGATACGGGCGGATGCGGCCCATCCCTTCGCTCCGCATGACGCGACATAAGCGATGACCGGCGCGGGGCATCGTGCGCCACCGTTCCGTCATCCCGACCTCCTTGAGAGCCTGCCCGTTACGGTGGTCGCACGCACATGCCTCCTCCTCCGTCATCCCAGCAGCTGCATCGGAGCGAAGTCGAGGGATCTCCCCGCGCACACGTCCATTCGATCGCACGTTCCTTGGTGGGCGTTCCATCGGCAACGACCGGCAGCCGGAGACCCGGTTGTCCGGAGATGCTTCGACTCCGCTCAGTCGTCTGTCCAACGTTCATTGTCACGTTGGACGTGGCGACAGGCGCCCCATCCTCGTCATGCTGACCAACGGGGAGCATCTCCCGGCGAAGCCGGTCCGAGCAGCCGCATCGCGCGGCGGACGTGACCAGGTCCAGCGGCGGCTGCGCCGCCAGGCGCTTCGCGCGGAGATGCTCAACAGGCGATCCCGAGGGGATCGAGCGGATGCGGCCCATCGCTTCGCATCAGCATGACGAGCAATGGCCGATTGGGCTGGAACGCGCAACATGACACACCGTTGGACAGACTACTCAGAATGACGGTGCATTGAATGCCGGTTTGCCCGGCGCTACGCCACTACATCGAGACATCAAGAACGGCTTTGCCCATCTCAGTCTTCCTTGCGGCCGGCAGGGTGGTAGGTGAGGTTGACCACACCGTTGGGGAGACTCTTCGTTTCGACGAGCGTAAGCGGTGTTTTGGCAAGGCCGGCGGCGAAGAGCCGTTTGCCGGAGCCAATCACGACCGGGAAGATCATCAGCCGGTATTCGTCGATCAGGCCGAGCAGGATGAGCGCGTTGACAAGGTCGGCGCTGCCGCTGATCAGAATGTCTCCGCTCGTCGCCTTCCCGAGCTTCCCGACGGCATCGGCGAGATCGCTCTCGATCACCGTCGCGTTCCACGTAGCCTCCGTGAGGGTGGTCGATGCGACGTGCTTGGGGAGGCTATTCATGCGATCGGCGAAGCCGTCGTCGTCTGTCATCGTCGGCCAGGCGGCGGCGAAGGCCTCGTAGGTGATCCGGCCGAGGAGCATCGCGTCGCTGGCCATCAGCTCGGCGTGCTTGTACGCTCCAGCCTCGTCGCTCCAGAAGTCGAACGACCACTGCTCGGGCGCTTCCATGACGCCATCGAGCGTGACGAATGTCGACGAGACGACCTTGCCCATGTTTGGCCTCCTTTTGGTCTGTAACGATCTGGAATCGACGCGTCGTCACCGCTGTCGTATCAGCCAGTGAAGAATTCCGTCAGCACGGGCGCGAGCACGTCGGCGGCGGGGCCATGATCCTGCCCCGCGAGGGTGCGATGCTCGGCATTGGGGAGAACGGACACCAGTGCTCGCACGCCATTCCGCCGCCATTCCGGGCTGGCACCACCATCCCTCACGAGCGTCGGCACCGTGACGGCGTTCCAGGGGGCGGCCGACAGCGGCTTGCCCGACATGGTGTCGCCCATGATCGCGCCGTCGTAGGCGATGGTGTGGGCAACCTTCTCGCTGGCTGGATCGCTCCCCATCTGGGCCACATGTTCGGCGGGGATGCCAACCGCGGCGGTCATGAAGTACGCGTGGACATCGCCACGTCATCCCGCCGCGACCAGCTCGTTGATGTGGTCCACGTAATCGTCCGGCAATGGTGAGCGGCTGTCATCGACGATGAACGGTGGCTCGTAGACGGCCAGCTTCACGATCGCGAGGCCATGGGCCGCCGTGCGGAGGGCGAGGACCGCGCCGGAGGAGTGACCGAGGACGAAGGCGGATCCACCGGCTTCGGCGATGATCGCATCGAGATCCTCGATCTCACGCTCGACCGCAAACGGCAGCGTGTCGCCGCTGTCGCCGCGTCCCCGCCGGTCGTAGGCAAAGACGGTGAGGTGGGGAGCAAGGACTGTCGCCAGAGGGCACGTCCATCGACCGGTCGGCCGTTGCGCCGTCCACGAAGATGAGAGGCGGCCCATCGCCGTATCGATCGTACGCGATGCGGGTGCCGTCTTTCGACGTGACCGTATGCAAGGGAATGCTCCTTTGGATTGTCAGTCCAGCGCGAACGATCCGGTGACGATCTCGCCCGCCGGCTCATACGTAGCGATCACGACGCTGGTGGTGGAGACCGTGCTGTCGACGAGCTTCAGCCCGGCGGGGATGGAGCCTTGAGAAGAGGCGTTTGCCCGAGCCGATGACGACGGGGAAGATCAACAGGTGATACCGGTCGACGAGGTTGTGGCCCAGCAACGTCTGGATCAGGTTCGCGCTGCTGTGCACCTGCAGCTCTGGCCCATCTTCCTGCTTGAGCGCCGCGATCCCTTTAGCCGCGTCGCCCTCGATCAGACCCGCGTTGTTCCACTCCAGCGTGGGGCGGCTGCGTGACGCAACGTTTTTGGTTGCATCGTTCATTTGCCTTGCGCCCTCTTCCTCGGAGGCGTGCGGCCAATGCGCGGCGAAGATGTCGTGGGTCCTGCGTCCGAGCACGAGGTCGAACGGCGCGCTCATCGCTTCGGTCATGGCCCGAACCATCGTTTCGTCCCAATAGTTCACCGACCAGCCACCGTGCGCGAAGCCGCCGCTGTCGTCTTCGCCGGGCCCGCCTGGGGCCTGCATCACCCCGTCGAGGGTCAGGAAGGTGCTCACGATCAGTTTTCTCCTCTTTGGTGTCCTTTCGATCGGATTCCCGGCAGGTTTCTCCGGGGCCCTCGTGCCGAGTCCGTCATGTTCCGGTCCGGAATCCGGACATCCAGGGACCCGCTCAGCGGCGGGCGAGGAGGGCGTCGAGGCGCTCGAAGCTCTCGGTCATGCCGGCTTCGGAGCCCATCTCGACCATCGCGTCGCGGGCGGCGACCGAATCGAGGCGGGTGACCATCGTGACCGTCGTCTTGCCATCACGGTCGTCGAAGGTGACCGTGGTGACGGAGCTCGGCGGCGGGGTGTCGCCCCAGGCGCCGGCGTCATCATCGACGATGTCGGAGAAGACGAGCCGCGCGGGCGGATCGACCTCCTGATAGATGCCCTTGTTGGGATAGACCGTGCCGTCGGGGCCCTGCATGTCGATCCGCCAGGCGCCGCCGGGGCGGAGATCGACCTCGCAGACGGGGTTGGTGAAGCCGTGCGGCCCCCACCACTGGGCGAGGTGTTCCGGCTCGGTCCAGGCCGTGAAGACGAGCTCGCGGGGCGCGTCGAAGACGCGGGTCATCGTGATCGTCGGTTCATCGCTCGGGTGCGTCGCCGCCGTGTCGGTCATGATCATCCTTTCCGCATTGCCTTGAGATGCTCGTCGAGGCGGTCGAACCGTCCCTCCCAGAGGGTTTGATACCGGGTGACCCAGTCCGCGACCTCCTCCAGGGGCGCGGGTTCGAGCCGGCAGGGCCGCCACTGGGCGGTGCGGCCGCGGGAGATAAGCCCGGCCCGTTCGAGCACCTTGAGGTGCCGCGAGATCGCGGGCAGGCTGATCGCGAACGGCTCCGCCAGCTCATTGACCGTCGCCTCGCCGGTCGCGAGGCGCTGCAGGATGGCGCGGCGGGTGGGATCGGCGAGCGCACTGAAGGTCGTACTGAGGTGATCGGGTGCAACCATCTGTTCACCTTGTCCCCGTAGTTAACCATCATGTGAAATAAGATACCGGTGGCGTGCGATCCTGTCAAGCGTTCGCGTAGGGACGGGATGAGACGGCTGTACGCGATCAGGGATTTCAGATGGAGGCAGGGTGGAACGTCACCGCTTAGGCCGAGGAAGCGGGAGTGCTGGGAGGGGAGATGACCGAGCCGCGGCGAAGCAGAAGTGTTTCAATGGTGGTTCTTCGCCACGTTGGGAGGGACGGCCAGGGGGTCTTGCTCCACCTGCGCGGCGACGTTCGCCTGTGGTCGTTGCCGGGTGGCGGAGTGGAAACAGGGGAGGATTGGGTCGCGGCGGCGGTCCGGGAGACGCGGGAAGAGACGGGTTACGATGTCGCCGTCGACCGACTGGTCGGGCAGTATCGCAGACCCCAGATCGGCGATACGAAGCGCCTGTTCACCGGACGTGTCGTCGGCGGCGCTGCTGAGCCACGTCCGCCGGAGAGCGTGCGGATGGCCTGGTTTCCGATCAGCCGCCTGCCTTTCAACCGCATGCCGTGGCTGCGCGACTACGTGGAAGATGCCACCATGGTGCGGCCTGGCCCTGTCCGCAGGACCCAGATTCAGCCGCGCCGGGTGCGCCTGGCGATGCGTGCGCTCTACGCCCTTGCCGACCTCCGCGATGGCATGATTGGACGATGACGATGTCAGCGCGTCTCGCCGCGGAGCGGAACCCGCAATCGGGAAGAAGCCGCCTGCGCGGAATGTCCCAATACTGATGCCAGAACGACGACGTGGCGGGACGTGAAACAGATAGTGACCAGAAGACGAGGACCATGACGCAGCCATTCGCGGTGACGATGAACGGACCACACTGGCTCACGATGGAGACCGCGCTGGAGAGGGTTTCGCCCGTGGCGGCGCTGACCTGGTTCACGCAGGCGGAAAAGCTCCGACAATGGTGGGGACCGCAGGACGTCGAGATCGATCCGGTGCCGGGCGGCGCCTACATCGTGAGCTGGCCGGCGATAGGCAGGACGATGCGCGGCGAGATCGCGAACATGAGCGACACGCACCTCGTCTACAGCTGGGCATGGGACCACGAGCCGGATATGCCAGCGCGGGCGGTGATCGTCCGTGCGCGGGACCAGGATGGCGGGAGCTTGCTGACGATCACGCACGGTCCGTTCCGGCAGGGCGAGGCGCTGCCGAACGAGGATGAGGACCGCGCCGCCCATCTCGAAGGATGGTCCAACTTCCTGCCGGAGCTGAAGCGGGTGGCCGAGGGTCGCGCCTGAGACCGCGCGAATTGACCGTCATCAACGCTGAGGTGCGCCAGGCAGGTGGCACGTCCGAACGCCACACGGACATCGGCATGACATGGACAGGGTGATAATGGCGGCATCCGGTAGCTCGGGTGCTTCCAAAGCTGGTGCCAAGGTCTGGCGGGGGAGTGAGGAGCGGCGGATGCTGAGGGAGTTTGATCTGAGGTTGAGCGACGGTCGTACGCTTCACGCGTACGACACCGGCGCGGATGATGTGGGCAACCAGCTCGCCCTATTCTGGCACCATGGCACGCCGAACATCGGCGCGCCGCCCGTGCCCCTGTTTCCTCCCGCTGCCCGGCTCGGCATTCGCTGGGTCTCGTTTGACCGGCCTGGATACGGCGGATCGACTCCGCTCCAGGGCCGGAATATGGCGTCAGCCGCCGCGTGCGTCTCCAGCATCGCCGATGCGCTGAGCATCGACCAGTTCGCGGTGATGGGTCATTCCGGTGGAGGTCCGCATGCGCTGGCGTGCGCCGCGCTTTTGCCCGAGCGCGTCCTCGGCGTGGTCAGCGTGGCCGGGCTGGCTCCGTTCGGCGCCGAGGGGCTCGACTGGTTCGCGGGCATGGCGGCGATATCCAGGAAGTGGCGGAGGATCGGGTCGCGCCTGGTCGAGACGGTCGTGGCATGGCCGCGGGATCCACTATAATCCCGACACTGAACCCTGCACCAAGCAAGAAAGAGTATCTCGTGGCCTCTATCCGCGTCGGAATCCAAGTCGCCCAACAGCACGCGACCTACCGGCAGATACGCCAGGCGTGGCAGGCCGTGGATGCCAGCGGTGCCGACACCCTGTTCAACTGGGACCACTTTTTTCCACAGTCGGGCGATCCGAACGGTGCCCATCTCGACAATTGGACCGCGTTCGGGGCGATGGCTGAAGTTACGGAGCGGGTTCAGATCGGTTGCCTTGTGGCCGCGAACAGCTACCGCAATCCCAACTTGCTCGCGGACATGGCCCGGACGCTGGACCACATCTCCGATGGACGCTTCATCCTTGGCATCGGCAGCGGTTGGAATCAGCGCGATTATGATGAATACGGCTACGAGTTCGGAACCGCGGCCTCGCGACTCAGGGATCTCGATCGCGACATGCCCGTGATCAAGGACCGTCTCGCGAAGCTGAATCCGGGCCCAGTCCATGGGTCACTCCCGATCCTGATCGGCGGCGGCGGGGAAAAGGTGACCCTGCGGATCGTCGCCCAGCACGCCACCATCTGGAATGGCCAGGGCGAGCCGGACGTGCTCGGGCGGAAGAACCGCATCGTCGATGAGTGGTGCGCCAGGGTGGGACGCGATCCGATGGAGATCGAGCGGTCAGCGCAAATTTCCGGCGCGCAGCTCAACAAGCTCGACGACTACCTGGCCGCGGGGATCACGCATGTGATCTGTGACGCGACTGGTCCGGACTACGATCTCTCACCGCTTCAGAGGTTGATCGAATGGCGGGATGAGCAGGCGAACCGATCGGTGTAGAGCGATCAGGACCGCCGGCCGTCGGGAGGTCGTCCCGCGGCTGCCGGATCGCGTTCTCGGCGTGGTCAGCGTGGCCGGGTTTGCGCCGCCACCGAGGGACGCGCATCGAAGGAGCGGTACGAGGCACCGGGTGCCGGGTACGACCCTCACATGTTCACACTGGCGGATCACGCCGCACTCTCGGGTGCATGGTCCTGGCTGGGCGAGGTTGTCGTCGATCAACCCACCCGGGCCGGCTGCCACAGCGGGGCCGACGACCTCGCCTATGTCGGCCCATGGGGAGACGATCCCGCCCAGGCAATCGCTCCGGTTCTCCTCATGCCCGGCGGCCGGGGGATCGGGTCGTGCCCAGCGCGCACAGCGAGTGGCTCGCGCGCCGCTGCCCCTTGGCGGAGCCGCGGGTGTTCCCGGATGACGGCACATCTCGGTCCTCACCGCCGCCACTGCGGCCCTGGAGTGGCTCCGGGCGCACGCCGGGCAGGCGTTCGGTGCTGGCCCGGCGGCCACCTTGCGCAGCGCGCTGATCCGGTCGTTGTTATCGAGCTGGCTGATCGCCCGCACGTCAGAGCGCATCAGGTCCATGTTGACCGCTCTCGCGTTCGCCGCCTGCCATATGGAGTCATCAACCCCGTCCGGCCGGGACACCATCCGCCCCCTTTGCGGCAGGGCGGTCTTGCAGCTGAGCGAGGCAAATGATCATGTGCTGTTCAGGGCCAGTCTTATGGCCTGCTCGATCGTCAGGGCGCTGCCTTCCTCCCAGGCCGTATCGAAAGTCCCCGCCACCAGAGCCTGTCGCCCAGTAGCGAGGAAGCGCTCGACGTCAGTTCGGGAGGCAGAAGGCAGCGGTATTCCCTGTACCTCCCGGAGCGCCGCCGCCGCCGCCCACAGCCGTACTCCGTTTTGCGGCAGTCCTCGCTCCAGCAGCGTGGCCGCCATGCCTTCCAGGCAGGCCGCCAGACCGGCCGCTGTGCCCATGCTCCGGTACAGGTCGAGGCTCTCGCGAAATCTCGCCACAGCCCGCTCGATATCGCCCTGCTGCAGAGCCCGCTGCCCAAGGCCAATGACCGCGTCAGAGATGAGTCGCGTGTCACCGGTCGACCGGGCCAGCACCAGGCTTTCTTCACCCAGTGCGGTTGCCCTCGTCGAGTCCCCTTGCCGTTGCGCGACCTCGCTCAGGCCGAAAAGGACGACAGCCTGGTTCCTCGTATCGCCAACCGCGCGAAACTGCCCCAGGCTGTCCTCGTACCATGTGCTTGCTTCACTGTCCTCTTCCCGCATCCGCGCTACATCTCCCAATCCATGTGCGCAGATGGCGGCGAGACGGGAATCTCCCAGTTCTCCGGCCAGCGTCAGACTGTTCCGGTAGAGGCTTTCCGCCTGCGCGTACTCACGCCGAAGGACGAACGCCGCGACCAGGTTCGTCTGCGCGAACGCGACATCCCACGAGTTGCCCAAATCCCGGAACAACGCCAGACCTTCCTCATACATCCGTGTTGCCGACACCTCATCACCATGCTTGTCCGCCAGGACGCCCTGATTGCTCAACACGAGGGCGATACCGCGCCGGTCGCCAATCGCACGCATCAGGACCAGGCTCTCCTCGTACAGCTCCGCGGCGCGTGCATACTCACCGTTGTCGCTCTCCGCGTTGGCCAGATCAATGAGGGCTCTGGCAATCTGCACCGCATCGCCCTGAATGCGGGCGATTGCCAGCGCCTGCCTGAGCAACGAGACGGCGCTTCTGGCATCTCCCTGGGCATGGGCCAGCGAACCCGCTGCCCTGAATGCCCTCGCGCGCAGCGCGCCCAGTTGCGTTGGACCATCCGTATCGACGCCACTGGAAAGGTCGAGCAGGCGGTACAGCCAAAGCCTGCCCACGCTCAGGAATCCACGCCGGTACACGAAGGCAAACAACGCCGTGCCTAACCGCAACCCGGTCTCGACGTCACCTCGTTCCAATGACCATGCCAGGGCCGCATCGAGATTGGAGCGCTCAGCATCCAGGCGGGTGAGCCAACGCTCCTGCTCCGTTCCGACCAGCTCGGGCGCCGCCTGCTCGGCCAGCGCAAGGTAATGATGGGCATGCGCCCGCTCCATCGCGTCCCGCTCGCCTGATGCATCCAACTGCTCCAGGGCGTATTCGCGCACCGTTTCCAGCATCTTGACGCGAGGATGCGCCCCCTCTGTTCCGTTGCTGCCCAGCATGCTCTTGTCGATCAGACCGGCGAGCAGATCCAGGACGTCCGGAGCGTCGAAAGGAGACGCATCCGGCGACCAGCAAAGCTCCTCCACGGATTCGAGCGTCGCACCCTCGGCGAAAACCGCCACGCGACGAAACAGCGTTTGCTCGTCGACTGTCAGCAAGTCGTAGCTCCAGGCGATCGCTCTGCGCAATGTCCGCTGCCTCTCCGGCACATCACGGGGACCGGCGCCAAGCAGTGGAAGACGACGCTCCAGCCGAGCCAGCAACGCGGCCGGTGGCAGGAGCGGGACGCGGGCCGCGGCCAGTTCGATCGCCAGCGGCAGTCCATCGAGGCGCGCGCAAATCGCCGCAACGGCAGCCGCGTTGGTCGCATCGAGCCCGAAATCGCTTGCCACGGCACTGGCGCGCTGCACGAAGAGCGCGACGGCCGGCACACGAGCCAGGTCCTCCGGTGTCATTCCCACCGTGGTGTCAGGGAGGGCCAGGGGGGGTACGATCAGAACTCGCTCGTCCCGAATACGCAATCTCTCCCTGCTTGTCACCAGCATCCTGATCTCGGGGCAGGCTGCGAGGAGCTCGGCCACCTCGGGACCAACGGCTGTGAGGTGTTCCATATTGTCGAGCAGGAGAAGGACCTCGCGATCGTGCAGTCCGGCGACCACGGTATCCATCAGGGACCGTTCGTTCTCCTCGCGCAGCCCACGGGCAAGCGCGATGGTGGGCAGCACGAGCACAGGGTCGTTGATGGGGGCCAGAGACACGATCGTCGCGCCGTCACGCAGGCGAGGCGCGATCACGTTGGCGACAGCCAGCGCCAACCGCGTCTTGCCCACGCCGCCCGGTCCCGTCAACGTCAGCAGGCGCGCGGCCCCGTCCATCAGCAGCGAAACCGCCGCCGCTACGTCCTTGGCGCGGCCGATCAACGGGCTCGACGGCGCTCCAGGAAGCGTGGCGCCGATTGGAGATGATTCGACCTTGAGAATGCCTTGAGGGATGGCGAGCCCCGCCCGTCGCGGAATGGCGGCAGCCAGGTCCGAGCCATCCTCCGGAGAAAGCTTCAGCGCCGCGACAAGGCTCCGCACCGTGTACGGGTGCGGCCGGCGGCGCTCGCCCCGCTCCAAGGCACTGATCGCATTGCGCGAGAGCCCGGCGCGCTCCGCGAGCTCCTCCTGCGTCAGGCCGGCAACCTCCCGCAGGCGGCGGAGGACCTGACCGAACACCTCACGTTCCGGGGGGCGATTGGCATCTTCCCTGTCCATCATGCCCGTCTCCACACGCATACCGCTCGACAGAACAGGCCGGGCTCGCGGGGCGCCCCTTGCCACGCACACGATCGTGCACACAACCCGCGTCCCTGGCGACTGTATGCAGGTTGTTGGTGGGAGTCAATCGCCCACCGCGAGACACTCGATGCAGGACCAATCGCACGCACCGCGAGACAAGGAGCTGTACATGACGCGCATCACGTGATCCGCAATGACGCTCGAATCGACCGCCATTCATGTTTGGGTTTACATGTGGACGGCAAGATCACCATGGCCGATTCGTCAGCCTGATCTGCACCGCTGACGGTACGCGCATCCTGGCCCAGTGTGCAGTCAGCCCCAAAGGAAGTATGTCGATGATTACCTGTCACGAGAACGTTTCACATTCGCCCGAGCATTCCGGCAAGCGCCGGACGCGCCGCACGGTCCTCGGCCAAGCGACAAGCGCTGGCATCGCCGCCGGCATCGCCCTAGCCGGCACCGTCAATCTGTTCCGTTTGTCCGCTTCCGCCGTACCGTTAGGAGCCACCACCATGACGCAGTCCCTCCTCTCCCAACCTGCCTCGGTCGCCTCCCCCGTTTCGGTGCAGGCCACCACTCCCGATCCACTGCTCGTGGCCCCCGGAGACGGGGAGGTGTTCGACTTCACCCCGAGCGAGCAGTTCGTCTGGAAGGCTACCGCCGCGACGACCGGTGGCGCTTTCGACATCTTCGAAAGCTTCATGCAGCCCGGGGTTCCGGGAGCACCCGAACACATCCATGACGCCAACGACGAGATCTTCTACGTGATTGAGGGTGAGTTCCGATTCAAGATCGGCGAAGAGATCGCTCCCGCTCCGGCTGGCACCTTCGCCTATGTCCCAAAAGGCACCGCGCATTCCTGGGTGAACGTCGACGCCGGCGTCTCCCGGCTCCTCACGCAGTTCCTCCCCGGCGGGATGCAGGGCTTCTTCGAAGCGGCGACTGACCTCATCCAGACCGTCCCGCTCGACCTCGCGGGCCTCGAAGCCGTCACGTCACGTTACAATACCCGACTGGTTGGACCACCGCTCCTCCCCTAACCATCGACGAGAGACAAAACGCCGCCGCATGCCGCACCACCGAAGAGCCGGTACAGCATGCGGGGTCCACGTTGGTCACTCGACGTGTTGGTCGGATCGACACTCCTCCTCGGGACTGTGCGCGACCTGTTGGTGGACGACAAGCACCTGCCGCAAAAACACCTGATGCCGGACCAGTTGCCCGGACCCCAAGAAGGGGCACGGTCCATGACACGCATCACCGAACTCGTACCTGCCATCGATCCGGCCGCGTTACGCACCCTTCCTCTCGGATTGATGGCGGGATCGTTACGCCTGACGGGCCGGCCATCGAATCTAACCAGACTATTGTCCCCTCTGCCCGTTGAGAAGCGATAGACACCCGTTGATCACGAACATCTGACAGGTCCACAGACCTGATGAAGAAGAAGCCAATGAGCAACCGTTTCCCACCACACGAAACCTCTGTGCAAGCATTCGTTCAGAAGGACACCACCCTTCGCACGCACCGGCCAACACACCTTGGTGAACCGAGGACACCATTGGCTAACCGATCAGGCGGCGCTGACGTCGTCGAAATGCCCCTGCGCGCGCGCCGACCCGACTGGCAGAAACTGGCTGTCGAGGAGTACGATCGGTTGCTTCCGACACGGCGTCTTGAACTGAGGGCGGATTTCGTTGACCGGCTCCTCGCCTTGACCGGGCACCTCATCCCCTTGACAAGCGTGCACATGGACAACGACGCACGCATGGCGATCGCGAAACAGGACGGCTCCCTGTTCCGCCTCGACGACCGAGGTCGCCTCGTCCTGCTGCGCCCCTGCGCATATTGCGGGACGGGTCAATTCGAGAGCCCGGAGATACATCGGCCGGGGAATCTCGGATACGCGGTGAGCCACTGGACCCCGGTACATGAAGGGTGTGGTGACGACACATCCGAGCATTCGGCGGATCTCTAGGACTCTGCTCCGTGGCCGGATCGGGCGTTATCGTGATGATGTCAACCTCCTCCTCGGGACTCTCGGGACTCTCGGGACTCTCGGGCCGCGACCGCCGCGCACGGCGCCTAGCTTGCGCGCCGCTGCCTCCCGGCGGAGCTGCGGCTATCCCCGGTCCTCGGACACATCTCGGTCCTCAACGCCGCCACGGAGGCCTTGGACTGGCTCCGGGCACGCGCCGGGTAAAGCTCGGCCGCGCGATAGCTTCTGGGGGACGATCCGTTGCGGGGCAGGCAGGCGGCACGTCACCAATCCGTTGAACAAACAGAATGAGCAACGATTCATGGCGGCACGCAATGAGGGTGTCGACGCCTATTCCGAGGGGTTCCGGCGGAGCGATCACGAACGGATCCTCGCCTGTCTGACGGACGATGTCGTCTGGAATCTTCCCGGATACCGGCATCTCGCGGGCAAGAACGCGTTCAATGGGGAGATCGAGAACGAGCAGTTCGTCGGCTCCCCAATGTCGACCGTCGATCGCCTTGTCGAAGAGGGCGACGCCGTCGTGGCGATCGGCTATGGCGGGGCACGCACCGGAGGGGTGAAGTTCACCAGTTCGCCTTCCGCGACATCTTCACGTTCGCGGGCAACGCGATCCACCGGGTCGAGTCGTACTTCGTCCCGCTCCAGGGCGGCTATTGACACACGAGCGCCGAGTGTCCGGCGGATTCGCTGCTTCACGCGGATGGACCTGTCCAACTCGAATCACTGCATCGGTGCTGGACAGCTCCCGGACGTGAGGGCATGGGTGGGAGTCAGGGACACCAGCGGGCCGATGCCTATGGCTGGCGGCCGGTCAGGGCGAGCAGGCGGTCGTGCAATGGCGCGTCGTCCTGCACCTCGACCGCGGGGCCGAAGACGCCGTAGGCGCGCCACTCCTCGGCGACCGGCACGATCTCGGTCCACAACCCCTCGACCAGCTCGCCTGGCAAGGTGCTGTCGACCCCGATCGCGTCCGCGATGTCGTGCGCGCGGAGTCCGCGAAACGAGCTGATCTGCTTCAGATACTCACGGGCGGGGTAGTCGCCGAACGAGCAGTGGACCACCAGGTCCGGGTCGTCGAGCTCGCGGACGGCGGTCGAGGCGGCCTCGACGATCCGGACAACGTGGCCCGTCGCGGCGCTTTGGGCGGGGGATCCCGGCACGAAAGGTGCGCTAACAGGCATGCGTATTCGCAAGACAGCGTCGCAATGTCGTGGCCCGGTGGTCCTCACCAGGGGTGACAGACGGGTGGGCATCGGCGACAATGGTGTTACGTCATATCCCAGCTAGATTGAGCGCGTCGCCGCGTCCGTGCCGGTTTCCGCGACTGCGGAGCCGGTGGACCGGCGACACCACTTCCGGGAGGCTATCGACATGGATCAGGGCAGCACACAGAACAGGATCGAGCGGTTGACTGGCGAGATCACGCGGCTCCGGCTGAGCCGCCGTTCCGCCCTCAAGCGGGCCGCCGCGCTCGGTCTCGGTGCCTCGGCGGTCGCGTCGACCGTGCCCGCCGCCGCGACGACCGGATTCGCCGCCGCGCAGGCCAAGCCGCGGGTCCGCCTCGGGACATGGGCCGCGGTCGAGGAGGCCGCCGAGCTTCAGGCGGTGATTGACAAGGTCAACGCCGAGGCGACCGATTACGAGATCGTTTCCGAGCCGCAGCCGGCCGATTACTACACCAAGCTTCAAACCACGATCGCCGGCGGCACCGGCCCCGATCTCTTCTGGCTTTCCCAGGAGAACGTCGCCGGCTACGCGACGCTCGGGGCCGCACTCGACATTTCCGAGCGCCTTGCCGCCGACTCGACACCGGCGGCCAAGCTCGACGACTACTTCGAGCCGATCCTGAGGACCGCCCAGTTCGACGGCAAGACGTTCGGGCTGCCTTGGATCAGCCAGCCGGTGATGCTCTATTACAACCCGGCGTTGTTCGAGGCGGCGGGGGTCCCCGAGCCGGACGAGAGCTGGACGTGGGACACCTTCCGCGACGCCGCCGGCAAGCTGACCGATCCGGCGGCCGGAGTCTACGGCACGAGCTTCAACGGGTGGCCGCCGGTTCCCATGTTCATTTGGCAGGCCGGTGGCGATACGATCAGCGAGGATCTCGCCTCCTGCCCGATCGACAGCCCGGAGGCGATCGAGGCCGCGACGTTCTATTCCGACATCATCTACAACGAGCAGTACGCCGTGCCTCAAGCGACGATCGAAGAGCAGGGCTTTGGCGAGATGGTCAAGGCGGGCAAGGTCGCGATGTTCTATGGCGGCGCGGCCGACGACCTCGACTTCGCGGCGAAGAAGGATCCGGCGAACGCGGTGATCAAGATGGCACTGGTTCCATCAGGTCCAAAGTCGCGCACCACGTTCGCCTACACCGCCTCGACCGTCGTGAATGCGGCCAGTGAGAACCCGGATGCCGCCTACAAGGCGCTGGTCGGGCTGACCGAGGGCATCCACCACTGGAAGATCGTGGCGCCGCGCACGTCGCTGGCGACAGAGGAAACGATCGCGGAGAGCGTGCCGGACAAGGCGCCGTCGGCGCTAATCATCGTCCAGGCGGTGCAAGACATGCGCTCGTTCAACGTGATCCCCAAGCAGGCGGAGTGGGACGAGACGTTCTTGAAAGAGTACTTGGAACCTATCTTTTTCAAGGAGGCGACGCCAGAAGAGATCGCGTCCGACGTTCGCCCGATCCTGGAGGATCTGCTGCCGTCGTAGGCGGTCGCATGTGACCCGCCAGCGCGAACCATGAATGGGTACCGTTCATGCTACGTTCCACCGGGCGATCACCGATGCCGCTTGCGAGGGGTACCGCGGGAGGCCACAGGGGCCTCCCCTACGAGATCGGTCGCGAATCGGGAACGTGAACCGCCCGGGCCGGGTACCGCGGACGATCACCGAAGACGTGTGCGATGCGAACCGCGGGAGGCCACAGGGGCCTCCCCTACGAGACGGGTCGCGGGCCGCGCACGGTTACCCTCCGGGCCGGGTTCCAGCGGGCGATCTGCGAGACGGGTCGCGGACCGCGAACGGGAACCGCCCGGGGCGGGGGCGATTGCCGATGCCGCTTCCAAGGATCGCCCCTACGGAATGGGGTGGTGATCGCGGAGACGCGCGAGTCATGGAGAGGTGGTTTCGTCGGACTGCGGTCCTCCTCAAGAGATTCTTCGCTTCGCTCTGAATGACAAGGGCGGAGGATCGCACGTCGGGGGCCGAGCGTCGGAAACGGGGGGCGAGGCGGTGTTCAGCTGGTACGCGGTGACGCTCACGGACTATGTCGTGGTCGGCGGCGGGATGATCTTCGCCATGTTCGCGCTGCACTGGATCCTGCGCAGGTTCGGCGTGAACCGGGAGGCGGCGACCGGGTACGCGCTGATCGCCCCGTGGATGATCGGCTTCATCGTCTGGAATCTCGGACCGTTCATCGCCTCGCTCTACCTCAGCTTCACCGAATACACCATCCTCAGCCCGCCGAAATGGATCGGCTTCGACAACTACGTCGAGATGTTCACGGACGACCGCAGCTTCTGGACGGTGCTCCGCTTCACCCTCGGCTACTCCCTGATCAACGTGCCGCTTGGGCTGGTCGGGGCGCTGTTCACGGCCACGCTGCTCAACCAGAATGTCAAGGGGCTCGGGCTGTGGCGGACCCTCTTCTACCTGCCCGCCGTGCTCCCGGCGGCGGCCACCGCGCTGCTGTGGCGCTGGATGCTGGCTTCGGACGGCCTGATCAACGTCATCTTCGGGCCGATCTACCGGTTCGTCGGGGTCGATAATCCGGCCTGGCTGACGAACCCGGACATGGTCCTCCCGGCCTATATCCTGATGGGCCTGTGGGGTGTCTTCGGGGCCAACACCGTGATCCTCCTCGCCGGGCTCAAGAACATCCCGCGCGATCTCTACGACGCGGCCAAGATCGACGGCGCGGGCCGGATCTCGATCTACCGCAACGTGACGATCCCGATGCTCAGCTCAACCCTCTTCTACGTCCTCATCATCGGCGTGATCGGCTCGCTGCAGACGTTCACCCAGGCCTTCTTCATCCGCGCCACCGAGCGCGCCGGGACGTTCATGAACGTCTACATCTTCCAGGAAGCGTTCGAGCGGAACCGGATGGGCTACGCGGCGGCGCTGGGCTGGATCATGCTCCTGATCATCCTGCTCTTCACGCTGCTGGTGTTCCGGTCGTCTCCGGCCTGGGTGCATTACGAAGGGGAGCGCGCCTCATGATCGGTTCCAATTCGATCCCCGTTCTGGCGACCGACCCGAACGTTCCGGTCGACCCGGCAGACCCCAGCCGCCGTACCCGCCCGACCGGATCGACGGCGGTGTCCGGCAAGCGACGACTCGCGCCGGACGAGCTGGCGGTCCGCACGCTCGTATACGGCCTGCTCCTGATCGGCGTCTCGATCGTGATGATCCCGTTCCTGTGGATGCTTTCGACCTCCCTGAAGGATGAGTCGCGGCTGTTCGTCTACCCGCCGGAGTGGATCCCGAACCCGGTCCGCTGGGGCAACTACCAGGAGGCATGGAACGCGCTGCCGTTCGACCGGTTCCTGTTCAACACCCTGTTCATGACCGTGCTGGCGATGTTCGCGGAGCTCTTCACCTCGGCGATCGTGGCCTACGGGTTCGCCCGGTTCCGCTTTCCGTTGCGGAACACGCTGTTCGTGATCCTGCTCTCGACGATGATGCTGCCGGGGATCCTGACGTTGATTCCCAAGTTCGTGATGTGGCGCTCGGTCGACCGGATCGACACCTTCACGCCGCTGACGGTCGGGGCCTGGTTCGTCTGGGGGCCGTCGTTCGTCTTCCTGCTGCGGCAGTTCTTCATGTCGATCCCGCGCGAGATCGAGGAGGCGGCGATCATCGACGGCGCGAACACGGTCCAGATTTTCCGCCAGATCATGCTGCCGCTGGTGAAGCCGGCCCTGCTCGCGATTGGGGTGCTGAGCTTCCAGGCGAACTGGAACAACTTCGAAGGCGCGCTGATCTACCTGAACACACTGGAGAAGTATCCGCTCGTGCTGGGGTTGCAGTTCTTCGGGGATTCGCTGTCGCGGGAGGCGCCGAAGTGGCACCTGATGATGGCGATGTCGACGGCGATGGCCGCGCCTATCCTGCTGCTCTTCTTCGTCGCGCAGCGGTACTTCATCGAGGGGCTGACGGCCGGTAGCGTCAAGGGCTGACACGCGGCCTGGTCCGGGAACGCCTCATGGTAGGTGGGTGCTCGCGGGCGATCACCGATGCCGCTTACAGCGATCGCCCCTACGGAATGGGGAGGAATTGCATGAATCCGTAGGGGTCATCTTCATGATGACCCGCGAGGGCGAACCATGGCGGGCGTGCCTCATGCGGGCGCCTCGTTCCAGGCGATCACCGATGCCGCTTACAAGGATCGCCCCCGCGGAATCGAACACCATCAGGGGCGCTTGCCCTTTTCCGATGGCGGCGCGTCGGGCATGATGCCCGCGAACGAACGACCGCATCATGGGACGAGGGAGTCATGAAGCTGACGCGCCACCCGGAGAACCCGATCCTGGAGCCGATCCCCGATCATCCATGGGAGAGCCGCAACGTCTACAACGCCGCGGTGATCGAGCACGAGGGCCGGATCGTGCTGCTCTACCGCGCCCAGGGGACGGTCAACAACATCTCCCGGCTTGGCTACGCCGTGTCCGACGATGGCGTCCACTTCGAGCGCCTGGATGAGCCAGTCTTCGTGCCGGAGACGCCGGACGAGACGAAGGGGGTCGAGGATCCGCGGCTGACGCGGATCGACGGCCGGATTCAGATGGTCTACACCGCCTGGTCGCCGAAGAAGATTCAGGTCGGGCGGGCCTCGACGACTGACTTCCGAATCTGGGAGCGGCACGGGATCGCCTTTGCGGGGCCGGACAACAAGGACGCCGCGCTCTTCTCGCGGAAGGTGAACGGGCGCTATGTCGCCTTCCATCGCATCCCGTCATCAATGTGGCTCGCGTATTCCGACGACCTCGCGACGTGGGGCGATTACCAGGAGATCATGGCGCCCCGACCGGGTCACTACGACGATCTGAAGCTGGGCGCGGGCGGCCCACCGATCGAGACCGAGCTGGGCTGGCTGGTGATCTGCCATGGCGTCGATCGCGACCGTGTCTACCGGTTGGGCGTGGCGCTGCTCGATAGGGACGACCCGGCGAAGGTGCTGAACCGGCCGGACGAGGCGGTGCTCGAGCCGGAGGAGCCGTGGGAGAAGGTCGGGGAGGTGCCGAACGTCGTCTTCACCTGCGGCACGGCGGAGCGGGGCGACGACTATCTGATTTACTACGGTGGGGCGGACCAGAATCGACCGGGGTGGAGCGTTCTTCTTATCCGGTGCGGTCGATTCGTGTGTCCGCCTGTGTTGTCCCACGTGCCGTGGCCTGGCCGACGAGGCGGTCACGGCCGGCGGCGAAACCGAAGAGCAGGGTCGGGACAAGGATCAGCAGCACGAAGGTGACCGGCACGCGCCAGCCTCCCGAGAGATCGTGCAGCGCGCCGACGATGAAGGGACCGGTCGCCGCCAGCAGGTAGCCGACCGATTGCGCCATCCCCGACAGCGCCGCCGCGTGCGGCGTATCCGGCGAGCGGAGCACGATCAGGGTCAGGGCGATGCTCAGGGCCGACCCGGCGGCGATCCCGAACAGTGCCATCCAGAAGATCGTCCAGGTCGCCGGGGCAATCAGGAGCCCGCCGATCCCGGCCGCCCAGATCGCGACCACGACGGCGACGAGCGCGCGCTGGTCACGGGCGCGGTTGGCAACGATCGGGGCGACGAACGACGCGACCAGCCCGAAGATGTTCATGAGCGAGAGCATCAGCCCGGCCCGCGCCTCGGTCATCCCGTTGTCCATCAGCAGCGTCGGCGTCCACGACGAGACCGCGAAGAAGATGAACGATTGCAGGCCCATGAAGAGCGAGACCCGCCAGGCGAGCGGATCGCGCCAGAGCGAGGGGGTGGGTGGCCGTCGCGTCGCCGCGCTCCGGCCCGGCCGGTCGCGACCGTTGGGCATCATCAGTCTGACGGTCAGGAACGCGATCGCGAAGAGCGCCGGGACCGCCCAGATCGCCAGCGCTCCCCGCCATTCGAGCCCGGCGGCGCGCGCGACAGGCAGCGTCAGCCCGGCTCCGAACGCCCCGCCGGCGGAGATTCCCATCGTGTAGAGCCCGGTCATCAGCCCCATCTGGCCGGGGAAGTCGCGCTTCACGATCGCGGGCATGAGGACGTTGGCGATCGCGATCGCGGCCCCGGCGACCGCCGTGCCGAGAAAGAGGAACGGGATTGGATGGGCGAGCCGGAGGAGAATCCCGGCGGCGAGCACGGTCATCGTGGCGGCGATCACGCGGTCAGTGCCAAAGCGGTGGCCGAGCCGCGGCGCGAGCGAGGCGAGCAGCCCGAAGAGGACGACCGGCAGCGTGGTCAGGAGCCCGGCGAGGGTGTTGGAGATGCCGGTGTCGTCGCGGATCGCGTCGAGCAGCGGGGAGACCGCGAGGATCGTCGCCCGGAGGTTGAGGGCGACGATCAGGATGCTGGCGGCGAGCAGGATCGTCCGGGCGCGCGAGCGGTGGTCCGGGCTGGGTTCATGGAATGAGGAAGCGATGGAGGTGCCCGATTCGGATGCGCCGGATGGTCGATGGGTAGGAGTGCGGAGAGCCTTCCTCCTAGTTCCAGTATGCACGCCGGACGGTCGGATCAACTGCATTTCGGGCCGATCGTTGGTGATCGTCGCTGTCATTCTCACGCTGTTGTCACTGTTCCAAACGCTCAGTGTCCACCGAGTCCGATTCGTGCTGGACTAGGCTTGCTGTCATAAGTACCGCTTGGCTTATCTACGAGCTTCGAGCGGCACCCATTGGTGCGCGGCCGCCTGGCATGCCCGGAACCTGGGATGGCCCGAGGCGGCGGACTGGATTGAGGACCACCCCGAGGAGTACCTGCTCAAGGTGTACCAGGGGTTCTGGCCGGGCGAGGAGTGAATGGTGCCGGTGGATATGAAAGTTCGCCGGCCCTTCTCTATATCCTGGTCGTCTTCGACCTGACGAGGGGGCGGGAAAACCGGATGATGTCGATCCGGGAGCTAAAAGAGCATACCGGGCGGACCTGGCTCAACAAGGACCGCTGGCCCTTCTCCGCCATATGGGCCGGCGACGGTAAGCCCCAGATGTCCTACAAGGTGCCGGATGACGTGTTGCAATGGTGGCACGAAGGCTGAACCACCGGGCGATCAAGAGGTTCTAGGCCATCACCGGTCGGGTCGACGGTCTGACCCCCGTCGGCCTGATCGGCCCCGCTACCCGGCCAACATCCTCACCGGCACGTTGGCCGAGATCGCCGCTGGCCCCTGCGCCTACGAGGACGCCGGCGTGGCCACCTCATCTGCGGCGCCCTCGCGCACGCCGCCTACGAGTACACCCGGGACGTCATCGCCCACACCGCCACCCTCGCCGAATGCTGCGCGGTCATGTGACGCCCATCTTGTGACTCCTTGCGTAAGCCTAGGGCCTCGAACCGGCCGCTCGTGTGGACCGATCGCTCAAGTTCTATGCATCTAGCGCCAATTGGTGAACCAAGGGATGCAGTCTTCGGGAAGTTCGAATCCTTCCAGCTTTCATGGCATAATATCTCGCAGGAACACTTATTCAAATTGCCAATTCAGACATTGGAGCGGCTTGCAGCCCAAGGCAGCTATGCAGGAGTCTTCAGGTGCAGGAAGTCATTTCAGCGCCAAGAGCGTCGATCCTTGTGGAAAGCCTGAGGGACATTGGCTATTCACTGGAAACGGCGATAGCCGATATTGTCGATAACTCAATAACGGCGGGAGCTCGGAAAATCACTATCTTCGCTGACTTCCGGGCCTCAGGCCCTGCCGTAGCGATTGTGGACAACGGCAGTGGCATGTCACCCGACACGCTCCGTGAGGCGATGAGGCTTGGGAGTCAGTCTCCACTTGAGGAGCGTCCGAAAAGTGATCTGGGCCGATTTGGGCTCGGTCTCAAGACGTCGTCGTTTTCGCAATGCGGCAAGTTAACAGTTGTATCCCGCCAAAATGGTGAAACAACAGGCGCCATGTGGGATCTTGACTGGGTGGCCAAGAACGATGACTGGACGCTGCGACTCTTCACCGACGCGTCCCATGTACCTTGGATAGAGGAGTTGGGACCGAACGGCACACTCGTACTGTGGGAAGACCTCGATCGCATCGTGGGAACATTAGAAGGTGTGAACGCCCAAGAAACCTTCACCAACAGGTACAGTGCCGCAAGCGCCCATCTCTCGCTCGTCTTCCACCGCTTTCTGAAAGCCGAAGGAGGGCGCGAGAAGATCGAGTTGTTTGTCAACTATCGTAAGCTTGATCCGGTAGATCCTTTCTATTCGAGCCATGCGCAAACAAAGAGGCACCCGCGAGTCCCTGAGGTCTTTGAATACAACGGCAAGAAAGCGTTGATTCAGGGCTTCACCCTTCCTCACTATTCCAAGCTGTCGAAGTCAGATTGGGAAAAGAGCGAGGGGCCATCAGGCTACCTCCGCAGTCAGGGCTTCTACGTCTATCGCGAGAGGCGCCTCATCGTCTGGGGAACATGGTTCAACCTCGTCAAGGCGAGCGAGCTTACCAAACTGGCTCGCGTCCGCATTGACATTACGAACGACCAGGACGCTGACTGGAAGATCGATGTCAAAAAGGCGAGTGCTCAACCCCCGCCTCAGGTGCGGCGTCGGCTTCGCGAGATGGTTGAGCGCCTCACGAATGTGTCCAGGGAGCGGATAGTTCGCTCCCCCAGAATGCTCACAGGGGATACTCGGATATCGTTGTGGGAACGCGCGCTGCATGACGATCAGTTTCGATATCTGATTTAATCACGAACACCCGCTGATCAGAGAGTTCACTCGTTCATTGGCCAACGATGCAGTCGACTCGTGGATCAAGATTGCCACCTTGCTATCGTCGTCGCTGCCGTTGGATACGATTTTTGGCGACATGAGCGCCAGTCCCAGAGACTCGGCTCAAACAACAATGCCTCTGGCTGAGCTCCGGCAACTGACAGAGTTCATGGTGTCGACATTGGCCGCAGACGGAATGGATGAGACTGCGATAGTCGGAAATCTCCAGTATAGCGAACCATTTAAAACGAACTGGGCTCACACGCGGAAAATGATTGCTGACTACTTCAAGGGTGAACTTGTATGGCAGTAGATCTGGAGCAGCTCGAAGACATGGCGGGCGTTCAGCTTCGAAAGGTTGAACGTCCATCACTCGAAGACGTCGAGAAAATCGTCAACATGCTCCGAACCCTTCCCATGTTCAACGTTGACGACGCGTCCGCGTTGCAGGTCATCCGTCGGCTCGAAGCGCGTCATCAAATCACCATGTCCGTAGGCAACGTTCTGGAAGAAACCGACTGGAAAAAGTGGGTCAGTGGCAAACGCGCTCAAATCGACTTCTACTATTGGAATCGATACCGAAAGTATCTAGTGGACAGGAAACTCTCAAACCAAGTCATTACAAGTGTGGACCAGGTAACAGACAAAATCTTGGATCAGCTACAGGATCCAACGACCGAAGGTTCATGGGATCGTCGCGGTTTGGTAATGGGACACGTGCAGTCCGGAAAAACGTCCAACTACATAGGATTGATCAACAAGGCCGCGGACGCAGGTTACAAAGTAATCATTGTGATCGCCGGTACAACCAACATTCTACGGAAACAGACGCAAAACCGGATAGATGAAGGCTTTTCGGGACGCGCGAGCACTGCCGGCAGTGCCAAGTATGGGTCGAAGCCAACCGGAGTGGGCCAATACGGGCAGGAACGCGCGCCAGTCCTCTACACCAACAGCAACAAGGACTTCAACACGCAGACAGCAGGCCTTGCTCATTCCCTGGATAGCTTCAAGCATCCTTCCGTCTTTGTGATCAAGAAGAACGCGTCAACGCTCAAGTCGTTGACCACGTGGCTCAGGGCGTACACCGCCAAGGGCCAGCAATCGTTTATCGACCTTCCCATGCTGATCATTGACGACGAAGCGGACAACGCATCAATCAACACGAAGGCTTCGAGCAACGAAATGACAAGAATTAATGCCCAGCTCCGGGAGCTCCTGAAGTTGTTCACCAGGAGTTCCTATGTTGGCTACAGCGCTACTCCGTTCGCCAACATCTTCATCGATCCAGACGCGAGTGATGACATGGTTGCTGACGATTTGTTCCCTAGGAACTTTATCGTCAGTCTGGATCCACCCACGAATTACTTCGGTCCTGAGGTCGTATTCGGTGACAACAGCGATCAATATGTGCGAGCAATCGACGATCACGACTCCAGTATTCCCATTCCTCACAAGAAGGAGCTGCAGGTTGTCGACCTGCCCGAGAGCCTGAAGGATGCCATTCGGACGTTCATCGTTGGACGTGCGATTCGAATTCAACGGGGTCAGGAACATCGACACAGTTCGATGATGGTGAACGCGTCTGTATTTACGGACGTTCAAACCAGATTGGCTGGACTCATTCATCAGTTCCTTACAGAGCAGCGTGATGCGATCAAGATGTACAGCAGCATGCCTGTTCATCAGGCCACAAAGTACTCCGCGCTCGCGCGATTGCAGCATGTCTTCGATGAGGAATTCTCCTCCCAAGAGATCTCATGGGGCGTCGTGCAATCGTTGCTCTACAGGGCAGTAGCTCCAATGGATGTAATTCAGGTTAACAGTCGCTCCAATGGCGCTCTGGATTATGACGATTACAAGGACACAGGACGACACGTTATCGCCGTAGGCGGCTACTCGCTATCTCGTGGCGTTACGCTCGAAGGTCTCCAAGTCTCGTATTTTCTTCGGAATTCAATGGCATATGACACGCTCATGCAAATGGGACGGTGGTTTGGATACCGAGACGAGTACGAGGATTTGTGCCGTGTATGGATGCCGACCTACGCGGCCGATTGGTACACGCACATTGCAGAGTCGATTGACATTCTTAGAAGCGAACTCAAGCGCATGGAACAAGCAAACGCAACGCCGAAGGAGTTTGGCCTCCGCGTGCGCGCTCATCCTGACACGCTGATCATCACCGCCCGCAACAAGATGGGACGGAGCACTAAGGTGCCGTTCCAGATCGGCTTGGCGGAAACGCTAATCGAGACGGTTACGTTGAAGTCTGACCCCAGCGTTAACCAACGAAATCTGCAGGTAGTTGCGGGTGTGGTTTCCAGAATCAGAGATCAGGGCGTCCAATTCTTGGCGTCGCCGACCGCTCCATATGGCTGGATGGCAAAAGAGGTGCCTTGGAACCTGATCGCAGACTTCGTTGCTGCGTTCGAAGCCCATTCAGCTTGGGTCTATTCGGATACCAGCCTCGTTCGTGATTACATCGAGAGCAACGCAACTCTGCTTCCCGAGTGGGATGTCTATGTGCCAAGCCTTACGAAACCATACTCTCAGGCTGGAGCAAGTGGTCAGCTTTCCGGTTTGCCGATCTATTTTCAGCAACGCACCCGGAATTCGAAAGATCCAGCTGATCGGATGCGGCTATCAACCCGCGGCAGGCTTGCCTCAAGAGGAGCAGAGAGCGCCGGCCTAACGGAAGGGGCAAAGCAGGCAGCGCGAGATTTGTTCTTGCATGATAAGAATGGCCAATCCAGCGGCGAGATCCCTGACAAGTACTATCGCAGGATGCGAACCCGTCCGCTCCTCATGCTTCACCTGATCTATTTGACGGGTGAGAGTTTGGACAGTCCTGTTCTTGCAGAGCCAGTGGCTGCATGGAGCATGTCGTTTCCACCCTCGGAAGTGCCCCAACAAACGGTCAACTACTTTGCCAATGCAACATTCATTCAGGAGCAGTTGAGTTTCAACGATCTAGGTGAGGATGAGGAGCTGGTCGATGAGCTCCTCTAGTCCGTGGGATCGCCTGACTGTTCCAGGAACGGCCGCGGAGATAAACATGCTTCGCGTCGATGACGAACATCGCTGGAATCTCTTCTGGGGTCGAAGCAGCCAGAATCGGCTCCTCATTGCTCGCTTGAAATCGCCAGTGTCGGTACCTGGCAAGCTTCCCAGCTTCAAGGGACTTCAATTGGAACTGGATTCGAGTGCGACTGGCGTACCCAGGTCATTGATGTTGATACTTCTGGACGATCGGTCCGAGGACATCTTCCAGCTCCTGTGTCAGGACATCGTCGAGGCCACTCGCACCACCCGTGTAGAGCAGGAACTCGTGAACGAGATCGTTTCCCGTACCTGGCGGTGGTATCGCTTCCTGCAAAAGGGTCGGTCGTGCCTCCTTTCTCCCGAAGAGCAGCGTGGGCTCATCGGAGAACTGGCTGTGCTGGAGCAGATATGCATTCCGGTCCATGGACCGGACATCGCCGTGGAGGGTTGGACAGGACCGGTGGGAACGGCGCGCGACTTCGCATTCGGAGCTACCTGTCTCGAAGTAAAGGCGAAACGTGCGCCAGCGCTCCCCTTTGTCGATATCAGCTCCGAATTCCAACTGGATCCTGAGGGGCTCGATACCCTGCTTCTCGTCGTCGTCGACGTTACCTCCGCATCAGATTCCCACGGCCGCTCGCTCAATGCCATCGTTGATTCCATGCGCGATGCTCTCCAGGTTCATGGGGAAGCACTGGAGCAGTTTGACGAGCGGCTGATGGCTGCCGGATATCTGTCTGCTGACGACTACTCCCAGTGGCAGTGGACCGTAGGTCATCTGGACTACTTCGATGTGACTGACGGATTCCCTTCGATTCGTCACTCCACATTGCCCGTTGGCGTCTCAAACGTGGAGTACCGCCTTTCGCTGCAGCTTTGCCATCGCTTTGAGCTGGCCCGTTCCGCCGCTGAATCTCGACTAAGGGGGTATGCCAATGAGCAATGACCTCTCTACGTTCTATGCAGAATTTCAGCATCAGACCCAATTGGATGCGCAGGCGGCGGAGTGGCTACTTGAGGACGCCTACCTCACGTACTTCACCAATGTCCTGCAGGATGCGGGTGAACTTGTGACGTTTGACAGCGCCCGATTTGATAACCACCGTGGTATTCACATTGACGGATACGGTGGCGATCCCCTCGATTCCGATGGTGTCTTGTCTCTCGTTATTTCTGATTTTGAACAGGGCCACGATGTCCGGACGCTGACCCAAACAGATATGAACCGGCTGTTTGCCCGCGCCACGAACTTCCTCAAGAATTGCATGGAGGAAGACTTTCGCCTGTCCATGGATGAGACCGACGCAGCGTTCGGGCTGGCCGATTTGATCTCTGCACGGTGGAATCAAATATCCCGAGTCCGAGTCTTCCTCGTCACCAATCGAACCCTCAGTCGCATGATCGATAGTGTCGATGCCGAGGTTTGGGAAAACAGGAAGATCCTTTACAACGTTTGGGATATCAATCGGCTTTATCAATATGAGTCCACAGGACAGGAAGAAATTGAGATCGATCTGGACCAAGACTTCGGCGGCGCACTGCCTGCGATCGCCGCGCATCTTCCCACGTCTGCCTACACGTCATATCTCCTGGTCATCCCGGGCAGCCAGTTGGCAGCCATTTACGACAGATGGGGCACCCGTTTACTTGAGCAAAACGTCCGCGTGTTCCTTCAGGCGCGCGGCAATGTGAACAAGGGCCTCCGAAACACCTTGGACAATGATCCGGAGATGTTCTTCGCGTTCAACAACGGTATTACTGCCACAGCGTCGGATGTCGAGACAAAGGAGACGGGTGGTGTAACCTGCATTACTCACCTTCGAGATTTCCAGATTGTGAATGGTGGACAAACCACGGCCTCGATTCATGCCGCCAGCAAACGCAAGGAAGTCGACCTCTCCAAGGTCTTCGTCCAGGTCAAGCTATCCATTGTGAGTGCGGATAGATCTCTGGAGGTGGTGCCGAAGATTTCCGAGTACGCCAATAGTCAGAACAGAATCAATGCTGCGGACTTCTTCTCCAATCATCCGTTCCATGTCCAAATGGAGCGGTTCTCTCGAATGCTCATGGCGCCGTCGCAGGACGGCACCCTCCGGCAGTCCAAATGGTTCTATGAGCGAACACGTGGGCAATTCGCTGACGCGCGAGGCAAGTTGTCTGTGGCCGAACGCAGGCGTTTCGATGTCGAATACCCGCGATCGCAGCAGTTCAACAAGACTGACCTGGCCAAGTACGAGAATGTGTGGAATCAATTGCCGCACATCGTCAGTCGAGGTGCCCAAAAGAACTTTGCGCAATACGCCCAACTGATTGGCAGCCAGTGGGACAAGGACCCGGATCAATTCAACGAGCAGTACTTTCAGCAGGTAATTGCGAAGGCAATTGTCTTCAAGGAGACGGAGCGCCTGGTAAGCAAACAGCCGTGGTACGACGGTGGATATCGAGCCAATATCGTGGCGTATACGCTTGCCAAAACGGGCTATGACGTTGAGAAAAGGAACGCAGCGGTCGACTTCCAGAAAATCTGGAGACGGCAGGCTGTTCCAGCGGATATGCAATTGGCGATCGTTGAAGCGGCGCGAGTAGTAAACGATATCATCGTCAATCCTCCCGCCGGTCAACGCAATATTTCGGAGTGGGCCAAACAACAGGCATGTTGGGCTGCTACCGAAAAAGCAGGCGTATCCTGGCCGGAGGCGTGGCTTGAATCGTTGATCTCCCGGGGTGAGGAGGGAGATCGCAAGCGACAGGGCAAGAAGAAGCAACGCGAGCTTAAGGGGATAGATGCGCAAACAGTAGTGGTAACCGCCGGCAAGCAATTCTGGTCAGACGTCGCAGAGTGGGGAGTCAAACGCAATCTCCTCAACGACAAGGACATGGGAATCCTTACTGCTGCCATATCGTGGACCAGCCGCCCCCCGTCCGAGCTCCAGTCACTTCACCTCGTCTCTCTGGCGAAACGACTTGCGAGCGAAGGCTGCACCATGTGTGAAAATGTGGGAGCGCCGTAGGCTGATGCTGTCGCATGGCGGCAGTTGGTGGCTATAGCTGGCGCAGAACTGCATTCCCGATCTGATTCGCCAAGTAGGGCGGAACGGCGTTTCCCACCTGCACGTATTGCTGCGTTCGATTCCCTTTGAAGAAATAGTCGTCGGGGAATGCCTGCAGCCGGGCCGCTTCTCGAACCGTGAGGCTTCGGCATTGCGCCGGGTCAGGATGAATGTAGTAGTGACCATCCTTTGAGATATGGCTTGTAATGGTGGTCGATGGATGGTTCCAGTCCTGCACCCGGAACCGGTCCGCGAATTTGCCACTTTCCCAGTTGGCATGACTGGGCGCGAGAGAACCGGGATACTCGTGAGCCTTGGGCGAGCGATTATGGGCTTGCGCAAAGATCGCGGCGTACAGGTAGCGTCCCAAGTCACCCCGCATGTGTGATCGCGCTTCATGGTTAGGCACCGACGTCAACCGATCGTTCAGCAACCAGTCACGAAGCTGCTTGTTGCATATGGCGCGGTGGTCCTCGGAACCAAGTGATAAGGTCGGAAGCCCCGATGCTTGATCCGCGAAGTCGCGTTTCGCGGCGCGCAGTGCTTCGGCCAGGAGTGGATCGCCCGATGTCTCGATTGCAGTCTCAACCGCCAAGAACGCGTCTCCCATCGCGTCAAACCAGTGATCGCGGGAAGCAGAGGATCGACTCACGTTACTTCTGAGCTTTGGCATGGATCCCAACACAGTTCGTACAGTAGTCGACTGGGCCACCATCGTCAGCAGACCCCCGGACTTCTGCTCGGGCGACAGCTTCCTCGCAATGTCGGAGCGAATGCCGACAACAATCACGCGGTGGCGCGCCTGCGGAACGCCGAAGCGCTCGGCACGTACGATGAAGTCGGTCGGACGTGTGGAAGAGAAAAGTTTAGGCGCAGGTGGCGCGATCGGCATGAGTTCATACCCGGCGCCGTCACCGGTTTGCACAGACTGGAGGTCTTCGAGAATCCGGTCAAATACTTTCCGGTTGTCCACTCGCGACGACAGAATGCCCTTGACGTTCTCCATCACGAAAAACGCTGGCTCAAGCCGTGTCAGAATGCGGATGTACTCCTTGTAGAGGTAATGACGGTGATCTTCTTCGGGAATGTAATTGGCAATACCCCGATTCCTTGAGCGTCCGACCAGGCTGTAGGCTTGACACGGTGGCCCGCCAATGATTCCGAGATTGCCGCCGTAGACGCCTTTGAGCTGGTCGATCCGTAGGTCAATGATTTGCCGTACCTCGTCGTCCTTGCCGAGCTCCAGTTGCAGTGCTTCGTGCTGGGCGACATCCCATTGATACCGGTGAGGTGACTCGGCCCAATCTGGAAGGGTCGTCCCCGAGTTCAGCGCGTCGAAGTATTCCTGTGGGTACTCGTCGTTCTCGAACTGCCGCAAAAAACTCCGAAGAAGGAGCGTCTGGTGTGCCGACGCTTCCATCTCAGCTGAGAGTTCGATTTTGAACGGACGATGGCCCGAGGCATCCTTTACTTTCGAGAACCCCTCTGCCAATCCGCCCGGTCCCGCGAACAGGTCGACCACTCCAAACGTCGTTGCCATTAAACTCAGACCTGTCACGCGTCAACGATCGAACGACACCACGGAGCCCATCTGCAGCTCATGCCTGACGTTGTCGACAAACAAACCCGCTCGCGCATGATGTCCGGCATTCGTGGCAAGAATACCAGGCCGGAACTACTCGTGCGCCACGAGTTGCATCGACGCGGGTTTCGCTATCGCCTGCACGTCCGTGGCATGCCAGGCGTACCCGATCTGGTCCTCCCCAAGTACCATGCAGTTGTCTTCGTTCATGGCTGTTACTGGCATCGCCATCCCGGGTGCCGATACACCACCACTCCGGGCACGAACCTTGAATTCTGGATTCCCAAATTCCATCGCACCGTTGAGCATGACCGAGAAGTAATCGCGAAACTACGTGACCAGAACTGGCGGATTGCAACGGTTTGGGAATGTGTCACGCGCCGGGAGCCAATCGAGGAAATCGGTGAAACCCTTGGGTCGTGGCTCAGAGCCGATGGACGAATGCTCGAACTCCCGGACCTCGCTCCCAGTGCCGGCCTTAACGACCTTGACGTCTATCGCCAGACTTCCATGCGTAAGGTAGCCGAGTCCCAGCCGGATCACGACGACCCCACACCCTGAGCGCTACCTTCGTCACACTCCGCCAAGACCGGCCGCGACGAGCAGATTCCCGTCCCGCTCCAGGCGGGTCAGCACCTCGTCCGGGCCGAGCTGCCGCAGCCCCGGCTCGATCTCGTCCCAGGTCCTTGGCGCGGCCACCGTCGGGCTCGCCTTGCCCCGCAGTGTGTAGGGCGTCGCCGTCGAGCGCGCCGAGTGGTTCTGGCTCCAGTCGATGAACACCCTCCCGGCCCGTTCCTCCCGGCTCGCGGGGGCGATGATCCGCTTCAGGGCGTAGATCCCGCCGAGGTGCAGCTACAGCCTTGGCGAGCCGTCGTGGTGGGTGGCACCGAGCTGCTCGATGGCCCGGGTGAACCGCTCGGTGGCCTAGCTCTCCTGTAAGCGGCATCGGTGAGCGGCATCGGAGCGAAGCCGAATGGGTCTGTCCGCCTGGAGTGACCCATCGGATGCTACCCGTTCGGTTCCGGGGGTACCGCCCCGATCCGTGGCGGGGCACGCGACACGGCACAAGACTCCGTTGTTCACCGCAACAGGGCACAGGCCGGTATACAATCGTGTAGACTGAGTGGCCTGGATGCGGGCACGGAGAGGAGTCGCCAATGGCTGGCAGCACAACGGTTCGGGTCGATCCGAAGCTCCACGCGACGCTGCGCAAGCTGGCCCGGGTGGAACAGCGCCCGATCGGCCAGGTGATCGAGGACGCCGTCGCGAAGTATGAGACGGACAAGTTCTGGAAGGAGATGCACGAGGGGTTCGCCAGGTTGCGTGCCGACCCGGTCGCCTGGAAGGGGTATGAGGAGGAGACGGCGATCTGGGATTCGATGTCCAACGACGGGCTCGAAGATGAAGAGCCCTACTATTCACCGGAGGAGGAAGAGGAAATCCGTGCGCACGCTGCCAGAACCTGCGGTGGGTGAAGTTTGGGACATCAACTTCGATCCGGTCGTCGGGCATGAACAGGGCGGCTTTCGGCCCGCACTGGTCGTATCCAATAACCCATTCAACGAGACTCCTCATGGTCTTTGTATCGTGGCGCCGATCACGGGAACGGTCAGGGATGTGCCCTCCCAAATCGAGGTGGCCGCCGTGGAGGGAGGCTTGAACAAGCGATCAGTCATCATGTGCGAGCAGGTACGATCCGCGAGCCTGCAGCGCTTTCGCCGTCAGCGCGGGGCGGTCTCGGACCGCACCTTGGCTCTTGTGCAGGCGACGGTCGCGCGGTTCATCGATTACTGATCGGAGGAGCCGGGGGTGTAGCCCGTGGCGCGCGCCCAGCGTTCGGCGCCGTCGATGATGAGGTCGCAGACGGGATCCTTCACCCCGTAGTAGGCGTCGGGGTCGCCCGGGTGCAACCGGGCGAGCGCCTCCTTGACCTGGGCATAGGCGGCGGCCGCGGCCGGGTTGGCGCGCAGGTAGTCTCGGAAGAGCAGAGCGTAGCGCCCGTTGGCGCGGCCCGCCTGCCGGATGTGGACGTGGGTACGGCGGTGACCGGGTGATGGCTGGGCGTAAAGCTTTTGCCACTCGTCCGGATCGGCGATCGCTCCGGGCGGGACGTGATCGCGAACGACATCCTCGCGCAGCGCGTATCCCGCCGAAGTGAGTGCCGCCGCGATCGGGCCACGATCGAGTGAGCGGACGGTGACCTGGACGTCGATCACGTCTTTGGCGGGGAGCCCCGGCACCGCGGTCGAGCCGATGTGGTCGATCCGGAGCGCGAGGTCGCCCAGGGCCGCCCGCAGCGCCTCGCCGATCCGGCGGAACTCCCCTGGCCAGCGCTCGTCGCAGGGCACGATCAGGATCGGGTGGGTCATGGTGTGGCTCCTCAAGGGTGTGCCGGGGTTACGTGGAGCGATCAGGCGGGAATTGCCGTGCCGCTATGCGGCAACCGACCGACACCAGTGTATGGACCGGGGACATGGGAAACACCTGGTCGACCCCGCGAATGTATGGGGTTGGGGAATGGTGGGCCAGAAGTGAGCCCGATGCCGACCGGCGATGGCACCCGTTAGCGGTCGACAAGGCGTCGCACGGATTGGCGCTCGATGATCCTGGTCGGGACGGTCCATTTGATGGGCGCATCGGCATCGAGCCCGGTGCCCTGCATCATCCTGAGCAGGCGCCTGAAGGCAACCTTGCCCAGCTCCGCGGGGGAGTCGCGCACCGTCGTCAGTGGCGGGACGAGCATGCGTGCGACCTCGATGTCATCGAATCCGACGATGGAGATGTCGTCACCGACGTTCAGCCCGCGACTCGACAGCGCCCGGTACGCGCCAACCGCGGTCTGGTCACTGACGGCGAACACGGCGGTCGGCGGCTGAGTGAGGTCAAGCAGGGCGAGCATCTCGCCGAATCCCTTTTCCTGGCCGTGCGAGATACGCGGCGGGATCAGCGCGGGATCGGGACCGAGCCCGGCCTGGTTCATCGCCAGCAGGTAGCCGCCACGTCGTTCCTCGAGTGTCCAGTATTTCGAGGGACCGCGCAGGAACCCGATGCGGCTGTGCCCGGCGTCGATGAGATATCTGGTGATCGCGTAGGCGCCGGCAAAGTTGTCGGGAACGACGGAGGGAAGCCGCGCATCGGGAATGAAGTGATCGACGACGACGGCCGGAAGCCTGGCCTCGAGGACGGAATCCACCCACTCGGGGCGGAGGTCGCCGCCACCCAAGATCAGGACGCCGGCCGCCCAGGCGCCGGACCAGTGGCTATCAGCCGGGCCGTCCTTGTCGCTGGCGAACTCGATCACGATCCGATACCCGGCTTGGCGGGCTTCGGCCTCGATACCGGTCAGGACATGGCGGTTGAACGGATCGGAGAAGGGCGACGTCGGGAGGTGTTCGATGAGAACGCTTACGGTTTCCGGCTGCCCGTTGCGCTGTCCGTTCGTTCGCCGGGCGATCGTGGGGTAGGCGAGATCGTTCGACGCCGCGACCACGCGCCGCCGCGTCGCTTCAGAGATGCCGCCCTTGCCATTGAGGACGAGCGAGACGGTCGCCACGGAGACCCCGGATGCATCGGCGATGTCCCTCATTGTCGGCTGTTTGGCTTGGGCGTTGTGTGGCGCATCGCCTGACTGGTTATCGCTCATCTCACAGCTGGCCTTCTCATGTCCCAACAGGTCCTCCTCGCGCCACTCGATCAGGGAGGATCGCACGGAGGGGACCAATGCCGAGGATCACTGGTGGGTCACGCCCGTGGGTGGATCGGGACGCGCCTCCCGGGTGACCGCCACGCAGAGCATGGCCAGAGGCGCGACCGCGATCAGGGCGACAGGCCCGACCATGGCCGCCACCCAGGCCACCAGGCCGAACAGGGTCAGCGTGCCCAGGACCGGAATGGGCCGGGAGACCGTCACGATCGCGCTCGCCAGCCAGAGCTCAGCGCCGGTTGCACGGCGCTCGGTGGCCAACGCATAGATCGTCACCAGCGATGTACTGACCACGATCGCCACGCCGAGATCCAGGAACAACGGGAGCATGATCCAGCCGGCATGGGGGTTCTGGTCCAGCATTTCCAACGACCCCAACAGGATGAGACCGACAATCGCCGGAACGATGCTGATCCGAATTCCCGACCCTGCGTGCTGGCGAATCAGGCCGAGCATGGTGGGAAGCGTGCAGGCGTCACCATCGAGCAGGCGTCCGCTGGCGGCGACGATCCCGGCCCAGACAGGGCCGGTGCCGAGGATCAGGAGCGGCCAGCCGATCACCCATGATAGTCCGATGGCCAGAAACAGTGCCGGTGAGGCAGCGATCAGCATGAGCAGGCTGGCGGCACACGCCGCCGGCACGTTGTCCCAGAGTGTGCGCCCAACGTGGATGACCATGTGGTCGGAGTCATGGCGGCCGGCGGCCCGTTTCGATTCTGTGGAGGCGTCCATCCGGCTATCCCCGCATCCCGGTGAGGGCGACGCTCTCGGTGAGGCGGCGCTGGGCCAGGAGATAGACGATCAGGACCGGGATCACGACCAGCATGATGCCGGCGAAGATCGTGGTCGGCGTGCCGCCAAACTGCCCGCGGAGGGCGACAAGGCCAACCGGGAGCGTGAACTTGTCCGCGCTGGTCAGGAAGAGATTGGGGGTGAAGAAGTCGTTCCAGGCCGCCTGAAAAGTGAGTACCGACAGGGCGGCGATGGCGGGGGCCGCCAGGGGCAGCGCGATCTGGAACATCACCCGGAAGTGACCGGCGCCGTCCAGCCTGGCCGCTTCCTCGAGGTCACGCGGGGTGCGCAGGAAGAACTGGCGGAGCAGGAAGATGCCGAACACGTTGATCAGGCCGGGAATCCAGAGCGCTTCGTGGGTATTCATCAGGCCCAGGTTGCGCACGAGGATAAAGGTCGGGATCACCGTGACCTGCCCCGGCACCATCAGCGCGGCGAGGAAGATCACGAAGAGCGGATCGCGGCCGGGGAACTGCAGGCGGGCGAAGGCGTAGGCGGCCATCGTGCTGGTAATCACCGAGCCGACAGTGATCAGCAACGAGACCTTGAGGCTGTTGAGGAACTGCTGCCAGAAGGGCACGGCGTCGAAGACCCGGCGCACGTTCTCGAGTGTCCAGTTGGTCGGTGTCCAGTCGGGCGGCTTCCCGAACGCCGAGAGCTGGGGCACGAATGCGGTGACGATTACCCAGTAGAACGGGAGCAGCATGATGATGGAGATGAGGATCAGGATGCCGTTCAGAACCCAGTTGCCACCCCGCCGCAGCCGTTTCTGGCCGGCTGAGATATCGACCGGCTGGGTGATGACGCGGGATTCGTCGACGATGGTTGTTGCCATAGATGCCTTTCAATCGCCCCGGGCGTGCCGGAACCGGGCCGGTGGATAGAAGCGATCCGTCCCGGTTGCCTTGCGCTTGCGCGACATGGCCTCGCCTTCTACTCGTAGAACACCCAGTACCGGCTCAAGCGCATACTGGATCAGGGTGACCGCCAGGATCACCAGGAAGACCCCGATCGCCATCGCCGAGGCGTAGCCCATCTCGAACCGGCGGAATCCGGTCTCGTAGATCTGCATCACGATGCTGACCGTTTTGTCGAGCGGTCCGCCCTCGGTCATGATGTACATCGGCTCGAAGATCTGGAACGCGCCGATGAAGGTCAGGATCGCGACCATGAACAGGGTGGGCGAGAGCATCGGCAGGGTGATATCCCAGAACCGGCGGACCGATCCCGCACCATCGAGCTTGGCCGCCTCGTGCAAATGCGGCGGAACGCCCTGCAACCCGGCGAGGATCAGGATGAAAGTGAATCCGATCGTCTTCCACAGATCGACCAGGATGATCGCGGGCATCGCCGAACCCGGCATCAGCAACCAGCTCCTGGTCGGCAGCCCGAGTTGCGCGAGGTAGTAATTGATGAAGCCGAAATTGGGATCGAGAATGTAGAGCCAGATAAGGGAAACGGCCGCCCAGGACATAATCACCGGAAAGAAGATGGCGGTCCGGAAGATGTACTTGAGCACGCCAGGCATCGCCCGCTGGATCGCCAGCGCCAGCAGCAATCCGAGGCCGACGTGGGTCACCAGCGACCAGAAGGCGAAGACGAAGGTGTTGCGGACCGCCGCCAAGGCCGCGTCGTCGCCGAAAAGCTTCTGGTAATTATCGAATCCCACGAACTCGGCATCGGTGAGCAGGTTCCATTCGAAGAAGCTGAGCGCGATCGCGCCGACCAGCGGCCCGGCGATGAAAATCAGGAAGAGGATGATCGCGGGACTCAGCAGCGTGTACGCAACGATCGCTTCCCGTCGCCGAACGGCGGCGGGAAGCGAGCTGTGTTGCAGGGACAGGTCCGCTCCGGCACTTCTGGAACCAGCGACTCCGGCACTCATGGAACTGTTCCTTGTCGGTTAGAGGTTCGACTGGATCTTGCTGTTGAGATCGTTGAGGGCGGCTTCCGGTTCCAGGTTGCCGATGAGAATCTGGGCGAAGGTGTCCTCGATGTCCTGCTGGATGATGCTGCCCTGATCCGGCCCCGGCACCGGCACGGCGTATTCCAGCGCCGCGTAGAGCACCTCGATTCCCTCGGGCGCGGCGGAGAGATAGGCTTCGCTTTCGGCCACCGACCGCTGGCCCGGGACCTGGTACTGGATGAACTCCGCCGCTTTTGGCGAGGCATAGAACTTGGAGAGTGCCCAGGCCGCCTCACGATTCTCGGTCGCCTTCATGATCGGGTACGAGTTCCAGCCGATCGGCGAGCCTGGCCCGGCCTTCTGAGGGTGGGCAACGACCTTGACCTTGTCGAGGAATTTCAGCTCGGCAAGGTTCGGCTGCGGCCATTTGCCACCACCGACCATCGCAAGCTGGCCCTGTGCCATTGCGGCGAAGCCATCGAACTCGCCGCCCGGCTCGGGGCTGATCTTGTCTGCTACCAACTGGCGCATGAAGGTGGCCGCCTCGATCGCCTGCGGCGTGTTGACGGTCGCTTCAGTCCACTCGGCATTGAGCGGACTGGCGCCGTTGGTCAGGAGCCAGGGCATGACACTGACGAAGTAGGCCGACGGCACATGCATGCCGAATACCTCGCCCGGTTTGGTGAGCGCCTTGGCGGTCTCGTAGAACTGGTCCCAGGTCCAGTCGTTGGTCGGTTCGGAGACTCCGGCGGCGGCCATCATCTCGGTGTTGTACCAGACCGCCATCGTGTTGAACTCGCCGGGCAGGAAGTAGGTCTGGCCGTCCGGAGAGCTGAGCGTGTTGCACCATTCCACCAGTTTCGGGTGAAAGTCGGCGAGCAGGGTGTTGACCTCCTCGGCGTCACGCTCGAGCAGGTCGTCGATCGGATCGATGAGACCACGGCTGGCGAAGAGGCGCTGGCCTTCGGTCGCGATCTGGACGACATCGAATTTTTCACCCCCGGCGATCCGGGTGGTGACGGCGTCCGCGAAGGCGGCCCATGATCCCGCTTCGATGCCTACGACTTCCAGCTCGACGGCCGGGTACAGGGTCCTGAAGGCGTCGAAGACGGGCTGGCCGTCGGCCGCCTCGCCGTAGACGAGGAACCTGACCTTGCCGGATGGGGCACTGCCCTGGAGCAACGCTGGGGCCTGGGCCGATGCCAGGATCGAACTGATGCCGCCGCCTGCCGCGATGCCGGTGATCGCAGCGCCAAGCTGCCCTGATCGCTTCAGCACCGTACGGCGTGACGTTCTGTTGAGCCCGGTACGCTTCGCGGACTGACGAGCCTCCATGTTGGTGATCCTCCACTCAGCGTCTGGCGACGCCCGGTTGCCACGAGCAGGTTGTACAGTCTGATGGACTTGTATCAGCCGATCGAGCGCCTGTCAATGGTGTTCACTAAAACATTGACTGAACGTCTTGAACTCCGGAGGATGGTCGTGCATGATGCGGCCATGAGCGCACGAGCCGCATCACCCGATCCAGCGTCGCGCTGGACGCGTATCAGAGCTGCGTAGAGAAGGATGGCTGAAGATGGTCCAGGCGGAAACGCGCCGAGAACATCCAACCCGTGAGGGGCGCCCCTACACGGGCGAGCAGCTCCGGGCTATCGCGATGCCGCTCGGCGGGATCGGCACCGGGCAGGTCGCGCTCGGTGGGGACGGCGGGCTTCGCCAGTGGCAGCTCTCCAACCAGTCGAATCATCTCGCGTTCGTGCCAGACAGCTTCTTCGCGATCCGGACATCGGCATCACCCGACGCCGGAACCGGTGACATCCGCCTCCTGCAATCGGAGGACGTGCTCGATCTGCCACCTCTTGACACGCCGCTGATCAACGATGATTACATTCCCGAGCAACAGCGGCGGCTCGTGCGCCAGTATGGCGGCGTGCGACGGACGACATTCACCGGCGCCTATCCGTTCGCCCGAATCGCCTACGAGGACGAACGGTTGCCGGTCGATGTCTCCTTGGAGGCGTACTCGCCGTTCGTCCCGCTGGACAGTGACGCCAGCGAGCTGCCCGCAGTGATTTTCACCTTCTCAGTACATAACCCGACCCCTGGACCGATTTACGGGGCGATCGGCGCGACGCTGAAGAATGTGGTCGGCTGGGACACGGCGGCCCCGATCGAAGGGAACCTCTGCCCGCTGTTCGGTGGCAATGTCAACAGCGTGCGCCGTGCGGATGGCCTGACCTCGCTGGTGCTGGAAAATCCGTCCTTCCCGTCGCATCATCCGCACCTCGGCCAGCTTGCGTTCAGCACCACCAACGTCGATGCCTTCGTGCTCCCGCGGTGGCGAGAGGTGGATGAGTTCCTGACCTCGATGAGGCTGCTTCAGCTCGATGCCAGCCCCCCTGTGCCAGTCGTGGACGTCACCGGGAAGGAGACCGTCTGGCACGAGGGATACCGCGTGAGTGATGAGGGAGCGAACCGGTATGGAAGTTCGATCCCAAGCGCGGCGGGCGAGACCTGGAATGGTGGCGTGTCCGCGCCGTTTTCGCTGGCAGCGGGGGAATCGGCAAAGATCACCTTCATTCTGACGTGGTCGTTTCCGAATCACTACGTCAATTACGATCAGCCGGCACGCGATTTCCGCTACGAGCTCGGCCGAAGCCGGCTGTGGCTGGGCAACGCCTACACCCAGCGCTTCACCAGCGCGCTCGACACGGCTGAATGGGTTGTGGCAAACGGGGAGCGACTCGCACGCGATTCCCGGGCGTGGTCGGAGGCGGTTCTGGACAGCAGCCTGCCGATCTGGATGAGCGAATTCGTCGCCGCCCAGGGTGCGCTGATCCGCAGCCCGACCATCTTTCGCACGGAGGACGGCAAGCTCTACGGGTTCGAGGGCACGCAGGGGGCATCGACCGCCTTCCTGCCGTGGCGCGGATACAGCGGATCGTGTCCGCTGAACTGCACGCACGTCTGGAACTACGAGCAGGCGCTGTCGCGCCTTTTTCCCAATCTCGAGCGGACAATGCGCGAGACGGACTTCGACTACGTGCAGGCGCCGGAGGGCTACATCCCCCACCGTACCCTGCTGCCGCTGTTCGTGAAGCAATTGTGGAACCAGAAGATCGGCGGGCCCGACAACCCCGCGCTCGATGGCATGCTCGGCACGGTGCTGAAGACGTATCGCGAGGTCCAGCAGGGCGCGGGCGCCGAATGGCGCGCTCGCTACTGGCCCAACATCCGCCGGCTGATGGGCTACCTCCGCGAGACGTGGGACGCGGATGATGACGGCGTGCTCGATGGCGAGCAGCCCAACACCTACGACATCGCGTTCTACGGCACGAACATGTTCATCGGCGGTCTGTGGCTGGCGGCGCTGCGGGCGACCGAGGAGATGGCGACGCTGGAGGGCGAAGCCGACTTCGCCAGGGAGCTGCATGCACTGTTCGAGCGCGGTCGCGACAAGTACGACCGCCTTCTCTGGAACGGGGAGTACTACATCCAGATCCTGGGTCCCGACGATCCCCTGGAGCAGCAATACCTGACCGGTTGTCTCGCCGATCAATTATTGGGGCAATGGTGGGCGCATCAGCTCGGGCTTGGGCACATCTTGCCGCAGGACCATGTCCGGCAGACGCTGAGATCGATCCTGAAATACAACGTGCGCAAGGGGTTCTCCGGGTACGACCCCGAGGAGCGCGCGTTCGCCGATGGCGATGACCACGGGCTGGTGATCATCGCCTGGCCAGAAGGTGGTCAGCCGGATCGCCCCACGCGGTACCACGATGAGGTCTGGACCGGCATCGAATACCAGGTCGCCGCGCATTGCATCCGGGAGGGGTTGGTCGACGAAGGGGTATCCATCCTGAAAGCGGCGCGCGATCGCTACTCGGGCGTGAAGCGCAACCCGTACAACGACATCGAGTGCGGCGATCACTATGCCCGGGCCATGGCGGGCTGGACAGTGCTGGAAGCCCTGGGCGGATATCACTACGACGAGCCAGGGGCGGCGATCACGCTCGACCCCGCGAAGGCGGACGAGACGTTCCGGAGCGCGTTCGTCGCCGGGACGGGGTGGGGAACGGCCACGGTGAGCCCGGATGGCACGGCATCGCTGGTTATCCGGTTCGGGGAAGTTGTGCTGAGCCAGCTTAATCTTCCCCAGCGATCCAGAGCCCTCACCGTGTCGCTCAACGGCGCCAGCATTGACGCGAGCGCTGAGGTCGACGGACCGTTGGCCCGGTTTGCGTTCGGGTTGGCGCTGACGCTCGGCGCGGGAGACGAGTTGAGGGTCGGTCCGTAAGCGCCGTCTGCCGCCTGAGCGGAAAAGAAGTGAGCGACGACTCGTGTAGTGGCCGGCAGCAATGGACCGCATCCGCCAATAGGCAATTGCGAAGCGATTGAACAGAAGTGGCCCATTGATCTCGAAGCGACCTTCTCTTGGACCGGCCACTACGAATCCATCAATGGGCAGACACGGGACGGGCGGGTCACGCGGGGCGGGTCCAGCGGGTGAGGGCGGCGGAGGCGATCACGAGGAGCGAGGCGAGCGCTGTCCCGGTCGAGATGTGCTCGCCCAGGAGAAGCGCCGCCCAGACGAGGCTGAACACCGGCTGCACGAGCTGGATCTGCCCCACTCGGGCGACCCCGCCCATTGCCAGCCCCCGGTACCACGGGAAGAAGCCGAGATACATGCTGAACGCGGCGAGGTAGAGGAAGCTCCACCAACTCGCGGCGTCTCCGTCGGGCACCCCGCCGCGCAGCAGCATCGCGCCGACGATGGCGATCAGGAATGGCGTCGAGAACACGAGCGCCCAGGAGATCACCCGCCAGCCTCCGAGCTCACGCGAGAGGCGCCCGCCTTCGGCGTAGCCGAGAGCGCCCATCGCGACCGCCAGCAGCAGCCAGCCGTCCTCCACCTGCAGCGTCCCCGCGCCCTGGGCGATCGCAAAGATCAGGACGGCGACGACACCCGCCGCACAGGCAATCCAGAACGCAACGGTCGGGCGCTCCCCGGCGCGGACCACAGCCATCACCGCCGTCGCCGCCGGGAGCAGGCCGACCACGACCACGCCGTGCGCGGCGGGCACGGTCTGCATCGCGATCGAGGAGAAGAGACCGAAACCGAACAAGGTTCCCATCGCGACGAGCACGATCCCGGGCCAATGGCGGCGTTCGGGGACGCGCTCGCGGCGCGCCGCCAGCACCCCGATCGCGAGCGCGGCGGCCAGCAGGGCGCGGCCCATCCCGACGAAGCTCCCACCCAGCTCCGGTGCGGCGACGCGGGTCAGGGGCAGCGTGAAGGAGAAGGTGAGCACACCAAGGAAGCCCAGCAGGAGACCCATTCCGCCGGTCGAGAGCCCGAAGGGGTGGGCCGCGTCTGGCGTGGCGATCAGCTCTCCGCGCGCCGATCGATTCGCCGCGCCGTCCTCGTCGATACCGGCCTCCACGGTGAGAGATCCCCTCTGTCCGGATAACACCGCTTGCAGGCGCGGTAACCCGCGTCGATCGCACCGGTGGTCGTGTCGAAGAAGTGTACGTTGTGCCGATGCGGCGTCCTGGCCGGGCAGCCGACCCGGCAATAGATGCCGGTGGTGCGGACGGCGATCACGAAGGGATCGACGCTTGCGGGCTCGCCGTACGATTTGGCGGTCATCGCCGCCCAGCGCCGCTCGTCGAGGGTAACGGTCGGGGAGGGCGTGGAGTCGATTAAGAGAGATGTCATGAGGTGATCCTTTCCGGTGCCGCCAGGGCGGACGCGACATGCGCTCGCCGTGCCTTCCAGCGCTGGGCCAGGCGGTTGTCGATCGCGATCATCGCGAGGCCGATCAGGGCCATCCCAAGCAGGTGGCGGGGAACGATCGCCTCGTCGAGGAAGAGCGCGCCGAGGATGAGCGAGCTGACGGGGATCAGGAAGGTCACCAGCGAGACGTTGCTGGCGCCGGACGAGGCCAGGATCCGGAAGAAGATCAGGTAGGCGATCGCGGTGCACAGCGTCGCCAGACCGATGACCGCACCGACCGAATCGAGGTGGGGCGTCGCGTTCGCCCAGGGCCGCTCGATCAGGAGCGCGAGCGGGAAGAGGATGATGCTGGCGGAGGTCATTTGCCCGGTCGCGGCGATCAGGGGCGGCGTGCCCTTGAGGCGGCGTCCGAAGATGCCCGAGAGCGCGTAGGAGATGGCGGCGGCGAGGATCGCGAGCTGAGCCAACCCGTTGTCGCTGGCGATCGCGGACAGCGCGTCGCCCATGATCACGATCACGCCGAGGAGCCCGAGCGCGACACCGCCGACCCGAGCCGGGGTAAGGTGCTCGTCCGCAGTCAGGAAGTGGGCGAGCACGATCGTGAAGATCGGCACCGTCGCGCCGAGAATCGCGGCGAGGCCGCTGGCGATGTGGGTCTCGCCCCAGACGATCAGGCTGTAGGGGATGAGGCTGTTGAGCAGGCTCATCACGATGAACGGTCGCCAGGCGGCGAAGGTGGAGGGCATCCGCTGACCGCGCGCGAGGATCACCAGGTTGAGGATGAGGGCGGCGATCAGGACGCGCCCGAGCACGATCGTCAGCGGCTGAAAATCGTCGACCGCGACCTTGATGAAGAAGTACGATCCGCCCCAGATCACGGAGAGCGCGACCAGCAGGACCCAGGTCGTCGCGCTCATCGCGAGCCCGCCGGGCGATGGCCGCGGATCATGCGGGGTGGTCGCGGTCGATGTCGTCGTCACGTCTGCTCCGCGTGAAGGGGCTGCTCGTCACGGGTCGATGTGGACCCGCGCCATTGTGACAGGCGGACCCCTTCCCCGTGTGACGCGGACGACGAAGGAATGTGAGACGACCGCGTCCGAAGCACAATCAACGCTCGTCCATCGCCACCTTGAGCGCCTTCCCCCTTGCGGCGAGAGCATCGCGAAGCAGGCTCAGCGCCTTCGGTCCCATCCCGTGGAGAGCGAGGGTCTCGGCCCCGGTCCGGTCCGGCAACTGATCGAGGCGGGTGATCCCGGCGACGGCGAGCGTGTTCCGGGCCGGGTCGCCGATCGTGGCCGGGAGATCGGATGACGGGTCCGCCAACCGCGCATTCGCCATCGGAGACCGTCCTTTCGGTGCGGTGGCTCGCCGCCGTCGCGTGTCAGAGCGTGACCTCATCGCGCCAGGAGTGCCGGGGCTCGAACCCGAGCAGTTCGCGGGCCTTGGCGATCGAGAGCAGCGTCTCGTGCTCGCCGACCTCGCGCCGGATCTGGACGTCCGGAAAGACCTCGCGCATCAGGTCGACCGACGGCCGGTTCATGATCGTGTCGGCCGCCGCGATGATGACATTCTCGGAGCCGGTGGTCGACGCTTCGAGCGCGTTGCGGCAGGCGGCCGCGACATCGCGGACATCGATGTAGCCCCACAGGTTCGTCTGCCGGATCGAGGCGTCGCCCTGGAACGACGGTACCCGGGCGTATGCTTCGGGCTCGAAGATGTTGGAGAAGCGGAGCCCGACGAAGGGGATTCCGGACCAGCCGGAGATGTGCTCGGCGAGTGTCTCGCCGACGACCTTGGAGAGGGCGTAGGTCGATGTCGGGTAGGGGAAGTGGTCCTCGTCGACCGGGGCGTAGCGGGGCGGGGTCTCCGGGGTGAAGGAGAGCCCGAGGGTCGTCTCGCTCGATGCCCAGACGACGCGCTGGAGTCCGAGCTGGGCGGCGACGAGGAAGACGTTGGAGTTCATCGCGGTGTTGTCGGTGAAGGTTTTTCCTGGGGTATAGATGCCGTTGGAGGGGATCGCCGCCATGTGGACGACGGCGTCGGCGCCGTGAAGGATCTCGACGGTCTGGCCGTAGTCGGTGAGGTCGGCGCGGAGAAAGGAGGCACCGAGATCGGCGGGCGGCGCGACGGCGTCGGTCGCGGAGACGGTGTAGCCGTGCTCGACGAGGTCTTTGGTGATCGCGCGCCCGGCCTTGCCAGAGGCACCGGTGACGACGATGTTCTTCAGGGACATGGAAGGTTGCTTCCTTCTGATGAGGGCTGACAACGGGGCTCAGGCGAGCACCTGGTCACCGTCCTCTCTCCGGAAGTCTTATGCCGCCGGGCTGGCGATGGCGGATACTGGACATATCCACGAACGATATCGTCACCATGCGAGTAAGGAAATGATATGACCGCCAGTGAACAGAGTATCTACTCATCATACCGAGAGATGCTTCTGGAGCACCTCTTCGCCGGAGCCATAATGAAGCATCTTTGGTTGAAGGGATATTCACGGCTGGAGTTGCTCAAGTCCCAGGTTGACGACAGCGGCTATGACCTGGTCCTCGAGGCCAACAACGTTGTGCGCCATATTCAACTCAAGTCGTCCCACGCCGGGTCCAGTACGCAGCAGGTCAACGTCAACATCGGTCTCGCTAAAAAGCCCAGCGGGTGCATTGTCTGGATGTCGTTCGATCCATTCACGCTCGAATTCGACCATTTTCTTTGGTTCGGAGGTGACGCCGGAGAGCCCCTGCCCAACTTGTGCGATTTCAGGATCGCGAAACACGCGAAAGGCAATGCGCAAGGCGTCAAGCTAGAACGTCCCAATATCCGGATCGTACCCAAGAGTAGGTTCGAAAAACTCGATGGCATAGAGGATATCGTTGGAAAGCTGTTCGGAGTCCAATGGGACAAGCAGAACACGGATCTTCTCGGTTCCAACCCTCTTGATACGCCCTAACCAAGCACGAATCGGGCTCGTTCTGCGCGGAGCATCTGAAACGGCGACATGTGTCTCACGCCGAGCCCAATGCAGGCATCAGGGATCTTGATCTTCTTCCGCGAGTTTCCGGCGATCTCGTGCGTCACGACCGTGAAGTCAAGGGCGAGTGCTTGTGATACGAGATAGTAGTCACCTACCTGCAGGAATGTACTGACGGCCGTCTGCTCGTATCCGGCGCCGATTGCCCACTGACTCGTCGCGCGAAGGCTGGGCAATGTAGCTCTGTCTGGCTGGAGAAAGAAGGTTTCGGGTCTCGCTTGTGCCCACATTGCAAGGGCATCCACGCCCGCGAGAAGCTCGTCGCCGACGCCTCGCACGCTGTAGACGCGCTCGGCCAGGTGGGCGTCTTCCAGCCAGGACCGGAAGGCGGGGCAGAAGTCGAATCCGTAATAGAGGTTCTTCGCCTGGATGAACACGTTGGCGTCGAGGAGATACATCAGGCGACCCCGAGTCTTCGCCCAATCTCCTCGAACGTGGAGAACTTGCTCAATCCCAGAAGCCGAAATGCGTCTCGATGGAGGGTGTTACCTTCGAGCGTGCTCTCGATGATCGCTCGCGCGAATCGCTTGCTCACCCGGACCGGCTGCGTGTTGTGGAAATTTCCACCGCTTGTGTCGGCGATGTCGAGCAATCGGTGCTGCTCTTCCGCGTAGGCGGCGCGGAAGGCCGCCCACGGCAGGAAGCCCGCATCGTGGATCCTCCTGAGCACGACCAGGGTGCTTACCTTGAACAGTCTCGCCAGCCGGCTTAGCTCGCCCGTCAGTTTCGTGTCGGGGTCGAAGTCGCGCCTGAGCGATTCGAGGGGGACGAGCAGATCCGCCGCGACCCCATTGCACCATCGTTCGATGTTATTCCGCTCCGCCCCAGCCAACATGGGATTGGATACCGCCGATTGACCGAGCCAGATATGAACGAGTTCGTGAGCGAGGGTGAAGATCTGGGCGGCCTTGGTATCCGATCCATTGATAAAGACGAGCGGTGCGAACTCATCGACGAGGGCGAAGCCGCGAAACTCTTGGGGATCGAGCTTGCGACGAGTGTTGGATCCCACCACGCCGCTGACCATTACCAGCACGCCTGCTTCTTCAGCGTTCTCGGACAGCCGCCGCAGCGAGGCCGTCCACGTCGGTAGTTGACGACGCATCTCTGGTTCAAAGTCGAGCGTCGAGCGTATGCGCCGGGCGGCCTCCTCGATACTCGTCGAGATGGTCAGCGAGCCGACGAAACCGATTGGGTCTTCGCCGCCGGATCGCGCGAAGTCTCGATACCATTCCTGACGCTGTTCGCAGAGAGCGATGGTGTCGAGCAGATTTGGGCTGGGCGTCGCCACCGAGCCACTGCCGATGGTGCGGAAGTCGGGTACCGGGAGCCGATCGACCGGTGGATTGTCAAGAAAGAAGTAACCAATCGGCGTGTGGGTGGCATGCGCGAAATGCTCGAGTTGCCTGAGGGTCGGGAACAACTCTCCAAGCTCCCAATCCGCCAGTTTCGGGAACCTCCGCTCCAGATTGTCCCGGTCATGGCCAGACCGCTCGCCGGCCCAGGCCAGCAACGCGGGAGCGACCTCGACGCGAACAGGCATCTTCGAGCAATCCTTCCACTCGGAATCCCTGGAGCGCATACCCGGTGCGGTGCGTCACCGGTAAACAGCCAGCATACGTCACATGCCGCGCCCACTTTAGGCACGGGAACACCTGACATTATCGACACGGAGCCGTCACGCTCCCCGGAGGAGGCGGTCCGCCGCGGGGCGGGTCAGCGAGATGAGGGCGGAAGTCGCGACAATCCCGGCGATGATGTGCAGCGCAATGAGGGTCGCGGTCACCCGGCGCGGTGCGTCGGTGAGCGTAAGCGGCTGGACCAGCGAAAGCAGGGTGGCGACGGCCGCGATGATGGCGAAGATTCGTGCCGCGTTGGCGCTGAAGCGGCGGACGATCGCGTAGACCAAGCCACCGATCATGGTGTACAGGAAGGTGCCGAACATCGACGAGGTGAAGAGGAGATCCTGCAACCCCGCCGGGGTGTCGACCTGGAAGCCGTCAGGGATGCCGCCCAGCAGGTCGCCGATGATCAGGTGCGCGATCCCGACGACGACGGCCGCGATCAGCGCCGCGATCGGGGTCGAGATGGGGAGCGGAAAACTCCCGAGCCGTTGCAATGCGTTCACGTCTGATCTCCCATGTGTTGTCGCTTGAGGGCGCGCATCAGTCCTCGATCCTTCAACAATACGGCGCGGCGTGACGGCGTCAAGCCAGCCGGACGGGTAGCTCGAACCCAGCCAGGCGGCCGGCTTGTTGAAACGTGCCGCCTTCCGCCAACTCCCGAATCCAGACCGGTTGCGCAAGGTAGACCGCACCTGGCGACGCCCAGCGGACGTCAGTCGAACTCTCCCGGTTCGCAGGCGAGGCCGTTGTGATTGCGATCGAGGCCGTCGGAGTTATTGAAGACGCTTCCGCCATCGGCCTCGAAGTAGGCCTGGGCCTCCTCCTGGGTCGCGAAGTCATAGCAGTCGTAGTCCACGCCGTCGAGCCCGCCGAAGTCCGTGTAGATGGGTGCGCTGCCTCCGCCCGGATTGGCCGGGCCTCCTCCATCGGCAGCGCCCGGGGCGTCCCCGCCCGTATCGCTGTCGTCCGGGGGCGACTCGGCCACCGGCGGTTCAGCCTCTGGAGGCTCGACCACCGGCGGCTCAGGCACTGGAGGCTCGGCTACCGGCGGCTCAGGGGCGCTGGGGGCGGCGGGTTCCTGGGCAACCGTGATCGCTCCGGGATGTCGTTCCGACATGGATCACCCCGTCGTCGACGGTGAAGCCGGATATTTCGTCGAACGCTCCGGGAATGTCGAACGACCACCGGGCTTCTCCGGCCAGCGACAGGCTGGCGAGGATGTGATCGTCAGGATCACCGGAGGCGACCGTCACCGCGTCGTCAGTGACGGACATACCGGAACACGCGCCGGGCTTGCTCCAGACAGAGGAACCGGTAAGGACATCGAGGGCGACCACGCCGTCATTCCCGCAGGCGTAAACCGTGTCGGCGGACGCGACGGCAAACGAGGCCGAGTCGTCCATGGGCGACTCCCAGAGCGGTGCGCCGGAGCGGGCGTCGAGCGCGATCCAGCCCTGGCCGCTTGGCTCGTCGTCATATCGCGTCACAAACACCGCGTCGATTGCCGTGCCCTGCGCCGCGAGAGAGCCGCCGGGGCGCTCATGGCGCCACAGCTCGGCGCCCGTCGCCACATCCAGTGCGGCGACCCCCTCGCCGGAGCTGCCCGCCACCGCGAACAGGGCGCTATTGGCTAACGCGACGATGGAGATCTCGCCGCCCGGGAACGGGCGCGCGTCCCAGATTGTGTCGCCCGAGCCAGCCTCGACGGCCACGATCCGGTCGCCATCCGTCACGACCACACGTTCACCGTCGGTCACGATGTCCTGGGGTGACTCGCCAATCGTGACGTCGGATGTCCATGCTTCCTCGCCATCGCGGACCGCCAGCGCCTGCAGGGAGCCGTCATCGGTTCGAAGGAACACGAGGTCGTCGGCGATCGCGAAGGTGTCCAGTGACTCCTCGCTCATGGGCCGTTGCCAGACCAGCGCACCCGTCCGCTTGTCGAGGGCGATGATCGTTCGCTGCTCATCGTTGTCGCCGACGGTGATCGCGAGATCATCCGTCACCAGCGGCGGTTGCAGCGACCTGTAGCTCGACCCATCGAATCTCCAAAGCTCCGCGATCGGCTCGTCCGGAGTCGGGCCGCGCTGAACGTCACTGAGGGTCGAGGATGCGATCAGGGAATCCGATTCCTGGGCGATGACCCGTGCTGGTAACGACATGACGAGCGCAAGGAGCAGGCAAACGATCACGCGAAGCGCACCGGAGATGAGTCGAGGCATGGCGGATGGGTACCCCTTGAGCCAGCTGAAACTGTTGGCGACCGATCATTCGCATCATTCTCGTACCCGGCTCAGCGGAGGGCAACATGCTGTCCCACGATGTGCGTGATTGTTGCCACGCAGGAACGGCTGCCCCAGTTTTGCACGGAAATCGAACAGCGTACAAATGTTCGAAAAATACTTGAATATATTACATAACTTCTGTATACTGAGAGTACACGATCCGGTGGTCGGAACGGTGCCAGGCATTTTGAATCCAGATATTTAAATTAAGGAAGAACGAGCACATGGCGAAGAACGGGGCGAAGGGCGGCGGCCGGAAGGGCGCGATTCGGGGGCGGACACAGTTCCTGCTGCCGAACGGGCATTACGCGAAGCGGGACAGGAAGACCGGCGAGATTCTTAGCGTCAAGGCGGACACCAGGCCGTACAAGGGCGTCGTCAAGGAGACCGGTCAGCCGCAGCCGCTGAGTCAATAGGATGGCGTATGGCGAGGGCCAGTCACTGATCGCTGAGGTACTGGACTGGAGTGTACGTACAGCTTAGAATGGGTGGCAGCAGTGGGTGTCATCGAATCCGACGGTGATCGCCCTCTCGTTCCTCCGTTGGTATGGCTTGCGAGACCGGCTACCAGTTCATCGCAGTCTCGCAGTCCGGAAGAAGGGGCCAATGATCACCGCGCAAATGCTGAGCGCCGGAGGCGTGGGCATCAACCCACATACCGGCGGGAAACTGACCGGATTCCTGCGGGAATGGCTCGGTGGCTGGCCACCGGATGATGAGCTGGAGGTCGTGAGCTGGCCTGGTCGCGATCTTCCCGGCTGGGACGGCGGGACCAGGATCGGGCTCGGGGTCGAGAGCCCGAACGGCACGGTGCTCTCGCTGTCACCATCGCTCGGGATCGATCCTGACCTGCTCGACCGCGACCGGATCGCGGCGGCGATGCATGCGCGGGATGCCGAGACGGCGGTTCCAGCCCTGCTCGGGCATCCGGACCTGCGGTTCCACTCCGGGACGTTGCATTGGTCGGACGCCCCGGCCGATCTTCCCGAAATTGGCGAATGGGTGAGAACCGACGACCCGAGGATTCCCGGCTGGCTCCGGGAGTTCAACGGTGATGTGCTGGTGACGTGGGGGCGGGATGGACGCTACGCGGCGGGCGTCGGCCGGAAGCTGCACAACCGGCACGGGCACGAGTTGTCGGTGGGCACGGAACCGGCCCAGCGCGGGCGGGGCTTGGCGACCACCCTGGTGGCTCAAGCCGCGCGTCGCGTGCTCGCCGACGGCGCGATCCCGATCTACCTTCACGATCCAGCGAACGTGGGATCGCAGCGCGTCGCCGAGGCGGCCGGGTTTCCGGATCGCGGCTGGCGGATCCTCGGGCTGCACTGACCGGTCCATTCGGTCTCCATTGAGACGATCCGTCTGGTGGCGGGTCAGGGCAGTTGCATCAAGGAACACTCGCCAGCACGTGATGGTTGCCGTGTCTGCTTCGATCCCGCGTGGTCGCTCTGGGAGTGCCGGACGAACGCAAGGGCACCTCTTCGGCTGTCAGGGAGGGGTGCAGGCCGGGCACGGCGGCGGAACCGTGAAGCAGGGCAACGGGGTCTGGGTGGATGAATGCCGAACTCGAACTCTTCCTGGGGCGGCACACGCCGTTTGTTTCGGAATCCGTGACATGGGGCGAGCGGATGCGGCTCCGTGCGGCGGCGTACCTGAGTCCGGAGCTGCCACCGCTGCGGCACGTCACATCGGTGCGTGCCATTGTCCTTCGCGGCGAGTCGGTGCTGGTGCAGCAGGACAGGGACAGCCGGCACATCCTGCCAGGGGGACGCCGGGAGGGAGACGAGTCGCTGGACGCCACGCTCCGGCGCGAGCTTGCCGAGGAAACCGGCTGGTCGGTGGGCAAGGTGGAACAACTGGGGTTCACGCACTTCCGGCACCTCGATCGGAAGCAACCGGGTTACGCCTACCCGCATCCGGATTTCCTCCAAATCGTCCACGTCGCTGAAGCAAGCGTGCATTCGCCCGGGGCCAGGCTGGACGATGGCTACGAGATCGGTTCGGAATTCATTCTGCTCACCGATGTTCGTCGCCTCTCGTTGACGCCGATCGAGCGGGTCTATCTGGACGCCGCGTTGCGAGCCAACCGATCGACGACGTGATCTGGCCTTTCGCGAGCAACCCTTCCCGGACGCCCGCTGGGCCGGCTCAATCCAACGGGCGATCACAAGGATCGCCCCTACTTTATACGCCCTGCATTCCGTCGGGATCGTCCTCGTGATGACCCGTGATTGGGCACCATCGCGGCCTGGCCCCCAGCGGCCTCGTGGCGGGCCGCGCGTTAGCCGCGGAGCACCTGGATCACGTTCGCGCGGGCGGCCGTGGTCGCCGGGATCAGGCTGGCGACGAGGCCGACCAGCAATGCAGAGCCGACCCCGGCCCCGACACTGCCCAGGGGCAGGGTGATGTTCGCGGGCAGCGGCAAGGTGTCGAGGACGAGATCGCGGGCGTAAATCTCGAGCAGGATCGCCGCCAGTGGCACCGCGATCGCGGCCGCCAGCAGCACCTCCAGCAGCGACTGGACGACTACACCGGCGAAGATCCGGATCCGGCTCGCGCCCAGCGCGCGGCGTACACCGAACTCCCGCGACCGCTCGCGGACACTGGCCACCCCAACCCCCAAAATGCCCAGCCCGCCGATCAGGAGGGCGATCAGGGCGACCGCCCGGCCCGTCACCTCCTGTTGATCGAGCACGGGCCCTACCCCGTCGAACTGGTCGGCGCGCTGGAGGCTGTACCAGGGAGTTCCGCCCGGATCGACATGCGCCTGGACGATCCCGGTGAGGACACCCACATCGCCGGGATTGACCCGGACGAGCCAGGACGTCGGCACCAACGTCGGGGCGAATACCGGGTTTGGCAGGTCCGACACGACCAGGATGCTGGTGTACTCGAATGCGTTCGAGGAGTTGGCGGCGACCCCGTCGATGATGACCGGGAAGGTCCGGGCCAGCCTTGGCTCGATGCTGTCGCCGATGATCGAGATCATCAGCGGCTGGCCGATCAGCTCGGGCCCCTGGAAGCCCTGCTCCTGGGCCCATTTGGCGGACACGACGACGTGGGGCGTCAGCGCCGTCGCGGTGTCGGTCGGCCATTCGCCGGCCACGATGTCGATCACGCGGATGTCGGGGTAGGCCGAGGAGACCCAGTCCGCGCCCAGATCCTGCCCCTGGGCCGCCCCGGCCCACGCCAGATTGGCTCTGGAGTCCGGGCTGACGGCCCGGAAACCGGCCCCGGCCAGCCGGTCGCGCATCTCCGCTTCCACGGCCGGATCGAGCTCTCCGGCGGTGGTCGTCACCGACATCGTGACCGGCTTGCCGTAGCGGCGGGCGAGGTAGTCGCCGTTGGCGTCGCGGGAGAGCTGATCGGCGGCGCTGACGATGATCACGGCGACGATCGCGGCGACCATCCCGGCGATCGCGGCCAGCGTGCGCAGCGGCTTGCTCTGGACGTCGAGCCAGGCGGAGATCAGGGTGCCGATCACGGGACCGCCTCGAGCCGGCCGCCGGTCAGGTGCAGCACCTGGTTGGCGCGGGCGGCCACCGCCGGTTCGTGGGTGACGAGGATCAGCGCCACGTTCTCGGCTCGGACCAGATCGAACAGGATGTCGAGCACCCGCTCGCCCGTCTCCCCATCCAGCGATCCCGTCGGCTCGTCGGCCAGGATCACGCGCGGGTGGCGGACCAGAGCGCGGGCGAGGGCGACGCGTTGCTGCTCGCCGCCGCTGAGCAGATGCGGCATCGAGCGCATCCGCTCTCGCAGCCCGACCTGTTCCAGCAGCTCGGCGGCGCGGCGCTCGCGCCCCGCGATCTCGCGGGCCGAGCCCAGGAGCAGCGGCTCGGCGACGTTCTGGAGCGCGGTTCGCCGGTCCAGCAGGTGGAACTGCTGGAAGATGAAGCCGAAGAACTCGCCGCGCAGCTTCGAGCGCTGGCGGTCTCCGAGCCGGGCGACATCCCTGCCGTCGCAGCGGAAGATGCCCGCCGTCGGCCCGTCCAGCAGGCCGAGGAGGTTGAGGAAGGTCGACTTGCCGGAGCCGGAGCGCCCGACGACGGCCTTGACATCGCCCGGCTCGATCGAGAAATCGACCCCGCGTAGGATCTCCAGCGTCTCACCGGAGGGCAGCGTGTAGGTGCGGGTGACAGCCGCCATCTCGATCAGCGCGCTCATGAGCCGAGGTCGAGGTCGCGCTGGGTCGGATACTCGATCACGGTAGCGTCCGGCGCCAGGCCTCCCGTGATCTCGATGTGGATGGCGTCGGCGGCCCCGAGCGTGACCGGCGTGACGGTGCGCGTGCCGTCCGCGTTCACGACCACCACCTGCCCCTGACCCGATTCCCCGAGCACGGCGGTCAGCGGCAGCGCCTGGGCGGTGACGAGAGGACCGACCTGGAGGACCATGGTGCCGGAGAGCCCGGCGGCGACCCGGACCTCGGCGGGAACCCGGCAGCGCATGGTCGCCACACCATCCCCGCCGACCCCGAGCCCGGCCCAGGGGCAATCGAACCCGGCGGGGCCGCCCGCGATCAGCGCCTTGACCCCGAGCGGCGGGTCGAGCAGGCGGTAGGCGAGGTCGTCGTCGGCGATCGGGGCGTCGATCAGGAAGGCGCCGCCCTCCTCGATCACGAGGCCATCCCCAGAGATGACCGGGGCGATGATCCGCTCGGAGAGGGTGACGGTGGTCTGGTTGGCGAGGTCGATCCTGGGCAGGGGATCGGTGATGCTCAGGCCCGTATCGGATTCGGCGTTGCGGGCCACGTAGAAGGCGACCCCGGCCGTGAGCGCGAGCCAGAGCAGCGACAGGACCGCCCGGGTGATCCACCGCGTGACCCAGCGGCTCCGGGCCGTCATGGCGTGCCCGGCACCGGCGTGAGCAGGCCGACGTAGCCGCAGTTGGCGTTGATATCATTGGCGACCCCGCTCGGATCCCCGAGCCGGGCTTTCGCGTAGTAGCCTTCGAACATCGCCCTGCCGTCCGGATCCAACGACTGCATCGAAAGACCGGCGAGCAGGATGTCGAGCGCCTCCTGCTGCCGGGCTGCGTCGCCGGCGGCGTTGGCTTGCAGGAACACGCGCTCCCAGGCGCAGGTATGATGGCTACTAATGAGCATGTACTCCATCTTGATCTGGTAGGACTCGTGGGAGGGATCGACGGGCGGAATGGACGCCAGGGTGTAGTCCGCGATCTGCTCGCCGGTCGGCTGATATTCGGGCGGGAACCGGAACTCCGGCATCGTCGCGATCGTGGCGGTGCGCAGCTCGGCGGCGGTCATCCAGCCGTCAGCATCGGCGTCGAACGACGAGGTTCCCGGTGCGTGCGAGAAATCCGGTGTCGGCCTCGCTGGAGAGGCCGGTGCCTGGACCGGCCCGGAGGCCGCGGGAACCGGCGTGGCCGCGACCGCGGGGGACGGGTTCGGTGTCGCCGCCGGAGGCGAGGCTGGTGCCCGGACGGGCTGGGTCGAGGCAGGTCTGATGTCTCCGGAGACCTGGCTCACGGCCGTCGGAGCGGCGTCGTCTTGGGCGCTCTCCGCGCCAGAACCGCACCCGGCCAGCCCGATCACGGCGATCAGGACGACCAGCATGCTGGTGACGCGTTGAGATCGAACTGTCCTCATCGGCGACCTACCCCGTTGACGGGCGGGGATGACGTTCCATCCCCGCCCACAATCCGTTACGGTCCAGAACCTCGTTTCAAACGATCAGTCCCAGTTGAGGTCGCCGTTGAAGGGGCCGGTCCCGCTGCTGCTGTTGCTGAACAGGCAGAATTTCGCGCCCGACGTCACGAAGTACCGATCCGCCGTGAGCGCCCGCCAGGCGTTGGTTACCATGGCCGACTCGCCGACGCCACCGGGGCCGCCGTCAGGACATTTCCATATGCCGAGCTGCAACCCGGCGGGGCCACTCCGCTTGTAGAAGGCGACATCAGGTCCAGGTGCGGTTGGGTCTGTGATATAGCGCGGGGAGTCGTAGTAGTTTCGGTAGTTTACGTACGCGTTCCCGCTTGTGTTTTCGTAACCAGCCTGCACGTTCATGATCGGCGCCAGCGCGATGAAGGCCATCGCGACGATCACCACACTACGTCGAACATAGGAACCGAACGATACGCGCGAGTTCATGTTCATGGAATCCTCCACGATGTCTCCCACAAGGGAGCTGTGTGACCGGTGCGGCGGCCAGGAGAGCGGGCCAAGCGATGGAGATGCTGCCCGTCGTGCCTGGTCTCCGTGATTTTGCTCGGCTGGTCGCCACGCTCAGTCGTATGCGCTCCAGGGTCGGTCGATGTGCCGGATATCGCGACCTCCTTTCTGAGCGGCGAGTCTTGCGCCTCGTGAGGGGTGATGGCGCGCGCGAGGCAATTGAAGGCGGGAGATGAGCGGCAATGATCGTATTGGCGCCTCTCAACGTCTTCGACCATCGGTCACCTGTACTCCCTTAACTGCACGAGAAGGCCAAAACCGGACATCGCGCTGAATATACGTGGCCGCGGTCAGTCTGGACGGTGCAGGTGTCCACCAGGCGACGATCGCTCGGAAACGGGTCATCGGGCCCTCGATCCTCAGGCAGCACGAGGGGACTTTTACGCGCAAGCAGCATCGTGGTAGTCCCCCCGGTGTCCGCAACGATTCGTGGGATCCATCTGTCCTGTATACGCGGAACCACGAGGATACGGTGCGCGGGGAATGGAGTGGGGATGTGCCCGAACCGGGCGGACACCCCTTGCGTGTATCGTACGGCGGGGCGTTCTCGATCGGGGGTACCGCCCCTACGGTGGGCTCTCCGGGCGGACACCGATGCCGCTTACAAGGTCCGCCATTACGGCGCGGCTGCTCTATGGCGCTTCCAGGAAGGGCGCCGGGGGACGCCCGTCGCCGGAACCGTTGGCCCAGGGGGCCGTGGGCTGGGCAGTTGGCGCCGGTTGCTGTTCCGGGAAATGCTATTGGTATGAGGGAATCAGCAGCACAGTAGTCAGGATCAGGAGGAGCAGAATAATCCCCAATAGCATGAGCGGGGTAGGTCCTCTTCTTCGTGGTGGTCGCCTGGAGTACACGGTGGCTTCCTTGAGATTGGCTGTAGTGTGGAGTGGAGGGGTAGCGATCCTGCCCCCTCCACTCCCATTCTACTCAGCACTGGAAATTTCGGTAGTTCCCCAAGCCGTCGCCTGTCGTGCCGATGCATGGGTAGGAACTTGTTCCATGAGTACTGTTAAATCCACCTTGCGTTGCTCGTGTCACATGCTGAGCCCCATTTCCTCCGCTCTGTAGCTCGCAATAGCGAGACCATCCCGAAAATGACCACGGGAAGACTTGGTCGTGACCACCGGGGCACGAGTGAGACTGCTCCATCTAAGTGCTCAGCAACTTGTCATTTCACCGCGGGGTCGCAACGTCGGTCACCGGCGTATCCTCACTTTCGACTTCAACATCGGATCAATAGCTGTAGGCCAGAACGGCAATCACGATCACTCCGATGACGAACGCCGAGATGGGCAGCCCTCTGGCGCTCAGGCACCATTCCCTCGCCCTCGACCATGCCAAGTCACGCGCTACCGACCTCATTGGGGAGCGGTCGGTAGCCGTGCAAGACCCGGATCACGCTCAACAGGTGATGAAAACATTGGAGGAGTAGCGTGCCGCTTGGTTGGTGAGGATAACTCTCGTGGAGTAGTAGCCGCTGCCGGCGCAGCCGGTAGCGACAGCATAATAGGATCGCTGGTTGCCGGAGTCGTATTGGCATGCGACGATCCCGTACCCCTGCTTGATCAAGCATACCGATAGGGTCTTGTACTCGAAGCTACCGGGGCAATCGGCTTCTCCCCGAGCCAACGCGTAGGAGCCCTAGTCAAGTGGGGCATAAGCGTACACATTACAGGCGTACGCCTCCGCCTCGCTGGCAAAGGAAGATCCGATTGGCAAAAGCACCGCAAGGACAAGTAAAGCCGCGAACATCGTTCGAAAGGCGATGGGGCATCGATTCAAGCGCGCTGAATTCTCGAATGAAGCGTCCATTGGTTCCTCCTCACAAAACGAATGGTCATTGCCGGTTAGAGATTGGAGGCTGTCGGGTGATGCATTCCAGCGCGGAAGAGCGGGGAAATCGCCATTCCGTATTGCTGTGAAGGCGATGCCTCCTTTACCCCGTCCAGTAGGACGAATATGCTCGGGCGTTCACCAGCATCTGTACCCGCTAGAGGTAACTACATCAGTCGTAGTACCAGTAGCCGTAATAGCTAGTAGCATAGTAATAATGCCTAGAAACATTAACGTATTGAGAATCAAAGAATCCATTAGGGACAGAATAGTAGGGTGTAAAGCTCGTTCCGATCCTAATGTTTCTGATACTACACGAACTAGACAATCCATTGGAGCATGATCTGCGCCAATCAAATTGAAAACCGGTATCCGACCGAGCCCTGTCTATGACGTTCGTGACCGAGCAATCTGCTGAAAGGTAATATGACATGGTGTAATAGACTCGGTAGTCTCGATAACCATCGTTGACCCGGTAACTGCCGTTCACGGTACGGCTGTGGGCAGTGCAGCCCGAAGCTGACAGGTTGCTTCCGCGGAGCGACCTGCTCAGATCATCAGCGGCGGTGGCAATCGCGACGGTATCGACTCCTATGTCGCCCGAAAGTCCGACGATTGTCGAGCTCGAGTAGTCTGCTGACCCACTTGAGGATGGAGCAAACTTTACAGCGATGATCGTTCCCGCAGGACAAGATATGGCTTTTTCAGGTCCATCATCTGTTTGAACCCTTAGAATGCAGTCGCTAGTCCAAGTAGCGTCGTACACAATCGCAACTTCATCAGACTTCCCTTGCGCATAGGATGCTTCGGTCTGAATGCACCCCAAAAGGGCGAATACGATAACGAATAAGATCCTTGCTGAGGTTCTAGAAAGCATTTCTGATCCTTTCGTGTTTGTGTTGTGCAACGCCGTCGATTGTTCATGTGAACGGCTGAATTGGTATCGCGACCACTACAAAGAGCATGGCTGATACGGCTGCACCGGTGAGGTTGAGTTCGTAGTTGAGCCGGTCGCGTGTCAGGGTGGTGTAGATGATTACCAGGACGAAGGGAATGATGCCGATCGAGCCAATGCCGAATAATCCGCCCAGACCGAAACCCATCGTTGCCCCAATCGACGCCCAAAGCGAAAGGGTGTGCCACCTCTGGGCGTCGATTGGTGTCAGCATGACGGCAAGTAGGCAGCTCACCGTCAATGCAACACGCAGGGGTATGGAGACCGGTGACTGAGACTCCGGCGCGGTGACCCAAATCCCAACTAGTGTAGCCATGGCAGCAAGGATCAAACTCTTGTGCATGGTTTCGCCACCTTTGGGCTAGGTCCCGTTGACCATTGACTTACCCTCCAAAGTTATGACCTGGTAAAGCGTGTCAAAAGGCGTAGACCTCGTGCCACCAGCCGTTCCCCAGGGTTCCCCAAAAATAGTCATTGGCAAAGCAACCGCCCGATGCAGTGGCCGTAATAATCATATGGTGCTCATGATCGTACCATCCCGTGGAGTGAGAGAAGCCTCCCCATCCCTCAGCCTGCTGGCGTGGACCCGGAAGCGTATTCCGATACAAGAATGCGCTGTGGTATTCGTGCGACCAACCAGTTTCCGACCTGTAATAGTAGCTTTGGTAGGGTCCTGCTCTTCCTAACACGTTCCGTCCGTCGTACCAAACTTGCATGCTGGCCTGGTACCACGTCACCGTAAGCCCAAACTGTTCGTACGCGGTCGATCGACCGCCGCAGACTTGGGCCGATTGAGTTCCCATTTCGACATCTTGTACCGATTGAATTCCAGAGGCGTCTGTGTAGGTGGAAATCGCCCCGTCGATGCACTCGACGATGGCAACCGTTCCACGTTCTGCGGTTAGAACGAGCGGGTTGTCAGGAGATATAAAGCAAGATCCATCGTCTTGCTCTTGCGCAAAGCTAGCGCCTCCACCCGCAAAGGGAGTCAACATTACTCCCATCAAGAACAGGATCAGAGAAATGCGCGCGATTTTCTTCATGGCTCTCAAGTCCAATGCCACACATCCAATTTGGTCTTGCCCCAAGGCAAAGTCAGAGGAATGCGCGGCGATCCACTCAGCTGGCAATACGATCCAACGCCATGAGGACTACGGCAACCGCCATTGGGGATCTCAGCAAACCGACCGCAGTTATGGTGGGCCTCCTCGTTACCCGGCCACATGCTGCCGTCCAGCACGTCTACTCTCTTTATGCGCAAGAGGGCCAAAACCGGACATCGCCCCGGACATCCATGGCCCCGGTAGGCTGAACCTGAATGTCCATGCGCTGAATCCCGGCCGTATACTCCGTTGCAGTCGTGGAGACATCGTTGGGTACCCCGGTCCGTCGTTCGACCTTCATCACCGCGGGTGCGACGCCGCCGCAGCCCAGGAATCACGGTCCGTGCGCTCTCGCGCTGGTCGCTCCGCAACGGCGTCGGTCTCGAAACCGGGCAATCTGGCAGCCGCATGTCCGGATTCGGGCCGCTCGTGCATAGAGTTAACTAAGGGTTACCCATTCGGGAGGGGCTGGCCATGGCGGATGTCGCGGCGGTGCATGCAATCGTGGCGGATGAGGGGCTCGTCGATGCCGTGCGCGCGGGCGACCGCGCGGCCTTCTCCCTCCTCGTCGACCGCCACCACGCACCGCTGCTCCGCTACCTGCTGCGCCAGATGGGCGACCCAGAGCTGGCCGCCGATCTGACCCAGGAGACGCTGCTCGAAGCCTTCCGGCACCTCGACCATCTGGACCGGGACCGCCCTTTTGCCGCCTGGCTCTACGGGATCGCCCGCAACCATGTTCGGATGGAGTACCGGCGACGACGGCTGCGGCGGCTGGTCTCCCTCGAATGGCTGCTGGAGCCGCTGATGCCGATCGTCCCCACTCTCCAGCGCACGGACGAGACCGCATCCTGCGATGAGCGGGATGCGATCCAGCGAGCGCTCGACGAGCTTCCCCCCGCGTTCCGGGAGGCGCTGCTGCTGCACAGTCTGGAGGGCTACACCGCTCCCGAAGTGGCACGGATTGTCGGGATCTCGTTGGCGGCGGCCGAGCGCCGGATCAGCCGCGCCAAGCTCCAGTTCCGCGACCGCTATCGCGCTCTTAACGGAGAAGACCCGTCGTGACCGCTCGAACCTGCACCCTGCCCGGCGAAGATCTGATCGCCTACACCGACGGCTACCTGACCGAGGGCCGCCGGGAGCTGGTCGAGGCCCACCTGAGGGCCTGCCCGCACTGCCGGGCGCGCGTGGCGGCCTTCGACGACGTGGACCGGCTGCTCCGCGAGGGCACGCCCCTGACCGACGATCCGAACGGCCGGGCGATGTTGCGCACGCGCCTGGAGCGATCCGGGCGGAACCCTTCCCCCCGCCGTCTGCTGGCGGTGCCGGTGCTCGCCGCCCTGGTCATTCTCGTGATGCTGCTTCCCGGCGCGGTGACCGAGGCCGGTTTTCCCTTGGGCCGGTTCGTCACCTTCGGTGAGATCAAGGTCGAGGAGCTGCTGCCCGATGAAGAACGGCGCTCTGTCGAGCACGTCGCGCCGTCCGACCCCGATGGCTCCACCCTGCCCTTCCGGTCCGTCGAGCCGTCGGCGCTGCCCCATGACTTCCTGCTCGCCGAGCGATCGACCCCCAAACCCGGGCGGCTGGAGGTGCTCTATCGCGACGGCGACGACCTCGCGATCCTGATTACCCAGATGCTGGCCGAGCCCGATATGGTCACCATCGATGGCCCCGCCATGGAGACGACGCGCCTGGGCGGCACACCGGTCCTGATCGGAGCCGGTATCCGTCCCGGTACGGTGGGTGAACTCTTCTGGGAACACGACGGCGTGTTCTTCATCGTGATCGTGATCGAGTCACCGATTGGGAGACAGAATGGGCTCGAGACAGCGGATGCGCTCGAGATCGTCGAGGCGCTGATCGCGGTACAGGATGCTGCCTGAGGGAGAGGGACGATTCATGCCAGATCGGATCAGCCGCCGGCGTGCGGTCAAGATGGTGGTGGCCCCGCTCGGGGCGATCGTCGGGTCGCATCAGGCGAGAGCAGGGGATGTCTCACCACAGGCAGTCTGTTCCTGGCGATTCGTGACGTCATGGTGCTCCGGTGGCACGACCTACGAGAAGTGGTGCTACCGTTGCTGCGACACGACAGGATGCAGGGACATTCAGTGCGAAACGCGTCGAGGAGCCTCTTGCTGACCGAACCCCGGATGGAACGGTCGGGGAGGTCGAGACGCGTTCCGGCGGTCCGGCACGGGCGGTACATGCGCCACTGGCCGCGGGCGGACACATTCGCTTCGCTCAGTGCAGGCGCCCGAATCGACCAACGGCAATAGTGACAGGTGTCCTTGCCGGTCGATTCTCGTACCGCACCTTCGATTTTCGGTTGGAGCGTCACCTTGCGGGGAGTTCCCAAGGTGATGTGAGGAGGTTTGCGTAGGGCGAGCGGCGTGCGGTTTACTGGTTCACCTACGTGTGACCCGTACACTGCAAGGATGCTCGCCATGCGTCGCAGATCGCTCCTCCTGTCGCTTCTCGTCCTGGTCCTCGTCGCTGGCATCTGGGGGCAGCGACCAACGAGGAGCGCCGGGTGGGCGCGGGAGGCCACTCCTCCGGTCTTATCGGACGTGAGCTTCCCGATCACACCCGCTCCCGCCGGATGCACTATCGAGCCGCGTCCAGTGGAGTTGATCGAGACGCTGCTCGGGACGCCGGTTGCTGGTGGCGCGCCCGACCGTGACGCGCGGCCCGCCGAGCCTTCATCGGCAGAGGTTCCGATTGGCGAGTGGGCTGACGAGGAGGTCCGGGAGGGCATCATCACCACGGTGGTCGAGTCCTCCGCCTGCTTCAACGCGGGCGACTCGCGGCGTGCCTTCGCCCTGGTCTCGGATGCCTTCCTCCAAGGCTACGTCGCGGAGAACGCGCTGACCGCGGAGGACATCGCCTTCCTGACCGCGGGGCCGGAGCCGATTCTTGCGGAAGCGCGAGAAACGATCCTTGCCGTCACCGACGTGTCGACGCTGGACGATGGCCGGGCCGGCGCGTTCGTCGTCACCAGCAGCGAGTGGAGCGGCCCGGACACCGCCTATCTGCTCTTCGTCCAGAGCGGCGAGCGCTGGTTGATCGACGAGGTCATCGCGTTCCTTTGAGGAGTGTGATGCACTCCCTAGGCGGACACCCTGCGCTTCGCATGCAAAGGTGGCCCCTTGGATCGGGGTACCGCCCCTACGGAGTCGGCGCGCTCTCAGGGCGGACACCGATGCCGCTTACAAGGTCCGCCACTACGACGCGGCTGCTCGATACGGCGGTATGATGCGGGTCCGACGCGCGCTTCGTCACGCCACTCCCAAAGGACACACCGAACATGCCCGAGCAGCAGCAACCCGACCAGCAGCAACCCGAGCTTCCCCACGCCTCATCGGCCGGCGCCAACGGTAGCGCCAGGGATGTCGTGATCACGCCGAACGCCGCCGCGCGAATGACCGCGCCCGCCCCGTCCGCCACCGTCCCCGCGACGAGCGCGGAGGCGACACCGGTCAGCGCCGTGATCGTCGACACCAGCGCCAGCCCGCACGCCGCGCATCGCCCGGTCCCGGTCGGGAACGTCCGGCTCAGCGACGCCTTTCTCGCGCCGAGGCTGCGCATCAACCGCGAGACGACGATCCCATCGCAGTACGCGCATCTCGAGGAGACGAACCGGCTGCGCAACTTCCGCCGCGCCGCCGGGGAGTTCGACGGTCCGTTCGAGGGTATCTATTTCAACGATTCCGATGTCTACAAGTGGCTGGAGGCGGCGGCGTGGGCGATCGCCGCGAACCCCGACGACCGGCAGGATGACCTGACGGCGATGATCGACGCCGTGATCAGGCTGATCGAGGGCGCACAGGACGAGAGCGGCTACGTCAATACGTACTTCTCGGTCGATCGCATTGGCGAACGATGGGCCGACCTCCGGAACAAGCACGAGCTCTACTGCGCCGGGCACCTGATCCAGGCCGCGATCGCTCATCACCGCGCAACCGGTTCGGACCGGCTGCTGAACGTCGCGACACGCTTCGCCGACCTCATCTGCGCCACCTTCGGCCCAGCGGCGGAGGGCAAGCGCGAGCAGACCGACGGTCACGAGGAGATCGAGCTGGCGCTGATCGAGCTGTACCGGATGACGGGCGAGCGGCGATACCTCGATGGGGCGCGGTTCTTTCTCGACATCCGGGGTACGGGAACGATCGGTGGCGACGCCTATCACCAGGACGCGACCCTCCTCCGCAAGCAGAGCAAGATGGTCGGGCACGCGGTCCGCGCGGTCTATCTCAACGCCGGCGCGGCCGATCTGCTCGCCGAGGAAGACGATCCCCGGCTGCGGACCGCGCTCGACAGGATGTGGGTAAACATGACCGCCCGCCGCTCCTACGTCAGCGGTGGGATCGGCTCGCGCTGGGAGGGCGAGGCGTTCGGCCGGAACTACGAACTTCCCAACGCGCGGGCCTATACCGAATCGTGCGCCGCGATCGGCGCGGTGATGTGGGCGTGGCGGATGCTGATGCTCGGCGCGGAGGACAACACCCGGTTCGCGGACTGGATCGAGCATACGCTCTACAACGCGATGCTGCCGGGGCTCTCGCTCGACGGGCAATCGTACTTCTACCAGAACCCGCTGGCGGACGGCGGCGATCACCGGCGCTCGCCCTGGTTCGGCTGCGCCTGTTGCCCGCCCAACATTGCCCGGATGCTGGCGCAACTGCCGGGCTACGTCTACTCCGTTACTTCCCGGCGGTTCCCGGAATCCGACGGGCGGCACGACAGCGTCTGGGTACACCTCTTCGCCGACAGCACAGCGACGATCCCACTCCACGCGGGAGGATCGGTGACCCTGCGGCAGGAGACGCGCTACCCATGGGACGGGCGAGTGAAAATGGAGATCACGAATCTGCGGGAGGCCGGGGATTTCACGCTCCAGATCCGCATTCCTGGCTGGGCGAGTGGGGCGCGGGTGGAGATCAACGGAGAGCGGCTTCCGGCAAGCGAGGCGGCCGGCGGGCAGTACGCGATGATCAGAAGGGTCTGGAAGGACGGGGATGTCGTCCGGGTCGTGCTCCCGATGCCGGTTGAGCGGATCGTCAGCCACCCGCGCGTGCTGGAGAACGCGAACCGGGTTGCGCTGCGGCGCGGTCCGCTGCTCTATTGCGTCGAGGCGGCGGATCACCTGATCGGGGATGTCCGCGATTTCGTGCTGCCGGACGATGTGGAAATCGTGGCCGCGATGCGGCCGGACCTGCTCGGGGGCGTGGTCGTGCTGACCGCCGACGCCGAGATGGAGATGGCCGCGCCGGGCTGGCACGGGGCGCTGTACCGGACGGTGGACGTGGTCGCGAAGGACCAGCCGGGGCGGTCGTCGAGTGTGACGCTGACGGCGATCCCGTACTACGCGTGGGCGAACCGGGGCACGGGCCCGATGGCGGTCTGGCTCCGCCAGACGTAGCAGCGGTGCGAGCAGCGGTGCGAGCGGTGGTTAGCGGCGGCGCAGGCGGCGCGGATTGATCACGCGGAGGATGGTCACGGCGTCATGCGCGTGGCGGTAGAGGATCGTGTGGTGCTCGAGGTGGTACTCGCGACGGCGCGGGCGGTCCTCGTCGGTCACCCTGTCGATGTCGGGGAACGCCTGGATCCGGCGGAAGGCCTCCCAGAGCAGCGCATCGTACAGGATTCGCTGCTCTTCTCCCCATATCCTCAGGGAGTACCGCAATACTGTTTCGACATCCCGCTCCGCTCGTGGCGAAATGCGCAGGCTAATACTTGATGTCATCAGGCACATCAAGGCCAAGCTCGGCGTTGACCTTGGCCTGGGCAGAGAGTTCATCCATGACTTCCCGGGTGAACTCGCGAGTGTCGCCTCGGTCGGCCCCGGCGATCGATTCGGCCAGGAGTTCGTCGAGCATGTCTGGGGGGATCGTGCGGTCGTCGGCCATTCGTTCTAGGGCGGCGACGATCACCTGCTGCTCGGTGGCAAAGCGGCCGGCTTCGATCTCGCCGTCGATCTGGGTCTGGATGTGGTCGGGAAGGGCGATCGTGACAGTCATCTCGTTAGCTCCTTGGGTGACGGGCGCGGATCGTGAAACCCATTGTAGGAGAGAAGCGCGGGCGCTCGATCGATCGACGCAGTTATCTCAAGACCGACTATCGTAACCAGAATGACTATAATGACCGGATGGTCATCAGGAGGTGAGCGAATGGTATTGCGCGAGAAGCGGACGACGGATATCTGGTCGGTGGCCGAGGCCAAGGCGAAGTTCAGCGAGGTGGTCGAGCGAGCCACGACCGACGGGCCGCAACGCGTGACGAAGAACGGTCGCGATGCCGTCGTGGTCGTCTCCGCCGCCGAGTGGGATCGCCGTGACGTCATGAAGGGATCGGTGTTGGACGTGCTTCAGCAGGCCCAACTGGAGGACGGTGAACTGGAGATTGAGCGGCATCGTGAACCATTGCGGGAGGGATCGATCGTGGATTTCTTCGAGCGATCGCCACTCAAGGGCTCCGGAATCGTCCTGGAGCGCGTTCGAGATGCTCCACGAGATGTTGATCTGTGACATGGTTGCTCGATACGAACGTTGTGTCGGAAGGAATGAAGCGTCATCCGGCGCCTCGGGTTGCCGACTGGCTGGCATCCCTGAATCCCGCCCGCGCCTTCATCAGTGTCGTCACGCTTGCCGAACTCCGGAGCGGGATTGACAGGTTACCTGCCGGAGTCCGGCGCCGGGAGCTCGATGACTGGCTCTCCAGAGAGGTGGTTGAAGGGTTTAGGGACCGAATCCTGACTATCGACCCCGGTGTGGCCAACGTATGCGGCAGGATGCTGGCCCGCGTTCATCTCGACCGGGGAGCGGCGGTGACAATGGACGTCTGGATTGCGGCGACCGCCCAGGTTCACGATCTCACCGTGGTGACCCGCAACGTCCGCGATTTCGAGCCGTTGAGTGTGCCGGTCCTCAACCCCTGGCTGGACGCATGACGGAATCCGCGTTCCTCGATCGAGCGGCGAGGGATGACGGTGCCGATGGATGTCCTTCGTGAGGTGGACATGTCCCGCGATGCGGTGGCTCGTGAGGTGGATTCCAACCTGGTCGATCCCGGTCGTTGCCAGACGGTGAGAACAATCGCTACCGCAGCCAGGTTGCCGGCGTTTCGAGCAGGTAGCGGCCGGAAGTCTCGATGAAGTGGGTCAGCAACGGCACGTGTCCCGCGCCGATAATCACCACCACGCGATCCTCCGGTGAGGCGATGATTCGGGAAAGGTTGACGAAGATCTTCATGTTGCGCTCGTACCAGCGCAGGATCACATCGGCGCCGATGTAGTTCTCGCCCTCGCCGATCAGTTCCAGGTCCGCATGGACCTTGTGGCTTTGGGTCAGACTGGCGGGGCTGTTGGCGTCAAGGATCATCTCGGACACCCTCATTCGGCGAATCCGGGCATTCTCCTCCACCTTGGTGCGCGTAATGGCCTCGTCATCGATCCCGAGCGCAGCGATGAGATCGAGCTGGTGATGCGCCCTGGCGAACTCGATCGCCCGGTCCCAGCCGATCTCTCGTTCACGGTCGTGCCAGTCGATCCCGTGGATCCGCTCGTGCCCGCGGGCGGCCGCGAGCCGCAATCCGAGCTGGTGGCGTTCGTTGGCGGTGAGCGTGAATGCGCCCGCCCGATAGCGCTGGTACTCATCCTGAAGCTGGTCCGCATGCTCTGCCCAGGCCTCGAGCGCGACCATGGTGGGCGCGAACGCCGCGAGTTGCTCGATACACCCGGCGAGTTCCCGCTGGCGGTGAGGGGAGAGCATGTCGTCGAACTCGGGCGCGATCATGTCCAGGCCGGGGTTGCTCCAGTGACCGGTACCGATGAGCATGATGCGTGGCCGGTCGGCCGGGATCACGGACATTCGGGGGCCTTTCTGCGTGAAGAAGGGTACCTTGCGCCATTCTACGACCGACTCCAGCGTTCCGCGCTTACGTCGGCGATGCGGCTGCTCGACACAGCTGTTGGGATCCCTCGTCGCGGAGTTTATCCAGGCAGCCGCATCGAGTAGCTGCATCGGAGCGAAGCGTGGGACCGTCCCTCGGGATGACATGTTACAGGTACTGCTTCCAGCAACCGCTCCAGGATGAGCCTCCAATCCATGGAGTTGGACGACCGATTCCTGCCGCGCGGGGTTCAGGCCGCGTGCCAGGTGGCGCGAAGCACGCGGAGCCAGTTCCGGCAGGCGAGTTTCTCGAGCGAGTCGCGGTCGTAGCCGCGCGCCCGGAGGACATCGAGCAGGAACGGCAGACCGGCCACGTCGCCGATCGCGGTGGGCATCGTCGCGCCGTCGAAATCAGACCCGAAGCCGACCCGGTCGATCCCAATTCGCTCGACCAGATAGTCGATCCCGGCGACGAGCACCTCGATCGGGGTGTCCGGCTCGTCGTACCCGTCCGGACGGGTCACGCTGACCTCGAAGTTCATTCCAACCAGGCCGTCGGAGTCGCGGATCGCGGCAAGTTGATCGTCGGTCAGGTTTCGGGTCACGGGGCAGATCGCATGGGCGGCGCTGTGGGTCGCGACGAGCGGCGCCGTGCTGATCCGGGCGACATCCCAAAATCCCTGCTCATTGAGGTGGGAGAGATCGATCAGGATGCCGAGCTCGTTGCAGCGGCGGACCAGCGACTTGCCGGCGGCGGTGAGCCCAGGGCCGGTATCCGGACTCGCCGGGAACCGAAACGGCACGCCGTGGCCGAACACGTTGGGCCGGCTCCAAACGGGGCCCAGCGAGCGAACCCCGGCGGCGTGGAAGAGATCGAGCGCGGCGAGGTCGGGCCCGATCGGCTCGGCGCCCTCGATGTGGAGCACAATCGCGAGCACGCCGGTGGCAAGGCAGGTTTCGATCTCCTCCACGCTGCGCACAATCCGGATTCGCCCGTCCGAGGCGGCGGCGAGGCGGATCAGCGCGGCGGCCTGGGCGATCGCGGTCCGGAGGGCGGTCTGCTCATCGACCGGCAGGGCGAGGCGGACATCGTAGCCGGAGCCGGTGATCCTGAGCTCGGGGTCGTCGGGGGTGTCCGGCCGCTTCGGCGAGGGGACAGAGATGGCGAACATCCCGCCGCCGAGCCCGCCTCTCCTTGCGCGGGGGAAGTCGACGTGACCACTGGTGCCGCCGTGGAGGAAGCGCCGGATGTCGTCCGGGCGGAAGGGCGCGATCTTCTGGACCGCGTCGTTGTGGCCATCGAAGACTGGGATGTCGCGTGCTCCGGTCATGGACTCAGTCCTCTCCTGTCCGGTGATCCCCGTTTGCTATCGTGACGCATGCGTGCAGCCAAACGATCTAGGAGGATGACGAGCATGACGGCAGGTGTCCATGCCAGCGTGACGACCAGGGTAAATCCGGACGTGGCGTCCGCGATCTTCACCGAAGAGATCGGCCACTGGTGGCGTCCAGGCCCGGACTTCAGCGTGGACGCCCACCGCGCGGTCGGGTGGCGGATCGATCGCGGTGTCGGCGTCCGCTGGCTCGAACTCTACGATGACCTGGGTGACGACGCGGTTGCGATCGGCGAGATACCGCCTGGGAGCCGGGGAAAGGCATCATCTTCCGCTCGGATCGCCAACACCTCCCGGTCGATGTCTCGATCGCCGTGCGGTCCGGATGCCACCGCGTCGGCGTCCAACGGCTGAGGCACGATCCTGTCCTGGTTCCAGGAGTGGGCGGACTGGGGATCGCCGCTGCGCCTCGCCACACGCCCAGCCGGACGCGGGTACGTGCTGCAGCGGGAGACGGTGTCGTCGCGGGCAATCCATCCTTCATGGCATCGCGTCGCTCGACGACCGGGAGCATGACGGTGATCGAATCGCGGACCACGGGCGGCGCGGCGCTGCACGTTCATGCGTTCGACGACGAGATCTTCTACGTGCTCGACGGCGTGATGACGGTCGGGATGAATGGCGTGACGCACGAGATCAGCGCAGGCGGCGTGGCGTTCATCCCGCGTGGCCTGCCGCACGAGTGGGACACGATCGGGGAAGCGACGGTCCTGATCGTTACCTCACCGGGTGGGATCGAGGAGTTTCTCCACGCGCTGCACACCTCACCCGATCCCTATCCCGAGATCTGGGCCCGGATTGGCGCCAGGTACGGCTACACGATGCGCTAGCCAAAGCGGGGAAGGGGGCGATCCATGATCGATCGGCGATTCATCGAGGTGTGGAGCGAGCGCCTGCGGACGGAGATCCCGGGAACCGCCGCCGTCCTGCTGAAAGGCAGCCACGTCCTCGGAACGGCGGGGCCGTGGAGTGATGTCGATTTCGATGTGCTCGTTGATCGTTCGGTGCCCGTCGAGGAGTATCTGGCGTGGCTCGTCGATGGTCCGGGCGGGCATCTTGTGCATGTCTCTGTCGCCGTTACCGACATCCGGTCGTGGCTCGAAGCCGGCAACGAGCCTGCCAGGTGGGCCTTCGGGTTTCCTGCGCGCGAGATGGCAATGCTGCTCTGGTCGCGGGACGACGCGCTGCGAGAGCGACTCGATCAACCTTGCCGGGATCACCCCGCGGTCGATCCCGAGCTTGAGGATTTCATCGAGGAGCTGGGGAAGGCGCGAAACGCGCATCTGCGTGGGGACGCGCTATCCTGCCGTGTTGCCTGCCAGGAACTTGCGGAACTGTGCCCGACCCTGCTCGTTCCACTCAACGCGCTCGCTCGGCCGGCAACGCGGCCCGCCGCGCTGACTGCTGCCCTGAATCTCACGATCGCGCCAGCGGGATACCGGAGCGACATGCTGCTCTGCCTGGGGTTGAGCGGGCAGGGAGCGACGGCGGATGAGGTGCTTGCGGCTGCGGAGCGCCTGGTGAGCGGGACGCTTTCGCTGTTGCGCGAGCGGATCGACGCGGTGGCCCACCTCCTGCCGTCCGATTTGGCCGGGTACCTGGCGGATGGCACACTGGAGCGGTATCTGGAACGACGCAATCCCTGACAGCTCAACTCCTCCGATGCCCGTGCCAGATTGTGTTGTCGGCTGGGTCGCGTGCGATCGGGCAGCCAGTATCATGCGAGCAGTGACTCGCGATCCTGAGGCGACAGGAGACTCCCGACCATGCATCTCAGCCAGCGCGAGCAGGAGAAGCTGCTCGTCCATGTCGCGTCCCAGCTCGCGCGGAGCCGGCAGGCACGCGGGCTCCAGCTCAACTACCCCGAGGCGATGGCGATCCTCTCCGCCGAGATCATGGAAGGAGCCCGCGACGGCCGCTCGGTCGCCGACCTGATGGCGTTCGGCAAGCAGATCCTGGCCACTGACGACGTGCTCCCCGGCGTCGCCGCGATGATCGACGAGGTCCAGGTCGAAGCGAGCTTCCCCGACGGCACCAAGCTCGTCACCGTCCACGAGCCGATCCCGCACGGGGGCGAGGTGATTCCCGGCGAGGTGCTGCTCGCCGACGAGCCGGTCGTCGCCAACGCCGGGCGCCCGGTGCGAACGGTGACGGTCCGCCAGACCGGCGACCGCCCGGTCCAGATCGGCTCCCACATGCACTTCTTCGAGGTCAACCGTGCGCTGAGGTTCGACCGCGCGGCGGCCTTCGGACATCGCCTCAACATCCCGGCGGGAACCGCCGTGCGCTTCGAGCCGGGCGAGCAACGCGATGTCGAGCTGGTGCCGTTCGGCGGCGCGCGGGAGGTCCACGGCTTCAACGCCCTGACGAATGGCCGGGCGGATGACGACGCGCTGGCGGGGGCGATCGCGCTGGCGACGGAGCGCGGCTTCATCGAGGCTCCGGACGAGCTGGGCGAGGAGGGACGATGAGCCTCACGATGAGCCGCCGCCAGTACGTCGATCTCTACGGCCCGACAGTCGGAGACCGGGTGCGGCTGGGCGACACCGGGCTGATCCTCGAGATCGAGCACGACCACGCCGTCTACGGCGACGAGATCACGTTCGGCGGTGGCAAGGTGATCCGCGACGGGATGGGCCAATCGGCGCGGGCGACCGATGTCCTCGATCTGGTGCTGACGAACGCGACGATCATCGACCACTGGGGGATCGTGAAAGGCGACATCGGGGTCCGCGACGGGCGGATCGTCAGGATCGGCAAGGCTGGCAATCCCGATGTGCTGGACGGCGTCGATCCGGCGCTGGTGGTTGGGGTTGGCACGGAGGTGATCGCCGCCGAGGGGCTGATCGTCACCGCCGGTGGGATCGACGCCCACATCCACCTGGTCTGCCCCCAGCAGGTCGAGGAAGCGATCGCGAGCGGGATCACGACGATGCTCGGCGGGGGAACCGGTCCCGCCACCGGGACGAACGCGACGACCTGCACGCCGGGTCCCTGGAATCTCTCCCGGATGCTCCAGGCGGCGGACGCCTTTCCGGTGAACATCGGGCTGCTCGGCAAGGGCAACAGCAGCGGCGCCGGAGGGCTACGGCTCCAGATCGCGGCGGGTGCCTGCGGGCTCAAGCTGCATGAGGATTGGGGCTCGACGCCCGCCGCGATCGACACCTGCCTCTCCGTCGCCGACGAGATGGACGTCCAGGTCGCGATCCATACCGACACGATCAATGAGGCGGGGTTCCTGGAGGATACTGTCGCCGCGATCGGCGGGCGCGCGATCCACACCTATCACACCGAGGGTGCCGGGGGCGGCCACGCGCCGGACGTCATCCGGATCGCGAGCCAGCCCAACGTGCTCCCCTCCTCGACCAATCCGACCCGTCCCTACACCGTGAACACGATCGAGGAACACCTCGACATGCTGATGGTCTGCCATCACCTGAGCCCGAAGGTGCCGGAGGATGTCGCCTTCGCCGACTCGCGGATTCGGTCCCAGACGATCATGGCCGAGGAGATCCTGCACGATCGCGGCGTGTTCTCGATGATGTCGAGTGACTCGCAGGCGATGGGCCGCGTCGGCGAGGTGATCATCCGGACCTGGCAGGCGGCGGACAAGATGAAGCGCGAGCGCGGCCCGCTGCCGGACGATCCGGACCAATCGGGACGAAACGACAACTGGCGGATCCGCCGGTACCTGGCGAAGTACACGATCAACCCGGCGATCACGCACGGGATTGCGGATACCGTCGGCTCGATCGAGCCGGGCAGGCTGGCCGATCTCGTCGTCTGGGAGCCGAAGTTCTTCGGGGTGCGGCCCAAGCTGGTGCTGAAGGGCGGGCTGATCGCCTGGGCGGCGATGGGCGACGCCAACGCGAGCATCCCGACGCCGCAACCAGTCTTCATGCGGCCGATGTTCGCGCCGCATGTCGCCCACGCGACGAGCGTGACGTTCACCTCGGCGGCGGCCCATGACGAGGGGATCGGTGAGCGCCTGGGGCTGCGGACGCCGCTCGTTCCGGTCCGGAACACGCGCACGATCGGCAAGCGCGACATGATCCTGAACGACGCGATGCCGAAGATCGCGGTCGACCCCGAGACGTACGACGTGCGGCTGGACGGGGAGCTGTTGCGGACGGAGCCGGCGACGGAGCTACCGCTGGCCCGCCGCTACTTCCTGTTCTGATGGTCGAATCCGACCTGGCGGGCGTCTTTCCGCGTCATCCCCCTCCCTTGTCATTCCGTTGTCATTCCGTCGGAAGCGAAGCGACCAAAGGAATCTCTTGAGGAGGCTCGCAAGCCGACGAAATGCCTCGGCATGACGCCAGTCATGCCGAGGATCGCTTGCGAGAGATTACGTTCTTCCCGCTTCGCTCCGGACGGATCGACAGTGTAGATGGTTCGCAAGCCGGGAAAATGTCTCGTCCTGACGCCTGTCTCGACCGCCCGCGGGCGATCGGGATGGGCACCGATCGAACATGCTTCGACAGCTTCCATTCGGGAAGCACTCGTGACCATGGCGCGTGTGCGCAAGATCCCTCGACAGGCTCGGGATGACGGTGTAGTGAGGCTCGGGATGACGGTGTAGTGAGGCTCGGGATGACGGTTTAGGGAGTCCGCAATGTCAGAGCAATTCATGAATGACCGCCTCCTGACCCTGCTCCAGCTCACCGATTCGGCGTTCCCGACCGGCGGCTACGCTTTCTCGCACGGGCTGGAAGGGCTGTTTGGGCTCGGGCTCGCGTGGGATGCAGAGGCTGTCGTGGCGTTCGCGCGGACCCATGTCGAGGAGACCCTGGCCGGGATCGAGCTGCCGATGGTCTGGCATGCCTGGCACGAGGCGATGGCTGGGCACATGGACGGGTTGACCGCGCTCGACGCGCTGCTCGACGCGCTCAAGCCGGTGCCGGTCCATCGCGTCGCCAGCACCAGGGTCGGCCACCGCTTCCTGGAGTCCGCCGCGCCGCTGGTGGCGGCGGAGATCGTCGCGTCGTATCGTGATCTGGTGGCGGATGGAACCGCGAGCGGGCAACATGCGGTCGCGTTCGGAATCGTGAGCGCCGGAGCTGGCATTCCAGCGCCGGAGGCGATGGTCGCGTTCGGCGCGACATCGCTGCGGGGGTACGTGGCGGCGGCGGTGCGGCTCGGGATGATCGGGCAGACGGCGGCGCAGGCGATCATTCGCGATCTCCACCCTGCCCTGATCGACGCCATCGATGGGGCGTCGCGAATCGAGCTGAACGAGTTGGGCGGGTATTCGCCGTTGATCGACCTGGCCGGTTTGCGCCACGCCGCGATCGCGAACCGGCTCTTTACGTCGTGAGCTGCCGGGCCTCCTTTTTTTCTTGTCATCCCGAGCGAGCGCAGCGACCGAAGGATCTCCCGGCGAAGCCGGATGCGCATCGCGCGCGGCACTGCTGCTGAGATTCACCGCTGCACTCTGAATGACGATATGGTGCGGTGCGCGCGAAGCCGGTCTCCGGAGCGGACAATGTTCCTCCGGCGTCAGGGTCCGACTCTGCCGGATGCGCTTCGCGCGCGACACAGCTGTTGCGATCCTTCGGTCGCTGTGCTCCCTCTGGATGACGGAGGAAGAGGATGGCAATGTGCCTTAGACAGCACTGGCCACCCCACGCACGCTTGCTGCTCTTCTCTATGGAAGGAACTGACAGTGGCGGAACGACGACCCGTGCGAATCGGCATCGGCGGACCGGTCGGAACCGGCAAGACCGCGCTGGTCCTGCGCCTGTGCCAGGCCCTGCGTGACGACCTGAACCTGGCCGTGATCACCAACGACATTTACACGCTGGAAGATTCAGACTTCCTGATCCGCCACGCGGCGCTTGCGCCGGACCGCATCCTCGGCGTCGAGACCGGAGGGTGCCCCCATTCCGCGATTCGCGACGACCCCTCGATGAACTTCGAGGCGGTCCGCCAGCTCGAAGCGCGCGATCCGGACCTCGACCTGATCCTGATCGAGAGCGGCGGCGACAATCTCTCGGCCACCTTCAGCCCGGAGCTGGCGGACGCCTCGATCTTCGTGATCGACGTCGCCGGGGGCGACAAGATCCCGCGCAAGGGCGGGCCGGGGACGACACGGTCCGACCTCCTCATCATCAACAAGATCGATCTCGCGGAGATGGTCGGCGCGTCGCTGGCGGTGATGGAGCGCGACGCCGCGATCCAGCGTGGCACGCGGCCGACGTACTTCACGAACCTGCGGGACGAGGATGGCGCTGGGGAGGTCGTCGCCTGGGTCCGCCAACACGTCGCCCAGGGCGTCGCGGCCTGACCGGGTCGGACCGGTTGGGCGGGTCGTGAGGCTGGGCGCCGATGACGGCCGCGTGCGGGTGCGTGCCGAACGGATCGGCTCGCGGACGGCGATCGTCGAGAGCTTCCGGTCGGTCCCGTTTCACCTCGGGCTGCCCGCCGACCGGGTTGGCGATGGCCGGGCGGAGCTGATCCTGCAAAACGTCGGGCCGGGTGTTCTACCCGGCGACCGGCTCCGGATCGAGCTGGATGTCGGGCCGGGCGCGGTGCTCGACGTGCGCGGGCAGGGTGCGACCCGAATCCATCCCTCGGCGGCGGCGGCGTCCGGCATCCCCGGCGAGATCGAGACCCGGCTGCATGTCGCCGAGGGCGGGCTACTGATCTTCCTGCCTGGCGAGCTGATCCCGTACCGGGCGGCGCGGCTGCGGCAGGCGACGACGATCGACGTCGTGACCGGCGGGCACCTCGCGATGGCCGATACTCTCACCCGGGGGCGGGAGGCGATGGGCGAGCGGGATGTCTACGCCGCGTTCGACCTCCGGGTCCGGGCGAGCTATGGCGAGCGTCCAGTACTGATCGAACGGGCGCGGCTCGAACCGGCCGCGCGCGCGTTGGACAGTGTGGGCCGTCACGGGCCGTTCGCGGTCTCGGCGTCGCTCTACCTGATCGGAGAACGGTGGCGGATGCCAGCGGTGTCGCACGGCGCCGGTGAAGTGGTCTGGGCGATCGACGCGGGCGACGGGTACGCGCTGGGGCGGGTGCTGGGGGCGACGACGCAGGCAGTGACCGCCGTCGTGCGCCGGTTGATCGAGGAGGCGTCAGTTGATCTGGCGGAGCATAGAGGTACCAAAGGTTGACATTCCAGCAGCTGCGCCGGAGGGAGCGTAGCGACGAGGGATCCGTTGAGGGAGCTCGCAAGCCGACGAGATGCCCCGTCGATCGGGAACGTGTGCTGGCGATGCCGGGTTCAACGTGAAGCTTCGCTTCACCGGGCAGCCACGGAGGGCTGCCCCTACAACGGTCGTCCCTGGAGGATGTCCAGTTCGTGAACAATCCGGGCTCATCGTTCGAACACGGGAGGGGTTACGCATGATCGATCTGACGGGCTGGGTCGTCCTGGTCACCGGCGCGGGTGGGGCGATCGGGGCGGCAACGTCGCGCACGATCGTCCAGGCGGGCGGAACGGTCCTGCTCCACGACATCTCGCCGGAGGCCACGGCGATGCTGCTCGCCGAGCTTGGACCGGCGGCGCGCGCGCTGAGCGCCGATCTCGGCGACGCCGTCGCGACCGGTGACCTGTGGGCCCGTGCGCTCGCGGTGCATGGCCGGATCGACGTGCTGGTCAACAATGCCGGGATCTACCCGGCGGCGCCCCTGGATGCGTCGCTCGCCGAGTGGCTCGGCGTCTGGGACCGGTCGCTCGCGGTCAACCTGATCGCTCCCGCCGTGCTCTGCCGGGCCGCGGTCACGGCCTTTTCCGCGCAGTCCGGGGGTGGGATCATCGTCAACATCGCCAGCAGGGCGGCGTTCCGGGGCGACGATCCCGACTATTGGCACTACGCGGCGGCCAAGGCGGGGATCGTGGCGATGACGCGGACGATCGCCCGCCACTACGGTCGTGACGGCGTGACCGCATTCGCCGTCGCGCCGGGGTATGTCGACACGTCATTCAACGAGATCTTCGCGCGGGAGGTCGGGGTCGAGGTTGCCGCGGCCGACACCGGGCTGGGAGCGGTGGCGGAGCCGCAAGACATCGCGAACGTCGTCGCGTTCCTCGCATCCGGCCTGGCCCGGCACGCGACCGGGACCACGGTCGACGTCAACGGCGCGAGCTATGTCCGGTAGGCGGGTGCGGGAGCCAACCTAACCTGGCCTAATCACCGACCACCTCGACCGCGACCCCGAACCCTTCATGCCCAAGGATGTCCCGGATCCCCTGCCCCTCGTCATCGTTCGTGTACGTGATCCTGACGACCACCCGGTCGGGCTGATCGTCGCACGGCGTGGCGACATCGACCGCCACTCCCGGGCCTGCTTCCTGAAGCTGCCGCACCAGATCCTGATGCGACGTCACCGCGTCGAGAGCTGTCCGCCGGTCGGGGAGCCGCTCACATGGAGGACGAACGGCGTCATACTCGCTTGTTCGCGGGAACACACCAGACAACAGGATCGCTCCTGCGACCAGCAGAAGGGCGACCAGGCCAAACAGGACCACACGTAGGCCGTTCTTCAATGAAGTCTCCCTTCACGATACGTTCCCCTCATTCGGCGAGGTTTGTCACTCTGCGTCATCACCCACGTCCGGAATCCACGGCGGTTGCGGACTTCCGGCAGAGGGGGTACTGGACATGGCAGGCGTCGATCATCTCGGCGTCGTGGGTCGAGACCACAACCACACAGCCTTGGCGCGCCCGCGAGGCGAACAGCTCGATGACTTTGGCGCGATTCTCGTCGTCAAGAGAGGCCGTCGGCTCATCGACGAAAATGACGCCAGCGTTCTTGTAGATCGCGCGAGCAATTGAAAGACGCTGCTTCTCGCCCCCGCTCAAATGAGCCGCCACCTCGCCATCTCGACCGCCTAGACCAGTCTCTTCGAGCGCGGCCCGCAAGCGCTGGCGGTCGCCTAGGACTTTTGACCCGAAGACGCTCGACGCCATGGTGACGTTAAAGGCAACCGACTCTTCTTCCATCACACCGTAATCCTGGAGCACGAACGCGCCTTGATCCTTCCAGAAACGTCGGCGTTGACCTGACTTCCAACCGGTGGTGTCCTTCCCGTCTACCAGCACGCGACCGCGCGTCGGGAGCTGCAGCAACCCCAGACAGTGCAACAGCGTCGTCTTGCCAGAGCCGCTAGGTCCGACGAGCGCGGTCATGGTTCCCGGAGCGCAAACGAGACTGGCCCTGTGAACGATCTCCCGTCCATCGATGACCACGGTGACGTCGTCGGCTGCGATGGTCATCTCTTCGTGCTTCTTCCTCTCTACAATTTTACAATCTGCGCAGGATGACGCTTGAGAAAGCCCAGCGAGCGGCAATGAGATGTGTGAGCGGCGACAGGAGCAACGCGACCACCGCGACGAGCGCGACGAGGATGCCGCCCTCCAGGCCTCGAAGCAGAATAACCAGCCCGATCAGGGCAACACCGACGGACCACTCTGTAGCCACCCGGTCGGCCAGAATCTCCGTCCAGTGCTTCCCGGCAAGGCGCTGGGGGAAGTCGCGACGGGCCTTGAGCACGGCCGTGATGAAGGCCCCTATCAGGGCGGACACGACCAGCGCCACGACTAGCGCCACTAACGACATTCCTTGTATCCAGGCAAAGGAGGCGGCCAGCTGAGCTAACAGGACACCTTCCTCGGCAACGTACTTCACGTGGACTTTCCCCTGCATACCATGGTCCACGACCAATGCCTGCGTCTCCCCGAGACCTGCGAACACGAGGTTGCGGGTCGAAGCCGCAGACGCAAGGAAATCATCATTGAACACGTCGTGAACGCCCGGCGCGACGATGATAAGGGCATCGTTAGAGAACACGAGGTCGTCCCCGCCCCCGCCCTGAGCGAGAGGCAACGCTGTGGGGGCCGCGTAGTGGTAGAACGACATCATGTCCAAGGTCTCGTCAGCGGTAAGGTCATCGCGAGTCCATAACTCCAACTGTGGACCGAGGAACTGATCGACGTTGTCCGGAATCTGTTCTGGAGTGACGGGGATCAAGCCGTGCTCTGGCTGGCCTCCTCCATTGTCTCTGACTTGACCTTCGTCGAGCATCAGGTCGAGCCATCGCTGGTTGACTAGCGACAGATTTCCGTAAGGTGTGAGGTCGCCGGGCATCACCATCTCGTTTGTCCACGTGTACGAGAGCGCAACCAGATCGCGTTGTTCCGCGTCGTTCACGACGTTCCCTACGCTCGAGATGAGTTGCTGGAAACCGGTCTCGCCCATCCCCGCGCCAAACGAGAGCGCCACGTGATCCGCCAAGGCTCTCCACCTGGCCTGCTCAGCTGCGGACGCCCGCGCATCCGAGTATGCTGCGACTGCGGGAGCGACCGTGGCAAGGACGAGGGCGAAGGTCGCGGCCTTGAGGACGACCGAGGTCGTACGCAGGCTCTTGACCGCTGGTTCGCGAGCGGCAAGCATCCTCACACTTGGCCATGACGCGAAGGACATTGCCACCGCGCACACCATCGTTACGAGGATCACGATGGCATCGAACGTCAGCAACTCCCGGGCGTAATGGGGCACGAAGACCCAGCCATGTGAAAGACCCACGTAGACCACGGCGACTACGTTACAGACGACGACCGCGGCAGTCATCGCCGCTAGAAACTGAACCAGATCTTCGACCTGGATGCGCCAGGTCGAAACGCCAGCGAGCACGCGCAGCGTCCGCCCCCTCGCCTTAACCGAAAGCCAGTACAGGACCATGGAGACCATCAGCGCGGCCGAGGCAACCAGGCTCGTGGCGAAACTGCTCTGTCTTATCAGGAGCAGCAGTCGATCTCCAAGGGTATCGTCGTTCCATTCGCCGCTGACCCTGTGAGCCGTCAGCCAGTTCTTGAACTCAGCGAGGCGCGTGGTTTCCCCCGTGACGAGATACTGGCCACGGGCATATGAATGCTCCAACACCGCGTTCTCCCTGACCTCGGCGTCAGGCTGGTCTCCGAAGCGTCGGATCGTGTCTGGAAAGCTGTCCCGTGCTCCCACCATCACGAAGACTTGGCCCGATTGGTCACCGCTCAGATCCGGAGCAACTTTGACCAATCCGAGCCCAAGGCGGTCGCTGAGCATACCAAGTTGCCGAAACGCCTCCGCGTCCGACATCCCGGACTCACCGAAATCGAGATTGACCGCGGATGTGGCCCCAAGTCGAACGGGGTAGCCTCGATCGTGGAGATCGGTAACGATTACCGTCGCCGCGGCCAAGAGGGCAAACAGGACCATCGAGACCGCGAAGATGATCCGTCTATGCATAAACCCGCTCCCATGCCAAAGTCTACGGCCTTTATCAAAACATAAGCACGGAAACGATATTGTGGCTGGCGGGCGCGTGCGCCCGCCAGCCACAATCGGAACATTGTCAGCAGCCGGCCCAGTAGTAATACTCGTCATCGTTGTACCAGGCGTTATATGCCCCAATACTCGCGTAGGAGTAGTAACCCGCGCGGGTATTGACGCTACGCTGCTGGCTTCCGTTGTATTCCACTGTGGAGCGATGACAAACGTTCGTGTTGTAATTGGACCGCACTCGGATGTTCCAGAAGCCGTACTGCCACGTACCCCCGCCGTCCTGGGGGTACTGATACAATGGCCCCTGAGCCAACCACGCTCCCGCGCTGGATTCGCCAACCCAAAGCCCATAAGAGAGATTGCAAGCATGACCATCACTGGCAATGCCTTGAAGTTCTTCATGCTCATTGGAACCCTCTTTCTTCTCTGGGGCCGACATTGGACTCGATGTCGCCGTCGCCCTCTACGGCCGAAACATTTGCGCTAACCCCCTCGTCCTTTCACGCTGCCAATGATCTGGCGCTATCGGATACGCTTGTTAAAGGGTGCTTACGAAGCCCCCTGATTGGTGTTTCCCATACGGTGAAGAAACCACGAGACGGACGGGGTTCTGCCCGACCTCTTGAAATCAACATGTCTGTAGATGCAGTGGACTTTATCGGACAGTGTCATATTTGTCAAAAGGCTTGGTGTAATTAGAAGGAACGTGTCATAACCGGACAGGTCGGCGACGCATGCTCTGGACGCCGTCTAAGTGAAGCACCACACCGTTTCCGGTGCGGCGCTCTGCTCTCCCGTTTTGGCTACGCCGCCCGCCGTGGAGTGACCTTGCGTCTGATCTCGTCGCCATGCTCGAGCTTCGCCAGTCGAAGCTCGTAGTTCTTCTCGAGATTCATCCAGAGGTCGGGCGACGTCCGGGACCAGCGGGCAAGCCTGATCGCGGTATCGGCGGTGATCCCGCGCCGGCCCCGGATGATCTCGGTGACGCGGTTGGCGGGAATGCCGAGCTCCCTGGCCAGGGACGATGCCGACATATCCAGCGCCTTGAGTTCATCGGCAATGTGCTCGCCTGGGTGAATGGCGGGTCGGGTCATGGTGCTTTCCTCGTCGCTCCCAGGGCGGGCGGGTTCGCCTTCGAGGATCCCCTCCTCTCGGAGCAGGTCATCGAACGATGATCCGATGTGTGAGCTGGTCATGGTCCAACTCCTCCGTAACCGCGTGGATGGGGATGTTGTATCGAAGTCATCCTCTCACTGTGGAGCGTCGCCGCATTAGTGGTGCATCCGGCACGTTCGCACTGCCTTGATTTCTGGCGCAACAACGGGTATTTGGCCATCTCCGCCTGGGCCGCCACCGATGCCGCTTACAAGGGCGGCCACTACCCGGTACGCAGTGGTATTTCCCGCATGGACCAATTTGGATCTGTCCGCAATCGTGCCCTCTTGCCATTTGTAGGGGCGGATTAGCGGACATTGGAGCGAACCTTTGCATTGGAGAACCCTGTCCGCGGGCGCCTGCCCTGAAGCGAAGCGAATGGGTCCGCCCACGGCAGCGCCACCAAACGGCCCGGCTTCGCAAACAAGCCCTATCGGTGCTCCGGCCGGCGGAGGGGGGCGATCGTGAGGTCCGTGAGGCGGGCCGCGCCAGCGTCGGCCCAGACCCCGACCCGGCCCTCGGTGCGGGCGGCGGAGAGCGTCGCGATCACGACCTCGCCGTCGATCGCGCACTCGATGTAGGGGCCGTTGAGGAGCAGGTGAAGCTCCAGCGGCACACCCGGCCGGAAGGGAGCGCACAGCCGTCCGCGCTGGAGCTCGTCGTAGGCGAACCAGTAGCGTCCGGACCGCGCCTCGGTCGTCAGGAGCCAGCGCTGGAGGATGACCTCGTCGGACCCGGCCCTGAGCTCGATGACGTAGCCGCCGCCGCTCTCGCCGTCGAGCCGGAAGGCTATTCCGCCGACCGGGGCGTCGAGCGTGAGCGTTGCACGCAGCGAGAGGTCCGCAATCGAGTTGGGGGTGGCGAGGAGGTCCATCTCGGCGGGCTTCGTCTGGAGGCTCCACCCGGAGGGATCGTCACCCGGCGCGGCGTTCCGGAACAGGGTCCGTGGCATCGGCGCGACCGGTGCGGGCGCGTCCTTCTCATACGCGCGCCAGCCGGGGAAGGTGCCGGGAGCGAGCGAGCCGTCCGGGCGCCGGGTGAGGACCAGCGGGGCGACGATGTACTTGCCGTGCGGGTTGCGGGCGGTCGCCCAGTCGGCGAGGCTCTTGTAGGGCAGGTGCCAGCCCATGTAGAGATGCTGGCCGCGCCAGTCGCAGACGCGCCCGGCGTAGTGCCCACGCGGGGCGAGGATTCCGCCATCCGGGGGGACGGTGTAGGGCCCGTCGATCGTGGGCGCCATCCAGTAGCGCTGGGTGCGGTCCTCCATCACCGAGGCGGTGAGGTAGAAGGTGCCGTCGATCGTGAACACCTGGGGGCATTCGAGATCCCAGAAGCGGCCCGGCGCGAACAGCGGCGGTTGGACCTCCCAGGTCTCGAAATCGGTCGAGGTGATCAGCCCGACGCAGCCCCGGCGCATGAGCGGTCCGGCCGCGGTGCGGGCGTTGACCACCGCGTACCAGGTATCTCCGACCCGGATCGGCTTCGGGTCGCGCCAGGAGGTCATGCTGAGCGGGCCGGGCTCGGTCTCGTACCAGCGCGGATCGGCTTGGGCAACCGGGTTGCGGTCGTGCTTGCGCCAGTGGATCAGATCGTCCGAGGTCGCCAGGGCGGTGCGCTGGACCATGCCGTCTTCGGCCCTCGCAAGCGCGGTGTAGAGCATCCGGAACGTTCCGTCGTGCTCGGAGACGCTCATCGTCCAGATCTGGTCGTCGTCGCACTCGCCGGGCTCACCGGTTCGGATCGCGTGGGGAAGGGTGCGCCAGGCGAGGCCGTCGGCGGAGACGACGTGCTGGACGACATCGTGGTTGGGAAGGGTGAGGTGGAAGAGGTGCAGCTCATCCCCGTGCGGGAAGACTTCGATGTCCCCGACTTCCGACAGACCGTGACCGCGTGGTGTGTACACGAACGCCTGCCCCCCCTTGCGCCATCCATATCGTCGATGTGGGACAGCATACGGTCATCCGTCGGGTGAGCGGAAGCCCCATCCTTGGGGTGCGCTTGAGGCCGTGGCCGATCTTAGGATGGATGGGGCCGTGCAACGGTGCACGGCCTCGCGATGATCGGCGGCACCTGGAAAAGGCATCACCCCGTGTTGACAACCTCGATTTCCTTGACGCCCTGCTATCCTCGCGGCATGGGTGACGATCAGCACGAGCCGAATTCCGACGAGAAACGATCTCGTCATAAAGCGCGCGACCTGCTTCAGCAAGCCGGGCTGCCGACCGATAAGCTAAAGGCTGGGAACGGCGTCGCCAATGACGTCTGGCTGACATCCAGCCATGTCGTCCGCATGAACAGTGGTCGCTTCCGCGACGCGTTTCATTTCGAGGCGCGGGTGCTCGGACGGCTGCCGGCGGAGATTCCGCATCCGGTTGTCGTCGCTCACGGTGCCCGAGACGGCGGTGAATTCCTGATCCTCGAGCGTCTGCCGGGAACGACGGTCGATGAGGCCTGGCCATTCCTGTCGACCGCTGAGCGTCGGGTCGTGGTCCGTGAGCTTGCCGGCATCATCCACTGCTTGCACGCCATGAAGCCCGCCGCCTGGATGATGAATCCCTGGGTCCTTGATGCGATGGAGGGAAGGTACGCCGATGCGTACCATGCCCCGCCTCTTCTCTTTGGCGAGCTGATCGACAGCGCCGAGCGGGCTCGACCGGATGCGTCGGTGGTGCTCGATCGGACGCGGGTGTTCATCGCCCGGCGGATCGACGCCTTTTCCGGCGACCGCGATGTGCCGGTGCACACCGACCTTCATATGCGGAATGTGCTGGTAGATGGCGGACGCATTTCGGGGCTCGTCGATTTCGAGGGGTTCCGTCTTGCTCCAGGCGATGTTGAGCTGGACATGCTGCTGCGTTCGGTTCGATGGGCGGTGGCGTCTCCAGAGGGTGAGTCGCTGGACTACCAGATGGTGCCGCACGTGTTCTGGGAGGGGTATCCCGGGCTGTTCGCGCACCCACGCCTGATCGAGCGGCTGGAGGTCTATGAGGCGCTTTGGCATCTGGTCCAGCTGCATTGGCATCCGGAAGGATCGGCGAGCGATCCGGCCGTCCTTCTTGACTCTCTGTTGAATGGACAGGTCCGGGAAACACTCAAAGCACTGCTCGGAACCTGAACGTGCGCGCCACATTCGCCGATGCGGGACAGCATACCGGCGAACGGGGGCCGGGCGCGCGGAAGCCGGTCTGGAAGAGCGGCGGCTGATCGTTCGGTGCGGCTGGCGGAGCGTGCGATCCTCGTGCCGGTCAGGACATGCCGTCCATGTTCCCCTGTGACCTGCCGCGGCACGGGGACAACGGGATGATGGGCCTGTTCGTCATCGTCCCCGGCACGGAGGATTCGGTGCCGGGGACGATCGAGGCGAGCCACGCCGGGCATTGAGGCACACCAACGTCATCACGCTGTCGATACATTGACATCCGCCGCCGTGGTCTCCGCGTTCAGGTCATCGAGCATGCGCGCGTACCGGGCGATCGTGTGCGGCGTGGCGGAGATGAGCCGCCCCGATTCGCCGCGATTCTGGATGTAGGTCATGAAGTCACCGAGCCTTAGCCCTCGTGATGGATCGCCCAACGTGAGGTACGTCGAGTAGCCGTAGAGCGGGATATCCAGAACGCCGATCATCCAGGATGGAGCAGGTGACCTCTCCAGCCGGCGCTCCGCGTCGACCAGGTGATTGAGCCGGTCGACACGCATGAACGGAGAGTACGGATACTTCGAGACACCGCACAGGTTGAGCACCACGAAATCGCCATCGCGATACAGGATCGTGGTATCGCCCTGATCGACCGACGATACGACGTACTCGAATCCCGCATCGGCGATCGCCCGCCAGAGCGATTCCGGACGCTTCCGCCAGGCGTGAGGCGCGGCATCGAGGTAGCAATAGACGCCACGCGGCGCGAAGCGTTCACCGGCCATTCCCGCGATGCTGGCCCGCGCGTCCGCCATCATTTCGGCGAGCCGGTCCGGAGCGGCCAGCGACTCGGCGACGATGCCGACGCCGCTGCTGTGCAACACCGGCTCACAGACTCCGAGGGCGCCGCCCTCGTCAACGGGAACGTGCGCCTGCTCCATACACGCCGGGTTGAAGGCATACCGTTGGGCATGGACGCCGATGCCCAGCTTCACCCCGGTTGCGGCACTCAGATCGATGGTGTTGCTGATCGCATCATCATGCGACAGCTCACCGGAATGCGTGATCAGCGTGACGAGGATGCGTCCCTTGTTGGCCCAAGCCCGCAGCTGATCGTCGGATGGCTCTAGCTCAAACGGTCCCGTCGCGGGTTGAGCCAGCGGGGTTGGCTGCATCGAGAGCACGCTCAGCACCGGTCGTGCCGGCTCGATTACCTGGAAGGCAATCGTCTTCTCGAAGAGGGGAAAGAAATCCTGATCGCTCGTGGCGCCGCCGATCGCGCCGCCGCCCCAGCGACCGTAGACAACGCGCGCTCCTCGTTCGCTGACCATTGGCGCCAGCCTGGCCGTGACGCTCGCCATCTGCTCCCCGGTCACCTGCAGGCGGTTCTCGCGAACGCAGAACGGCAGCCAGGAGCTCGCCAGCAGCGGCTCGCACATGTCGATTCCGGACGCCTGCTCCAAGTACCTGTCGGCGATCCGGAACGTCAGCGAGGTGTAGTCGTCGTCGGGCCGCAGGAGGTCAGCGGTATCGACCGCTATGCCCGCGTTTCGCCAGTGCGCAACGGGCGCGTCCGCTTTCGCCACGGTGGAGACGGATCCGACGCCGAGTTCGGCAAGGTGCTTGATGTGCGCCTCCTCCAGCTCTAGGGTCACCGCAACCGCACGGCGAGCGACCGCCTCGGGAAACGCATACTGGGCGATCCCGTGACCGAGCGCCTCCGGCATGTCAGCCGTCTGGACCGCAACCGCGGCCGAGGGAAAGGGCGCGCCAAGCACATCCGCGCAGAGCTTGTACATGTCGGCGATCGACATCCCATCAGGAAGGTCGATCACCTGATCGGCACCGCAATGGACAAGCGATGAAAAGACGCTTACATCACCGAGTCTGACGACGGTTGCGGAATGGCGCGTCAGCGCCTCGGCGACGAGCTCCTGATGCCGGCCGCCGCGGAGCGTGCTCCCGTGATGTGAGAAGAGGCCTCCACCGCGATATGCGGCGTAGTAGACATCGAATGCGATGTCCTGCTCCTTGCACATCCAGGCGAGTGTGGTGGCGACCAGATCTTTCGCGGGCTCGGAGAAGCGGCAGAGGAGCAACCACAGCGGGGTCTTCCTAGGTCGTTGTTCGTCGGTCATGAGATGTTGCCAGTCCTTTTCAATATGACGTCCGGGGACAACGTCAACTCACGGCGTCCCGCCATCGCGGCGCCCGCGCGATGCAGCATCCGACGCGCGTCATGGGGGCGCGCCCGGCTCAGGGCACATCGTCGTCAGCGAGAGAGGATGGTGATTTCGTGCGGTGCATGCTCCCGAAGGAATGCACGGTGTTACGGACGCTCCGGGGCGGCCTCCTCGCCGTCGCCGTAGACGCGAATCTCGTAGACGCGGGCGCTCAGGTCGCCGTTCGTCGAAAGTGCTTCGAGCCGCAGCCCGGTCGCCGTCACCGGCTCGAAACGCGCGATCCGGCGGCGCTGATAGTTGGCACGCTCTTCATGGACAAGCCGCCACTGACCGTCGATGCACGCGTGGAGACGCCAGTCCCGCACAGATTCCGGTGCCCGCCACAGGGCCATTCGCTCTCCAGTCGTGAGCGTCAGGTTGGTGTCGAACGACACGAGCACGCGATCGAACGTCCGTTTCATTCCGAAATCGAGATCGACGGATTGTGGCAGCGGCAGTTCCGGATCGGAGATCCAGATGTTCGGCAAATCCTCGGGCCAGGCGTTGCCGTTGTTGACCGAAGACGCCGCATAGGGCCGTGGTTGCGGATCGATACGCGTCGCGAGCGAGATCCGTCCGGTCTGGCGCCAATGCTCGTACGGTGGAATCGAGATTTCGTCGTGGCCAAAGCTGGGGAGATGGCGATTCTGTTCCTGGGCGCCGCCCGGACACACGTAGAGGTGCTGGGCCAGCATCCCCGTCGAGGCGCGCGCGCCCTGGGCCCAGCTCACGCCCGCTGTCCGTTGCAGCACGACGCGATGCGGCGTCTTCGGCGAGACCGCGGCATTGAAATCGGCCTTGATCCAATCCGAGAACCGCGGCGGCAGCGACAGGGAGACGGAGGCGACCGCCTTGCCCGGGAAGCGATCCCAGATGCGCTCCATCTCCTGAACCTCGGCAACGACGGTGACTGGTTGATCGGTCTCATTTCGGAGGTAATACTCGACGAAGTCCACGCGATCGTGCGTCAACGGCACCACCTGGGCCCGACTCATGTCGAGCGGCATCCATGCGTCGACGCTTGGTTCGCCCAGGTCGAATCGCATTTCGCTCGTGGCCGTGGCCGTGGCCCCCAGCGCGAGATCCGCTCGATCGTCGTTTCGCAGCCCGAAGACGTGCACGTCATCCCGAAGCAATTCCTGCCGAATTTCCGCGATATGCGGTCCGTCCGGGGCGGCGGATTGCCGTGGCGAGATCCGGTGCCTGACGGCGTAGGCGGCGGCCGTGCCAACCGCCTGGCCCTGAAGACCAAGGCTGAGCTGTACGCGCACCGGCCCGAGCGCGACGTGGGTGACGCTCAGCAGCCGCCCCGCCATCCACAGGTTTTCGACGTTTCGGCTGTAGTAGGCCCGGAGCGGGAGCGTGAATGGCGCGACGCGGATCCAGTGCTTGTAGTTGTCATCAATGTCTTCGCGTTCCCCCGGCTCTTCCTTGTTGAGGATTCCGCCCTTGATGTGAAGATCGATCCACCATCCGGCGTAGGCCACGCCGTCCGGCCACTTCGCATCGGTATGGCAGTCATGTTCCGTCACCGTGACATCGCCAACCAGGCGCCGGCTCTCGCGCTTGCCGGGAATCATCCCGACCCAGTCCAGCGCGAAGTTGGCGAACTGCGCCTTGTCCGGACTGTGATTCTTGATGTAATTCCAGACGCCCAGCACATGGCGATGCAACTCGTCCCGAATCGCGGCGTTGTCATCGACCTGATGGAACGGGTTGTTCACCTCCAGCCACCAGTAGCCGCCGAAGACCGGCTTGTCGAGGTGGTAGAGCTTGCGGCTGAGCCCAATCTCTTCCAGCGTCGTGTATTCCTCGATCCACGGCGGCGCCACATACTCCACCGGCTGCCCGATGTCTCGCGCGCGCATGGTGATGGTGCTGCCCAGCGTCGCTTCGTCCGCTTCGAGCGGCGCCAGGTTCTCGCCGAATTCCTCGCGGGCTTCGCGCCCGTAGCGCCAGTCGGCGCCCGCGAGCACGCCAACGGTCCCGTCACCCGTCGCGTCCAGGAACTGATCGGCGCGAAAGACGAACTCCTTTTCGCTGCCAAGCTGGCTGCCATGGACCGCGGTGATCCTGCGTCGCCGGATGGGGTCCCCCGGATCGAGCGCGTCGCTGTCGACCGCCCGCACGCTGGTGTTCAGGAAGGTTGTCAGCAGGGGCTCGCGCCGCACATATTCACCGAGCGTCATGTCGTACAGGCTGTTGGTGATGCCGTGCGTGAACAGGTGCTCGTGGTTGCTGGCGCGATCCTCGAGGAGCATGTCGTTCACGATGCCGGTTTCGCAGGTCCACATGTGCGACTGGGCGCACCCATAGGGCACGACCCGCACTTCGCTCGACGAGTTGCCGCCGAACATTGGACGATCCTGAACGATCGCGGTGCGAACTCCCTTGCGGGCCGCTGCGATCGCCGCACAAATTCCGGCCACGCCTCCGCCCGCCACGAGCAGATCGAACGTGTGCTCCTCGGCTCGCTTCCGCTCTACCGTCATGTTGTTCCCTTCGGATCCGGTTCGGCCTGTCTCCCCACGATCTGGATATCGCGTGGCTCAGGCCGAACCCAGCGACTCCTGGAACTCCTCACGCATCTCATCGCCGCCGCGACTGCGCCAGTCGTCGACCATCGTCCCGAGTGCATCCAGTGGCTCCCGGCCGGTGACAATCGAGGTCACCCGATCCTCGATCAGTTGGCCGAGCTCGGCCCCGTTCTCGGCGGCCGCGGGCGAGTAGAGCCCCAGCGTGGGGTCAGCAACGGCATTGGCGACGTACTGGGTGGAGAGATCCTGGATGTACTTCGCGTCCCCCGGGATATCGAAGTAGTACGCGGGTGGATAGGTGACGAGGTTCGGAAAGTCGAGAATCTCCTGCTTGAACATGTCCGTGCGCTCGCGAGATCCATCCGGCCGGGTCGTGCTGTGGACGCCGTCGACCCCGAAGAAACTGAAGACGTGTTCTTCACTTCCGAATGGAGCGGCGTAGTAGTTGAGAATCCGAAGCAGTTCCTGGAGCCGCTCGTCGTCGCTACCGACCGACGCCGGAATGGCGGTAATGGCGAGGTATCCGGGCCCAAGATGGGTCGTTGGTTTGCCACCGTCGTGCCCGGGCACGATCAACCCGACGACCTCGGCATCCGGATAAACCTGATTCGTGGCGACGCGCAGACCATTGCCGCCGGGGAGGGACAGGCGGCCGCCGATGTTGGCGCCCACCTGACCAGCCACAAATGCATCCGCCACCTGCGTCGCATTCATTGCCGGCACGTCCGGATGGTAGACTCCCGCCTCGAACAACCGGCGCACGTACGTGATGGTTTGTTCGTACTCCTCGGTTTCGATCGCATGGGTCAACGTGCCGTCGTCGTTCAGCCGCCACACATTCGGCACCCTGAACATGTACTGGAACTGGGCGATGCCGAACGAGCCCTCGGGCGCCGCGATTCCATAGGTGTCCGCCCGGCCGTTGCCGTCAGGGTCGCCCTGGGTGAAGGCGACGAGCAACTCGAACAGCTCTTCGGCGTTCTTCGGCGACGGGATGCCGACCTTGTCGGCCCAATCCTGACGCAGGGAGAGCCAGGAACCGACGGTGAACGACGATCGCGGAACGCCCCAGTTCTTGCCATCGATCGCGGAGTTCTTCCACATGAACTCCGGAAGCCTCGCCAAGTTGGGATACGTGTTGAGCGCTTCACCGGTCACGTATGGTGTCAGATCGGTATAGGCTCCCTGCTGGATCGCGTCGATCTGGGCGGGAGCGAGGGCGAGATCGAGATACATCAGGTCACGCAGCTCACCGCCGGCCGTCAGCGTCGCAAGCTGCGCTTCGTACGTATCCGATGAGGCGAAGGTGACATCCAGCTCGGAGACGCCAAGCCGCTGTTCCCGCTCCTTCCAGTAGGCGTTTTCGTCGCGCGGGGCGATCGGTGGATTGAACGTGATCTGAAAGATGCTTACCGGCCCGCCACTGCCCGGCGGGGTCTCGACGGTCCTGAACGGTTCCGGGAACGTCTCGAACGCGTCCGGCACGCCCTCCGCGGGGGACGGGTAGAATTCTTCGCCGGTTGTCAGGCCGGGCGCCGCCGCCGGGGTAGCGGGGGTGGCGTCCTGCGCCGTGACGTGCGTGCGGTCGATGCCGGCCGCCAGCGCCAGGGTTCCGGCGCCAGCCGTGCCCTTGAGGAGTGCTCTTCGGCTGTGACGCGTGTTCAGGGGGTGTCCATTGCTCGTTTCGTGCGCGGGATTCATGAGTTCGTTCCTCCGTCTCGATGCGAGAACGCGATTCCGTCGCGTCAGGTCGACCTGTCCAGTTCAGCCCTTGATCGCGCCAGTCAGGACCCCCTTCGTGAAATACCTCTGCAGGAACGGATAGACCACCAGGATCGGTAACGTCGCGATCACGACGACGGCCATCTGGATCGTCTGGGGTGGCGGAGGCGGCGTGCTCGGGTCGAACTGTTCGGCCGAGAGCGCTCCCCCCTGAAGCACGTACTGATTGAGCACGACCTGGATCGGCCACTTGCTGTTGTCGTTCAGGTAGAGAATCGCCTGGAAGAACTGATTCCAGTGCCCGACCGCGTAGAACAGCGTGATGACCGCCAGCACCGCCTTCGAGAGCGGTAGCACGATATGCCAGAGCACCTGGGGATCGTTGGCGCCGTCGATGCGCGCGCTGTCCAGCAGTTCTTGCGGCAGGTTCATGAAGAAGTTGCGGAGGATCAGCAGGTTGAAGGCGCCGATCGCTCCCGGGAAGATCAGCGCCCCATAGCTGTTGAGCAGCCCAAGCTCCTTGACGAGCAGGTAGTTGGGGATCAGGCCGGGGCTGAAGAGGAGCGAGAAGAGCACGATCAGCAGGACGAACTTGCTGCCCTTGACGCTGGGCCGGCTCAACCCGAAGGCCAGCGACACGGTCATCAACACGTTGACGGCGGTACCGATCACCGTCAGGCCGACGCTCACCTGCAATGCCCGGGTGACGATGCCGCCCTCGAGCACCTGGCGGTAGGCATCGAGTGTCGGATTGGCTGGAAAGAAGATCAGACCGCCGCCGATCACGTCCTTGTACGAGGAGAAGCTGATCGCGATCACGTAGACGAACGGCATCACCATCACGAATGCGATGAGGGTCAGCAGGATGGTCTTGGCGACCTGGGCGCCGATCGGTGTCGGTTCCATCCACGGCGGGGTGGACGTTGATCGTCGCCTGCCGCGTCTGGCGGAGAGCGGGATGGATCCGAGTCCCCCTGCCTCCCGGGAAGCCGGAGTGAGCGTCGCGGTCATCTAGTAGACCCCTTCCTCGCCGAAGCGTTTGGCCAGCTTGTTGAACGTGATCACCAGGATAGTTCCGACGATCCCCTTGACCAGTCCCACGGCGGTCGCGAATCCCCAGTCACCCCCCTGAATTCCGCGGAAGTAGGTGAAGGTATCGAGCACCTCCGAGACCTCGGCGCCAACCGCGTTTCGCTGGAGGTAGAACTGGATGAAGCCGGTCGTCAGCAAGGTGCTCAACTGGAGGATCAGCAGGAGAAAGATGACCGGACGGATTCCCGGAATGGTCACATCCCGAAGCCGCTGCCACCGCCCGGCGCCGTCCAGCACGGCAGCCTCGTAGAGCGAAAAGTCGACCTTGGTGAGCGCGGCGAGGAAGATGATCGTTCCCCAGCCGGACTCCTTCCAGATCAACTGGAGGACGACCAGAGGTTGAAAGAAGTCCGGATTGTTCATGATGTTGACGGGATCGAGACCCTGGTTGCGAAGTACCTGGTTGACGAAACCATCCCCGCCCAGAACCTGCTGCCACAGGGAAATGATGATCACCCAGCTGATGAAATGCGGCAGGTAGAGCACGCTTTGGAGCAGGCGTTTGGCCGGCTCGAAGAGGATGCTGTTGAGCAGCAGTGCCAGCGCGATCGGCACCGGGAAGAAGAGCGCCAGCTGCAGGATGCTGATGACGAGGGTATTGCGCAGCGCCAGGCCGACATCCGGATCGGTGACCAACGCCCGGAAATTCTCGAGACCGACCCACGGACTGGCCTGGATACCAAGGAACGGCGAGTAGTCCTTGAAGGCGATGACGTTGCCGATCAGCGGCACGTATTCGAAGAGGACGAAGTAGCAGAATCCGGGGAGAATGAACAGGTACATCCAGCGATCGCGCCAAAGACGTCGCAAGAACGCGCTTGGGGTACGCGATGCCGAATCGCTCTCCCGCGTGTCAATCTGCCCTGCTGGGCCGTCTCGAAGCACCATCCCCATGGTCTGGTGTCCTTTCTCCCACTGTCGGCGGGAGCGATACGCTCCCGCCGACACCCGCGTGCGCTTGCGATACGCCGATCACAAACCCGAGTGCGGAGTCGCCCTAATGTGGTATTTTTCTCATGTGGATTGCATCTCCGTGCGTTGTTGGAGAGTAGTAGCGCATTATTCGTGTCATGTCAAGGACTGCTATGAAAAATTCCAGAAACCGGTGCGAAGCCGGCCGCGAACGACTGGGACAGCGGTCAGGCCGCGAAGGTGCTGCCATCTAGCCTGCGGATTCGCGGGAGGAACGAAGGTGGACGACAACCTGGCCTGCTTGAGCAGTACATTCGATGCACCGCTGGTATCGATGAAGCTGCAACGAAACATCAGGTGAAATGAAAATATAGGATCGCGCTTCCACACGCAGGCGGAGCACGCACGCCGCATGATCGACCGATTCTTGTCATGCATGTGCGCTGTCGTTAGGCTGATTTCTTGGTGGGGAACGGTCCCTTCGCGAGTCCGGGCTTCAGGTGAAGAAGATGTCGATACAACGAGTTTCCAAAGGTTCCTTACGTCCCCGGACGCGGCAGCGGGAGATCGCGGCTCGCGCGGGCGTCTCGATCAGCACCGTCTCTCGCGTCCTCAACGATGTCGGCTACGTCAGCGCCGACGCGCAACGACGGGTGCTCTCCGCGGCCACCGACCTTGGCTACGCGGGTGTTAGCCGCGGCACCATCGATGGCCTCAAGCGTGTCGGGGTGTTCGTGCCGGCGAGCATCGCGCGTGCCACGTCCGCGGGGTTCCTGCATGCCGACATCGTTGCCGGAGTGGAAGCGGAATGTCGCAAGGACGGCTTGCATCTCGGCTTCACGGCGCTCCCGCCGGGGACCGCTGGCATCGACATTGTTCAGAATGAGATCGAACAACACGCCGTCGAAGGGATCCTGCTGCTCTCGATCAACGAACATGAGCTGGTTGAGCGGATCCTGGGTTTCGGCGTGCCGGCGGTGCTGATCAATGCGATGCACCCTACCCTTCCGATCGATACCTTTCTCCCGGACAGCGAAGGCGGCGTGCTCCATGCGATGGAGTACCTGATCGCGCTTGGGCATCGCCACATCGTGCATGCGACCCACGTCACCCACCGTCCGAGGGTGCCAGGACGGCACGAGATGTACCGGTTCGCGCTGGAGGCGGCGGGTATTCCCTATGACCCGGCGCTCGTTATCGAAACACCTCTCGATGACGAGCACGGTGCCTACATGGCGATGGCGAATGCGCTTTTGCGAGGTCTGCCGCACTTCACGGCGGTCTTTTGCTTCAACGATCGCGTCGCGGTCGGGGTCATGCGCGCACTCCAGGAGACCGGCCGCCGGATTCCAGACGATGTCTCGATCGTTGGATTCGACGATACGACCATTGCGGCATTCCTGTCCCCGCCACTCACCACGATCCGCGTCGAGCGCGAGCTGCTCGGGGCGCTTGCGGTTCGTCGTTTGCAGGAGCGGTCCTCCGCACCTGACTTGATTCCGATTCGCGTCGCGCTCGCTACCCGATTGATCGAGCGGCAGTCAGCGGGTAGCGCCAGGCATTGAGCCGGGTGCGCAGTACATGCGGTGTCGCGGTTCTTGCGATAGCGGGAGGCGGAAGGTGACCGGTGAGCGTTCCGGGTCGCCAATCGTTCGTCGCGCGATGCGCAAGGAGTTCCCGGCATCATGCAATCACCGTCAGCGCCCTCAGGATCGGATGTCACCGCGCGCCCGAAGCTCGTCGTTCTCATCGCCAGCACCCGGCCGGGCCGGGTCGGGTTGCCGGTCGGGCGGTGGGTGTATCAGCGGGCGGTCGAGTTCGCGGGATTCGATGTGTCGCTGGTCGACCTTGCGGAGCTCGACCTCCCGTTTCTCGACGAGCCCAAGCACCCGGCTCAGGGCGACTACGTTCACGATCACACCAAGGCCTGGAGCGAGATCGTCGATGACGCCGACGCCTTTGTCTTCGTCTTTCCCGAGTACAACAACGGGATCACGGCGCCTCTGAAGAACGCGATCGACTTCGTTTCTAAGGAGTGGGCCTTCAAGCCGGTCGGGCTCGTCTCCTACGGCGGGCAATCGGGCGGGTTGCGGGCGGCGCAGATGGTGAAGCAGGTGGTGACGACGCTGAAGATGGTGCCGGTCACCGAGGCGGTCGCGCTCCCGTTCGTGGAGCAGTCGCTCGACGATGACGGCACGTTCGCGCCCGAGGAGCGGGTCGCGAACGCGGCGAGCACGATGTTCCACGCCCTGCAGCGCTGGGCGACCGCGCTCCAACCGATGCGGAGCGAAACGTAGGGGGCGGATCCCGGGGACGACAGCTTGGCGATCAGTCGAGATCCGGCGGGCGGGAAACCGGAGGAGCGGTCGCGCGTTTGAGAGAGCAGGGTAGGGATTATCTGGAGGAGGTGACGACCGCGCGATAACGGCATCGCGGCGGGAGTTCGCCGGCAGCACTGCTGGGAGCTGGCATGACCTGCTGGTCCTGATGTCCGCGGGAAGCGGGGATCGGGTCAATCGGTCGATCGGCGACAACCTGACCGCGGGGACTTTTCGATGACGAAACGTTCTCGACGCAAGGGGTGTGGACATGAACAGCGACATTGGCGGCACCAACGGCAACCATTCGCGGAGAGTGGTGCTCCGGATGGCGAGCGGCGCGGGCCTGGCCCTGATCGCGGGGGTGGCGTCCGGCGGCGGATCGATCGAGCGGGCGATGGCCCAGGCGGGCGATACGGAACTGGTCTGCATTCAGGATGGGGTCAGGATCCGAAAGAACCCCGGTTTGTCCGGCGCGATCATTGGATCGTTACGGCAAGGTGCGGTGGTCAACCTCATCGGTCAGCCGGTCGAGCGGGACGGTTATACCTGGTTTTCGATCAGCCTGCGGGCTGATCGGGCAATCACCGGCTGGGCGGCCGCCAACTTCTTCATTGGCAACGAAGGTGGCTACGCGGTTGGCACAAACGTCGTGACGACCGCAAGCGTCAGGCTGCGGCGGCGGGCCGGGCTGGGCGGGACCGTGATCCGGTCCGTGGCCAAGGGCACCCACGCGGTGATCCGATCGGTCGGGATTCCGAGCGATGGCTATACCTGGTTCGGCGTCACACTCGACGACGGCACGCAAGGCTTCATCGCCGGCGCGTTCCTCGCGCATGCACGCGTCGAGCCAACCGGGCAGCGGCTGCGGGTGGTCAGCGGGCCGCTCCGGCTCCGTCGTGAGCCTGGCTTCGCAGGGGCGGTGCTGACGACCCTGCCGACCGGCGCGACGCTCTTCATCGCGGACGCGACAACGGTCACGCGGGACCGCTATCTGTGGCGCTACGTTCAGGTCGAGGCCAAGCCGGGCGTCTTTGGGTACGTCGCCGATGTCTTCACGGTGCCGATCGACTGACGGGCCAGAGGGCCGCGTGTCCGATCTCCCAGCCATGACCGTCTACGCGCCGGGATCGTTCGATCCCGGCGCGTAGACTCTGGGTGGAGAGTGAACCACGGGCACGATGGGCCAATGCCGTCTGCCCACACCGCTCTTGCTACCGACGGAAACGTCTACGGAGCCCGCACCGCGGGCGACCCCTCACAGAGTTCATTGACCAGATTGGCAAGCGTGTCCGGCTCCCCGACATTTCCGGGGAAGACGATGTAGGGCACACCCGCGAGCGCTGTTTCCGGTCCCAGGCGCCAGACGGAAACACCGGCTCTTGCCTGCCCCATCACGATGGCACGCCGCACGGCCAGCGCCTCCGTCGCGATGTCGCTCGAGGTGATTCCGCCCTTGGACAGGATGAAATCCGGTTTCTCTCCCAGATCGCGAACGATGTCGACAAGTGCGCGAGACACCTGGACGCCAATCTCGAGATGCCGCCGGTCGGCCCCGCCAACGACTTGCCGTGACGAAAAGACGACCGGTGTCCGGCGACCTCGCAGCGCCTCTTCGACCGCGCCGCGTGCCGCCGTGACGGTCGCCATCCGCGACGCTTCAGACTCGAGAATGCTGGCCACGGACACTTCGACGCCAGACGTGTCGGGAAGTGCGAGTAACCGCTCAAGCTGCTCGGTGGTGCGCTGAACGTGCGATCCTACCACTACCAGGCCTCGCGCCGGGCGTTCCGGATCGAACCCGGCACCCAGCAGATCGCCGCGTGAGAGCAACGGCCGCGCGCCCAGGCCCGCTCTGACGCGAACAAGGGACGCCCCGCATCGGTACACGAATCGCTTGCCCCGCGCTTCACTTTGCAGTATCCCGAGCGACGCGACCTCGATGTCACGGTAGGAGACCGCATCGAGCACTGCGATTTGTCCTTCGGTGACGCGCTCGAGGAGCGACGCCACACGATCGGGACCACCTTCGCGAAGATCGGAAAGTTTAATGATCCTGACGGACGAGGCGGCGATCCGCCCGCCGGACTTCTCTTCGACCCAATCGGGGAGAAACGATGAGCGAAAGCCGAATGTCGCGTCCCGCGCGAACTCGGTGTCACCGACCGGCGTCAGCCCGCCTGGTTCGTTCACGTAATGCACGCCGTCGATCGTGATCCGTCCCCCTTCGATGAATGCCGGGCACAAGATGACGCCATCGACCCCGTTCATGGCCCTCGAGAGGATGTCGGTCTCGTCCGGGAAATGGCCTCTGAGGGTCGAGTCGCCGCGGCTGACGAAGACGACACCGGTTCCGGCTCTCCGCGCGGCCTCGCGGACGGATCGGGTGACGGACTGGTTGAGCGCGATGGCTTCATCACGGCCTTTGGCGCGCGAGTTCGTCAGCACGAAGAAGAGCGGTGACGGTGCTCGCAGCTCGCGTTCGATCATTGCGGCGTCCCAGCGGGTCAACACCGCCGTGTCATGGACGGTTTGGACGCCGGTCGGGTCATCGTCCAGCACCACCAGCTTTCGGCCGGAGTCACGCACGGCCTGGCGAATCCTGTAGGGCAGATCGGGGTCGCCATACGCGGGCGGCAGCGCGGCCAGGAGGGTTGTGTCCATGAGGATCTCCGCTACCCGCGCAACAACGACTGGGCACCATCGACCACGATCTCGGCGCCGGTGATGTGGCGGCTGGCGTCCGACGCCAGGAACAGCATCAGGCCGGCGACATCTTCGGCGTCAGCGGGGACGCCTCGCAACGGTGGCCAACGGTCCGGAACGGAGTGGTGCCAGTTGACCCGGTCCTTGTTGCGATGGTACGTGCGCTCGCGAATGTTGGTCCGCACGCTGCCGGGCAGGACGGCGTTGACCCGGATGTCCCAGCGGGCCAGCTCGATCGCGGCCATCTTCGTGAACGCGAGCTGACCGGCTTTCGAGGTCGAGTAGGCGGAGAACCCGGCCGCCGAAAAGAGGCGTGTCCCGTTCATCGACGATGTGACGATGACCGAGCCGCCTCCGGCCTCGCGGAGATGGGGAATGGCGAACTTGATGGTCAGGAACGTCCCTTTCAGATTGGTGTCCAGGGTCTCGTCCCACTCGTCACCGGTAATGTCTTCGATCGGCGCCTGCATCCCGTTGATGCCCGCGTTGGCGCAGACGATATCGAGACGGCCGAAACGGCCGACCGTTCGAGCGATCGCGGATGCCACTTCCGCGTCGTCGCGGACGTCGGCCCCAACGCCCAGAGCAACCAACCCTTCCGCGTTGATCGAAGCGGCGACCGTGGCCGCCAACGGTTCCCGGTTGTCGACAACGGCGACCGCCGCCCCCGCCCTTGCCAGCGCCCAGCAGGCGGCTTCGCCGATGCCCGAACCGCCGCCGGTGACAAACGCGACCCGGCCCCTCAGATCGCCATTCATCGCAGTCTCCCCATGCCGTGGTGGTTCATCAGAAGCCGGCCCGTTTGTCGCAGATGTTGAGCAGTGGCTCGTTTGCGACGAATCTCCGTATGTTTTCGATCGTGATCTCCAGCACCCGGTCGCGCGTTTGATCGGATCCTCCGGAGCAGTGGGGCGTGACGATCAGCCGCGGCGTATCCCAGAGGGGGCTGTCAGCGGGAATGGGCTCGGTGGCGAATACGTCGAGCCCCGCGCCGGCCAGCGTGCCGTTCTGGAGACGATCCGCCAGGGCTTCCTCGTCGACGATCCCGCCCCGGGAGACGACGATCACGACCGCCCGCTCAGGGAGCAGGCCGATGCGCCGGGCGTCGACCAGCTGGGCGGTCTCGGCGGTGTAGGGCGCGGCGACGACGAGGACATCGGCGCTCGCCAGCGCATCGTCGAGAAGGGCAACGGACCAGACGGTCAGGTCACCACGGTCGCCGCCTCGTGGATCGCGGTCCACCCCGATCACGTTCATCTCGAACGCGACCGCCCGCCTTGCGATCGCCGTCCCGATGTTGCCCATGCCCAGGATGACCATGGTTCGCCCATAGAGTTCCCGCATCGAGTCGGCGAAGCCCGGCCGTTTCCAGACATGGTCACGCTGGTCTTGCGCAAACTGGGGGATGTGGCGATGCAGCGCGAGCAGGAGGGCGAAGGTGTGCTCCGCGATGAAGGGCGCATGCGCGCCCCGCGTGTTGGTGACCGTGACCTCGCTGGCGACGAGCTCCGGGATCGCGCTCATCGTTTCGATGCCGGCGCCAAGCGCGTGGATCCAGCGAAGACGATGGCCGGCCTGGCGGAACACCTCCGGAGCGATCCGCCCGAGGTAGGCGTCGGACTGGCGAACGGCATCGAGCGGATCGCCGTCCATTGCCGCCGTCGTGGCCAGGGGAAGGAAGGTCACCTCCGGCGCACTCGAACGCAACCGGGCGATGGCCTCGTCGTTCAACTCCGTCCCGACCGCGATACGCATGGTGCTGGTCCTTTCCGAATGAGCCTGAGCGAGATGCCGGGAAGCGTTCCGGACGACTGGTCCGGCGCGGCGGACGCGGTCATGGAGGGGCGGGCGCCTGAGCGGTCCCGGCGGGCCGGCGAGGCCGGGGCGGGAGATAGCGGCACGGTCGGGCCAGCCCGGGAATCAGGGCGTGGATGTGCGGGGCGATCGCCTGGAGCCGTTCGACGAAGTCGCCCGGCGAGGCCGTGTTTCCGGCGAACATCCCGTAATGAATCGGGATGGCGGTATCGACATTCAGCAGCGACGCCAGCTCGGCCGCTTCCCGGGAATCCATGTTCCCGGCGGTCCCTCGCTGCGTGCGAAAGTAATCCCGCCCATTGATGGGCAGCAGGGCCAGGTCGACCGGGAGCCGCGCCAGGGAGTCCACGAGTCCTTCGTAGGGAACGGTGTCGCCGGCGTGGTACAGCCCGATGTTCCGGCCGAGCAGGACATACCCAAGATAGGGGTATCCTAGGTGCGGATGCATGTCGAACGCCTCGTGCTTGGCGATGATCGGCACGATCCGCAGCCCGCGCCAGCCGATCGGGACGCCGGCCTCGGCTGGCAGGATTCGGCCGGCATCCCCAACCAGGGCGGCGACCCGGGGCACCAATGGCCTCGGGGCGACGATCGTCGCTCCCGGTGAGGCTGTCGCGATGAGCGGCAAGGCGGCGGCATCGAGGTGATCGCTGTGGCCATGAGTGAGCAGGATCAGGTCCGCGTTCGTGACGTCGTCGCCGGAGCACGGAGGAGGCACCAGGCGCTGGGCGCTTTCGCTCAGGAACGGATCGATGTAGATCACGGCGTCGCCGATCCGGAGGGCGACACTCGCCTGGCCCAGCCACCAGAGGGTGAGTCCGCCATCCGGCGCCGAAACATTGCCGATCTCCTCGATGAGGTCCGGTCCTCGCAACGGGGTGCACATGCTGTTGATCCTGGCGCGTGTCGCGCGACTCCGGGCTGGCCCCCGCGGAGGCCAGCCCGGACGAGCCCATCGTCATTCGGACCGGTAATGCCAGAGGTTCGCGCTGTTCTTCTCCAGCGTGGTGGCGAGCCCGTCATCCTGGAGGGAGGCCCCACTCGCCCGCAGTTCCCGTCCGCTATAGGGATCACTGAGGGTGTACCGTGCGCTCGCGTCCAACCCCTGGAGCCTTGGGGATCGGGACGATTCGTCGCCCCGCATGCGGAATGACATGACGAATCCTTCCCCGGTGCCTGGATCATGGAACTGCCAGCCGTCCCAATCGCATTGCGAGCGGGGTTGCGGGAACAGCGCGTAGAAGTCGGCGTTCAGGAGGTGACGCACGGACTTGTAGATGGCGATGTGGCGTTTGACACGCTCCTTCGCCTCGGGAGACCAGGACAGGAAATCTTCCTGGAACCGGAGGATGCCGCCGAATCTGCTCATCACGCTGATGTCCGGAGCGTCGGGTCCGCGCTGGGTCACGGTGCTGATCACGCGATAGCTCGGCATGATCGTGTTGAGCCCGGAGATCTGGTTCCGGACGATGTCGTCTTCATACTTGAAATCGCTGCTGTGGTGAATGTGCGCGTGGGAAAATGCGCCGAGATCGAACCGGCGCCCGCCTGACGAGCAGTTCTCGAGAATGAGTGTCGGGTGGTTCTTTCGCAGCTCGTCCCAAACATGCCAGACGCCACGAATGTGTTCCAGCTGCAGGGCGCCGCGCCGCTCGGGGTCGTCGTGCTTCAGCCAATACCAGCGGGGATCGATGTTGTGATCCCACTTCAGCTTGTGGATGCCCCATTCCTCGATCAGCCGTCCGATCAGGTCGATGAAGTAGTCCTGCACGTCCCGCAGGCCGAAGTTGACGAGGGCCATGTCCTGGTTGTAGCGATTGCCCCGGTCGGAGTACATCATCCATTCCGGGTGATCGCGGACGATCTGAGAGGAAGGATGCGCTTCCTCCGGATCGATCCAGGTGCAGTACTTCATGCCGCGGGCGCGGACGTCGTCCGCGATCGGGGCGATCCCGCGCGGGAAGCGCTCAAGGTCGACCTGCTCCCAATTGCCCATACCGGCATAGCTGTCTTCGGGAGGCCGGCATCCGGGAAACCATCCCCAGTCGATCTGCATCCATTCGAAGCCGAGGTCGGCGCAAACCGGAATGAGGCTGAGAAACCGCTTCTCCGTCAGCAGGGGGCCGCCGGTATTGAAGGTGACCGGAGGCTGGGGGTGCCCGCCCTGGTACTTGGGGAACCAGTCGTTGATGAAATGGCGCAGGGCATTGCGGCCGTCGTCGATCGAACCCTCGTAGAACCCAATCACACCGCGTGGAAGCGTGAGCCGTTCCCTGGGGCGGAGGGCATAGTCGATGTCTTCGAGGGTGCCCTGCAGGAAGAAGTGATCGGTCGGCGGGGTGTCGTCGTTCGGCGCCTCGGCGGTCCCCCCGGCCGAGCCGGCACCCTGGCTGACCTGCCGGAAGAACTCGGCGTTCCAGGAGCTCGACCATTCGAGGCCGGCGAACATGCCGGAGGTTCGCTCGGGATCCTCGATGAAGAAGAGCGGCGTGTAGAGATCGGACGACCGGCCGGAGATGCCGGAATCGATCCGCAACGGGCGCTTGACCTTCGACGTGCTGATGAACTGCCGCGTTTGCAGCTCGAAGGCGATGGGAGGAAAGAAGCCATGGGTGACTCCGCCCCCGATCGTGTGTACGATCGGGGCCCCGAGCCACCCGGTATCGAACATCAGGTCGAGCGGCCGGATCTCGCGAAGATGGGGAATCGGAAGGGTTCCGAGATTTTCCAGCTCGGCCCCGATCACGACGACGTGGTGGTTGGCAAACGGTGTGTACGTCATCGTCAGCTGAAGGTTCTTCGTTCCGTTGAGCAGGACGACGCGCACTCCGCTCGTACCGTGCCCGGTGGCGATATCGCACGTCTCGTGTACCGTGAAGTCGGCCATCGTCGGCAGATTGCCCCTGGTTTCGTACGTGAAGGAAACGCCGAGTCCGGGAATCAGGGCACGGGCCAATCTTCCTGGGAAGCCGGCGCAAAGGTGTTCGAGCGGTTCCATGGTGAACGCAATCCTCCCGGATGGCATGGATCACCACAGGGGTGATCCATGCCTGGTCTCGCGCGGTTTTCCGGATCCTTCGCGGTGTCGTGGTTCAGCTGGCGCTGTCGAGAAGCGACTGGATCTCGTCGCAAGCGGCACTCATCGCGTCCTGGACCGGCTTCTCGCCGAGCACCGCCAGCTCGTATTCGGCGGTGAAGGCCCGTTGCGACTCCGTCGTGTTGGGGCCCCAGTACGTCACGTCGAGCGTTTCCCGGAAGTTGTAGCGAAGCGAGGTGATCTCCCGCTGCCGTCCCTCGGGCACCTTCTGGATGTACTCATCGAAGTGGTAGTTGACCGGGTAGAACTCGATCCAGTAGTTGAGCGCTTCCTCACTGGTCTGGGACCACTTCAGGAACTCCCAGGCGAGGTCCGCGTTTTTCGTGCTGGCGGGGATCGCAATCATGTGGGATTCGGCGGCGGTGCGGCTCGCCGCGCTTTCCGGAGCTTTCGGGAAGCGGACGACATCCGCGTCGATCGCGAGGTCGCGGGTGATGCGGTTCCAGCTCTGCCAGCCCGGGATCGAGATGAACGCCATCGCCAGCTTGTCACTGGCGAACGGCTCCTCACCCAGCGATTCTTCCTGACCCGGGTCCATCGTAATCTTGTCCTCGCGGTACCAGTTCACGCTTTCCTGGAGGGCGGCGACGGCGGCGGGCTCGTCGAGGAGACAGGTGGTGCCATCTTCGGAGATGATTCGGCCACCGTTGTCGTAGATCATCGTTTCGATATTGAGCTGATGCGGGGGGAAGGGGATGGCGTAGACATCGGGAGGATTGTGAATGAGCTTGGCGGCCGCCACCAGGTCATCCCAGGTCCACCCTTCTTCCGGCAGCTTGGCCCCGGCCTCCTGGAACAGACGCTTGTTGTAGACGATCACGCGCGTGGTCGGGAGGGCATAGGGAAGCCCGTAGAGCTGACCATCAAGCCCGCCGACGCGCATCGGATCGTAGACGAACTCTGACAGCTCGATGCCGTCGGCGGCGAGCCGGTCGGTGAGCGGGAGAAAGACCTGCTTGCGCATTGCCGGAATCCACCACGGGCTGGGCCAGTGAAAGACATCGGGGGCCGTGCCGCTCGCCATGTCGATCAGCAGCCGGTCGGCGTACTGCTCGAAGGGAATCTCTTCGTACGTCACCTTCACGGCGCTTTGGCTCTGGTTGTAGACATCGACAAGACCGGCGGCGGCGCCAAGCCAGGATGCGAAGCGAAGTTCGGTACCCTGGGCCGCGGCACCGTTCGACAGGGCGCTGGCGGCGACATACGGCATCGCCAACGTGGCGCTGGCGGCCTTGACGGCGGTTCGACGGCTGATGCGTGGAGATGTCATTCAGTCCTCTTTCCTGGCGATAAGCCATCGCCGATGGCATGAACCCGGTGTCGATTCCGTTCGATGGGACCCCGTCATCGTCTGCCGATGCCGTACCTCCTTGCGCGACCAGTGGCAACGAAATGCACGTTCGTGATTGCGCCTAGCCCTTGATGCCCGAGACCACCACGCCCTGGATGAAGATCCGCTGGGCGAAGAAGAACAGCAGCAGGGGCGGAATCATGACCATCACGGCGCCCGCCATGAGCACGACGGTGTCCGGAGAGGTGAAGGCGGTCGCCGCGCTCGAGTAGTAGTGGAGGCTGACGGCGAGCGTATGGAGTTCGGGAGTGCGGAGAAAGATGAGCGGCTCGAAGAAGTCGTTCCAGGTATCGAGGAATGAAAAGATGGCGACCGCGGCCAGGGCCGGACGAATCTGCGGCATGATGATCTGCCAGTAAATGCGAAACCATCCCGCGCCATCGATCCGGGCGGCGTCGTCGAGCTCCGAAGGGATCGTCATGATGAACTGGCGCAGGAGGAAGATGAAGAAGGCGCTCGTCCACGCCGGGATGATGAGCGGCAGGAAGGTATTCAGCCACTCCATTTCCCGGAACAGGATATAGCGGGGAATGATCGTGACCTGTTGGGGCACCATCAAGGTGCTGAGCACGAGGATGAAGAGGGCGCCACGGCCAACGAAGGGAATCCGCGCGAAGCCGAACGCCACGAGCGAGGCGAAGAGCAGGCGCCCCGCGAGGGTGAAGAACGTGATGATCAGCGTGTTGCCCAGCGCCCGGCCGAAATTGAAGTAGTCGAAGAGCGCCGCCTCGTAGTTCTGCCAGCGAAGATCGTACGGAAGCCAGCGCGGGGGGATCTGGAAGGCATCGTAGTCGTATTTCAGCGAGGTCGAGATCATCCAGAAGAAGGGAAGCAGCACCAGCGCGCCGCCGCCCACCAGCATCAGGTGCACGAAGATGCCAGGCAGCGCTTTCCGGAGCGGGCTCGGTGTGCGGAATTCCGTCGGTTGCATCGTGGCTGACTCCCTGGGGACCATCTCAGGCCTCGTAGTAGACCGCGCGACGGGACAGGCGGAAGGAGATCACGGTGAGGACGAGGATGATCGCGAAGAGAACGGTGGCGAGGGCCGACGCATACCCCATCTTGAGACTCTCGAAGGCGTTGCGGTACAGGTAGAGCACGTAGAACAGGGTGGCGTTGGCGGGGCCGCCCTCGGTGATCACGAAGGCGTTGGTGAAGACCTGGAACGACGAGATCATGCCCACGATGAAGTTGAAGAAGATGACTGGTGAGATCATCGGAATCGTGATGTTGACGAATTTTCGCCACCAGCCGGCACCGTCCAGCGCCGCCGCTTCATACAGTGATGTCGGGACGCCCTGCAGACCGGCGAGATAGAGCACCATGCTGCCGCCGATGTTCCACAGGCTCATCAGAATGAACGTGGGGAGCACCCAGCGCAGGTTGAAGAACCAGTTCGGCCCATCGATCCCGGCGTAGCCGAGGAGCTGGTTGGCGATACCGGCTTCCGGGTTGAAGACCCAGACCCACATGTAGGCGACGGCGACACCGGACACCACCGCCGGGAGATAGAAGATCGTGCGGTAGACCGACATGCCCCGGACCTGCTGATTGAGGAGAAGCGCGAGGGCCAGGCCGAACACGATCTGGAGCACCACGCTGCCGATCGAGTAGATCACGGTGACCCGCAGGCTCTTCCAGAACAGGGGATCGTCGGTGAACAGCGTCCGATAGTTGTCCATGCCAACGAAGGTGGGGCTCGACAAGAGGTCGTAGTCGGTCAGGCTGAGATAGAAGGCGGCAACGACCGGGCCGGCCCAGAACACGAGGAAGCTGACCAGGAAGGGGCTGATGAAGAGATACCCCGCGATGTTGTCGCGAAGACGGTTGCGGCTGATCCGGAATCGCCGGGAGACCCTGATTTCGCTTTGCGCCGCATGCGGAATGCTCATCATCCGGGGATCTCCAGACCTCAACGGTCACCAAGAATACCGTCACTGTGCGCGTTACATTTTCGATATTATAAATTATGATGTTTGGGGAAGCGGTCTGTCAACAGGGCGCGCGAACTTCAGCGCTGGGGCCGTTCGGCCGGTCCGCCGCGCGATCTTGCCGGAAAGCGGCAAGTCAGGAGAGGTGACAGACATGCGGTACCGTCATTTGGATCATGCGTACGTGGCCCCACCGGGTCGTGGCCAGCCGAGCCAGTCGCCAGGATTGCGGTCATGATCGAGGCGCATCCAGCGGCTACGGCCCGGCGTTACAGCACCTTGCGAGAGTGGGCCTACACCCAGCTTCGGGAAATGATCGTAACCGGGGAGCTGGCTCCGGAATCGGTGATTCACGAGGGCGACCTGTGCGAGCGGCTGGCGATCAGCAAGTCCCCGCTTCGCGAGGCGCTCCGGCAACTGCATCAGGAGGGGTTGATCGACACCGTATCGAACAAGGGCTCACGGGTCGCGACCCTTTCCGAGCGAGACATCGAGGAGATCTACCAGCTTCGCGCCTACATCGAATCCATGGCGGTCCGCTTGGCATGCCCGAAGCACACTGCCGGGGATATCGTCGCCCTTCGTGAAGGGATTCTGGCCCTCGATGCGATCAAGGCATCCGGGGGCATCCGCGCGATCGCCGAACAGGACATCAGGTTTCACCTGCGCCTGGCGCGGATCGGCGGCAACCGGCGGCTGATCCGGATTCAGGAGAACCTGCAAACGGAAATGCTGCGGTTGGTAATGCGCCAGTTCGCGGACTGGGGAGACGCGGCCGAGAGCGACGCGGTGCGGCGCCACTCCGCGATCGTCGACGCGATCGAGGCGAACGATCCGGACGCGGCCGAGCGGGAGATGCGCGCCCATATCGAGCAGGGTCAGGCGTTCCGGCGATCCGCCAAGGCACGGTTCGACGCGACGAGCACGGAGCGGTCCGGCCCGTAAGGGGTGCGATCGCGAGGATGGGAAGGTGCCGTGAAGATCACGCGTGTCGAGACGGTTCCGGTAGACAAGTACCTGTTCGTTCGCGTGCACACCGACGAGGGCATCGTTGGCTATGGCGAATCCCACGCGTGGGGCTTTCACGAGGCGACGGAGCGGATCATCGCGAAATTTGCCAGGTACCTCGTGGGCGAGGACGCCTCCCGGATCGAGCATCACTGGCAATATCTGTATCGTGCCTTTCACTTTCGCGGGTCGTCCATCATGGGCGCGCTGAGCGCAATCGATATCGCCCTGTGGGACATCAAGGGCAAGGCGTTGGGTGTCCCGGTCTACGAGCTCCTGGGTGGGAAGACGCGGGACCGGGTTCGGGTGTATCAGGACATTCACGGAACGACGGTCGAAGAGGTCGTGGCGCAGTGCGAGGATGCTGTCGCCAGAGGCTTCACGGCACTGGGGCACCTGTCCCCGTTCCCCGACGGCACCAGGGCCGACCCTTGTTTCAAGCCGCACGCGGCCCGGATGCGGGATGCGATCCACGCGGTTGCGGCGTACCGTGATGCGGTCGGGCCATCCGTCGATCTCTGTCTCGAATGCCACCGGCGACTCACCCCCGCCGAAGCGATCACCCTGGGTCACGCGATCGAGCCGTACCATCCCCTGTTTCTCGAAGATCCGTCGCGGCCAGACAACATCGATGCCCAGGGCGCGGTCGCCGCGAAGCTGACGGTGCCGATCGCGACCGGCGAGCGTCTGCATACGCTGGAGGAGTACCAGATGCTGTTCGCGCGAGGCGGGTGCCAGTATGTGCGGCCATCGATTGGCCTGTGCGGGGGGCTCACCGGAGCGAAGAAGATCGCGGCCCTGGCCGAAGCCAACGGAATTGGCGTCTGCCCCCACCATGTCGCCAGCCCGTTCCTGACCGGTGTCTACGTTCAGCTCGCGGCGTGCATTCCGAACTTTTGCATCGCCGAGTACCAGGACAGCGAGCGGTCGTCGCCGAAGCGCGATCTCGTAACCGACGTGATCGAATACGATGGCGCCGGTTTCCTGCATGTGCCAGACCGCCCGGGAATCGGGATCGACCTCGCTCCCGATGTGGAGCGGCACTTTCCGGTCGTTGCCAGAGAGATCGAAACCCGGTTGCACCGCGATGGTTCGGTCGTGGACTTTTGACCCCATTCGTTTGGCAAGAACGTGGTTCCGTAACTGAAGGGAACGATCATGCGGAAAAACAGTTTACGGGAGCTGCTGGACTCCGGCGCACCGAGTATCGGCACGCGGTTGCACAGCTCGTGGCCAACCATCATCGAGTTGGTGGGGCTGAGCGGTGGCATCGACTATGTCGAAATTCTGGCCGAGTACGCTCCCTACGACCCATTTTCGCTCGAGAACCAGGGGCGGGCGATCGAGCTCTTCGATCACCTGACGGGCATGGTCAAGGTGCCGCAGGAAAGCCGGAGCCATGTCGCCGTGCGGGCGCTCAACGCCGGCATCCAGAACGTGCTGTTCGCCGATGTGCGGTGCCCCGCTGATGCCGAGGAGTGCGTACGCGCGGTCCGCGCCGAATCGCCGTCGACCGGTGGCCGGCGCGGGGTGGGGCAGGGCCGCGACGTCCGGATGGTGATGGAGGTGGGCACACCGGCGTACGTGCAGTCGACGGCCCAGTCGGTCGTGGCCCTGATGATCGAGAAGAAGGAAGCGATCGAGAACCTGGAATCGATTCTGGCCGTGCCGGGGGTCGACATGGTCCAGTTCGGCCCGGCCGACTATGCAATGAGCCTCGGCGTTACCGGTGAGCGGAACCATCCGGCGGTTCGGGAGGCGCATCTGCACATGATCGATACGGCGATCCGGATGGGTGTTCATCCCCGCGCCGAGATCGCCGCGCCGGACGCCGCCGCCGAACACATCGAGCGGGGGGTGCGTCATTTCTGCATGGGGACGGACGTCCGGATTCTCCATACCTGGTACCTCACCCAGGGCGCCCGTCTGCGTTCGCGCCTGGGCGGCGAACCCACCAGCTCATGACGCCGTCGCTCATTCCTTCAGGAGTTCCAGCATCGATGACCGATCAGCAGGAAGCCGCCAGGTCCACCCTGCCTCCCTTCCCATACGGTGCGGTGTACTTCCGGAAGTCGAACCCGCCACGGGAAGACTGGGAGCGTGACTACCGGACGGCCGCCGAAGATGGCCTCAATGTCTTTCGCCACTGGTTCATGTGGTCGGCGGTCGAGACGAAACCGGGCGAGTTCGACTGGGCGGACTATGACCACCATTTCGAGCTCGCGTCGCGGCATGGGCTCAAGGTCGTGATCGGGGAGATCAGCCATTCCGCGCCGGAGTGGGCATTCCGGCGGATGGCGCATTGCCGGTTCCGGCGGGACGACGGCTCCTTCGTCGAGAGCCGGATGCGCAACAGCTCGGCGACGGGAGGATTCCCGGGATTGTGTCTCGATAACGATGAAGCGCTCGCCGCCGTGGAGCGTTTCCTGACCGAACTCGTCACCCGGTACAGGGATCATCCGGCGCTCGGCGCATACGATATCTGGAACGAAACCAACACCTTGTCGTCCGGCTATACCGCCTGCCACTGCGACGCGACCGCGCGGCGCTTTCGCCAGTGGCTCCAGGAAAAATACGGTGAAATCGAGCGGGTCAGCGATGCCTGGCGGCGCTACGGGTACGAACAGTGGGAGGACATCGTCCCTCCCAAACAGGGCGGTCCATATCCCGACGAGCTCGACTGGATCCAGTTCCGCGCCGACAACGCCCAGCGCCTGTTGCGGTGGCGTGTCGATCTCGTGCGCCGGCTCGATCCCGATCACCCGGTCACCGCGCACGGGGTGGCCGCCGCGCCCCTGTACCGTATCGGGTCGGCCTCCGACGATTTCTGGAGATCGGCATCGGTGGTCGATGCATACGGCTTTACCTGGGGCGGCGCCCGGTACGGGAACGCGGCGTGGCAGCAATATCATGTCGTGGACATGGTTCGCGCCGGTTCCCGCGGCAAGCCGTTCTGGCACTCGGAGGCGACCGCAGGGCCAAGCTGGCTCGGTGGTGGACAGGACGGCCGGCCACGCCAGGATGGCCGGATTCCGACCGCCAGGGACGTCCGGCTCTGGAACCTGACATCCTTCGCGGGCGGCGCCACGGGGCTCATGTACAACCGATGGCGGCCGTTACTTGACGGCCCCCTGTTCGGAGCGCTGGCCGGCTACGACATGGACGGCTCGCGAACCGGGCGGTCCGAGATGATGAGCCGCATCGCGAGGTGGGCCAACGCGCCGGAACAGGCGGTGTTGTGGCAAGTTCGCCCCACGCGGGGAGACATCGGGCTCGTCTATGTGCCGGAAGCGGCGATGTTCGCCAGCCTCAGTGAAGCCGATCCGGACGCCTACGCGAACGCGGCGCGGGGTGCCTGTCAGGCTTTCTTCGACCGCAACATCCAGGCCGACTGGGTCCACATCGAGGATATCGAGGAGTACCGCCTTCTCTATCTGCCGTATCCGCTGATGTTGCCCGAAGCCGCCGCCGGCGCCCTGGCGAGCTGGGTGCGTAACGGAGGCCGGCTCGTGTCGGAAGGCTGCCCGGCCTACTTCGATGGCCGGGGCCGCGCCGGAACCCGGCAGCCAAATTTGGGATTGGACGAGGTCTTTGGGGCGGCGCAGGCGCATGTCGAGTTCACCCCGGATCTCCTGCCCAGTGAGCGGCTGGACCTTGGAGGTGGCCTCGTTGCGGCGGCGGCGGCGTATCTCCAGACGTATACCGAACACGGTGGAACGGCGTCGGGATGGGATGAGGATCGACGGATCGTCGCGGTCGACCATGCCGTCGGAGCAGGCGCCACGCGGCTGATCGGCACAAGTGCGGGGACCGCCTACAACCTGCATCCGGAGCCCGAGACGGGGCGGTTCTTCGAAGGCATCCTGACGTGGGCGGACCGGGTGCCAAACGTGCGGACATCGGCTCCCGGAATCACGGCGCGGCTGCACAAGGGGGAAGCCGGGCTGGTCCTCTGGGTCACGAATCCGACCCATGCCGAGATCACGACGACCCTGACGCCGGCGCCAGGGTCGTCTCCGATCCGGGATGTCCGCGTGTATTGGGGGAACGATCCGAAGCGAGTGGGTGACACCGATGTCACGATCACGGTCGGCGCCAGGGACGCGGCGATCCTGAAGATAGGGTGATGATCGATCGCTCGGAGTTGGCAAATGGATTGCGTCGATGCGTCGATCTGCCGTCGGCGTCGAGCGATCTGGGGGACGTGCCATGGACAAACCGCTGGAAGGCAAAGTCGCAATCGTGACGGGCTCGGATTCGGGCATCGGGCAGGCTATCGCGAAAGATTTCGGCGCGCAGGGAGCGGAGGTAGCGATCACCTGGTTCTCGAACGAGCAACGCGCCCAGGACACCGGCAAAGAAGTGGGACGGGCGGGGCGGAAGGCACTCGTGATGCAGGTCGATGTGCGTGAGCCATCGGCCATCGCCGAACTCTTCGAAACGACCACGCGGCGGCTCGGCATCCCGTCCATCCTCGTCAATGACGCGGGCTTCGATGCGGTCGGGAAGCATGGGGTGGACGTGACGATCGAGGAATGGGACGATCGCTTCAAGACGAACGTGTACGGACCGCTCTTCGCGTGCCAGCACTTCATCCGCGCCAGGCGGCGGGCGGGGCAAGATCATCAACATCAGCTCCGTCCACGAAGACATCCCGCGGGCGGGAGCCGCTGGCTACTGTGCCTCGAAGGGTGCCCTTGGGAATCTCACGCGCTGTCTCACGCTGGAGCTGGCGGAAGACAGGGTCAACGCCAACAACATCGCGCCGGGGATGGTCACGACTCCGACGAACCAGGAAGCGGTGGACGATCCCGATGTGATGGAGGAACAGGTCCAGAGCATTCCCCTGAAGCGGGCCGCCGGATCGTGGGAGATCGCGAAACTGGCGTTGTACCTGGTGTCCCAGGATGCGAATGACGCTTCGGGCCAGCCTGTCACGCTCGACGGCGGGCTCATGATGACCCTGGGACAGGGTGCGTAGCACGCGAGGCAATCATGGACGCCGCCAGTGCCCCACCGGTGACTCGACCGCATCACCATGACTCCTCCATCGCGGAATGCCGGTGCGGAGGATGATCGGGTCGGGGGTCTCGGACCATGCGGGCGAAACGCCCGGCGGTGGTGAAGTCGGCTCCCGCGATGTGAGTGCCGTGCGTCGGGTGATCCGCCCTTGGTACATGACCGTGATCCGGTCGGCGACAGCGGTGGGCGGCACACGTACCCCTCTGCTGGCAGGCCAACACCTGTGTCGAACAGCCGTGTCGACCAGCCGTGGGGGAAGGACGGGCCATTGATCGGTTCGGTATTATCCACGGGCGGATGCCGATGAATTTGAACGCTCGATCTGGATGATCCCGGGATGACCCGCCTCCCGCATTCGCGGCCTGAACAGCGTAGGATGATACCGTCGATCCATCACCTCGCCGCATCGCACCGGCGGAGAGCGAGCCCTCATACGTGCTTCCCAGGAAGATCGCATGTTTCGGCCGGTCAGCGACACGGTCGTGACACTCTTGGCCGCGAGCACGCCCTTCTTCGACCTGTACGTTGACGAGCTGTCTGACCCGACCGGCAGCTCGTTCTCGTTCGCCACGTATGACGTAGACTCGGTTGATAACCGCGGCTCAGCTCGGCCGCTGTGATGCAGGTGCGGTCCTGTCGCCGAGGAGGTGGGCAAGGACGGCGCCGCGGAAGGCGTCGGGAGCCTTGCCCGAGATTGACCGGGAGCCGGAGGTGGCGCCAGTGACGGACCAACACTCCGCTGAGCACGAAGAGAGGGACCGTACGCGGCAGTGGGGGGCGACGGGCAGGTTGGGTGGGCCGCTCGATGTCCCTTCCCGTATCGTGGTGACGACCCGGTATGGGATCCTGCTCTCCATCGTCGGGGTGGCGATCAGCTCCCTGGTGCTGCTCGTCTATTGCCTGGTGGTGATGGTGAGCAGCATCGTTCACGCGTTTACCGAGACGTCGTTCGACATGGATGGCGCGCGGATGTTCGCGGTCGAGCTGATCGAGCTGACCGATTTCTTCCTGCTGGGGATGGTGCTCTACGTGGTGGCGATCGGCATGTACCAGTTGTTCGTCGATCCCGATCTGCCGGTGGCGGGCTGGATGCGGGTCCGTAGCCTCGACGACCTGAAAACACAAATCCTCAACGTGATTGTGGTGTTGCTCGTAGTGACCTTCCTGGCGAGCGCGATCACGTGGAGCGGTGGGCGGGATGTCATCTACTTCGGGGCGGCGGTGAGCGCCGTCATCCTCGCGGTCAGCGTCTACACCTTCGTTCACCGCGGCAATCATTAGCAGAACGTGACGTTGCACCGCGCTGGATGGTGCCAGGCGACCCTCGGCGGGGGTTATCCGCCTCGTTGGCGCATCCGAACCTGGAGCCTGTTATGCACTTCAGAGAACACTCGGTGGTCTGTCCATGGCAGATCGTCACGCAGAGCGTAGCGATGGACCGCATCCGCCAACAGGCAATTCCACAGGAACTGTCTGTTGTGAATCGCAACAGCGTGTCGCGCGCGATGCGCTCGTCGGCGGAGCCGACGATGGGCCTCCAGCACCAGGGTCCGACTGCGTCGGATGCGCTTCGCGCGGCGATCCGTCAGTCGCTGCGCTCCCTCGGGAAGACGGTAGGGAAAGAATGACAGGAAGCACTGAACAGACCACTCAGCGTGGACGAGGATCGCCCAGATTGGGCCGGATGCATGACGGCGGTGCACACGGGTCGCCTTACGGCGCCGATGCATATCCGAAGTATCGCCCGAATGCCTGGGTTCGGTAGGCATAGCGGAGCACGATGGCCCAGACGACAACAACGGCTCCGATGACGATGTAGTCGGCAGCGGAGAGAAGGTCTGTCCCGAAGAACTCGCGGAGCGGCCGAATGGCCAGGATCGCGATGTAGACCGGCAGCATCGCCACCGCCAGGAGCGTCGGCCGCCAGTCGTGGTTCGTCTCCGCGGCAACCGCGAACCAGGATGTCGGCGGCGAGGTGAAGGGGACGAGCACAAGGCCCGCCAGGACCAGCAGGTGTGTCAGGGCGTCACGCGCGATGGCATCCGCCGACCCGGCGGTCGCGTCCGGGACACCGGCGATCGGGATGGTTGAAAAATCGGCATCGACATTGCTGAAGTAGTAGAGGGTGTAGACCACGAACGCGGCCGCCGCCAGCGTCAGCGCGGCCGGGAGCACGAAGGCGACGAGCGTCTGCAACAGCCCGCGGGGCGGCGTCGCGGGATGAGCCCACAGGGCGAGACCGGTGGCGGGGATGCCGACGGTCAGCGTCGTCAGCAGCGACAGGCTGGTCGGGGAGAATGGGAATCCCGCCTGTACCAATATGACCAACAGGATCACGAGGGCGGCGACGAAGGCGCGGGTGAGGAAGAGCCCGAGCGCGCCCTGGAGACCCATCCGGACCCGCTGGCCCTCGCGGAAAGCGTCGGGAAGCGCGCCGAAGGAGTCGTTGAGGAGGACGATGTCGGCGGCGGCCCGTGTCGCCTGGCTGCCGCTCTGCATCGCGATCCCAAGGTTCGCTTTTTTCAGCGCCAGCACGTCGTTGACCCCGTCACCTGTCATCGCGACGTAGTGACCGCGGCGGCGCAGGGCATCGATCAACCGCTCCTTTTGCTCCGCGGTGACCCGCCCGAAGATCCTCCCTTCCTCGGCGATCTGATCGAACCGCTCATCATCCGACTCTGCCAGCTCGGGACCGGTGAAGAGTGTGAGCTCGCCCGTCATCCCGGCATGATGAGCCAGGGCGGCGACGGTCTCCGGGTTGTCGCCGGAGATGATCTTCAGATCGATCCCGGCGTCCCGAAATCCGGCGAGCGTTTCCCTGCTGTTCGGTCGCAGCTCGTCGGCGATTCCGAGCCAGGCACGTGCCGCCAGATCCGGCGGCAGGGTCGGCACGCCGTCGCCGTCGTGGAGCATCGTTGGCGTGGGGGACGAGGCGACGAGCAGCACCCGAAGCCCGCGATCGGTCCACCCAGCGGGGAAGTCTTCCATGTCACCGGCTACGTGGCGGCCGAGGAGCTCGGGAGCCCCGAGGGCTACCACACCCCGTACGTCGGCACGATCGAACGCGACGGCACCCCACTTTCGAGCGGACGAGAACGGGATCTCGTCGAGGAGCGGGACCACCGGTCCGTCGCAGGCCGCCGCGATCGCCTCGCTCGTCGGGTTCTGGGCACTCGCGCTTCGCACCATTGCGCCGAGCGCCGTCCGGATCTCGAGCCCGTCGCCGGCAAGCAGACGAAACTCGACGACCTCGAGCGAATTGGCGGTGAGCGTCCCGGTCTTGTCCATGCAGAAGACGTTGACATGGGAGAGAGACTCGACGGCGTTCATCTGCTGAATGAGCGCGTCCCGATTGGCGAGCCGGATCGCGGCCATCGCGTAGGTGACGGTGACCATCAGAAAGAGGCCCGCCGGCACGATGCCAAGGATCACCGCGGCGGCGAGGGCTATTTCACGGATAGGGAAGTCCCACACCGCCGAGAAGATCAGAAGCATGACCGCGAACGTGCCCGCGATCGCGAGCAGCAGGCGCACGATCAGGTTGATCTGCCGCTGGAGTGGGGTAATGATCCGCCGGTAGACACGGGCGCCGGCGGTAATCTGGCTCGCCATCGTCTGGTCTCCGACCTTCTCGGCCTGGTAGCGGGCCGAGCCGGAAACGGTGTAGCTCCCCGAAAAGACAGGATCTCCAGGTTGTCTCGATACCGGGTCGGACTCGCCTGTCAAGAGTGACTCATCGACCTCTATCCGGCCATCGCCGACCACCCGGCCATCGAGCATCACCTGATCACCGGGGCGGAGGACGAGCACGTCGCCGAGCACGAGCGCCTCCGGATCGACCTCGCGCTCCTCGCCATCGCGGACGACGGTCGCCCGGACCCGGGCGACTAGCGCGATTTTGTCGAGGCGTCGCTTTGCGATGGCCTCCTGGATGATCCCGACGACGGCGTTGATCACCGCGAGGCCGGAGGAGACCAGGGCATCCGTAGTCAGGCCGAGGCCGATCAGGAGCACGCCGATACCGATCAGCGTGATATTGAAGAAGGTGAAGAGGTTTTCGCGGACGATCTGCCAATAGGTCCGGCTCGTCGCCCGCCGGGTCCGATGTCCAAGCCCTTGCGCGCGTCGCTGTTGCGCCTCGGTCTCCATCAAGCCGTTTGCCGGATCAGTGGGTGGCAGGCCGGGTCGCCCCTGCTCCACTGTTGCCGACGCCGCGAGAGATCGTGTCTCGATCGTTCCTCTTCCCAACAGTATCCTCCTCCGCGCCTCGACCATCTCCCGCGCCTCCAGCACCATAGCGCAACGCAGTCTCGCATGTGGGAGACGGGAGGGCCGAATCGGCTTAAAGGACGGAGAAAACGGCGTTGGTTATGACGGAACCGGGCCGGGCATGCGTTTTCAGCAGAACGTTGACATCACCTAATGTGCCGCTGTCAAGGCGGCGTACGATCGGGGACGGTCGCGAGTCAGACTGGCAACGGCGGCCCAGGATTTGGCCGCCCCCACCGCCATGGGGGTGAGGACGTAACGTTGCCAATCGAACTCTTCGCCCGCGGACTTCGTGTCCTTTTGGTGCCGCCGAGATGGGTGTTCAACGAAGGAGTCATCAACGAGGCTGGTGACGCCAGGATAACCGGCACAAAACGAGGTGCGCATCAGGACTGCCGGGTGGAAACTCTTGGTGTTGTGGTGGTTACCGTGCCGATTCTTCTCGACGACCAACTGCGCGTCGGCAGTGTCCAGGACGACGGCACCGACGTTGGTGAGCCGCCTGACGCGGCGTACCAGCGTCGGCAAGGGTTCCTTCCGTCGGGGCTACGTCAGGTGGTCGTCAAGGAAGGCCACGACCCGCTCGATGTTCTCCTCGCTCTCGAACACCGGCGTCTCCCCAGTGTCGCCGTGCCCCCGCCCGCGAGCAGGTCGTACTCCACGTCGACGCCCGCCGCGCTCAACGCATCGGCCAGCATCTTCGTATTCTCGATCGCGACGGTGCAGTCCTGATCCCCCTTCTGGATCAGGAACGGCGGCTCCGAACCATTGAGGTAGGTGATCGGGTTTGCCTCGGACACCAGCTCCGGCACCGAGCCGATCGGCGCGCCGAGGCAGGCTGCCGCAATCGAGTCGGCGCTGCCGTAGGTCTGGTCCGCGGCCGGGCAGCCCTGGGCCTTCGCCTGAGCGTCCAACTGGCCGAAGTCGGTGGGGCCGAACCAGTCGATGACCAGCTGAACCTCGTTCGAGACGTCGGCGTTGCCGAGGCTCGCGTCGTCGAACGGAGCGTCGTCGCCGGTCGTGCCCAGCATCGCCGCCAAATTTTCGCCGGCCGACTGGCCGAAGGCGGCAATCCGGTCGGGGTCGAGGCGGTAGGCATCGGCGTTGGCGCGCAGGAAGTGAACAGCGGCGCGGGCGTCGAGCACCGCGGCCGGGAACGTGGCCTCGCCGAAGAGGCGGTAGCCGACCCCGACGACGGCGTAGCCGGCGTCGAGTAGCGCGTTGCCCACTTTGGTCGGGACTTCACCCTTGTCCCCGAACGTGAAGCCGCCCGCGTGAAAGTTGACCACCACCGGGAACGGGCCGTCGCCCTCGGGCAGGTAGATATCGAGCAGTTGGGTGTCCGAGGCATCGGCGTAGGCTACGTCGGCGAAGGCCGGCATCGCGTCGAAGCGCGCTCCCATCTCAGCGGGGATAGCGCCGTCGGTGGGCGTTGCCGCCGGTGTGGCGTCCTGCACGCCGGAAACGACGGGGCTCGCCGCCGGAGTGGCATCCTGGGCGGCGACGAGCCTCGTTCTCAGCCCGATCGCCCCAACAGCGAGTGCCGCCGCGACGGCCGGCGCCGCCTTCAGCACGTGGCGCCGGGTCGGTTCGGCGCCGCCCCCCTCGTCCGCCGGGCGCAGCTTCTCGTACCGTTCGGTGATGGTGTCGATGATGTTCATGACGCGAGCCTTTCGGTGAAAGAAGACGAACAGCCAACGGATGACCTGTTCATCCTGGGTTCCGGCGACTCTGGCGTCGTCGTCCCGCCGCGGTGATTGTCTCGGGTCTCACTCGTCTGGCTGGAGTAGCCGGGCCTGATACGCGATGACCACGGGGATTCGGTTCGTCATCGCGTCTTCTCCGCTCGATTGCGGTGTCCTGTTATGGTGCGGACAGCGGCCAATGTTGGCCGCGAACCGGGACAGCGGACGCAGCCTATCGGGCCAGGCCAAGCGCCAGGTGTCGATGAATGGCACCGCCTGCGCCTCCGTGGAGCAGCAGGCGGACGACCACAGCATTCGTTTTACTATCACAATGTTCTTGCCCACCGATGATGGTCGAGATTGGCGCCGGGCTGCTCCTGATCCATCGGGAGGCGCTGCAGGCGAGCTTCGGCGGAGAGCGAGTGTTCATGAGTCCTTCCGAGGAAGATCGCAGGTTTCGCCCGGTCACCGACACGATCGTGGCGCTCCTCGCCGCGAGCACGCCCTTCCTTGACCTGTACTTCGACGAGCTGTCTGAGGCGAGTGGCAGCCCGCTAACGTTCGCCACGGCTGGCGCGTTCGCGCTCGTGATCGGAATCTTGCTCCTCGTTCGACGGCGATTTCCGCTCCCCGTGCTTGGCCTGTTGCTCCTGGCGGCGGTCATGGCCGCGGCTACTGGGAAGGAGGAGTTGCCGATCTCGTTCCTGATCGCCGCGTCGGTCGCGCTCTTCACCGTCGCCAGCACCCTGCCAAGACAGACAGCCGTTGTCGCTGGCGTGATCGCCATTGCCATCGCGTTTCCGCTCGAGTTGGTGTCCACAAGGGGCGCCATGATATCGCGGGAAGCGCTGGCCCCGGTATTCTGGAGCGCGTTCGCGGTCGCCGCCGGGGACGCCGTCCGGACCCGGCGAATCTACGTGCAGGTGCTCGAGGAGCGGGCCCGGCGCGCCGAGGAGACCCGCGAGCAGGAGGCCCGGGCGCGGGTGGTGGAAGAGCGGCTCCACATCGCCCGCGAGCTGCACGACATCGTGGCCCACCATATCGCCGTGGTGAACATTCAGGCCGGGCTGGCGGAGCGGGCGATGTCGCGAAACGCTCTGGAGACCGCCGCGACGGCGATCACGCATGTCAGCGAGGCGGCCCGCCTGGCGCTCGACGATCTGTCCGCCGTGCTCCACCTGCTGCGCGGATCCGGGGACATCGATCGCCGCGAGCCGGCGCCGGGTCTGGCACAGGTGAACGACCTGCTGGATTCGTACGCACGCGCGGAAAATCGGGTGCAGGTCACGATCCGGGGCGGGGCGCAGCCGCTTCACGCCGCCAGCGAGCTCACCGCCTATCGCGTGATCCAGGAGTCGCTCACCAACGCCACCAAGCACGGGATCCTGGGTGAGACGCACCTGACACTCTCCTACGAACCCACTGACTTCGTTGTCCACGTCACCAATCCCGCTCGGACCGATGTCGTGGGCAACATTCCGGCGGTGCCAGGAACCGGATACGGCATGATCGGGATGCACGAGCGGGTCGACGCGATCGGGGGGAGGATGACGGCGGGACAGCGTGCCAACGGCATCTTCGTCGTCGAAGCGCACCTCCCCTACGCACCGGCCGAGCCGGCACAGACGGAGCCAGCCTCATGATTCGTGTGCTGATCGCTGACGACCAACCGCTGATCCGGGCCGGAATCCGGGGTGTCCTGGAACTCGAGGACGACCTCCTGGTGGTCGGAGACGTTGCCGATGGGCAGGCCGCCGTGAGCGCGGCGCGTGGCGAACGCGCCGATACCGTGCTGATGGATATCCGGATGCCGGGTCTCGACGGGATCGAGGCGACGCGGTGGATCCGGGCCGACGAGAACCTTGCCGGTGTCCGGATCATCATCCTGACCACGTTCGAGACGGACGACAACGTGGCGGCGGCGCTTCATGCCGGCGCCAGTGGATTCCTGGGCAAGGGCGCCAGCCCCGAGGAGATCGTCGACGCGATCCGGATCGTCGCGAACGGGGAATCGCTGCTGTCGCCGCGGGCGACGCGGTCGCTGATCGAGCGATTCCTGGCCCAGCCGCAACCCGCCGCCGGGTCCGACCGGCAGGCATCGCGCCGGGCGAACCTGATCGCCAACCTGACCGAACGCGAGCGGGAAGTCCTCGTGCTCGTCGCCCGCGGCCTCTCCAACGATGTGATCGGCGAGGCGCTCTCGATCTCGTCGTTCACCGTCAAGACCCACGTCAACCGGGCGATGGTGAAGCTCGACGCGCACGACCGGGCGCAGCTCGTGGTCTTCGCCTATCAGGCCAGGCTACTCCAGCCAGACGAGTGAGACCCGATTCAAACACCGCGGCGGGACGACGACGCCCGAGCCGCCGGGATCCAGGATGAACAGGTCACCAGTTGGCCCGTCGTCCTCACCCGAAAGGCGCCCCTCATGATCGTCGTCGATACCCTCACCAAACGCTACGGCGCCACGGTCGCCGTCGATGCCCTCAGCTTCACCGTCCAGCCCGGCGTGATCACCGGCTTTCTCGGCCCCAACGGCGCCGGCAAGTCGACCACGATGCGGATGATCATGGGCCTCGACCACCCGACCGCCGGCCACGCCACCGTCAACGGCAAGGCGCTCGCCGCCCACCGCGCCCCCCTGCACGAGGTCGGCGCCCTGCTCGAAGCCCGGGCGATCCATCCGGGCCGCTCGGCCTACAGCCATCTCGCGGCGATGGCCGCCACCACCGGCATCTCCGACCGCCGGGTCCACGAGGTCCTCGATATCGTTGGCCTGACCCCGGTCGCCAACAAGCGGGCGGGCGCCTTCTCGCTGGGGATGGGCCAGCGGCTCGGGATCGCCGGGGCATTGCTCGGCGATCCCGAGACGGTGATCCTCGACGAGCCGGTCAACGGGCTCGACCCGGAAGGGATCGTCTGGATCCGGACCCTGCTGAAGGGGCTCGCCGACGAGGGCCGGACGGTCTTCGTCTCGTCGCACCTGATCTCGGAGATGGGCTTGATGGCCGAGCATCTGATCATCGTCGGCCGCGGCAAGCTGATCGCGGACATGACCGTCGACGAGCTGCGCCACAGCGCCGTCGACGACAGCGTCGAGGTCGCGACCGCGCAGGCGGCGGAGCTGACCCGGGTCCTGCTCGGGGAGGGCGTCGCGATCGACACCACCGACGAGCCCGGCGTGGTGCGGGTGCGGGGGCTGGCGGCGGCCACGATCGGCGAGCGGGCGTTCGCGGCGGGGATCCCGCTCCATGCCCTGGTGCCGCGGGAACCGTCGCTCGAAGAGGCGTTCATGAAGCTGACCCACAATTCCGTCGAGTACCAGCCGGTCGCGGCCTGACCCGTCCTGACCAACACGAGTCCGTTCTATCGTCTATCGCCCGGCCTCGCCGGAGCCCACAGGAGCGTCATCATGGCCACCTTCATTGCCGAACCCTCGGTTCCTCGTTCCGCCCGCGCCACCGCGCCGGTGACCAGTGTCACCGGGCGGATGGAAACCGCCACCCTGGGGGTGACCTTCCTCCGCGTGATCCGCTCGGAGTGGGTGAAGTTCCGCAGTCTGCAGTCCAACTGGATCACGATGATCTCGGCCGTCGTCCTGATGATTGGGATCGGCGGGGTGTCGGCGGCGTTTCTGAGCGACACGGTCAGTGGCGGCGGCGACGGCTTCGGCGACACGACCGATCCGACGACGACCAGCCTGAGCGGGATGATGCTCGCCCAGATCGTGCTCGGGATCGCCGGCGTGCTGGTGATGACGAGCGAGTTCGCCAACGGAATGATCCGGGCCTCGTTCGCGGCGGTCCCGAAGCGGCTGCCGGTGCTGGGGGCCAAGGCGGTCGTCGTCACCGGGGTCACCTTCCTGGTGATGCTGCCGACCATGGTCGCCAGCTTCTTTCTGGGCCAGGTCGTCATCGGCGGCGAGCTCAACGCGGGCCTGGGGGACGACGGGGTGCTGCGGGCGGTGATCGGCTCGGCCGGCTACCTGACCGCGATCGCGCTGCTCGGGCTGGGGCTGGGCTCGATCCTGCGGCAGGCGGCCGGGGCGATCGGGACTGTCTTCGCGCTGCTGCTGATCGCGCCGGGCCTGCTCGGGCTGGTGCTGCCGGCCTCGTTCGACACGGCGCTGACCTACCTGCCGTCGAACGCGGGGCAGGCCTTCACCACGGTCGGCGGGTCGGAGGCGCTGCTCTCGCCAGCCGTCGGGGCTCTGGTCGTCGCGGCGTGGGTCGCCGCCGTCCTGGGCGTCGCCGCGGTCCTGCTCAAGCGCCGGGACGCCTAAGCACCACCCACCCACGCACCGTCGGTGCGCACAACTGCCCGAATCCATCGAACGTGAATCTGGCCGAGGGAATCACTCCCTCGGCCAGATTCGTTTTGTCATCACCCCAAGGTGGCCGATCAGCTGGGTGATGATGCGCGGCGCGCCACTGGACCTCGGGCCCAGGAAGGGAGACAACCGTCCATTGCGCATGGCGGTCATTGACTGCGAAAAGGGGGCGGAAGCGATCGCACTGCACCGAGTACGGTTCATGGCAGAATGACAGCGTGGCGCCGGCTTGCTGGGTCAATGAGACGACGAACAGGAGGACATACCATGGGTGACGATGCAGCGCGACGTACCCCTGAATCCCGCGGGGGGCAACTCTACCCAATGGATTCGATCATCGCCCACATCGATGACGGCGCCCAGGCCGCCGCTGAGGCAGCGCTCCGCGAAGCGGGCTGGGAGAGCGACGATGTCGTAGTCGCGTCGGGCGATGAGGTCACTCAGGTCTCCGGTGCTGCCCAGGCGGGCCGAAGCTTTATGCAGCGGCTCACGGCAGCCTTCCCTTCGGAGGAGGCCAATATCGAGAACGAGTTCAAGGAGGCCGCGGCCCGCGGCAGCTGGGCGATCATGGTCCGGGCGGAGACGGACGAGCGGCGTGCCGCCGCGACATCGATCCTCAAGGCAAACGGCGCCTACGGCCTGCGCCATTACGGCAAGCGCACGATCACCGACATGTGACGAGTGACAAGCCATGGCGGTCAGCCCGGGGAGCGCTCCCCGGGCTGACCGCAGCCTGGAGTCTGCGCCTCGGAAACAGACCTGCATTCGTCTGGCGTCGCCGTTGCTGACAAGGCCCGATCACCCACGGTGCGATACCGTCGTCCAAGACAATGTCAGGCGCGCTAAAATGCTCCGATCGTCTTGGATGCCTGAATCGGGGAGCGCAGACGCACATGCCGGCACCAGATGGTCTCCATCAATTGGTTGAGAACTTCGAGCGGAACCGGGATGCCTACCACTCGGGGAACTACAACGAGACGCAGGTTCGGGTCGATTTCATCAATCCTCTGTTCGAGCTCCTCGGCTGGGATGTCATCAATCGACAGGGTAATAGTCCCGCATATCAGGATGTCGTTCACGAGGACGCGATCAAGGTCGGTGGTGCGCACAAGGCCCCCGACTACGGCTTTCGCGTCGGCGGCGCTCGCAAGTTTTTCGTCGAAGCGAAGAAGCCCTCCGTCAGCATTGAGGACCACCCGCTTCCCGCCTTCCAGCTCCGTCGGTATGCATGGTCCGCCCGGCTTCCCCTGAGCATCCTTACCGATTTTGAAGAGTTCGCAGTCTACGATTGCCGGATCCAGCCGGACAAGGACGACAGCGCTGTCGTCGCAAGGGAACGGTTCCACCGCTACGACGAATACGTCGACAAGTGGGATGAGATCGCCGCGACGTTCTCCCGGCAGGCGGTGCTCGATGGTTCTTTCGATGCCTACGCTGATACTGCGGCGACCAGACGGGGCAAGGCGACCGTCGATGCTGTCTTCCTCAAGGAGATCGAGACCTGGCGGGAGATGCTGGCGCGCGATCTCGCCCTGCACAACCCGAAACTGACGCGACGCGATCTCAACTACGCGGTCCAGATGACGATCGACCGGATCGTCTTCCTGCGGATGACCGAAGATCGCGGGATCGAGGAATACGGGCGGTTGCAGGCGCTCCTCAACGGCGGCCACGTCTACGATCGACTGCGCGAGCTCTACCGTCAGGCGGACGAGCGATACAACTCCGGGCTTTTCCACTTCCATGCCGAGCGGGGCCGTGACGAAGCGCCCGACGAACTGACGCCCGGGCTGACGATCGAGGATGCGTCGCTCAAGTCCATCATCAAGAGCCTCTACTACCCCGACAGCCCGTACGAATTCTCGGTTCTCCCGATCGAGGTTCTCGGTCAGGTCTACGAGCAGTTCCTCGGCCGGGTGATCGATATCTCGCCCGACCGGCAGGTCACGATCGAGGAAAAGCCGGAGGTCCGCAAGGCGGGCGGAGTCTACTACACGCCCAAGTACATCGTGGACTACATCGTCGAGCACACGGTCGGTGAGCTGTTGAAGGGGAGGAAACCTGGACCGCGCGGGGCGACGAGCAAGCTCCGGATCGTCGATCCGGCCTGCGGCTCCGGCTCGTTCTTGCTCGGAGCCTACGAGTACCTGCTGGACTGGCATCGCGACCGCTACATCGAGGATGGACCCCAGAGGCACCGTAAGCAACTGTTCCAGGGGATGGGCGGGCAGTGGCTGCTGACCACGGCGGAGAAGAAGCGGATTCTGCTCAACAACATCTATGGCGTGGACATCGATCCGCAGGCGGTCGAGGTGACCAAGCTTTCGCTCCTGCTGAAGGTGCTGGAAGGGGAGACCTCCGAATCGATCGTGTCGCACTCACGTTGTTCCGGGAACGAGCTCTGCCGGACCTGAGCGACAACATCAAGTGCGGCAACTCGCTGATCGGGCCCGATTTCTACGATAACCAACAGATGAGCTTCCTGGACACCGAAGAGCACTACCGGATCAACGTCTTCGACTGGAAGGCGGCGTTCCCGGAAGCGTTCGCCGATGACGCTCCCGGCTTCGACGCGGTAATCGGCAACCCGCCGTATCTCAACATCGACGATACCTGGGGGAAAGGTGATCCCCAACAACGCTACATCAAGCGGGCGTATTCCAATGTCTATAATGATAAGATCGATATCCTGTTCTACTTTCTGACCAAGGCCGTCCAGATCAGCAAGGGCAATGTCGCATTCATCGTCTCGCGGGCGTTCCTGGAAGCGTATAAGGCGGACAAGCTCCGACATTGGCTTGCGGTTCAGACCGATATCGCGGAGATCATCGACTTTCAGAATCGTTACATTTTTGAAGGAGTGGGGATCACGACGGCCATCGCTTTCTTCAATAAATCGAGTGTCGCGCGGGATGCACATTTCTACCGGCTGCATAACCCCATGTCCCGAATCGAGGATCTTGCCAGGCACAAATCAGATTCGGCCATCTTTCAGCACATTGAGGTAGCACAAGAACTGTTTTCTGCGGAACCTTGGTTGTTTGCCGATACTGACACTAATGCGATCAATCGGAAGGTCGATGCCGCTGGGCAGCCACTGGGAAAAGTGCTTCACATTGGACAAGGGATGCAGACGGGCCCGAACGATGTCTTCGGCGGCTTGACTCTGAAGCAGGTTCAGGAATGGGGACTTGAGCCTACCGAGTATTTTACACGCGCCCGAAATTCCGACATCCGGCGTTACCGAATCCACGACTGCGGCGAGATACTTCTGTATCTGGAAGACTTCAAGCGTTTCGAGGATCTGCCCTCTGGAGTGCAGTCTCACCTCAAGGAGCACGACGAACGACTCAAGCAACGCGCTGCATATCAACGAGGGGACTGCGACTGGTGGCGGTATACATGGCCGCTTCATCGTGAGTACATGAGCAGGAACAAAATTCTCTGCCCGTACCTTGCAACCAACAATCGTTTTGCGCTCGATGAGCAGCGAACGTTTCTTGGTCTGACTGACACGACTATTCTGTATGGGGTCGAGCAACCGGAACAACTCCACTACATCCTGGGGCTACTCAACTCCCGGCTACTTACATTTCGCTTCACGTTCATCGGGAAATTGAAGAGTGCCGGGATCATCGAATACTTCTGGAATAGTGTCTCCAAACTGCCAATCCGGCGGATCGACTTCACCAACGAGTCTGATCGGGCACGGCACGACCGGCTGGTTGCGCTGGTCAGTCATCTGATTGGACTGCGCGAGCGGATAGCCGAGGCACGGAGCGATCACGACCGGACCGTCCTTCAGCGCCAGATCGACGCGACAGATGGCCAGATCGATCGGCTGGTCTACGAGCTATACGGCCTCACGAAGGACGAAATCGCCGTCGTCGAGGGTAGCGTTGCTGGAGGACGGTAGTTCCCGGCGATCGCATTGGTCGGCATTGTCCGTCCCCGAGTTACGGTGGAGAGACTCGCGCGGCAACGAACGGATGCCAGGATACCTTCGTTGCTGCGCTCGTTGGGTTGCCGGGTGGGGCGTGCACCTTCGGTGCACAGGTCCGACACGAGATCAGACCCTACGAATTGCATAAAATGGGCGGCGAAGGGCCGGGGGTGTCGGAGCCGGTGACCCTCACGAGCGGCCGGAGGCAAGAGCTTCCTGCTCGTGGATCTGGGCGGCCTCTTCCAAGCGGGCGAGCTCGTCGTCGCCGTGGAACTGCCCCTTGTGGAGGCGGGCGTAAAACCCGTCTTGCGCCAGCAGCGAGTCGTGATCGCCGCGCTCGATGATCTCGCCGCCGTTGATGACGAGGATCTGGTCGGCCTGGCGGATCGTGCTCAGGCGGTGCGCGATCACGAAGCTGGTGCGCCCCTCCATCAGCCGCAGCAGCGCTTCCTGGATGTGCCGCTCGGTCCGGGTATCGACGCTGCTGGTCGCCTCGTCGAGGATCAGGATCGTCGGGTCGGAGAGCGCGGCGCGGGCGATCGCCAGAAGCTGGCGCTGGCCCTGGCTGAGATTGCCGCCGCGCTCGCTGAGCTCCGTGTCGTAGCCGTTGGGGAGCCGCCGGATGAACGGATCGGCGTTGGCGAGCCGTGCCGCGGCGTGGACTTCCTCGTCGGTCGCGTTCAGCCGACCGTAGCGGATGTTGTCGATGATCGAGCCGGAGAAGAGGAAGGTATCCTGCAACACGACGCCGAGCTGGCGGCGGAGGTCGGCCTTGCGCAGCGTGCGCAGGTCGTAGCCGTCGATCGTGACCGTGCCGCCGTCGATCTCGTAGAACCGGGTCAGCAGGTTGATGATCGTGGTCTTTCCGGCGCCGGTCGGGCCGACGAGGGCGACGAGCTGGCCAGGGGCGGCGTGGAGGCTGACATCCTTCAGGACCGGGGTTGCGCCGTCGTAGGAGAAGCGGACGCGGTCGAACACCACGTCGCCGCGCAGATCCTGGACGGAATGGGCGTCCGGAGCGTCGACCTCCGGCTGCTCGTCAATGATCTCGAACACCCGCTCGGCTCCGGCGATCGCCGACTGGAGCTGGTTGTAGAGGTTGGCGATCTCGTTGACGGGCCGCCCGAGCTGGCGCGAGTAGTTGATGAAGCTGGCGATCGTGCCGACCGTGGCCCGGCCATCGACGGCCATCCAGCCGCCGACCCCGGCGACGAGGGCGAGGCTGAAATTGCTGACGAAGTTCATCATCGGGCCGACAACCCCGGCGAAGGTCTGGGCGCGCGTTGAGGCCTTGCGCAGCTCGGCGTTGGCGACGGCGAAATCGGCCAGCACCTTCGGTTCCTGGTGGTAGGCCTTGACCACCCGCTCGCCCGTGATCGTCTCCTCGATGATCCCGTTGAGGGTGCCGAGGTTCTTCTGCTGAAGCCGGAAGCCGTCGCGGGTCTTGCTTCCGACCCAGCGGTTGAGCGCGAAGGTGAGCCCAAGCGTGGAGACGATGCTGACGGCGGCGAGCGTCGGCTGCAGGATCAGCATCAGGACGATCACGCCGATCCCGCTAAGGACGCCCCAGACGATCTGGACGAGGCTCTCGGAGAGCACCTGGTTGACGTTCTCGACGTCGTTCGTGAGGCGGCTCATCGTGTCGCCGTGAGCGCGCTGGTCGAAGAAGCGCAGCGGCAGCGACTGCATTTTCGTGAAGAGGTCGTTGCGGATGTCACGGATCGTCTCCTGCGCGACCTTGGCCATGATCCAGGTCTGGAGCCAGGTCAGGAGCGAGAGCGTGATGTAGATCGCGCCCATCAGGAGCAGGATCCGGGTCAGCCCGGGCAGGTCGCCGGGGATGATGTAGTCGTCGATCGCGCGGCCCATCAGGTAGGGGCCAGCGAGCTGGCAGGCGGTCGTCAGCACGACCAGGACTCCCGTCGCGATCAGCCCGCCGCGCTGGACCTGGAGGTAGCTCCAGAGCCGGAAGACCGTCTCCTTCGGATTCTTGGCGCGGGGTTTCTCGGCCCCGAACCGCGCTCCCGGTCCGCCGCCGGGTCCACCCGGTCCTGGCGTGGGAGAAGGAGCCGGGCTTGAACTACGTTGCGCCATAGACGACGGCCCCGCTTTCGATCTGCGATTCGTAGATGTCGCGATAGAGCTCGCTGCCGGCGATCAGCTCGTCGTGCGTGCCCGAGGCGACGATCCGCCCCCCGTCGAGGACGAGGATCGTGTCGGCGCCGACGACCGCGCTGATCCGTTGGGCGACGATCAGGCAGGTCTGGTCGATCGCGGCGAGCGCCTCCTGGATTCGCGACTCGGTCGCGACATCGACCGCGCTGGTGCTGTCGTCGAGGATCAGGATCGGGGCCTTCACGATCAGGGCGCGGGCGATCGCGATCCGCTGCTTCTGGCCGCCGGAGAGGTTGACGCCGCGCTGGCCGACGATCGCGTCGTAGCCATCCGGGAGGGCAGCGATGAAGTCGTGGGCCTGGGCCATCCGGGCGGCGGCGAGCACCTCGCCGTCGGTCGCGTTGGGACGGCCGAAGCGGATGTTGTCGCGGATCGTGCCGGAGAAGAGGACCGATTCCTGGAGGGCGATCGCGATCGACTCGCGGAGCACGGTCTCGTCGATCGTCCGGATGTCCACGCCGTCGATCAGGATCCGGCCGCTGGCCGGATCGTAGAAGCGGGGGATCAGGTTGACGAGGCTCGACTTGCCGGACCCGGTCGCGCCGAGGATTGCGAGCACGTCGCCGGGGCGCATCGTGAACGAGATATCCTGGAGGACCGGCGCGGAATCGGCATCGTAGGCGAGCGTCACGTTCTCGAAGGTGAGCTGGCCGCGCGGGCTGAACGCGCGGACCGGGTTCGGGGCTGCAGCGATGTCCGGCACGCTGTCGAGCACCTCGAGCACGCGCTCCGCCGACGCCTCGGCGCGGGTAAAGCGGATCACGAGCATGGTCACCATCATCAGCGCCATCAGGGTCTGGAGCAGGTAGTTGAGAAAGGCGATCAGCTCGCCGATCGCGAGGCTTCCGGTGCCGATCAGGCGGCCGCCGAAGAAGAGGGTGGCGACGACCCCGGCGTTGATCGTCAGCATCATCAGCGGGAGGACGACCGCGATCGTGCGGACGGCGCGGAGGTTGATCTCCATCAGGTCGTCGTTGCGCGTCCCGAAGCGGGCGATCTCGTGCGTCGCGCGGGCGAAGACGCGGATCACGCGGACCCCGGCGAGGTTCTCCTGCATCACGCTGTTGACGGCGTCGAGCCGCTTCTGGACCTGGCTGAAGATCGGGAACGCCTTGCGCGCGACGACGAGGATCGTGACCGCCAGGAACGGGAGCAGGACCAGGAAGAGGAGGGCCAGGCTGGGGCTGGTGATGACGGCCATGACGAGGCTGCCGACGAGCAGGAGCGGGGCGCGGACCATGATCCGGAGCAGCATCCCGACCATCTCGATGAGCTGGGTGACATCGTTCGTGAGCCGGGTGATCAGTCCGCCCGTCTCGAGCCGGTCGAGGTTGCCGAAGGAGAGGTTCTGGACCTTGCGGTAGAGATCGCCGCGCAGGTCGGCGCCGAAGCCCTGCGCGGCCTGGATCGCGGCGACGCCGCAGAGGATGCCGCCCACCATCCCGATCACGGCCGTCGCGATCATCAGCAGGCCGGATTGGCGGACCACGTCCAGGTCGTTCCGGGCGATTCCGTCGTCGATGATGCGCTGGACGAGGCGCGGCTGCATCAGGTCCATCCCGACCTCGAGCGCCATCAGGAGTGGGGCGAGGATCACCCAGATCCGGTAGGGGCCAAGAAAGCCGGAGAGACGGCGGGTCGATCGCACGGGTCAGGTCTCCCTCGTGAACGGGAACGGGGTGCCGGCGGCGTTGGCGGTCCGCGCGATCGTCAGAAGCCGGTGGAACGCCGGTATCGCCTTCCCAAGCGCGCGCCGGTCAGCGGCATCCAGGTCGTCGAGCAGGTGCTCGAGCATGGCGACGTGCGCGGCGCGGTGGGCGTCTATTTGCTCGCGCCCGGCCTCGGTCAGCTCGACGCGAACCATCCGGCCATCGTCAGGGTCGGGGATGCGGACGACGGCTCCCTGGGCGACCCCGCGCTTGACGATCCCGGTCACGGTCGGCGGGGAAACGTTCATTCGCTCGGCGAGATCGTTCATGGTGATCCGACCGGCGTGGTGGAGAATCTTCATCATCCGCATCTGACCACGGACCTCCGGTGGGGGCGGCTCGTGGGGATGATCCCGCCCGCCCCTCCGCAAGAGATGAAACAGGGCCGGCAGGAGATCGGACAGCTCGGTCGCGAGCGCGTGCGGCTGAATGTCTGAGGGCGTGGTCGTGCTCAAGGAGGACATCCCGATCTGGCGAGCCGGGCGGAGAAGGTTAGCTAGGCTAAGTATACTGAAGATGGCGCGAAATGGAAGAGGGGCACCGACCCCCGACCTGCCTGGGCGAAGGCGCGGATGTGCGCGATCTGCCACTGACCCCCAAGAGATTGACCGAGTCATCGAAGGTCCTCGTCACCTCCGTCGCGTAGCCCACCCTCAGGGTTCCAGCGATGGTCGCCACGCCAACGCGGTCCCCGATGTCACGCGCCCGCGCCCGGTCCCCGATCATGGCCGTCCGACGAGCCGCATGGTCTCGCTGTCGGTGAACACGATCGCCTGTCCGGGCCCAACGGGCACCGATTCCCAGACGCTTCCATCTTCATGCAGGAGCCACCCCGTCTCTTCGCCTGATCCGGCGTCCAGCACCGTGACGATAATCCCGTTGCGTCGCGTCTCGGCAGACATCAGCGGATTGTGCCCGCCTGGCCTCGCCAGGACCACGATCCCCCCATGCCCGATCTCGACGCCGGGGACTCTGTGGCCAGGCGCCGTGAGGGCCCACAGCTCCTCGCCCGTATCAGCGTCGACCCCGGTGAGACGCTGCCAGTTCCGGTAGACGATCACGTCGGCGCCGGCAATGCCGGTCGTCGCGTCGCGATCGTCGTCGCCAGACCAGAGCGCCAGCGCTCCGGTTTCCCGCCACGATCCATCCCGCAGGTCCACCGTGAAGGTATCGCCGCTCCCCGGCAGATATCCGTACAGGCGATGCTCGAGCACGAGCGGGAAGGACGGGCATGGAATGCCTTCGGTCGTCCACACCTCCGCCCCGGCCCGCACGCCCGTCATCGTGCAGGCGGAGCCGGCGGCGTCACTGAACGCCACCATGTCCCCTGCGATAACCGGGGGCCTGGACGATATCCGGCGGTCGATCTCGCGACCGTCCTCCGCGGTGAGAGTGATCATGTCGGAAGTCGTCTCAGCGGTTTCGCGGATGACGGCCACGGCGGGTATCGTTATCGGGCGCTCGTCGCCATGGGAGATGGCGGGTAAGGATGCCGGGATCACGTATCCCGGCCGCTCCCACGCGATGTTTCCGGTGCGCCCGATCCGGGCGATGCCGCATGGCCTTGGCGTGGCTTTGTTGTGCGGGCAATCTCTGACGACCACGATCCCGTTGGCGATCGCCAATGGCGGAGGCGCCGTCGCCGGGCTGTCCTCGCGGCGATACGTCGCGCGTTCCCAAAGCCGGGTTCCATCGGGTGCGTAGTAGGTGGAACGGTCCTGATTCCAGGCGACCAGTGAGCCGTCGCTCCCCACCGCCAGAGCGTCCACCCCACCCGGATTCGTCAGTGACCAGAGCAATTCACCGCTGGCGCGGTCGTACATGTCGACCTGTCGAGATGTCTGCAGGGCGATATGGTCACTGCCCGCTATGCTGGTGGCCCACCGCGCGGAAGCCGGCCGGGTCCATTGCACCGACTGCGTCGAGAATCGTGTCAATGCGAGCCACTGAATCCCCAGCGCCGTTACCAGGACCAGCGCCAGCGAGAGCAGAGCGACGAGCACCGCGGCCGTTCGACCCGCCGATCGCCAGATCAGGAGACGCAGCGTAATCCAGCCAATCCCGGCAGCGGCCAGTGCGACGCCCGCAATGTATAGCGCGGTCGATGGCCGGATGATCGCTCCGATCGTGAGGGCGGAGCCGGCAATCAGGAGCCCGCCGCCGATCAGGAAGGGCAGCACCCAGGCCGCGATCCGGGAGGGCCGTGGCGCCAGCGGTCCAGAGAGAGCGTCCGGCCTCATGGGGTGCCTGTTTCCTCTTGCACACGCATTCTCCTCACGATGTCTATCGCGCGTTCCGCGTTAGGTGCCGATGTATTCGGGGATGGCACCACCCATGTTCGGGCCACAAGCGGCTTGATTCGTCTCACTCGTTCGGGGTGCTGGAGAGGACGATGGCGCTACGCTGGCCGCTCAACTGGGGCGTCGATCCCGAAGAGCCAGTAGGGATGACCGGAGCGGTCGATGTCACGTTCGTGCCGCCACGCGGCGGGAGGCGATGTTGCCCTGCCGGATGAGACTGACGAGGCGGGGCAGGTTCACCCATCGACGGCGAGGATGCGATCGGCGACGTCACGCAGGTCCGCTCCACTGATGTCGGGTTGGGCGTCCGACGCGTCGAGCACTTGCCCGGGACGGGCGACGAACGCCGCCGCGCAGCCCGCGTTGAGGGCGCCGGCGATATCCCAGGGATGTGCCGCAATCAGTCGCATGCGGCTGATCGGCACACCGAGACGCTCGGCGGCCATTCGATACGGTTCAGGGGCGGGCTTGAGCCGCCGCACGGTGTCGGCGGACAGAGTCTGCTCGAAAAGGTCGTGCAGACCGGCATTGGTGACCTGGATCTCGCCAACCGCCGCGGTGGAATTCGTCAGGGTGGCGAGGCGGAATCCGGCATCGCGCAATCGCTCCAAGGCTTCCCTGACCTCCGGATGCGGTGGCAGCTGACGCATCCCGTCGCGCAGGGCGATCCGGTCCTCATCGCTGAGCGTCACATTCCGCCGATCCGCGACCATCGCAAGCGCGGCCATTCCGAGCGCTCCGAAGTCGCGATAGGTATGCGTGATCGTCGAGACGAATGCGGACTGGAGCATCTGCCCAAACCATTCGCGCCTCGCGGCGGCGTCACCAAACGTATGGGTGAAGACCGGATCGAGCGCTCCGACATCGAGCAGGGTCTCATTGACGTCAAAGACCAGGATCCGCTTCATCGTCGATGCTGGCATTGTCGATGCTTCTCCAGGCTGACCACGACCCGCCGTGTTGTCGATCGTGCCATGGTATGACGGCCATCAGGCGAATGTCGAAGCGATCGTGGCGCGGTGATCAGTCCAGATTCACCGGGCGGCGTTGGTCGAAGAGCCAGTATCGCTGACCCGAGCGGTCGATGTCATCGAGCTGGCGCATCCCGGTCTTCTCCGCGACGCGGCGCGAGGCCATGTTCCCCGGCCTGATGAGGCTGACCAGCCGGGGAAGGCGAAGCGTGGCGAAGGCGTGATCGCGAACGGTCATTGCCGCCTCCGTCGCCAGGCCCCGGTTCCAGTGGTCGCTGCGGAGATCGTAGCCGAGCTCCGCAGCTGGCCCGTCATCGAGGTCCATGAGTTCGAGCCCGCAATCGCCGATGATCGCGCCGGAATTCTTGAGGGTTACGGTGAAGAGGCCGTAGCCATGTTCGACCTGGTGATCGAGGTTGCGCCGGACCCATCCTTCCATCTGGGCGCGGTCGAATGGCTGAACACCGAACGCCGCCATCACGAGCGGGTCGCCGAACACGAGGAGCAGGGGGTCGATGTCCTCCGCGGTCATCGGTCTCAGGATTAGCCGCTCGGTCTCGATCATTGGGTGCTCCCTGCTCGGTTCGTACTGCATGGCGGCGGGGCCGGACTTTTCGCGAGCAAAAGTTCATACAGGCTGGATCATCGGAAGGCCCGATCTTGCAAGCGGCATTGGTGCCGGCCCAGTGTATCGAAGGTGCACGTGAGTCCCCGCATCTTCACAGACCGCGCCCGGTCGACGGTGATGTTCCCAGAACTCCGCTCATGAATAACCCGGAGTGGGGCGTTTTTGTAAGACCATGACGTTCGGTGATGGATCAACGTGCGGATACACGCGAACAGGCTGGTAGCGGACAGGTTCGTGTCGTTGCCCGCTAATCTGCCCCTACAAGTGATAGGAAGGGTGGTCAGCTCCCGGAGGCATCCTCCATCCCGCCCCCCGTGATCTCACCGGCGTAGCCTCGGATCAGCCGGTCCACCAGGCGATCGACGAAGTCGCCGTCGATCCGCTCCGGGTCGAACAGGGCACCGAGCGTCAGCGGGCCGACGATCTGGACCAGTACCTCGGCGACCGGGGTGCCGCGCGGCAGGATGTCCTCCTCGACCAGCGCGGCGATCGACGGGCTCGATGGGCCGTTCATGGCCGACGCCGTGCCCTAGTAGTGCGTCAGGCGTGATCTGCCGGTGGCAGGGAAGGTGCGGGCGTCGTGAGCAGTGACCCGCATGTCCGCCGCAGGAGACCCCGCCATGGCCTATCCCTATCGCATTGTCCTGACCGAA